>Ga0126378_10000101_pt1 | contig 63683 bp, 82 predicted proteins | sample PanSoiMetPlot_23_FD_92587 | JGI IMG/M metagenome (GOLD analysis project Ga0126378, IMG submission 92587) | Tropical forest soil microbial communities from Panama - MetaG Plot_23 | ecosystem: Environmental > Terrestrial > Soil > Tropical forest > Bulk soil | place: Panama | collected 2016-02-17 | reverse complement strand
TGTTCACTTACGCTTCCGCTTCACACGCTTGGGCAACTTGCCCTTGTTGTTGAAGTGGTGACGCTTTGCCCACGCTTTTCCCTTCACGCCGTAGGCCCAGCGTCGCTGCGCTTGCGATCTTGCAGGCATTATCGCCTCTTCCTCCGGCCTGTCTTCTTCCACTTGCGCGCGTTCAACGCGAAGGTGGCTTTCTTGCGCATGGCCGGTGACTTGCTTCTCTTCATGCGACGCAGAGTACTAACAGGGATCTTCTTGCCCTTCTTGGTGCCTGTGGCACGACGCAGAGAGCCCTGTCTGCTCTTCTTGATCTTGATGGGCTTGCGTCTACGTGCCATCTGCTACATCCCGTTGAAGCGCAGGACCTTCTCCAGACCACCCGTGCGGGCAGTACTGGAATCCTGCCCCTGTTCCTGCATCGTCTCGGGCACCCATGCCCCGCGTGTGGGCACAGGAGCGAACGCGACGCGATTGAGGCGGCTGGCACTGACGCGAGCGACGGTGCTGCTGCCTCCGCTGCGGCGGTAGCCGGATGAACCAGTCAGCTTGAACATCAGCGGCTGCTCCCCGGCTTTGTGGTGTGGAGGCCACCGGGGATTCTAACAACCCGGATACCTCTTGTGTCACGAGACATGCCTGTCTCCCTTCATCGATGAATGGTGCCCCAGTTATCCATGCCGATGGGTTTTCGGAAAGGAGGCCACCGGGGCACCGACGTGAGTATAGCTGAGAAGGGGGAGGGGACCCCGGTGGGTTTAGGCCGGGATCCCCTCTGCGGTACGGGGTGAGACACTCCCGCTGGGGTAAGCGGGAGTCTTGTTACGCTAGCAGGTCGTGCTGTCGTTGTTGTAGCTTGAGAACAGACCTTCCAGCGTAGATGCCTCGTTCTTCTGCGCGGTCGTCAGCGGCTTGGTGTAGCTGGTGCCGTTGAAGTTGATCGCGGACAGAAGCGTGTTGGCATCGGTAATAGCGCCGTTGATGAACGAGCAACTGCCGCTCGTTGTCCCGCCGGCATTGATGTTCAGTTCCGCACCGACCATCTGGGCAAGCATGTTCCCGATGGGATCACCCGAACCCAGGACAGCCTTGCTCAGCAGCTGCACCGCCACGCACGGATCGGTTAGCGTGTAACCGCTACCGAGCGGGAATCCCGAACCGAGAGCCGGGGTCAGTGCATCCGCCTGCTTGCCGTTGCCCTGCTTGCAGGACTTCGGAGCATGCGTCTTCCAGAACCCGATCGTCACCTTCACCGTACCGGGCGGAATGATCGTCACTGAGCAGCTAGCCGACTTCGTCAGAGTGACCGTGAAGCCCTCTTCCTGGTACACAGTCGTGACCGTGTTCGGTAGTGGGTTCGGGTCGCTCTGTAGGATTACTCGTGGCACAGAGAACGACACCGACTGTCCAGGCGCGAGCGTTGCCGGGAAGTCAGCGGTCAGATCGCCGAGCAGCGTATCGGTGGCACTCTTCAGGTTCAGAGTAACATCGCCCGTGTTGGTGACCGTGTAGCCGTACTGCACCGTATCGCCGACATGAGCCGACGGCGGATTGCAGGCCTTGGTCAGCGTCATGGACGGATGCTTGATAACGATAGAACACGATGCCGACTTCGTGATCGTCACGTTGACCACGGAGTTGCCGTAAACGCTGGTGACCGTGTTCGGAAGCGGCGACGGGTCACCCGCGAGGACAACCCGCGTCTCGGTCACCGTTGCCGAATCCCCAGGAGCAAGAGTCGCGGGGAAGTCAGCACCGATGTTACCAAGAAGCGTGTCGTTCACGCTCTGGCGAGTCAGCGGCACGTCACCCGTATTTGTGATCACGAAGGTGTACGTCGTCGTGTCGCCAACATTCTCGACTGCCGGCGAACAGGACTTCGTCAGCGTCATCGTCGCTGTCGTAGTCACCGGCACCGATGCAGCAGCCGTGTCCGTGATGTTGTTCGTGAACCCGAGCGGATGGTAATGCACCGTTGCGGTGTCCACGACCGGACCAGGCAGATCGGACAGGCCGACGTGATCGGTGGTAACGATGGTGCAGCTACCGCCGGTCGCGAGCGAGGCAAGACAATTGTTGGAAACAACCTGCGGATTTCCAACCAAGTCCAGATTCCCAGCCCGTGTATCAGTCTGCGAGTCGAGTTGAAGCGCCGGAGGAGTTGTTCCGGTGCTCGTGTTTGTGACCGTGATGGTGCAGAGAAGCGTCCCGCCAACCTCGATGGGACTTGGTGCGCACGTCTTGGTCACGTGAACACTTGGGTAGAACAGCTTGGTGCTGGCCGAAGCCGTTGCCGTCGCTGATGTACCCTCATCGCTGAGTACAGCCGTCACGGTGTTGACCAGCGGGTTAGGATCACCCGCCAGCACCGTGCGCTGGTACGTGTAGCTCTCCGACGCTCCGGCCGCAAGCGGCGACGCGAAGTGACTCGTGATGTCCCCGACGAGCGTGTCGTTGACGGACGTGACGTCCTCAGCCACAACATTCGGGTTTGTGACTGTGACCGTATACGTCACCTGGTCGGTCGGCTTGCTCAGCGTGTCAGCCGTCTTCGCCACGGTCGCTTGCGCCGGACAAACGATGGCCGTTGTTGCTGTCGCAAACGCACCAGCGGTCAGCGGCGGATCGAACTGCGGATAGCTCAGGTCGATCTCGACCCTATCCCGCAGTAGCGTTCCACATGACGCTGGATCGTTCCCGACAGGAACGTCGAACGCACCGGAACAGGTCACACCCGGAGGGAGCGTGTCACCTGTGTGGTACGTCACGCTGTCGGTACCGACGCACGTGATCGGAGTGGTAGGTCCGCTCGGAAGCGGGCTTGTCTCCGTCAGAACGTCGATCGTCGCCGGAAATGCACCGGCGTTCTGTACCGTAAAGGTACAGTGAATGGACTGCCCCAGAGAAAAAGGACCCTGCTGGCAGTTCTTTGTCGCGGTTGCACCTGTCACGTCGGCGGATGCTACACCCGTGATGACACCTGTGAGCGCCATCAGCGCCGCAAGCATCAGCGCCAGCGGAAGGTATTGCTTTGCTTTCAACTCATCTCCTTCGTTTGTTGTTTGATGTCATTCCCCCCGTTCGTGAATATTGTTGGGAGTTCCGTTGTGAACACACGAATACACGCACTCGGCGGGTTCGGTGTTCTCATCCTGGTCTGCCTCGTGAATGACGACGGCGATGTCCTCGCCCGTATCAAGAACCGTGAGAAGCTGCCCGAAGGGCAGGGCAACCTGAAGCTTCTCGCAAGTGTGGTCTGTCCACAGCAAGGCTTCTTGCTCTTGTTTGTCGTTTTCCTGGGTGTGAATCAGCCTGACGTGCAATGTCACGGTCTACCCCTCCCGTATTGTTCCTTCATCATCCATCCGAGCAGGAAAGTTGTGAGGATGAGCTCGAAGATCGCATCGGTGCCGTCATCGCCGTGTCGCTGCAGCCTGTAGATGTGTTCAGTGGCCGCGCCCATTAGGCCCATGTAGAACGGATACATGGTCTCGTACTCCATGCCGCGCCGCTCAAACCATGTCCCCAGTCCTTCCTGGTGAACGATCGCGCGAGTTTCGTAAAGCAGCCGTTCGAGATCAGGCAGCGTGATCGGCAGTGGTTCTTCTTGACTCATATCCCCGTCCCCTGTTGGTAGTGTCGCTTGGTGCCGTTAGTGCCGGGATGCTACCGCTCAGGGACACTACCAGGACCCGAGCGGGTAGCACCCCGAACACCGACGGCTTAGTCTACCTTATCCGGCGGTGAAAAGCTAGTCGGGTCGGTCGGAGTTTCTTTTGTGGGCATTCGAGCGTCTTTGTGGGCTGAAAGTGCGATGGCGGCGGCCTAGTGCAGATTTCCTCTCTCGAGCGCGTGTACGCGCATACGTTGGACCCATTTGCGAAAATCGCTCTCCTCCCGCGCGTGTACGCGCTCGCAAGTCCTACGCGCGAGGACGATCTGGACTCGACGGGAACGAGAGATTTGTGTATGGAATGGGATTCTTTACTTTCTATAGAAATGGTGAATCTGGATTCCATGCGATTATGGATTTGCTAGAACCTGCGTTTCGAGTTTTTTTTTAGAGACAAATACGATTTGATGACTGAGCTAAGGAGTACAGAAGCTTTTTTGTCGGATTTGTCGGATTCAAATGGCCGAAAATACTGAAATAATTCGGATCAAATCGGCTATTTGCCATGAAACTATCTCTGAATGCAATTTTTGTGCGTTGCACCCGCACTTTCGGATTCCTTTGTGTTTAGTTTTTTGCGACAATCGCCATGCGAAATGGCATGTGTGACCACAAAGAATTCGGATTTGTCGTAGCCAAATCAGGAGAGAATAGACACATGGGATTCTGCGGCCTTTTCCCCACGTTTTGCGAAGGCATTCCCTCGGCTTTGAGCCTTAGAAGTTCCGATTTACCAGCGGATTCGCAACCTCAATCCTCAAAGAACTCAGCCACCCACCATTCCACAGGGATTCGGTGCCACAATTCAGCGCTCAAATCCGAGCCGCCGGGGAGCGTACCGCCTAGCCGAGCCTCAAGCCACCACGCTCCGTACGGCCAGCCGTCATGGTCCAGGTGGGCCAGGTAGCCTCAAACCAGCCTAGCGGATGGGTCGCGTAGCGCCAACGGTACACGCCACCGTAGCGACGCGCCCAGGTATAGCCTCAAGCCTATGGGTCAAGGCCCAACGGCGCTGAAAAAGTTATGTCCCAAATCCGACGAAAACGACCCCGCGGGGTCCGGTTCGCGCTACTATGTAGGGGCTGGGCGCGTGAGGCGCCCAGGCCGGAGCCGAAGTTTGAAGGCACCGGACGGTGGGACCGCGCGAGCGGGCGACCCGCCCCAACGGGCCAAAGGGGTGCTGCTCCGGCGGAACGACCAATCGTAGGGGCGACGCGTACCACAAAGTCGCACCCTCACCAACGGGCGACGCGTGTGCGATTTCAAGGCACGGACTGACCCTAGTAGGCGTGATGGTCCCTCGGCTCGCGCGCCAGGGGGATGACCAGGGTTAGCAACGGGGTTACTAGGCGCGCAGCCCCAACTAGGTAGCTACGACGCGGTGACCGCGTCGCGGCGATCCTGGCGAAAGGGTTTGCGACCTACGGACGCGGCGGCATTTGGGCGACGTCACGAGGCGCGAACGCCACCGGCAGAGTACGGCTCAGCGTAGGCAGCTGAGGCTTCAAGGAACCGGCGGGCACGCGAGCGAACCGGAGTAGGCCAGGCGCAGCGACGCGGAACGAGACGCGGACACGGGCACCTAGGAAGCCAAAACCTCCCTCCCTACGGTTAGCAGCTGGGGCAGGCTGAGCGTGAACTACCCTGCGCTGAACCTGCCCCCTGCTGGTGACCGGAGGCAACAATGCCAAACGCACCCTAACTACCAGGGAGGTAGAAATGAGCACCGACGTCAACAACAGCAAGATCACCGTCACCCTCAAGTCTGGCAAGAAGTTCCAGATCGAGGTCACGGACGTCACCGAGCTCACCGACGCGTTGCTCGCAGCGCGCAAGGCGAGCTACGAGGCACTCCGCCAGGAGCGCCAGGCCAAGGCGGCCACCGCCAAGGCCGAGCGCGAGGCCAAGAAGGCTGAGCGCACCGCGAAGGCAGCTGCCAAGAAGGCTGAGCGCATCACGGCGCTTCAGGCCAAGCTGGCCGCACTTCAGGCGTAGTCAGCGGGAGGGGCATCTCAGGGTGCCCCGTCCCGGTGCTTACGCACCCCGAACCAGGGAGGAACAGAAATGGCAGAACGCCAGCACCCGCGCAAGATCGGCCACTCGCCGCGCGAGCGCAGGGGCAAGCGCAGCAAGCGTGGCTTCAGTAAGCCATCAGGCTACCCAGCCTGGGAACTCAAGGAACAGGAACGGCTTGCCAAGGAACGCGAACTCTGGCTAAGCACACGCGCTGCCCACTTTGCGAAGTGACTCAGCGGCTGCCCACCCTAAAGGTGGTCGGCCGGTGCGCCATAAGCACCAACACGAATAACACAAACCAGGGAGGAAATATGACAGGCATGCTTATCATGCTCGCGATTGGCATCCCCGTGGGGATGTTCATCAAGTACACGCAGCTGAAGCGTCGCGGTAACTGGCCGCCGAAGCGATGAGCACGGTTCATGTCCACGGACTGCGCGGTAAATACAGTCCGCTCAACAACCTCAGCGATGAGCACAAGAACTTCGTGCTCGACGCTGTCAACGAGGCTAAGCAGTTCGCCGATTTCAGCGTCACTGTACGTTATTCAACGTACATCGGCCCAGGCTGCGCTGCCGAACGTGGCGGAATCTGCGTTGACAAGGACGGCGGCATCTACGCCATCGTCTTTGCGGATGGGCATCGTGAGTAACATGCCCCACACGCAAGAGATCAACCAGATCGTCCAGCTGATGAAGGCTCTCAGGCCACGCGGCTATGAGATCTTCGATCCGTACCATGGTCGTCCGTTGAAGATCGTGCGGTTCAGATGGCAAGCGCGTCTGATCTGCTGGTTCATCAACTCGCTCGACTACTGGCCGCAAGACGACGCCTAACCCAGCGGGAGTCTACCGTAACAGGTAGACTTCCCGGTGTGCTAGGCGCACCGCGTAAGACACTACCAAACCAGGGAGGAAAGGCATGACGGAACAGGAACACGAAGATATCCTGCGGAAAGTCAGAGGTCTGATCGCCAAGGCGAACAGCACCGACTTCCCTGCCGAGAAGGAAGCATTCATGGCCAAGGCGGACCTCCTGATGGAGAAGTACGCCATTGACCAGGCAATGCTGAAGCTCGGCCAGGACAAGAACGCTCGGCTGGTCGTCCGGCGCGACATGGACATCAGCTGGTGGTCAGAGCTCCGCAACGGCGTGCACATCGACGCGAGGAACAACATCGCGTGGCTGTGGATGGCCTGCGTGGACTTCTGCCGGTGCTACAGCAGCTACAGCGTCTGGGACTTCAAGCAGAACAGCGCTGCTGTGTACGGCATGGCGTCTGACCTCTCGTACCTGGACATGTTGTTCACCGATCTGCTCCTGCAGATGGTCGACCACATCAAGCCCAAGTACGACCCGAACAAAACGATGGGCGAGAATGTCATGTTGGCGAAAGAGGCCGGCATGAAGTACATCGACATCGCGATCTGGCTCGGGCATCCTGAGTGGCGTGTCCCGAACGGCACTGGCGGTTACAAGACTGCCGACAACGGCAAGATGCTGCGCGAGTACAAGGCGCATCTCAAGACCATCGGCAAGACGCCACGTGACGTCGTCTCGGTGCATCCTGACGAGTGGCAGATCAGCTACGTCGAGGGATTCGTCACCATGATTCGCAAGCGCCTGAAGGACATCACAGCGCTGCGGTCTGGTAGCACCGGCGAGAAGGACAGCGTCGCTCTGGTCATCCGCGACATCCGTGACCAGGCCAAGGATGCGCTCTGGGGAGACTTCCCCGAGCTCAGGCCTCACGCAGCGGACTGCACGTGTAAGCAGTGCACGGCGAAGCGCAAGCCTGTCAAGTACAGGGAACAGCGCAAGCTGAACTACACTGCATACGGCTCGGGCAGCGACAAGGGTGCCAACGCGAGGATCGTGAGCAACGATCCAGGTCTCAAGCAGCAGAAGTCACTGGACAAGTGACCTGCGGGCAGGGCACGACAGTGCCCCACCCGGAGTTCACGCTCCATAACCAGGGAGGTTGTATGCCAACACACGCAACACTCCACCCGTTTCACTTCAAGATCGGCGTGGAGATCTGTGTCTTCTACGGCAAGACCGAGGCTGAAGCACGCACCAACGCAGAAGCTTGGGCTCGCCGATTCAAGAAGGGTGGTGTAACTCGTGTCAAGCATCGACGCAAGAGCGTATGACGCTTGGGTCACGCGCGAGCCACCGTGGTACGGACCCGACGAAGCATGGGAGCTACTGCTACACTGCTCCTTCTGCGGCGGCTGGGTAAGCACCAGGCACGAGAACATGATCGAGCAGGTCACGCACAAGATCAAGCAGACCTGCTATGGTTCCGGGCCACAGCCTGAGGACTTCATGATGCAGCACGACGAGTGCCCGCATCCCTCAGACTTCAAGCACGGTAAGCACGAGGTCGATGCTTACGGTGGCATGACAACGTACTTCCGCTGTAAGAGATGCGGTGGCGAAGCAAAGCTGGACGAATACTGATGGTCAGGGTCTCCTACTCTCTGACGCTGACGGATGACGGACACGTGATTGTCAAGGTAAGCAAGAAGGCACCCGATCACGTGTACGTTCCGGGCAAGACGAGAGCGCAGTTGACTCGCGACGTCCTGTTCTTTCTGCGCGTCACCGACGTACCGATCAACAAGGATCGTCTCCAAGCAGAGCTAGACGAGATGATCTGGCAACACGTACCAAAGCGTGACTGGTACTGAGCAGCAGCGGCTCACCCACCAGGGTGGGCTTGCTGGTACTCAGACAGAGTATCATAACCAGGGAGGTTGATGTGGATAAGCACATCACGATTGACTTCCAGTATGACAAGATCACACTGGACTTCAAACTGCCGAAGCTGAAGGCACCGCTCGATGACGAGTGGGCCGCGCTGACGCGGGAGGAGCAGCGCCTCTACCGGAACACCGGCAGCCCGACCTACGGGTGGACCGATGTGATGGAGCAGGAGGACAGCTGGTTCATCAAGGAGATGTGGGACCAATGCGCGTCCTACATCGAGCACGGCGAGCCTGGTTGGGACACGTTCTCGCGTGACGCCCAGTGCCGGCTCGTCGCCAGGCGCGTGGCACGCATGAACGCGCTGATGGTCTACGGTCCCGAGTACCTCCTCATCTAATGGCCAGGCAAGAAGAGCCATACGACGAGGAGCGCGAGGACTACGCCAGCTTGGCCGACGAGGCCAGCGCACCCGAAGCCCATCCTTGGAAGGACGAGGACTGGGACGAGCGCGCAGTGAAGAACGCCAAGAGCTACGCCAAGAAGCACAGTCTGCCTTGGCCGCCAGGACTGGGCGACATCGACCGGTGGTACGACCTGTACACCAACGGAGAGCTCTGATCAGCGGCTGTGCCCAGAGATGGGCATGGCCGGTGCTCAGAATCATCTGACACTATAACCAGGGAGGTAAGCATGGCAGAAGCCAAGATCACCGTCAGCTTCACTCCCGGTGAGTTCGACCTCGTCAGGGAAATCCTGAAGGGCGAGAGCCTCCGGGCGCAGGCGGTCTTCAAGGACACGCATACCGATGCCAAGATCCGTGCGGAGCAGCGCCAGTTGTCCGCGCAGATCGAGGACATCATGTCGAGGCTGCGGTAATGGGCGTCAAGAAGCAATTGACGCCTCAGCAGGCGATTCTCGATGCCTGGTCGTCAGGCAAGAAGAGCGTGGAGATTGACAAGCGTCTCTTCACCCTGACGCTCCAGACCCATCACCCGATCGTCCACGTCAGTGGCAAGAACATCAAGGTCACCGAGCGCTGGATCATCGCGCGTCCTGCCGACGGCAAGCCGGTGCCGCTGTACAGCATCGGGTACAAGAACAAGCTGCGCAGCAGCCTCGCGTGATGGCTGCCCCGCAAAGCAAGGATCTGGTCGCAGCAGCGCTGTGTCAGCTTCTCACCACGCACCACGAGGAGTTTGTCCACGAACTGCAGTCGCAGTTCAAGGGCAGGATCAGCGTTGAAGTGCAGGATCTCACTCGTGGTGAGATCGTAATGCGCTTCAAGTTCGGCTCAGAGAGTAGCAGCAGCATGCCGAAGTATCTCCGCGTCAAGATCTCGGAGATGGTGTGACGCAGCAGGTTGCCTAGCTCAGCTAGGCTTCCTGGTACGTCAGCCGATGTACCGAACCAGGGAGGTAAGTATGCCAAGATGGCATGCCCCACTAGATCCGGAATGTCCGGATGTGGCGGCGGCAAGTCAAGCCCAAGCTGAAGATCCGATGTGGGCATATGCTGACATCGGTGAAGAGTGGTGGGAAGACTTCCGCAAACGTCATCTGCCCAACTGCGAACGGTGCCGTGAGTATGGTGCCGCGAACATTGAGGTGGTCTGATGTCGAAGGACGGTATGATCATCCTCGACACGCCAGAGGCCATCCAGGCGTTCTTCATGCTTCAGGTCTACAACAAGCTGAAGCTGGAAGTGAAGACTGCCGGCAGTGGCATGCGGTGGCGTGTTCCGCCAATGGCACAGGCGCAAGCATATTTGCGCAAGGCGGGCATCAAGCCCAAGGGTCGCAAGGCCACGGTACTCGTTCAGTTCGAGCAGTACCTGAAGGACACCGGAGTGCTTCGCGGTGAGTGACAAGGACAAGCTAGACGCGATCGTCGTCACTGTCGAAGAACTGATCCACAAGCATAGTCAGAAGGAACTCCTGGCACAGCGCGAGCTCACGCATCCGTCTAAGCAGAAGCGCGAGAACGCATCACGTGCGATGGAGTACCACAAGCACATGCAGGACATCTACGGTGGTCTCCTTGATGACATCAAGGACATCATCGCTGCCTGAGCCTGCGGGTGGTGCTACGAGAGTAGCGCCGACCCGGAGTTTCAGGTAAACTCCATCCGGTAAGTAACCAGGGAGGTCTTATGACCGTACAACGAGACTCGGTACCAGACTGGGCTCGCGACAGGCAAACCGAACGTGGTGAGCGTGTCGCAAGTCAGAAACAGCTGGACTACATCCGAGACCTCATTCAGAAGCAGGACCTGACGTCATTCACCCAGGAACAGCGGGACGCTCTTGAGCAGCCCGAGGAGTTCTGGGTCGAGGAGACGACACGGCTCAGCTTCGAAAAGGCTAGGAGGATTCTGGATCTTCTGATCCCGCTTCCTCGCAAGCCTCGCGAGACCATCGTCAGCGAAGGTGTCGAGACGAGCACGGCTCTCTCCGGATTGCCGCCTGGTCGATACGCACTGCCGAAAGCCGGCACGGAACTCGAAGACAACGAGCTTCGGTTCTACCAATGCTGGGAATCGCGTGACAAGCAGGCCAAGCGTCTGTACGTCATGTTCGGACCCAGCCAAGGCAAGCTGCCGCCTGACGTGCAGAACAAGATCGCGAAGATGATCCTCAAAGAGGGCATCCGCGAGTGCGCGATTCGATTCGGTATGGAGATCCGCCACTGCTCCAACTGTGGCTATCGCCTCACCAACCGCATCAGCCGTGAACTCGGCATCGGACCGGTCTGCGGAGGCCGCATGTTCGGCGAGTCAGAATGGAAGTCCGAGGTCAAAGCCAAGCGGGCAGAGATCATCGCTCGTGGCGAAGACCCGGACGAGGAGATCGACGACGAGTAGTACAGCACGATAGCAGCCACGGCGGCTGCTAAGTGCGCTCTGGGTGGTCCTCCCTGGGCCCATAGAGCGCACTTAGGAGCCGCTGAATAAGTTGCTCCAAGGACTAGCTTTTCTGGCTAGGTTCAGGTATGATTTTCTTTCCTGATTCACCGAGTAGACACTACCGAAGGGAGCAGTAATGGCAAGGGAAGCAAGGGCTGTGCCTACCGCACAGTTCAACAAGCTCGTCGCCCTCATCAAGAAGAACGGTGGGGAGTCCGAGCGGTGGTACTCCGAGCAGACTGGGATCGAGATGAGCATGATCGGCCGCGCAATGTGGCAGGCCGAGCTCACCGCAGATCCCAGCCTGAAGATCGCGGCCACGCCGGCAGCGATCTACAAGGCGGCCAGCAGCGGCAACTTCCGCTGGCCCCGCATCGCCGTCTACGCTGGCGTCAGCGTCGGTCAGGCCAAGGCGCTCTACGAGCAGGCCGGTCACGGTTCTGCCCCGAGCAACCTGACCGCTCGCGGTCGGCAGTTCGACGGTGTCACCACGGTCAAGAAGACGGGTGGCTCCGGTCGGCGCGGCGCGGCTGCCAAGGCGCAGCCGAGCGGCACGTCCGGGCGGCGTGGTGCCGCCAAGACCGAGCCCACCAAGCGCGGTGGGCGTCCTGCCGGACGCAGGGGCACGCGCGCAGGCGCAAACCCCAAGTAAGGCAGGCGGTCGAGGAAGTCCTCGCATCCGGCGACCCACCAGATACGACGCCGCTTGAGCGTCTGCTGGTGGGAAGCCGGATATGGGTCGAAGTTCAGGAGACCACGCGAAAAGGCAAAGATGATGGCCGTGAGATCGAATACACATTGCCAGCTCACATCTATGATGTTCGCGTGATGTCTTTCCGACAGTTCCTACCAGCCGACAAGAAGAAGCACCGTGAGAAGCATCTGGTGCAACTCTACACGGATCCTGGTGGAATGAGGACTCTGTCTGTTGGCAGCATTCGGCTCCGTGACCCACGACGCCGGAGAACTTCGTGAGCGCTGTGGCTGTGCCCGGAAGCGGGCATGGCCAGAGTGCTTAGGGCACTCTGTACGACACCTACAAACCAGGGAGGATAGTTGTTCAGTCCCGATACTTGGCTCATCCTGGGGATAGGATGCGCTGTAGTAGGTGTGTTGGGTATGTTCTGGCTCGCCGTTCTGGGCATAATGGGGATCGCCTCGCGGTCTGATGAACGCATGGAGATCCTCGCTGCCCGGCGAGTCATGAATGACGTCATCACGTCTTCGGCTGACGACGAAGATGACAGCAACACTCTGAAGTGGATTCTCATCGTGCGGACCGCTATTCAGATGCACCGCAAGGAGATGAAACTGCACGAGTAGTAGCGGCTGGCGCTCTGGGGAGAGCGTCGGCCGGTGCCACTCGGCACCCCAATGGGAAGGGAGGTAGCATGGCAAGAAGACTAGAAGATCCAGAGCAGTTTGTCAGTAAGCTTCCACCCTTCAAGGTGAAGCCCAGCGAGGATTACCCTGGCTGGCTGATCGTGGAGTGTGGGCGCGATGACTGTGCTGGGGTCTTCCTAGTACGCAAAAGTCATTGGACTCGTGCTCTGGTACGTCGAGGTACGACCATAACCGGGCGAAGCTGTCCCTATTGTTTCCGAGCCGGACGCATGCCAAGTGGCAAGCGGAAGTCTCGTGCGTAGGGTATAATCACCCGGTTCAGACACTACCAGAATACAAGGAGTACCATGAATAAGGCATTTGCGGAAATGAGTGCCGCAGGTGACAGGATCGAGATCTCATTCCGGTATGACCCTGATCTCGTAACATGCATCAGGGAAGTGCCGGGAGCTCGATTTGTTCCCGCGAACGAGGGCGGTCCCATGTGGACCGTTCCGTTGACACTCGAGTCTGCGCGAATGCTCAACAAGTGGATGGGGCCAAGCCTCGTTCTCGGCAGGGCATTCAAGCAGTGGGGCAAGGAGGCGATCGACAGGGAGCGTATGCTCAACGACCTGGCCACGGTGGATGATCTACCGGCGGACAAGCTGCAGATCGCACAAACCATGCCGGATCTCGCTGAGTGGCTACGTGGCTACCAGCGTGCGGACACACAGTTCCTCGCGGCAACGTCGGCTCTGAACCTGAACCAGCAACGGCTGGGGAAGACTCCGGAGACGATCGCTGCCGTGTTTGAGGCAGGCCTCGGCGATGGACCGCATCTTGTATGCGCTCCGAAGACGAGCCTGAATACAGTGTGGCGTTTCGAAGTGGAGCGTTGGACAGCGAAGCTTCCAAAGCCGCACGAGGTCATCACGTACTCCGGCGAGATGTCGCAGCAGACCAGGGCCAACGCCATCGAAGAGTTCTGGAAGTGCATCGATGAAGAGTGGCCCGTCTGGTTTGTCTGCACGTATCAGACCGTTCGCGACGGTGCGGAGCCGTTCATGGACCCGAAGGAGTTTCCTGAGGGTTGGGCGTCTTTCACCATCGACGAGTTCCACAAGAGCGGTCTGCCGCGTGCCTCCGGGAAGAAGGATCCGAAGAGCAACAGCAAGTTCGCGCTCGCTGTGAAAGAGATCAACGCACAGCGACGCTACGCGCTGTCCGGCACGCCGATGGGTGGTAAGCCCATCAAGCTGTGGGGCGCTCTTCACTTCATCTACCCCAGGCAGTACACGTCAAAATGGCAATGGGCTAAGACGTGGTTGCAGGTCAACAATAATGGCTACGGTAGCGACATCGGCGGGATCCAGCGTGGTCGCGAAGATGAGTTCTACCGTGCTATGGCGCCATACGTGGTCCGCAGGCTGCGGTCTGAGGTTCTGCCTCAGCTGCCGCCAGCGCAGTGGATCGACGTGTGGTGTGACATGACTCCCAAGCAAGAGAAGCAGTATCGGGAGTTCGCTGCGCGAGCAGAGACGACCATCGAAGAACTGCAGCTCAACGCCATCGGCATCCTAGCCGAGTACGCTCGGCTCAAGGTGTTCGCTGACGCATACTGCGCCGAGATGGTGAACAAGGAAGTCAACTGCGGTACATGTGGTGGCTCAGGTAAGATCGAGAACGAGGCTGGCGCGAACACTGGTTCGACCGTCAGCTACACCTGTCCTCGCTGCCTGGGTAGCGGCAAGCGCACTATTCAGCATCTCATCCCGAGCACGGACTCTGGTAAGCTGGAGGCGCTCGTAGAGCGTCTGGCTGAGCAGGGTATCGTGGGCAAGAACTCGGCTGGTGACGAGGCTGAGGGTGAATCGCTCGCCATCGTCGCCTCGCAGTTCAAGGAAGTGGCCGACATGGTCCACGCCTATCTGAACGCGAACGGTATCAAGGCAGTCAAGATCACCGGTGACACCAAGGACGAAGATCGTACGGTGAATCAGATGCTCTTCCGTGAAGACGGGAAGCGTCTACCTGACGATCCTCGCGTCATCGTGATGACGACGACTGCCGGCGGTGTGGCAATCACCCTGGACCTGGTCGAGAATGTTCACATTCTTGACGAGACATGGGTGCCGGACGACCAAGAACAGCTGGCCGACCGGGCAGTCAACACCAGCCGTATGCACCAGATCGGCGTGTATGTCTACCGCTCCAGAAACACGATCGAGCAACAGATCGCTGAGGCGAACATCGAGAAGGGCAAGATCAACCGTGATATCCTGGATCTCCGACGGCAAGGCTTCAGGGCCACGATCGTCGAGAGCCAGAAGAACGGTAAGTCATGACTATTCTCGGCAAGAAGGAGAACATCAGCGTCCTGGAGATCTCCCGGACATTGATGCCTGACACCACTTACGAGGCTGTGGTCCTTGAGCTTTGGCTCGGGGACCGCAGCGACCTCGCGACACAGGTCGACCGTTACTTCCTGCTCTACGAGCCGGAGGCCATGGGTGAGCACCTGTACATAGAGAAGTCGTACTCGGGGTGGGAACTTGCCCTCGCGGAGAACGCTTCAAACACCTACCGTCGCGCCAGTCAGGTGCCCGGTGTAGTGCTGTGGGACATGATCGCGAAGGTCAAGGAGTCAGACAGGGATGCCCTGAACCATCAGGCATCCGAAGCCAACATGCTCAATCCTGAATATCGTCGGTACGGCTACGACGGCAAGCGGAATGAGCGGTATGAAGCGTTCCTCAACGCCATTGACACCCTCGCCGACGACTACGACGACGAGGCTGCCTGGGCGGACGTAGACGCATTTCGCCGCATTTACGCGGAACAGCACGAGAAATAGGACCGTACCAGAGAAGGGAGCACAATGACTACCATTCCTGCCATCAAGGTTCGCTGGCGCCAGACTCCACAGTCGTCCAACGTGACGGCTGTGGGTTGGGACCATCGCGGACACATGTACGTTGAGTTCAACGATGGGCGCATCTATATGTACGAGGGTGTGCCCCGTCAGCGAGTGGTCGCCTGCTCGCGTGCCAAGAGCGTTGGTCGGTACTTCAACCGGCACATCAAGAGCAACTACCACCCGATTCAGGTCGCGTGAACACGGTCATGCACGGTCTTGAAGAGGCCGTGTATTTTCCACTCGTGATTATCTTCCTGATTCCGTGTCTCAACGTCGTGAAGACGCTTTTCAAGGCGCATCCAGACGAGAAAATCGTCCCGGAAGAGCCACCAAAGCGTCCTGCACGACCGAAGACGGCACGAAAACCGAGGATTCAATCGGAGCCAAAGCCAGCTGAAGACGACTGGTTCAGCTTCGATCAAAGAATCCTCGACGAATACGGCTCCCAGCATGGGTAGTGCTGGGAGCCGTTTTTTTTTGTGGCTCGATTTGAGACTATCGTCTCTGAGAGAACGACGGATAAGCATAATCGCAAATAAATCCAAGGAAATCCAAAGATAGCCACAAATCCAGAATCGCTTGGAACCAGGGCTTTTCCTTTGCTCGCGCTCGCGAGGCAGGATCGCTCTCGCGCGTAGGACTCGATCGCGCGTGTAAGCGCTCGACCGCGCGAGCGAACAAACTGTGTCAAGATCTTAGTTCTTAGTCTCTAAGATCTTCAGCGCGCGAGCGCGTGTACGCGCGATCGTGAGGAAAGGTGACTAGGGCAACTGGCGGCCCGAGCGCGAGCGCTCGCGCGAGAGGCTTGTGGCACTTGTGAATAACTTGAAGGATATTTGCGACAGGAATAGGTGTCGCAGTATTCGTCCGTAAATAGCGGACTTTTTAGACTAGCGCCGGGGATTGGGGTACGGTAGGGTTCCCGGTTCGGGGGCAGTTCCCCGGCGGTCTAGTACCTACAAGTGGTGGAGGGTTCAAGCATGACGGGTAAGCGTGGGGCAGCAAACGGACGCGGTTTGCCTATGTTGCGAACCAGCGAGCGCACCACACTGAAGAAGTGTGAGTGGCTGTGGGACCGGACGTACAACGATCGGCTCAAGCCGCATACTGATGCGCCTGCCCTGCGCTTCGGCAGCCTCGTACACCGCGCACTCGCTGCGTGGTACGTGCCCGGCGTGAAGCGGGGCACCCATCCCGCTGTTGCGTTTGAGGCAGCCTACGAAGACGACATGAAGGAGAACCAGGAGATCTTTGGCATGCGCGTCGGTGAGGGTGACGACGAGCGTTGGGAGAATGCCCACGAGCTAGGCATCGCGATGATGAACAACTATGTGGACGAGTACGGCAACGATGACCGCTGGGAAGTGCTCGCCACCGAGATGCCTTTCCGCGTACTCGTTACGCATGAGGTACGGAAAGCTGAATGGCCGCATAGCAAGGTAGAGCCATGGTTCTACTACACCGGCGTCGTTGATGGTCTCTGGCGCGACAGACGCGACAAGAAGATCTGGATCCCGGATCACAAGACTACGGGTGGCATCGGCGACAAGAACTGGAGCCATCTGGTACTGGATGACCAGGCAGGAGCGTACTGGTCCTATGGCGTGGACTTCTTGCGCGAGAAGAAGATCCTTGGCCCTAAACAGCGGCTCGCCGGGATGATGTACAACATCATGCGCAAGGCTATGCCTGATGAACGAGCGAGTAAGCTGATTGACGGCAAGCGCATGTATCTCAACCAGGATGGCACGGTCAGCAAGAAACAGCCGTCACCGTACTTCAAGCGGATGCCGATCTTCCGGGATGAGCACGACCGCGAGGAGGTCAAGTACCGCGCACAGGTCGATTACGCTCGCATTGAGCTATTCAGACGCGGCCAGCTGCCGCTCACGAAGAATCCGGGCATGTTCACCTGCCCGATGTGCCCGATGCGCGACGCCTGTGAGCTGCACGAGACCGGCAACGACTACTTGGCATTTCTCGAGCAGACAACGAAGCAGTGGGACCCGTACAGCGAGCACGAAGTGTACGAGGGTAGGTGATTTGCCGTATGGCGATCCAAAATCGCATTTTTATCTGCATCGGTTCGCAGAAAGGGGATTAGATGCCGCGTCGGCCGCAAACAGGCTCGCACGTCCGACCGTCGGGTAGGCAGGCGAACCTGTCGGTCGTACAGGCACCCGTATCACCCCACCTGAACTTCACGCAGCTTGGTGAGTCAGAGTGGATTAGGATGCTGGTCTACAGCAGCCCTGGTAATGGCAAGACTAGCTTCATCGCGACGGGTGCTGCCGAGTACCCGACGCTCATCATCCGCAGTAGCATGGACCTGATACCAGCGCGAGCGTTACGCAGCGGCGCACACGAGATCGTTGCGGACACGCACGAGAAGATGTTGCAGATCCTGGAGTGGTGTCAGCACATTGACCCTATGCCCTATGAATGGATCTGGTGGGACTGCATCAGCATCGCGCAGGACGTATTGCTGGACGACGTTTGGGAAGCCGCGTGGCGAAACAAGCCTGGCCGTAACTGGGTACTTGACGACAATGGTCGGCCAACCAACAAGCCCAACATCACGTCCACCGGCGGCAAGGACAAGCCGGAGTATGGTACCAATGCCGACCGCATTCAGCAGTGGGTGCGGCACATGATCGGGTGTAAGCGGTTCCACTTTGGCATCACCGCTCACCCGCTAGAGGGACCGCATCCCGCGAACGATGAGGGTGGTGACGTCCTTCGCCCGTACATACAGGTACGCCAGATGCCAGAGAAGATTTGCGGCTACATGAATATGGTGGGGTTCATGGAAGTCGTGGAGGAAGGCAAGAAAGAGATTCGTCGGATCCACTTCACCGAGTCCAGCCGGTACTACGCAAAGGATCACTTCGATGCGTTCCTACCGGATGGGTATGTAGACGATCCGACGATCCCGCAGATAATGCGGGCAGTAGAGGCGGCACGCTCAGGCGGCGCTGGTTTGCGCAGCCAGCGAGGTCGTGCGGCCGCAACTAGACGAGGCAGAAGGGAGCAATAGTGGCACGTCTCATTGACTACGACGTCACTGGCGTCGAAGAGTCAGGTGGCGGTACCGGCGTCAAGGTACCCACCGGACTTCGCGTCGGACGTATCGCGTTGTGCGAACAGCGCGAGGTCAAGGCAAACGGCCAACCCGCGAACGACATCCGGGTCGGGTTGGACATGGGGCCAGACTACGACTGGCTCTTCACGTACATCGGGCTGGGTCCCGAGAGCGATTGGAAGCTGGCGGAGTTCATCCGAGCATGCCAGCTGAAGGAGAAAGGCAAGCTGGATCCGACCAAGCAGGTCGGCAAGATCATCCGTGTGAAAGTCAACCACGGAGAGTACAACGGCGAGTACGCGCCGGATGCCGGCAAGCTAATGCCGTCTCAGGACGGCGACGAGGTCGGCGGTCTGTCAGCCACTGCCGCAGCCAACGGCAGTAGCAACGCGATCGAGACTGACGAGGAGGAGGCAACGTCGCAGTACGCAGACGGTTTCGTTCCTTCGCGTGAGGACGACCCGGAGGTCGGCAGCTACGACGACTGGGCCGATGACGATCTCGAGGCAGAAGTCAACGACCGGGGTGCCACTATCCCCGGTGGCCGTGGCAACAAGCGCGACAAGCTGATCAAGGCTCTGCGCGAGGAAGACAACGCTGTCGCCGATGCCGCTGACGAGGCGGGGCAAGAGGCAGAGAGCGGTGACGAGGATGGCGACGATTACGAGTCTTGGGACATCGATGCTCTGAAGAAGGAGTGGGAAGATCGCAACCTGGGCGACATGCCCAAGATGCGTGGAAGCGGTGCTGCCGAACGGCTGACTGCCGCCATCATCGAGGCGCTGCGCGAGGACGACGCAGCCAATCCGTTCGAGTAGCTATGGCTGAAGCAGGAGAAGCATTTGGGACGGACGATCTCGCACTCGCGACGACGCTCGCCTGCGCGGGGTTTGAGTATGACCTGAAGAGGCTGAACAGCACAAAGGTTGCGTGGATCTTCACGCCGCCAGAGAGCCGTGATGAGGAGTTCTATGATCTACTGGCCGACTACGAGAGCCGTCGCTGTACGGTAGAGCCGTGGTCGTTCACTATAGAGCTCAGCCGAATGAAGACGGTGCTGTTTGCGTTCTTGGGGAAGAGTCCGGCAAGACCCAATGCTTCTCCTGCAGCAGCCTCCGCTTCTGATGGCTAAAGTAACATCACGTCAAATACAGGTCTTACAACCGTACCTGGAGGGCGAGACCCCAACTCACAGGAATGATGATGGTACCAGAGAATGGAACATGCACTGTCCGCTCCACGGCGACTCGCGTAGGTCGGCGAGCCTCAACGTGGACAAGGGTGTCTACTACTGCTTCAAGTGCGGTGGGATGCCAGTAACTGCCCTCATCCGTAGGCGGAGCGAGTGGACGCCAGCATCAAGCAACGGTGTGTCTCCGAATCTCAACGGGCAACCACCGGATAGGAAGCAGCGTGTCATCAGCCAGGCCATGGTAGACGGGTGGCACTCGGCGCTAATGTCAAATCCGGGTGCGCTACAGTGGCTACACGAGCGCCGTGGTCTGACTGATGCCACGCTCAAGAAGTTCAAGGTCGGACTACAGGATAGCGCCAACTACACCATCCCTGTATATGACGAGGATGGCGAGCTAGTCAACATCCGGTACTACAATCCGCGTCCTGCTGAGGGTCGCCGCAAGATCTGGGGCGAGATCGGTTACAACAAGCCGCCACGCCTATACCCTCTAAGCGTGCTCGCGAGCGCACCTGGTGAGATCATCATCTGCGCGGGTGAATGGGACGCCATGCTCGCAATCCAGTATGGGTTCAGTGCCATCACCCGTACCGCCGGGGAGAACCAATGGGACATGACCTGGGGGCCATTGTTCAAGGGTAAGACGGTCTACATCGCGCAGGACATGGACGACGAGGGGCAACAGGGCAATGTCAAGATAGCCCGTAGCCTCTCATCCGTGACTGACTCTATCTATTTGGTGAAGCTGCCATATCCCGTGGTGCCTAAGCACGGTAAGGACATCACCGATCTGCTCACCGGCGAGGGTCCTGCCGCTCTTAGGGCTGCGATCAGCGGTGCTGTGAAATATGTTGGCAAGGCTGCACGCGCCGGGCGCAGGCAGAAGGACGTGCCGGTAGACACGGTCACCGTGCTAGACACATTTGACAATGAACGAGTGGGCATACCTGTGCGCGTACTCGTCACGCTGAAGGGGCGCAAGGAACCTGGCTACCTGATCCCGCGTAAGGCACGCCTAGTCTGCACCCAGGATGCCGGTACCAAGTGCCAAGGCTGCCCACTCAACGCGAACCAGGGTCAAGCTGAAGTCTTCATTGAGTCAGATGACCCGCTCATCCTCGGCATGATTGAAGCGACGAAGGAACACGTGGCGAAGGTTATCAACGACGCCTACGGTATCCCTGGTGGCAAGTGCGGTAGGTTGCAGCATGAGTACGACGAGCATCATTCGGTAGATGTATTCTTTGCGCGACCCGCTCTTGACTACACCGACGGTGCGGACACATCACCGGACGCCGCGCAGTACAAGAGCATCTCTATCACATCGGTAGATCATCACAGCCTACTGCCGAACAACACAGTCTCAGCTATCGGTGCGTTGCACATGAACCCGGTCAACCATCGCAAGGAGTTCCTAGCACATGAGCTGAGTTACATGGAGACCGCCGTTGATCAGTTCGACATGAGCGACGCTGCGATTCGTCTCATGAAGAAGTTCCAAGCACCAAGCGATCCGATCAAGAAGCTGGCCGACATCAGCAAGGCTCTGAGCGATCACGTCACGCACATCCAGGGTCGTCCCGAGATGCACGCGCTGATGGACCTGACGTTCCACAGCCTGCTCAGCTTTGACTTCGCAGGCGAACGAGTGAATCGCGGCTGGCTAGAAAGCCTTATTGTCGGTGACACACGTACCGGCAAAAGCCTGGCGGCCGAACGGCTGATTCGTCACTACGGTGGCGGGGAGCTAATCAGCTGTGAGGCTGCCAGTTTCGCAGGCGTGGTGGGTGGCCTCCAGCAAATGGGTGGCCGGGACTGGGCAGTCACATGGGGCGTCGTACCGATCAACGACAAGCGTCTGGTAGTACTGGACGAGATCAGCGGTCTCTCACCCGACGAGATAGCACAGATGAGCGACATCCGCTCGTCGGGTATGGCTAGGCTCGTGAAGATTCAGCAAGAGTCAACCTGGGCTCGCACGCGACTTATCTGGCTAGGCAACCCACGCAACGCTACCATGGCCAACTACACCTACGGGGTGGACGCCATCAAGCCGCTGATCGGTAACGCAGAGGACATAGCACGCTTCGACCTAGCGATGGCGTGTACGCTGTTTGACGTACCTGCCGAGAAGATCAACCAGCCGGTGGGCGGTGGTGAGCTACGGTACACATCCGAAGCTTGCCACCAGTTACTAATGTGGTGCTGGACCCGCAGCGTAGACCAGGTCTTGTTCCAGAAGCGTGCTGAGACGAGGGTGTTCGAGTTGGCAAATGAGATGGGTAAGCGGTACATCGAGGATCCGCCACTGGTACAGGCGGCGAACATCAGGATCAAGATTGCGCGCATCGCGGCAGCGATAGCAGCGCGTCTGTTCAGCACCGACTCGACGTACCAGAAGGTGGTCGTACGACCGGAGCATGTGAATGCGGCGTGCCGCTTTATGAACGTTCTGTACGGTATGCCTACGTTCGGGTACCGCGAGCGGAGCAAGGAGATACTGTCTGACCGTGAGGCGGCGCAGAGCAACAAGGAGAAGATGGCACAGTACCTGAAGGGTCGCCCACTACTCGCGAAGCACCTCAGGAACCAGGGCAAGTTCCGCCGTCAGGATCTTGAGGAGCTACTCAACGTCCCACGCGATGAGGCGAACGGCATCATCAACACGCTGTACGAAGCACGCATGGTAAGACGCTACCTCGGCGACATCTACGTCGAGCCTACACTACATGAACTTCTCAGGGAGGTAAAGATTTGATCAACGTCGCGATCCTAGGCTGTGGCCCGGCGGGACTCATCGCCGCCCACGCGATCGATGAGTTCGACGACGCATACGTGGCGATCTTCAGCATCAAGGAGAAGAGCGTCCTGCCAGGGAGCATGTACTTACACGAAGGCATCCCTGGCATCAACGGTACCTACCCGGACAGCTATGTTCAGTACGTCCGGCTGGGCACGGCTGAGGGATACGCGCACAAGGTGTACGGCGACGCTGCCCGATATACCGCGTGGGAGCAGTACCTCCAGGCATATCCATCGTGGAACGTGCAGAACGTCTACGACGTGCTGTGGGAGAAGTACGAGGGCATCATCCTTCCCACTGAGTTCAGCGGCAACCTGCATAACCTGCACCACATCGTCGCCGAGTTTGATGTGGTGATCAGTACGCTACCGCAGCCGCTGCTCTGTCACGGAGACCACGACTTCAAGAGTTCACCCTACTTTATCCACACGCTCGTAGCGCCGCCACTGGATGCCGAGAAGGACTTGGTCATCTACAACGGCTACGAGCACGACCCCTGGTACCGCTGGTCTATCCTGAGCGGCATCTGCTCAATCGAGTATTCCATTCAACCAACTGACTTCGACCCGAACGACCGAACGTGGAAGATGGGCGTGAAGGCAGTAAGCAATACCTGCGACTGCTGGCCTCGCGTTCACCGTCTGGGTAGATGGGCAAAGTGGCAGCATGGCGTTCTACTTCACGACGTCTACAAGGGAGCGAAAGAAGTCATGAGGGTACACGCATGATCTTCGAGGAGTCCTATGATACCCAAGGCGCACTGCCCGAAGACGACGCCCACGACTACATGCGGGTCATACGCATGGCCTGGGATGTCCACGTCGATCGCGAAAGGCTTAGGAAGGCACTCTGGAAGAACTACTCCTGTCGTGATCAGGCCGTACAGATCAGAACCAAGATTGACCGAGTTCTCAACGCGCTGGATCTGCTCGATGGAGATCTGACCGAGTCGATGAGGGCAGAGGTCACGCACAACTTGGTGGAGGAGTTCCTTGACATCACCAACTACGCAAACTTCGGCGTGCGTATCGCGGAGGGTACGACGTAGTGGCTGATCGCGAATCACAGTTTGAAGCACTGAGCGTCACCGTACCAGTTCATCGTGACGGGCATGGACACCACACGCCCATCATCCACCGCAAGGTGAAGCGTACGGCGAGGCTACCCCAACGGACAAGGGAGATGGTCTTTGCCTCACTTCACCACCACACGACGTTCAGTTACGGTGACGGCTACGCTCTGCCGTCTGCGCATATCCGGCGGGCAGGAGAGATTGGCCTCACTGCACTTGCGGCTACCGAGCATGGAAATATCTCTTCGCATGTCCAGCTTGAGTCGGCAGCCCGTAAACACGGGGTCAAGCCCCTCTTTGGCGTCGAGCTCTACACGGGAGAACTAGGTGAACAGGCTACACAAAGAAAGAATCACCTTACCATTGTGGCCGAGAACGCGGAGGGATATCGCAATCTGCTCCGACTTGTTTCGGACACGTTTTCAAGAGGATTCTATTATGAGCCCACCGCAGATGGAAAGATGCTTGCGGCTCATAAGCGCGGGTTGGTCATACTTTCTGGATGCCAGGGATCTGCACTTTTTACAGCCGCCGTGGGCGGGAAGCACGTTACTGAAGCTGACGCTTCCTATGGACGAGCGAGAAGACTTGCTTCTCAGTACCTTCGCGAGTTCGGCGATTCCTATTACATTGAGGTTCAGGCTTTTCCTGAGTTGGATAAGACTCGGCAAGCGAATGGGATGCTTGTAAGGATCGCCGAGGAACTCAGGATCCCGTACGTGGTGACATTTGACTGTCACTACACGATCCCGGAGGAGAAGGAGATGCAGCAGATCCTTCACAACCTCCGGCCAGGTGAGAAGCGCAGCCTGGAGGACATGGCGCGTGAGTGGGGCTACAACGCCAACCTCTGCCCGCCATGGACGGATCAGATGATCATGCGCAAACTGATGGGTACGGGGCTGACCAAGCGTCAGGCTATTCAGGCCATACTTACCTCGCGCGAGATCGCGGAGCGCTGTACGGTTGAGCTCCCATCGCTCGAGATGGTGCGGTTCCCGCTACCAGCAGGCTACACCGATGCCCTGCAGGTATGGCGTGACTGGATCCTAGACGGTTGGCGGTACCGGCGGTGTAACAAGCTGTCCGAGCCGCAGCTGAGTGTGTACAAGGAACGGCTGCGGCATGAGATGGAAGTCATCGAGGGCAAGGACTTCATCGACTACTTCCTCGTCATCAGCGACATGGTACGCTGGGCGAAGGACAACGACATCGCGGTGGGGCCAGCACGCGGTAGCGCCGCAGGCTCGCTCGTGTGCTGGCTACTCCGCATCACCGAGGTTGACCCGGTGAAGTATCCTGACCTCGTCTTCGAACGGTTCATCGATGTCACGCGCAAGGATCTGCCCGACGTGGACATTGACTTCTCGTCGGACAGGCGCAACGACATCTGGAACTACATGGAGAGCAAGTACGGACGCGGGAAGGTAAGCACGATCGGGACGTTCACCCGGTACAAGGGAAAGAACAGCCTGGATGCGGCAGCCCGTGTCTTCCACGTACCCGACTGGGAGATTCAAAAGATCAAAGATGTACTCATCGAACGATCATCCGGTGATCTACGTGCCAGCGCGACGGTCGAGGACACGGCTGAACAGTTTCCGCAGGCACGTGAAGTATTTGAGAAGTATCCGGATCTTGGAGCTGCACTTGACCTTGAGGGCAACTACGCAGGATTTGGAGTCCACGCGGCTGGAATGGTCATCTCTACTGGTCCCATCACAGACGTGGCAGCAATATATGAGCGCCAAGTCAAAGGTGAGACGCGTCAGGTCATTAGCATGGATAAGTACGACGCTGAGGCCAAGGGACTTCTGAAGATCGACGCACTCGGCCTGAGTACGATCGAGGCACTAGACCACATGCGAAAGGAAATGGGGTGGGATCTTGATACGCTCTACAATATGCCGCTGGATGACGAGGAGGTCATCCGAGGCTTCAAGGAAAACGACGTCGTGGGTATCTTCCAGTTTGATGGGCGAGCGTGCCGCTACGTCAACGGTGCACTCCAACCTGACCATTTCAAACATGTCTACGACGTTACAGCACTGGGACGGCCTGGGCCTCTTCATAATGGGGCGGCCAACGACTACATCGACATCAAGTGGGGACGCAAGAAGCCGGAACAGCTTCACCCGGCGATGGGCGAGATTTGCGACAGCACGTACGGGCAGATCGTCTACCAGGAGCAGATCCTCCGGCTACTAGGTGCCATCTTTGACTTTGACTGGACGCACCGCGCTGAGGTGCGCCGGATCATCAGCAAGAAACTAGGCGATCAGGAGTTCAACCGTAAGTGGGAGCAGGCACGTGACGGTGCGATGAGGCTACATGGCGGCGACGGTATCATGACCGAGGAACTAGCTCGCCTCATCTGGATGCGGCTGATCACGGCAGGCTCCTACGCATTCAACGCTAGTCACGCGGTGAGTTACGGTATGATCGCGTACCACACGATGTACTTCAAACGGTATCACCCTGAGGTGTTCTACAAGTGTCGGCTGAACGTCACGACTGACGCAGAAAAGGCACGACGACTACTGCGTGATTCACAACGGTTCGGCCGCAAGCTGACGATACGCCCTCCGCACCCGAGCATAAGCGGTATCGGCTGGGAGCGGGATGGCAAGGATCTCGTCAGCGGCTTCAGCCAGGTGCCGGGCATCGGCGAGAAGACAGGCGGTGAGATCGTGCGCTACCGGGAGGAGTTTGGCCTACGTGACTGGCCAGATCTGCTACAAGTGAAGGGCGTCGGTCCGATCACGATGGAGCGTATCAAGGAGTTTGCAGACAGGAGCGAGGATCCATTCGGCGCTCTGTGGCTTGACAAAGCCATCACGCATGTCAAGGCAGAGATCGCAAGCGGGGATCTGGAGCAACTTCCGCTGCCGACTCACGTCGCGTCTGACCTGCCCTACGAGCAAGGCAACGATATCGAGGTTGTCTGGTTGGGCTGCATCTACACGCGGAATGAACGCGATCTGTTTGAGTTCAACCAGGCAAAAGGTGCTGAGCTCGATATGAGCGATCCGAAGCACCCGATGCTGAACGGAAGACCTATCAGAGATCCCCACCTGGACAAATGGGTGGTGATGGTCGGTGACGACGAGAGCGACCAACTCGGTCTTCGCGTCGATCGCTGGCGGTACCCCAGGCTGCGAGAGAAAGTCTGGGGTATGAGGCCGGGCAGAGATCTCATTCTCGTGCGCGGTGTCAAACCGGGTTACATGCCCACACGTCAGGTAAGCATCTCTGAGATGTGGGTCATCGACCCGGAACTATGACGAAAGGAGCAAGAGTGGGAGACGAAGAGACCCAGCAGGAGGGCAGTGTGCCCGCCGAGCAGGCTGGGAACGAGCCCAACGATCCCGACACCGGCCTGCCGGCAGAGAATGGCGAAGAGGCCGAGGACGAGAACGGCGAGGGTTCCGACGAGGAAGACGAGTAACGTGGCCGTCGAACTCATCCACACGCGCAAGGTCTGCGTCATTACCTGGGACACCGACGCGGTGAAGGGTAGTCACGCGTCGATCCAGGCCGAGGACGAGGAGAAGCGCAACGTGGACAACACCGGCACCACCAACGTCTTCTTCCCCATGGACTACCAGGGGAGCGTAGACATCACGGTGGTCGGCTCCAAGAGCGGCAGCGACAGCGGAACCATCGAGGTCACGTAGCAGTGAACCGGGTGCGCATGAACGCAGGCGTGAAGAAGGTGCGCGTGTACCGCGAGAAGGAGATGGGCGCTCGCGAGGCCTGCAATCAACGTCAGGAGAATAGTGCCAAAGGCACGAGTCATCCTAGCTGCGCTATGCGCGGCGTTCATCATGGTAGGAAGCTCACACGCAGCCGGTGGTTCATCGGACTACGTGACGAGCGGGTTGTTGTGCATTCACTCGTACGAGGGAAGCTGGACAGATCCCAACAGCAGTGGCTACGGCTACTATGGTGGGCTTCAAATGGACTCCAACTTCATGAGGACATTTGGAGGGTCCTTCTACCGGCGATGGGGCACGGCAGATCACTGGCCCGTGTGGGCACAGTTACAAGCCGGAAGGAACGCAGTAGCAGTGCGGGGATGGAACCCTTGGCCGGTAACCAGACACATGTGCGGACTATAGATGTGTAGATATCGTACCGCTCGGAGAGCATTCCACAAGTTCTTTGGCGAAGAACCGCCATGGAACTGTTGGGTATGCAAAACTTCGATCCTGGTACGAGGAGGTCATTCCTCTGAGGCTCTGGCTGTTCACCATAGAAATGGGGACACCGGAGACAACAGCAGGAAGAACCTCAAAGCTACACACATAGGATGTCATCTTCGGTATCATAACTCGGGAAGATCACCCAGCGAGTTGAATCGCAAAGTCAGCGGCGAAGCCGTAGCAGCTTCCAACAAGAGGCGATCCGGAGATAAGTGGATGGGAAACCAACATGTCAAGGTGTAACCCGTGGCCTACAACACGACACTTCTGCGGTCTGTAAGAATCACTACCAAGGGAGCAAACGTGTCACTCACGAAACACGAACTTGCACTTGAGGTGCAAGAGATGACCGGCATCAAGCCCAACTTGGTGAAGTCGGTCATGGACGCTATCGCTGAGGTGGCGGCAGACGAGATTGCGCTCGGTGAGGACTTCACCGTACCGGGCATCTGCCGCATCACCTGGCGCTATCGACCGCCGCAAGTCAAGGGAGCGCGGTGGAAGAAGGGAGAGGAGGTTGTCGGCTTCGGAGGCATCGCCAACATCAAGGAAACCGACAGCCCTCCGGTCAAGGCACAGGTCACCCTCAAGCCGAATCTGACCGGAGAGGTTGGGAAGTTGCGCCCTAAGGCAACGACCATGACCGACTTCATGAAGACCAAGACGGCCAAGGCTGTCGTGAAGAGAAAGGCAGGTTAGGCATGAGCGGCTCGGACATCATACGGTACGCTGACGTAGCGATGTACGAGTCGCAGCCGATCAGGCGCGAGGAGGGTCGCAACGTGGTACCCTCTGTGACCCTCCTCAGCGCCACGCCTGATCCGCTCGGCTCGCTCGCTGCTGGTTTCCGCATGTATCGCGGCGACCCGGTGTATGACTTGCAAGACCTGACCGACGAGGATCGTGAATGGGCGTGGGAAGAAAGCCTCAAGACACACCTCAAGGCACCATGGGAGTTCATCGACTTCCAGTTCATGATTGAGGGAGTTACGCGCTCCTTCACGCATCAGCTAGTACGTCAGCGCACAGCCGTGTACGCGCAGGAAAGTCTGCGGTTCGCGGTCAAGCGAGGCATCGCCGCTGAGGCAGCCCTACCGCCGCACATCGTACCTGGGCCTGCCGGCGATGAACCGGCGTTCAAGATCTGGTGCGACATCATGCAGCAGGTAGGCGATGCCTACGAGAAGCTGATCGACCTGGGCATCCCTGCTGAAGACGCGCGTGGCATCCTGCCGCACTGCGTGACCACTCGTGTGATCTACAAGACCAACCTGCGTGGACTCACCGAACACGCGGGCAACCGGCTTTGTACACAAGCACAGTTCGAGTGGCGCAGCGTCTTCATCGGCATCATCAGCGCCATCCGTAACAAGACCGGGTACAGCTACCGTCACCCGATCAACTTTGGCAAGGAGAACCAGTACTCGGTCAAGAAGTCTGACTGGCAGTTCCAGAGACTAGCCTCACCGATCCCTGCTACATTCGCACCGGTGTGCTACAAGGCAGGACACTGCGTGTTCATGGGTCAACTTGACCGGGGCTGCACCATACGTGATCGCGTTCAGTCCTTCTCGGCTGCCGGTGTGCCACCTATTGAGTGGGGCAAGGATGATGCAGAGCACGGCATCCCAGCCATTGAGGTAGAGGAGTGGCTGGCCAACGCCAACGCCGGCATCACCTGGTCTGAGGAAGATCGCCCCAAGTGAGTAGCTATGAGAAGTATCACAAGTCGACGATCGATTGCTCCAAGATTCAGCCACACACCAAGGAGCTAGTAGATCGGTGTGGCACCGCTCAGGCGGCAGCCCAATACGCACTTGTGTCGCCTCAGACGGTACAGCGGATCCTTCATGGGGTCCACTGTACCGTCCAGCAGGCGACTGCGCGTAAGATCCTGATTGCGCTTGAGCATAAGCGCATCGAGGACCGCAGATTCCACAGAACACACGCCAAGCTTCTGAAGGCTCGCCAGGACGCTGCACGTATCGATCAGCAGCGTGAACGGGAAGACCGCCAGGAAAGGCTAGCTGGCTACTAGCGGGTGACCATGGAGAATCGTTTCTCCATGGCTGGAACGAATGGACCCACTACCTTACCACCTCGAAAGGACCGGCCATGGAGAAAGGCTCCTCCAAAGCCGCTAGTTCGTTCCTAGCAGCCTACTACGATCCTGGAGTAAGCGTTAGGGACTTCGACCCATCGGAGATAGAGAAGGTCGAAAGGGATAGGCTTCGCCTCTTGTACCATGTAGCCCTGGCCGCCTCCCAAATCCCACGTCGACTCGGCAGTGATGCAGAGGGTACGGAACTGAGTCAAGACAAGAAGCGGTGCCGCCGCATCGCGCACGTTGCCGCCCAATGCCACACTGGCTGGGGTGGTGACATCACGAAGGGCACCGTCAAGGATGTAAAGAAGGAGGCTGCCCAGGTAGTCTGGGACAAGTGGTGGGAGGGTCACAGCGTCACGCTGCAGAACCGCATCACTTACATAGCGACTTGGGGAGTAGACAAGACTCCTCTGCAGCAGCGCTGGGCTAAGTCAGCGATCGTGAAGCTGCTGAATGAGCTGACCTGGCTGCAGTACGCGATGCGATAACGCGACTCAGCGTAACGCTAACTCGCGTAACCCGACTTGACTACAAAGTCGTAGTAGAAGCCAATGCCGATGCAGAAGCATGTGTTCCATCCCGGGCTGCTGCACCACCACTTCGCATAACAGTCATTGCCACCGTTCACATTCCAGAGCGGCCCGATGTTTGTGTAGGCTGGACCATTCGCCCAGACGTTTGTCCATCCCACAACCCCTCCCACCTGGAAGTCAAGGTAGCAGACGTTTCCATCTGAGCCTCCTTCAATACGGTTGACCTGGCACCACACCCGCATCTGGTAGTGCGTGGGATCAGGGTTGCCCGGCAGGTAAACCGGGTTGAACTTCGCTCCGGTGTTTGACCAGATCCAGGTATCTCCCGTGCCATCGTAGGCAGGCGGGCTATGGCGGTAGTTGTCCCAGCCTTCGCCGTCCCAGTAGCAATGGTCGCCGAGCAGAGTGACGCCAGCGCCCGGTGCGCTATTGTTGACGTACACGCTGTAGTCGATTCGTGTCTGCTGACCCGCATCATCCTGTGCGATGACTGTGATCGTGTTCCAGCCCACCGCGAGGTAATGCGTGTCGTAGGCTACGGAGTACGTGCCATTGCCACTACGGTAGCCATAGATGTTGTTACCGTTCACATAGAACCAGACGGTGACGCCGGTGCTGTACTGCGTCACGGTAGCGGCGAGCGTCATGTTGCCGCTGACAGTTGCACCGTTGCCGGGGCTGTAGAAGTTCACAGCAGGCTGGTTCACTACAGTGATGGCCACCGTCCTCGTCGTCTGGTTGCCTACGCGATCTGTAGCAATAGCGGTGATGGTGTGAGCACCGTTTAGGATAGCATGTGTGTCATAACTCATCTGGAACGGTGCAGCCGTCACCGTACCGATGATGTTTCCATCCATCCTAAACTGCACCGAAGCGATCTGGTCATTGTCCGTAGCAGTTGCAGCGATAGTGGCTGTACCTGCTACATTACCAGCCGCAGGACTGGTGATCGTGAGAGCAGGAACCACGCGGTCAATGCAGAGGACGCCCGGTACCTTGGCCGTGAGCATTAGGGCACCAGGTTCCCGGCTGCATACCAATCATTCGCGGCACGCTTGACCAGAGAGCAGAGACCGTACTGTCCAGCCAGTCTCAGACTGTTGTTGTAAGACCGTAGCGTAACACCGCTGGCCGCTACGAGCGTAGTCTGTCCCGCTCCCAGCTGTGAGATGGTCACCGATGAACCGATCTGGAAGTTCGCGAGTGTGTCATTTGGTACGGTGAGATTGTTAGCACCGGCTACGTTCATTTCCACAATACCGTTGATGTCTGCAAGTGTGAGCGTGTAACTCGCCGTCTGCAGGTTGATCGGCGTGGTCGGGATGACCTGCTGCCAAGCAGCGCCGTCATCGTACCACATCACCTTGCTGTCAGTAGCCCACCAGAACCTACCGCCACCACTCTGGTGCGCTGCCGCCTGCCGCGCAGCGTCGGTGCCCTGATTGAACAGGACATCAACGTCCGTAGCGAGCGCGAGATACGACATATGAAGGGCAATGTCAGCACGGTCGCTACGATCCGTGTTCGGGTACTGAATCCCCCTTCTGGTTGTAGTGAGCATAGCCCTCCCTAGTGGATGTCTGCGTAGGTCTGGAAGCTTGTATAAATGGAGCCGTAGGTGTCACCACGGGTATAGATCTGCGCATACGTCACAGCGGGTGGCGAGCCAGGGTTGACCGTCAGCGTCCACTGCAGACCGGCAGGCTTCGCAAACTGATTGACGTAGTTAGTTACCTGCGCCGCAGTATTCGGCGTCAGCTCATTTGTCCAAATCGTCGCGGTGAAGTGATACGGGCTGCTGTCGCGCTCGTTCATCTGAACCGTCTTGGTGCCAGTCAGAAACAGCGCGATGGCCGCTGATACTGCTGCCGGTGTGCCGCGTTGCCAGCCAACCTTGTCCCTCAGTTGCTGACGTTGCTGGGCAGGGGTCAGACCCGGCTGGGCGTGAATGCCGATGAACTGCCCGAGCCAGGGCACACCGTTGTCCGGTACCGCGTCCAGGTCGATGAGGTTGAACCAGACCGGGTGCTTAGCATCGGGTGCGTGCGCGAGGTAGTCCAGATCCTGCAGCATTTGCCCAAGAGCACCCAGGTATGTGATCAGCGCCCACCCGGTCTGATTCTCAGCATTCTGCACGGGCAGCATCTGGGCATACATTGCCTGTGCGAAGGAGCCAGCGTCGGTGGGAGCAGGCATCAGCTTGCCGTCACAGTCAGGTCAGCTACTTGGGTGAACGGAACAGGAGCCTTGCCAGGCATCAGGTAGTCCGTAGCAGCCTGCGCTCCGCCGTGTGCGCCGAGCGTAAGGGTGTTGATCACGTTCACACCAACGACTGTAGTGATCGCACTCGCCAACTCGAGACGGTTGATCGTCGGCGTGTTGATCCAGGTGATCGGATCGTTCGGGTTATCCGATGGCGAGATGCCCCAGGTTGCTGGGTTCAGGAAGTTGATGATGGCCTGCTGAACACGGTTGATGATATCCGCAGCCTGGTAGCCTACATTCATCACAACGGCGGTCGTAACGTCGATCTCACGCTTCACTGGATCATCTACGTTGACGATGAAGTTGATCTCGCGCATGCTCTGTAGGTACGTCTGGACATTTGTCTTCACGCCGGCACTCACTGGACTGCCCGTGCTGTCGAGTGAGTACACCGTAACCATGCGCTGGTTGTTCGAGGTACCATCGCCAGGGTTGTACCCATCAATGGCCATGGACCGCTGTACACCCGCTACGTTCTCTGCCAGGATCGCGAAGTCAGAGGCAAGGATGGGACGCGGAGACATTGCCTGTAGTTCATTACTGAGGCGATCCAGGTAAGCATCGTCTGTCTCAGCATCGATCCCACCAGCAGTCACGGCCACCTGCGTGATCGTATTGACCCAGGCCAGAGGATCAATCAAGTTGACAGACCCGCCGGCACTGCCTATCCCGCTGGCAGCGGCCCCAGGATTGGACGCCATGAGAGAGACAGCACCGGCAGGGGTTGCGTTCGAGCCACCAGGCACGATGACGTCGAACAGTACGGTGAACGGATTAGGGTTGCCAGCCGCGTCGTTGATGGAGACCTGCGTGCCTGCAGGGATAGTATGACCATTGCTGTCGGTCAGCGTCCAGGTTGAGGTACAGGTAGCGGCCACAGCGTTGATCGGCTGAATGCCGAACAGTTTGCTACCCATGTACCGGAACAGACTCTTCGGTACCTCGGTGGCGAGCGTCTGGATGTCGGCAGCCTCGTTGCCGAATGCCTCAATCATCCAGACATCCAGGTTCCCTTCCGCCGGTGTCCACCCAGGCACCTTCACGCCCAGGTAGTCGAACGCTCGCTGCATCAGGTCACGAGCATCGGCCGTGATCGGATAGGTGATGTAACCAGTGCTACTCATTGTTCACCTCCGCAATGATGTTCGCGACCATCGGTTCGAGTATGGTGCCAAGATCGGTGAAGGCTACGATTGCTCTCGGCTCGTTCTCCACTACCTCTTGTTCCATCTGATCCGTGACCATCGTGGGCAGTGGCTTGATGCTGAAGGTGGGATCCGTGATGCCGAAGTTGGGTACATACAACCGCGTGCCTCGCGTTGTACGCAGGATGGTCTCGACGCAGTTGGTGACATCCTCCCCGGTGTTCTGCTCCACAACCGCAACGTGTGAACCGGCAGATCCGAACCGGAAGGGCATGTCAAAATGTGGGACAGTAGCCATCAGGGTACCGCCACACAGATAGCCGAGAAGGTTGCACGGTCATTTGCATCAGAGGCGCAATGCGGATACGCTGACGGTGCTGCTACTTGTATCGTGTGAGGCCCAGCAGCCGCCCCACGAATGGTGTTAGTTACAGTAAGCATCTTGTGACTCAGAGTCTCGTTGAAGAACATGTCGGCGTAACACGGTAGCTGACTCCCGTCCCAGTTGACCATAAATCCATTCATTCCGGCAGAGCCTGCACCATCGGTATAGATACTTGCCGAAACCGTCAGGGTTACGTCTGATTTCTTCGGAAGCGTCACCGTCCAGCTTTTTGGCCATGGTCCACCCATAGCCCCACTGGAGCCACCAGCGTAGACTAGACCAGCACCACCGACGTCCGCCGGACCGATGGCATCCCAAATAGCAGCGCCACCAACACCATGCACCCACTTACCATTCTGTACATTCGGTGGTTGCCCTGTCCACCAGTTTGAGACCCAGGGAGCACGCTGATTATCGAAAACGACGAGACAGGAGTTACCCACTACGGGCAGGTTCATGTTGTCCTGCGGCTGCCAGTTACAGGGACCCCAACGGTGATCCTTGCTGATATCCGGGATGATGACGTACACCTGCTTACCAAACGCAGAGGGATTGTTGGCGATGATTCCTTTCCAGGTTCCCTGCATGACACCACGGCCATGCTTCTGTGCCTCTGGGATCAGGTCCTGGATCACTGCCACAGTCGCACCGCTCCCGCGTAAGGTGGATTCGTCCACGACGTGAAGCCATCATCAACGCGCACTACCGCTCCAGTGTGCGGTGCATCGATCATGGCTCCGTTCCCAATGTAGATGCCCACGTGCTCTATGCTGCTGGAATTGGCTCCGAAGAATACTAGATCTGCAGGCTGCAGGGTGGCTGGCGGATAGATGGGAGTGCCTGCATTGAACTGATCCTGCGCTACACGCGGGATCTGAATGTTCGCGGCGCTGTAAGCTGCTTGTGCCAGCCCGGAGCAGTCGAATGCCTTGCCAGGCGTCTCTGCTCCATATACATAGGTGACGCCCAGTTGCTGCCGCGCAAAGGACACGATCTTGTTCTGCTTCGTAGACAGCGGTCCCTCGTAACCGGCTCGCGCTCCACCAGGCTGTGCCTTCTTGTTTGTGCCGTTGGTCGCACCCGTTGCCTGGTCCATCGCCTGCGAGGTAGGACTGGTCGTTGGCTCGGGCAGTACCGGCTGAGGCTTGATCATGGTGATGGTGGCGATGCGATCGTACAGACTACGGCTGATGTCCTGCACTAGCCACTTGCCGTTGACGATGCCGCTGTCAACACACTGCACCGTGCAGCCAGGAGGAGCACTCCAGCGCGACAGGTGTGCGGTGACGGTTACGGTAGCCTTACGCTTGCCCTCGTCGTAGTCGTAGTCAATCCAGTCAATGCCGTCGCTGTCCTCGCTAATGACCATGAACGGCTTGCTGGCAAACAGATCCTTGTCATCGATGAAGTAGATCACACCGCTGACGCAGAACGCTCGCCAGTTGACCTCGCTTGCCAGACGCTTGATGCACGTCCAGCTGTCCTCCTTGGTCAGCAGCGTCTCGCCAGCTTGATCGGTGGTCAGCGTACCGCGCGTGAAGAAGAACGGTCCCGTGCTGTAGTCAGGGTTGACAGTGCTCGTGTCGGCCATGTTGTTGACCCCGTATTTTGGATCAACCAGGCCTGACTTCACGTCAAGCCCATAAGCCTTCACGATGTTATCAGCCTCAACCTGGAACGCGCCATAAGCATACGGAGTACCGCTGTGCTGAACACTCTGGCAGAGATCGTTCAGGCTCAGCTGTGGGTTGCCCTGGTCCACACTCACCGCTGCTCTGAGATAGGCTGCCGCATCGGTGGCCACGTTTCGTGAGGCAGGCCAGCCCATGCTCGGACGCTGTTGGAACACTCCGACGCTGTCTCGGTCGCCACCGGTCAGGTTGCGAATGTTGCTTTCGTCGATCGCCGTCATGATGGAGGATACGATTACCTTGGTGTTGCACTTCATCGCGACGCCGGTGTTGATGATGGTCACAGCGTTCTGCCACTGCTCCGTGTCCATCGGCGCTCCGCGTACCGTTAGCCCATGGGTGTCCTGCGGGGAAGGGATACCCTTGGCTCGCTCCTTCTTCATCTTCTGCTTGGTCACAGGATCCGTGGCCGGAGTAATCTGTGGAGTACCAGCGGCGTAGATCACCTGGTTGGGCTGAATGTCGCTGATCGCCTGCGTAACGTGGAGCTCTGGGATGACCCAGGACAGCGGCACTTCCTTCACCTCACGTATCATGCGGAGAACGAACTGTGCGCGGGTGACGTTGGTGCGATCAGCCTGGATGAAGGAGTTGTAGTAGCGGAGAACGTTGACCTCGCGATCCTCGAACACGAGCGTCAGCTGGCGTGCCTGCTTCTTGACGCCAACCAACGTGAAGTAGAGGCCATCAAGTTCCACGTCCACGTGCCGACCTAGACGACCGCTGTTCTGGATCGTGCGGTCAAGATCGTCCTCGACCACGATGGTTAGCGTGCTCGCTCCCTCGATCGTACGCTGAATGATCGCTGAGCTGATCGTGTTGGTCAGGTCGATGCTGAGCTCGTTCTGTATCTCCGTCTGGAAGGAGACGATGTCGATATCCTCAGCCAGTGCCTCCAGCTGGTCGGACATCTTGCCCGAGTGCAGGGCGACGATCTCAGTTGCGGATGCGGGTGACCCCTTGATTGGCATCAGGTCTTCTTCTTCGTCTTCTTATCAGGAATGATCAAGTCCTGCCCCGCTGGGATCCCCAGGCGCGTATCAATAGGCAGCCATGGGTTTGCCTCCAGGATGATCTGGAACAGGTTCGGGTCACCCAGATGCTTCTGAGCCTCCTGCTTCGCGGTCAGCCCGGATGACTTGATCACCTTTCCACCACCGGCTGCACCGTTGAGCACTGCAGGCGAGGGCTGCGTCAGGATGATCTGCTCGTCAACATACTCGAGAAGATGGATCACTACGCTCTGCCGCGTTCGGCCTGTGATGTGCCCGAAACGATACCAAGTAGCCTGCTGATTGTCCCAAGACATGTCGGCGATGACCCACCACCGTGTCCCCGCAAGCGGCAATGCCGATCCGATCACCCGGATCGTCGGTGGCTCCTTCAGGTGACCCACAGGCTCAGCCATCTTGATCAACGTCTGAATATCAGCCTCCATGTTTCGGTACTGACTGATCCCGTTGAACACAACGGGTAGATCCATCGTATATGGCGTCTTGCCCTTCCAGCGCGTGATGCTCGTTCGCTTCGGGCGATCGATGACTTCCCAGCCACCATGCCCGCCAGTGATGCTGACGGCAGCCGCGTCCATCAGAAGCTTCACCCTGTGCCCTGAAGAGGAACTCAGCGTCACGTAATGATCAGCTGCAACTTCACTACCAAGACCATAGCTACTCACTGCCTCGCCTCCGCATCCGTCACCGCTGTTGCCATCGCCACGCCGATCTGCTTACCGTCCAGAATGATGGGCTGCGGAAATATTTTGATTGTGAAACCGCCGGCACCACCGAGGCTTTGCGCCGTAGACCTGATCGTCGCACCTGAGGGCAGCGCGAGCATCTCGGGGCCATGTTCCCCGACCATCGCAAGACCGCCACCGACGATAGCGCCGCCACCCTGCAGTCCCGGGATCATGCTCAGACCGCGTCCGACCCAGTAGCCAGGATTAGCATAGTTGGTGTAGCCCAGGTACTTGCCTACCGATCCCCAGAAGCCACCGCCGCCAGCAGCCGGACCACCAGCGGCTCCACCACCACCGAACAGACTTCCGCCTATGCCAAATGGGGTCAGGAAGCTAGCTGCCGCCTCGAAGATGTTGTGCTTCTTGAACCAGTCGTAGACACCCTGGGCGAAGCTGAGTAGATGTGCGAACCGCTCGATGATCAGCACGACTGCCAACAAGAACGGGCTGGCTAGGCCGAGCAGCGCCAGTTGCCAGTGCTCGCGCAACCAGTTCGCGAACTCGTTGACCAGATCGTGGAACCACTTCCACCTCATGTACAGCGTAGTGATCGCGGCGATGGCCAAGATGATCCATCCGATGGGTCCCATGACGAGATCGAGCGCCACCCACGCTGCCGCGACCGCATCAATCGTGAACTGAAGACCGATCATCGCTAGGTCAAACAGACCGACGACTGCAGTCCAGATCTCCATCAGGAGCATCTGTCCACGCATGATGGCAGCGGCTATCACGGCAGCAGCGATCAGCCGGTACTGTGCTGCTGCCATTCCTATCGTGAGCCAAATGCCCGCTTCCATCACGTCGTTATAGAGACCCTGCGTCACAACATAGATCACCATCGCTGCATCGGCAAGACCCTGGGCTACGGCGAGACCCTCGGTGACGGCTGTGCGAATGATCGTGGCTGCTGCGAGCGCGTACTCATACGTCTTCGCCAGGATGAGGTAGCCGATGTACAGGCCGAGGAAGAAGCCCACAACCTGCAGTGCGTAGGCGATGCCGTACTTACCACCGGGGATGCCCAGGACTGCCTCCAGCGCCCACAGCGGCGTGAGCACTAGCCAGATGGCCGTGGCGACCGCGCTGAAGTCCTCCTTGATCCCTTGTAGCACTCCCTCGAGAAGCTTGAACACATCAAACACGAGGTGAGTACGAGGTGAGGCTGCATCGTCGATCGCCTTGAAGAAGTCCGTCATCGTGACCGGCCTGTTGGAGTACAGGTGTCCATACAGAGCCTTGTCCGTTGCGGTGAGGAACTTCTGCACCCACCCGAACATGCCGGCACCACTGCTCGCGCTCGCCTGACTAAGCAGGTCCTTGAAGGTTGTCCAGGCACCGTGTAGGGTGAGCGTGGCCTGCCGGAACGCTGCCATCCTGTAGCCCGGTGTAGTCTCGACGAACTTGTTGATTGCGTCGAGCACCTGCTGCACCGGGATGTTCATCGACCCGATGCGGTGAATCTCCGTGCCGGTGATGTGCAGCATCCGGTTCAGGATCGGCAGCATCGGGATGCCGTCACGGGATAGCTGGTTGACTGCGTAGCCGGTCAGCCTACCAGAGTAGGCCATGTGCTGGAGCGCGAGGGATGCGCGCTGAAGGTTTGCGGGTGTTGCCTTGCCAGCGGCGGCCAACGAGTCAAGTAGGGACTGCATCGTCTGATTCGCGGTCTGCAGAGGATCGGAGACGCCCGGTGCGTACTTGAGACCGTAGTACAGCTGCCGAAACGCGGTGGTCACATCTTTGAACTGGAACGGTGAGAAGGCAGTTACCTGGAATAGATGCTGTAGCTCGGTATTGAGTGAGGCGGTGTCCTTGAAGACTGGACTCAATGCAACGCGAGCCTGCTGCATCGCACTCTGATAGTTCCAGCCTAACTTCAACACTGCCGCACCGGCGGCTACGAGGGCCAGGGTGCCCGCATACGCTAGGCGACGCCCGGTGAACAGGGTCTGATTGTAGATCTCCTGCTTCCGTGCGTTGACCATTGCCCGATCCCCGGTCAGGTTCATCGCCACGCCGAGTTCTTCAAGCGCAGCGACTTCAGCCTGCACCCCACCTACAACTTCACGCCAGCCGGTGAGGATGGTCTCGAGGATTACCGGCTCAACGGGCACCCTGGCTACCTCCCGAACATCTGGTTGAGGATCTTGCCAATCTCGTTCGCGTGCATGATGGCGCGCTCTTGATCCAGCTTCCGCAGGTTGTCACGGGAAGCAATGGCGATGCGCCGCATGACCTCACGTCGGAGCGGATCCTCCGTCTCAAGGAAAGCCATTGGATCCATTCCGAAGATAGCGACATATGCGGCGGTCTCGATCTCTGCGCGCCCTAGAGGTTTCCCCCTTGGTCCAGGAACTCAGCGGTAGCGTCCATGGTAGTGTCACCCATCCACCGTCCCAGGAGCAAGGTGTGTTGCTGAATGGCGATCATGTTGCCGCCAAACAGCGCGATGACTACGGAACGAGCAGGCTGGTTCGGGTCGATCTGATCCTCGAACTTGAGTGCCTTGGCCAACTCGGTGTCGTAGTGATACAGTGGTAGTTCCAGCTTCTCGCCATTGGTGCCACGCTGAGCGTAGAATCCCTCGCAGGCAGCGATCATCGTGTCGATCGATGCGTACAGGATACGCTCGTACTGTTGGCTCTTGCGGAACTCCCGCTGTACCTTGCGGCCGATGCCGGCGATCTCTTCACCGCCCAGCAGCCGATACTTCACGAGCATGATCACGCCGCTGTCCCTACCGTAGCCAGGGATGGGGATAAACGTCTCCCTCTCGGCAGCCATCTCATCCCGCTCAGCAGCGAGTGCGTCGAGCAGGCTGCCCGTATCGTCAGGCAACCCGCTCGCCGCGAACTCAGAGGTCTCACCCAAGCTGGGCTGATCCTCTTGTACGTCTTCGGACATGCGCTCCCTCCTTGTGGGTTCCCTAGTTGACCGTCGGGAACCCGGTGACGGTGAACTCCAACTCGACGATGGCTGCGCCGGACTGCTCGGAGTCAAGCGGTGGCGGCGTGACCTTCTTCAAGATGGCGTTGTAGACGATTGGCTTTCCGAACACGTTGCCATTGATGTCCAACGGCTGCCGGCTGATGTGAGCCTGGGACTTGCCGGCAGCGTTGATCCATTCCTGCAGGTGCAAGTGGTCACGCTCCAGGCGGTACAGACGCGAGACCACGACGTTGGCTGTCGTGCGCCTGCCGCCAAGGGAGACGGGATCCGCCATGCCACCCGGATAGTAGTTGGTCGAGTCTGAGTCGACCTCACCACCGGTCCACTTGTCCCACACGCCGTAGTTCTGCATCTTGCCGGTCTTCCGGTTCTCGATGCTCACCACGATCTTGTGGGTATCTTGACGAGTAGGTCCTCCAGCCATTTATGCCACCGCCTGGGTGATCGGCGTGTTCACGATGAGGATCGAGACCAACTCCGCGAAGGGTGAGGGTCGCACAGCCACGACCGCGCGGAGTTGGTTGTCCGCGATCGTCGCTGGCGTGTTGACAGACGGCCCGGTGTCCACGTTGAACGCATCCTCCGGCACCGACCCGAAGATCTGACCAGACGAGTAGTCTGCCTGGCACAGAGCCGACAGGGCAGCGCCGTAGTCAGAGAACGTATGACCAGTGCCGTCGATGACAGCGAACATGAACTGCTCGCCGACGGCCTGACAACGAGCGCCCAGTTCCATCAGGTACCGGACGTTGCTGAAGTCCACCCACGACATGTTGCTGACGGGGTTCGCCAGCGAACGGTAGCCGTAGTTCCTGAAGCCACCGAGCATCTGGCGGATGACATTCACGCCGGTGCCATTGAGCGTCTGCCTCACCGGGTCGGTGAAGGCAGGCTGACTCAGACCGACTACTGAGTTGAAGACACCCTGCTCGCCGGCAGCCGGTGTGTCCGGGTTATTCAGGACATCGTTGCGGGCGATCAATCCTGCCATGGCACAGGACGGTGGCACGATGCGTGACGTACCGGGCGTGGCACCTGGCACAACGAGCCATGGAGTGAATGATGCCGAATACTGCCCAGCACCGCCACCAGCAGCGGCAGCTGCGCCTGACTGCAGCGTTGCTACCGTTGGGGTGTCCACCAGGTCGATCAGAGCCACCCGGTTGTTGGCCTGAGCATGAGCCGCGAGTTGCTGCGTCCCAGCGGTAGATGTCCTGCCCGGTGCGAACACCTGGCCGGGGCCAAGTGCAGCGCCGAACGTGTTGAGCGCAGTCAGCCACTGTGCATCTGTCGCGTTGTTTCGGTCGTCGTTGCCGCCGGAGAGCGCGACAGGGGCCACCAGCGCCGGTGGGTTGGTGCTGGTACCGAGCGCGACGTTGAGGTACTGGCTGTATGTATTCACCCACGCGAGCGCGTCGGCCTGTGTCACCAGGTCGTACGATGTCTCGAGGATGTTGTTGCTGGCATCGGTGACCTGGATTGCAAACCCGGTCACCTGCCCCGCGACGATACCGACCTTGATGTTGTTGCCCCATGCTCCGGGCGAGTCGGCTGACAGGACCAGGCTTGAAACAGCGCCGGCATCCAGGTATGTGTGCGATGCGGCGACTGCTGCTGGTCCTACCACGCGACCGATGTACGCGCCGTTCCCTCCCTCGCGGAAGAAGATGTCCACCGCATCGTACAGAATGCTGTAGGTGACGCGAGCGCCACAGAGCGAGATGAACTGATCCAGGCTCTGGACGAACGTGGGTGCGTTGGTTGCTCCCTTGTCACACATGCCGACGATGAACGCGACGCCAGAATCGGTCGGAACGGAGCGAGGCGGCACTGACGTCTGAACTGCAACAACTACGCCAGGACGCGTCATTCCTTGGCTCCTTCCTCGGTCTCAGCAGCAGGCTTCTCGACGCCCGGCTTCCCAGAGGTTGAGAGCGAGGTCTTGTCGTCGCCCTCGGCCTCTGCTTCCGGCACTGCTGCCTGGCCCTCTGCCGTGATGGCATTCTCGTATGCTGCACAGTTCACGATGCTGCCAGTCGTGATGAGGGCTTGGTTGTGTGGATCACTTGCGTCTTCACCGGTGAGCTGGAAGATCTCGCCGATGGCTACCGTCTGGCCACTGGCGAGGCACACCACGTGCAGAGCAAGATTCCTGTAGTCCTCCGGTACCGTGGGGTCCGGTGTCTTTGCCTTTGTCTGCGGCATTAGTCCTCCAGGATCTCGACTGTTGCTATGACTTCTTCGGCCAATGGCCAATCGCTGCCCGGTTGCTCGGGCAACGGATCGATAGTCTTGGGACCATCGAACCTGTTGATGACGCCAGCGACCTCGATCTCGAACAAGACCTGTCCGGCGCTGATCGTCTGATCATCTGTGAAGGTGAAGTGCGGATCGTAGCTTTCGTCCAGCCAGACACTGCCGTCTGCGAAGCCACCGAGCGACTGCTGCTGTAGCATGATGGTACGAGCGATGCCGGTGTACATGCGGCAGATCTTCATGGTGTCCTTACGATCCTTTGCGGTGCAGAAGACCCCGACCCCTACGTTGAAGAATGCGCGGAATGACCCGTCACCCTCCTGCATTGGAGGATGCCTATTACTGAGCCCAGGACTCACGCACACAATGCTCGGCAGCTGATCAGCCGCCTCCTTATCTAGCTGATTGACCTTCAAGTAGCTGCGCGGCATCGGGTGTGTAGGTCTGGTGTTTCTGTCAGGGATCAAGTGACGCTGTAGCTCGTACTCGACCATGTACGTGTAGAACCATTTCTCAAGAGTGTCGAGCACAGCCTCCTCCAGATCGTCGGCGATCTGTATGGCTCCGAAGATGCTCATGGATCCCTCATCCATGCTTCAACTAGATACTGTGTGACTACCTCGCCCATCCTGATCCTGTCGTTCGGTGTGAACTTGATGAAGGGACGGTGCGCCTGCTGCGTTGCCGCGTAGGGCAGGTCAGACATGATGGAGGCGCTGTGTGGCTCAATGTGAATCTCCTGGTGCTCTGCACCTGGGACGGTGAACGCTTCGAACAGGTGGTGCCTGAAGAAGCCGATACGGGGATCACCACCCAGCTTGATCTTACGAGTCAGCCACTCATCCGTGAGCTGCGCCCAGGAACCACCGCCACGTCTACCTCCGCTCTCGAACGTCGCGCGTATGAAGTCCATCATCAGCATCGTGACTTCCGCCATCGCTGGCTGAGCGTCAATCGCAGCCTCGGCCAAATGCTCATATCGAGCAATGGCTCTCTCGAGGTTGTGCGTTCTGAGGTAGAATCTCATTACATCTTCTTCGTCAGCCAATCGGGGGTGGCTGGCGGGAATCCTCCCCAAGATGCCGCTAGACTTGGACCAGACATAACAGGACCAGTGGTACCGTCACCACCGCTGAGTACCTGCTGAATCTGCTTAGAGATGAGCGGTAGTTCTGTCTCATACTCCTTGTCAAGCTGTGGGTAGATACTGCGCCCGGTGTTGACCTGTTCCGAGTAGTAAGACATCTCCACCTGACAGGCTGCCTTCAACGCAATCAGGTTGCCAACATCGTCCTGCAACTCTTCGGGAATGTTAGTGCCTAGTACCTTAGACACGTCAAGTGCAGCCTGCCCTATGATGGCGGCGCAGTCGGTTGCGGTCGGTACCGTGTCATCGGTGAACGTACCCAACTGGTTGCCCTTGCTGTCGCGTGTGCGCGAGAGGATCTTCAGCGCTACATCCCGCACAGACGGCAGGTACGGCTCCTCCTGCTGCGGAATGTTCTGGACAGGATCAGCAACGATCGTGTTGCCGTCCTTGTCAACAAAGACGATCCGATACCAGCCCTCAGGGATCGTTGCATTCTCTGTCGTGAAAGAACGCGGCGATGGGTCAGATGGATCGAGGTCTGTCGGATAAATGTCCTGGGTGTCAATCAGCGTCCAGGGTCCATCTTCAGAGGCTGACTCCTCGATGTTGATGTGGAGCCAGGGGATGCCGTCAAAGCGTGGGGTGGGCAAGAAGTTTGAGAAGGTTACAACAATCACGAGATCCTCCCGGTCACAATGGTCTCAACGTCACCGTCCAACTTTGACCCTATTCCTCCCTGTATGACGTGCTCTTGAACGACGATGTCACCGGCTAGTGCGGGTACCACTCCACCGCCCAGTCCGCGCGTGATCTTACCTGATATCAGATCGCCAGGAGGAAATGGTGAATACTGACCGCCCGTATCGGATGCCATCCCGAAATCGTCGTCAGAGAGCCAGGCGTGAAGGATGGCGGTATCTAGTCCGTAAACTAGGTCAGAAGTGTACTTGCCAAGCGAGGCATTTTCAACGATTGTCGCGGAGTCAAAGCTGACCGGTGTATTGGCAGTACCAGCGGCTGCAAGTTCGGTTGATGTGCCGCTGTCAGTAACAGTCAAGACAGCCCGGATCGGGCTGGTGGTCTCAGTTGTAGTACCAGAGTCAGTTGTGATAAGCGGGGTGGTGACGAGTGCGGCGTTCTCAGCCACCACCCCGTTCTGATCACCGACCGTGATCAGAGCCGCAGTACCAACGCTCGTTTCTGTTACGCTACCGGCATCAGCGACCGCAAGCTTGGCTATGAGGAGGTAACCATCGCTCGCGGTCGCTGTGTCGGAATCGGCCACCTGGTAGTGCGTCGATAGCACGGTTGTTTCCGCAGTCGCGCCATTGCTGTCGGTGGTCGATACTTGGGCTACAGGTGTCCCGGTCTCGGTTGCTGAGCCTGCGTCTGTTGCAGGCAATGCGGCCACGCCTGCCGCAGACTCAGCCGCCCCTGCGACGTCGGACGCCGAGACCGGGACATTTGTGGTGACGGTCTCGCTTGCAACAGTCCCCCCGTCGCTATCCGAGACCGCCACCTTTGCAGTCGCCGACTCTGCGCCCGTGCCAGAGTCAGAGTCGTTGACCGCTGCCTTAGTAACACTTGCTGTATCTGTAATCGCTCCCGCGTCCGTGCTGACCGGTGTATTGCCGGCAGCAAGAACCTGCGTATCGCTGCCTGTGCCGGTGTCCGTGGTCACCAAAGCCTGTGCGACTAGTGCCTGGGTTTCAGTCGTAGTACCATTCACATCGGCCGAGGTCTGACGTATGGCTGCCGACTCGGTGGTAGCGCCATTGACGTCTGAGCTCGAGACCGGCAAAACTGCGACGTTGTAACTAGCTGATTCAGTTGTGGTACCGTTAGCGTCTATATCGCTGACTAGTGCCTTACCAACAGTTGCCGTGTCTGAGCCAGTACCAGCATCTACATCGGTGAGGAGACCCCTGGTTACAGACCCTGACTCGGTCGTAGTACTGTTTGTGTCAGCGGTAGTGATCTGCTCCCGTGTGATGGACGCTGACTCGGTGGTGACGCTGTTTGCATCTGCGCTGACCGGCAGGTAGACAATGCTGACAGCCTCTGTCTCAACGATAGTTACATCCGTATCCGTGATCTTAGCGACAACCGAAACAACCTCGATCTCGTTGATTCCGGTAGCGTCTACGTCTGTTATCTGCTCCCTAGTAACCGATGCTGACTCAGTCGTTGTACCATTCGCATCTATATCTGAATACTTCTGGGAGATGGTAGTTGCCTCAACCAGATTGGGCAGCGGCAAGGGTGCGCCGGTAAGCGTGTTGTACGACGAGAAGGTTGCGGGGATCGAACTGTACGGTGAGTAGAGGGTCGCAAGCGTATTGTATGAGTCGACGAAGTCTGGTTCGTAGACGATGATGTTGACGACATAGCCGGCAGTTTCAGTGGTCGCCAAGTTGCTGTCGGTGTCCGTGATCCGTACCGGAGCCGTTACCTCACTGACTGGTGCATTAGAATCAAGAACAGTTTGAGGATTTCTGAACCACTTGTTGCGGAGGTAGTTCTCGACCAGCTGCCGTTCAGTGTCAGACAGCTGTCTGCTGTAGACGAAGACCTCAGCCACCTCACAGTCAGAGGTCTCTGTCGTGGCGGTTGCATCCTGACCGGAGATATTCAGTGAACCACCGAGGTTTTGAGATCCTGAACCGCCGTTCCTTGTCAGGATGCCATCCGAGAACAACCGTACAGGATTCGCGCCTACCTGATCAAACGAGTACAGCTTCCATTGATTGTTCGCCGTGACACTCGGCTCACCCGCTGCCCATCCTCCGTCATATACCGCATCCTGGTATCCCGGCCCACCTGCTGGTCCCCACCAACCGAGTAGGAAGTTGTTTGGCGGATAGTTAGTTGAGATGATCCTCTGCTGAGTAGCTGCTGCGCCGTTATGATGCGCAACGACCAGCAGGGTCATTGGCACCGAGACACCTGTACTTGATACACGGACGCGTCCCGCCCCAGCCTTGAACCGAACAACACCCTTGCCATCATTGATCTGTCCGGTCTGGAACGTGGGGTTGGGTGTTCCTACAACAGTACCAGGGATCGCTGGGGTTGCGAGGTTCGGCCATGGGTTGACGTCGGCACCATTCGCAAGGCCGAGTGTAGAAGCGTCGAAGTGAAGTATCAGCCCGTTGGTCGGGAAAGTACTGACGGATCCGTTCTCGGTGACAGCGCCATTAGCATCCGTTCCAGAGACCTGTGTTGCCGGTGTAGCAGTCGCGGTCTCTGATTCGCTGATGGTCGTGTCAATGTCAAGCTGGAGAGTTTTCGATGTAGCTACTTCTACATATCCGTTGGTGTCCGTATCGCCAAGCTTCCCGACAAGGGTAACCACTTCGATCTCGTTGATCCCGGTGGCATCGGTATCTGAATACTGACCCTTGTACGATCCACTCTCTGTCGTCGTTCCGTTAGTGTCGGAAGCGGATACGTTCGTCTTGATGGAACCGCCACCGAAGTTGTCAAAGACCGTAGGATGCCCAGGCGAGAAGAATCCAGTCGCGCCAGCATTCTGATATGTCGCATCAGTTCCTGTTCCGAGCACTCTCCATTTAGCCGCACCAAGAGGTTTGTAATAAATCGTGAATGTCGTTCCAAGCACTCTTGCCCCAATTGAATCCCCTGGTGAGAGAGCACAGGTAGGTTGTCCACCGACAGTAGACGAGCTACCACCACTTACCTTCTGCAACATCAACTTGTTATTTGTACTATCGTGCCGTAAGTAGTAGCCATTTTGTGCACCGACATCGGTGCCCGGAGTGAATCTCAGCCATACATCGTGGTATTGAGACTCGGACGGGTTTGGGAGATCAATGTACGCTTCGCAGTCGGTGAGTGATTGATCACTCCGATACGCACCACAGCCATTTCCAGGTGGCCCAGTCGAAGCTTGATTACTAGAAACGTAGGGAGTCAGATACGTCTGAGTGGGTACTGTCATACCCACCCAGGGAGAAGTCAAGATTCCATCGGCCCGATTGAAGTTATCGATGACACCATTCTGTGGGAAGTCAGTGACCTCAACGTATGCCGACTCATTCGCTGACCCGGAGTTCGAATCAGAACTGGAGACGCCGACTGGCGCGCTCTCGCCTAGCAGGTAGATCGTCGGTGTCAGCAGAACTGCGGCTGCGCTTGACTCAGCCGTGCCGTCGCTCGTAAAATCATCCACCCCGTCGAACTGCACCCAAGTCGTGTAGGCGGTTGACATCGACTGTGTAACGGCCACCCACATCTCGAATATGAGAACGTCGTTGTCTTGAATCGTCAGCGCGGCCGCAGGAGTGTCGAAGAGGCCTGCCGCGCTCGACTGATGCCATGCCATGGATGCAATCGAAGAAGCTCCGCCGCCGGTGGTAACTTTGTCCAGAAGACGGCCAACGAGCGCGCCGGTCGATGGACGCCAGACCGCCAGACATCCGAAGCGGAAGAAGATCGGGCTGGTTGAAGCGTTGCTCGTTTGCAGTCCCGCCTGGAGCAGCAAGCTGTTCGCGGTTGCTGGAATCGTCTGCGCTGCCAAAGGAGGAGAAACGAAACGTCTGACCGGGAAATACTGCGCAGTATTGCTCGCGCCAGTAGTGCCGCTCGGAGTCTGCACCGTACTGCCCTTCGTTCCGTTCATCGTCATGTTCGTGTCGATCCGGTTAGCCACCGCCGTCGCGTTGAAGTAGCCAGAACCTGCCTGAACGCTCGCACTCATTAGCGTCGTCGGCGCGGGCATTGTGCCGCCAGCAGAGTAGGCAGCGTTGTGCAGGTACCACTTATTGACTGGCATCCCAATCTACCAGTAGAGTTATCTCCAGCGGGCAGCAGCCATCAAAAGGAGCAGGGCCAACAGGTACATCGAGACCCACTGGCGCGGGCTCAGCAGCCCCAGCGTAGCAATCTCCGCGTCCATCACAGATTCCCCTAACCTCCCAGACGGCTCCATCGGTGCGGCGATAGCGTATGTAGCCCTCACGCTGCTCCTCGATGAAGACGTCAGGATCAGCAGTCGGGATCATGCAGGCGGCGAAGGCAGGATGTTGTCGGGAGGAGGCGGCGGAGGCAGTGGATTGCCTGCCGTGCCGGTGGTGGGCGGTTGCATGACGCTGACGTTGACCAAGTCCTTGGCCGGGTCGCCGCCAAGACCGTTCAGAATCGATGTCGCCATCTCGTCCGGCGTCATGGTCAATTCCTGATCACCTGGCTGAAGCTGAATCGTGCACATCACGTTCATATCGGCACCTTCCAGATTGTGATTTTTCGCCGGGCCTCCGGCGGTGGGGTGTGAATGATCTCCCAGCGGATCATGAAGTCGGGGACTGGGTCTGTTATGTCAAGCGTGATGCTGCCCTCCCGATCGATGATGCGCGAGAAGAAGTCACGGATCTGTGAGTCAAGTTCAGACCCCGGAGACAGGTCTGTGAACAACTCCTCGATCTCACGCTCAGGAGTCCAGATCTGACGAAGCCGTTCAACTGGGTGTAGCTTCATCCGCATCCTCGTAGTACGTGTCAACCTCCATCGGTGACAGACCGAAGACTCGATCCATCCCGGTGATCGGATCCGTCATCCGGCAGAAGTAGTTGTCCTGGATGATGACGCCCATCCCATCCGGCAACCAGAGCAGACCGCCGGTGTCATTCCGCTCCAGTTCATACACGATAGGCGCATCGAGGTTCGCGAGCATCTGCTCGTGTTGCACCTTCAGATCCTCCAGGTGCTGCAGATGATGCTCGGTCATCTTCTTCTTGAGATGCTCTTGCATGATCCGCTCGTCCTTACGCCGCATACGCCGAACAATCTTGCGCTTCTGGTCGACCAACTGAAGCTGCGGGATGAGCGGCGGTGCATCAGGCTTGGTATCTCCTAAGGCCATTAGATTGCCCTCACAATCTGGTTGACGATGATGGTTGGTTGAGTATTCGGGTGGGCAGCGCCACTACCATCCGACGGTATCGCGTGATACTCATTCGCGCTTACTCCGCCGGTGCTGGTGTAATGAGAGTGGTCTACGTTCTCGGTGGCAAGGTTGACATACGCAGTATTGCTCCAGAGCCACTGGTAGCCTATATGCGATCCGTAGCGGTCAGCACCGCCGTTAGAGAAGTCATTGTTGCCAGTACCCATCCAGCCATCCGCGAAGCTACAGTTACCAGCCGGGTTGTGTCCATGTCCTCCGTCGTTATGACTATGCCAGGCAGAGACCCCGCCCGAGTGACCGGAGTGGGCATGGTTCGCAGAGGGAATGTTTGTAGCGCCACTGTGATTGTGTGATGGTAGTTGAGCAGTACTCAGCGTCACACCCTCATTACCTACAGCGGCACCGAGCACTGTACCAGCCGTACCGGAGAGCGCAGCTGTAATACGACCGGCAGCCGTGCCTCCCATATCATCTTTACCAGCGTGCACCCGACCCCGCTTGTCCGCAATGTTGAATGTAGTGCTGCCGTCACCCGCGCCATGAGGATAGCTGGCCGCGCTCGCGAGCGCACCTAGTAGAGGATACAGCGTCCGACTCACGGCCTGCCCATACTGAAGCAATGCCCATGTAGGTATCAGCGCAGCGGCATAGTCCCACTCCATCGACATTCCCACGGGAACGCTCATGATGAAGTTGTCTACATCCTGCGCCAGATTCTGCAAATCAGTCGCAACCGTGGATGGGTAGGTCGGCTCTGGGTAGCGAAGAGCGTATTGCGAGGTCACACCCATCAGAGCGCCCTCACGATCTTGTTCACGATGATCGTAGGCTGCACGTTTGGGTGGGCAGCACCGCTACCGTCTGAAGGAATGCTCTGTGTATGCCAGGCGCTAACAGTTCCAAAGTTCGTCTGATGTCCGTGGTTCGCGGAAGGGTTGCCGACAGAAGCGTTGCCGGTATTTGAGAAGAACCAACCACCAGAGGTCTGCCAGCCCCCGCCGGAGTGAGAGCTCCAGAGGTCACCGCCGGCACCTGCGTACCATGAACTACCAGGACCGATCCATCCATCCTGAGACATGACACGCTGGTACGGCTGGTGAAGGTGTCCGTAGTCTCCGTGAGCATGATCCGCAGACCTACCGCCAGAGGTACCACTATGTGAGTGATCGGTTGATACCGTTCCTGTTGCTCCGGTATGTGAATGCGAAGCGATCTGGGCAGTCGCGAGTGTGTAACCTTCACCGCCCATCACAGCACCAAGGATCGTACCTGCCGCACCGGAGATGGCGGCGGTGAGTCTGCTGGCGGCAGTCCCTCCCATATCATCTTTGCCCGCAACAGCGCGACCACGCTTGTCTGCGATATTGAAGGTGGTGCTACCATCACCTGATCCGTGAGGGTAGCTGGCCTGATTCGCAAGCGTGTGCAGCTTCGGGTAGTTCGTACGCGATACAGCCTGTCCGTACTGAAGTATTGCCCAGGACGGTATCTGTGCTGAACCATAGTCCCAGTCGCAGGTCATCCCGATCGCGATGCCCATGATGTAGGCGTCCATATCTAGTGCCATGTTCTTGATGTCGTTCTGGACATTCGGGCTATCCGAGCCTACTGGATAACGAAGCTTGTAGTTTGGCGTCGTGGTACCCATCAGGTGGCTCTCACGATCTTGTTGGCGATGAGCGTCGGCTGCGTGTTCGGGTGAGCGCCACCACCGCCATCAGCGTAGATCTGATGGGTGTGGTTTGTATCAATGCCACCCGTCGTCGTCCCATGCGTATGTTCGGCAGTCTCTCCGCTACTGTTGAAGTAACCATAGTTAGAGTTGTACCAGTTGCCGCCGTAGTGCGGGCCAATCGGCGCTCCGTTGCCGCCAGAGTAGTAGCCGGTCGTGTCATCACCGATCCAACCATCCATCGTGTTCGCCGAGATCCCTGGATTGTGAAGGTGACCACTGTCAGCGTGATTGTGCGCAGTGTCACGACCAGCTGACTGACCGGCGTGTGAATGATCCGCCGAGATGTATCCGGTAGCGCCGCTGTGGTTATGTGAGGACAGCTGCGCTGTACTCAGCGTCACGCCCTCACTCCCACATACAGCACCGAGAACCGTTCCGGCAACACCCGAAAGCGCAGCCGTGATACGTCCGGCAGCAGTACCGCCCATGTCATCACGGCCAACAGACAGACAACCGCGCTTGTCGGCAATGTTGAATGTGGTACTGCCGTCGCCCGAGCCGTGTGGGTAGGACGACGCCGACGCTAGGGCAGCCAGCGCTGAGTAGGTTGTGCGGGAGACAGCCTGACCGTATTGTAGCAATGCCCACGCCGGGATCTGTGCCGCACCGTAGTCCCACTCGAAGGACGCACCCACCGGGATAGACATTATGAATGCATCAACCTGTGTAGCGATAGCCGCCATGTGGTTAGCCATGAGCGGCTTGTCCGTTCCGAGCGGATACGGGATGTTGTAGTTAGGAGTTGACGGCATGAGATTAGGGGACTGCCCTCGCGAGCAGTCCCCCGCTCCCTAGGAGAACGTGACCTGTGCCGTCAGGGTCCACGTGCCCGATGCCTTTGTGCCCAGGGCTGCGACCTTCCTCTGAAGGTTGGTCGTGCCCGTCGTGAACCCTGCACCGGAGGCACCGGATGCGCCGGCAGCGATTGACCATTCGGCCCAGACCTGGTTCGCCTCAGTACCGGCGAAGTCAGACTGAAAGCTGACCGTCTGGTTTGAGCGCGACGGATAGGTCGCGTTCATCGCCTTGTAGAACCCACCGGCCTGAAGGTCGGTCTGAGTCGCCGCCTCAGCCGTGTTCGATGTCCCGACGCCCAGATAGGCGTTGGTGTTTGACCACGGGTTCGTTGCCACCTGATTGGACACGACGGTAGCGATCATCGACATGTCCTGAAGCCGCTGAATGCCCTCGTTTAGCAGCAAGTTGCCATGGACTTCCTCGATGATCTCCGCCTCACCGATGATCTCACGGAGCAGGGCCGAAGAGATGTCCATGTCCTTCGGGAGCAGAAGCTTCCTGCGGGTGAACTCACAAGCTTCCTCGCTCCACTTCTCGCAGATCCAGTGGGTGGTGCCGTTGCGGATCACGTCTTGTCACCACCCGAGGCTGCGTCTTCCGCGTTGATGCTCTGGATAGCGTCGGCGAAGACCTGCAGTTCCTGCGGCACGTCCTTGCCCTCCGCCTCCAGTTGTGCGACAAGTTGCTTCGCCTGCTGCGCGAGACCGTAGACCGTTGGCTGACCCGGATCAAAGTTGATGTGAGCCGGATGCAGTTCCGAATCCGCGTCCTCGCTGAGCGAGCCGTACTTGATCATCTCCGCGATCATGTCGTCTGCAGAGACCAGGTCGTCATGATCGGGCATTGCCGCCTGTGCCAACTCGACGGACTCTTCGAAGTCGGCGTGCGGGATCATCTGCCCTGGAAGGTACGACCTCCCATTCCCGTCAAGGAATGGGAGGTTGACGTACGTCAGAGCCTTGTACTCGTCGGCCATGACCTTAGCCCGTTGTCGCGGCATTCATCTTGGCCTCGAGACGATCCGTGACTCCCTTGCGCGGGTCGTTGTCCGTCGCAAGGTTCTCTGCGTCAAGGACCTTCTCGATGCTCTCCAGGTCATCGCCAGCGAGCGCCACCGTCTGATCGACGTTGAGCTTGTGCTCGTTGATGTAGTCGGCCAACTCCTCGGCCGACATGCTTGCCGTGTCGCCGTGCTCGCCGTCGGCAGGACCGATCTGACGTGGCAGATTGTGCGGAGCGGTCTGGCTCCCCTGACGGAGATAGTACACCTGCTCCGCACCCGGTCCGTTGTACGTTCCGGCGCGAACCTGATCGGCCTCTTCGTCGGTGAAGAATGCGTCGAGCTCCTCACCGCGCTTGACGTAGTCCTCGTTGGTGATGTCCACGTCGTCACCGGCAATGTTGATGCGCTCCGTGAGCACATCCGGCCCGCCGGGGTCGACTGGGTTGGGCGTCACCTCGAACCACGTGAAGAGGCGATGCTTGATGATCTTCTGTGCCATCGCTCCTCCTAGGTGAGTCCGGTGACCTTGAGGACCGCGAACGCATTGTTCGCGTACATGACAGGCCTGACACTCGACTGGACCCAGGTTTGCTGCTTTCCGTTCGGGTCGCGCCAGGTCTCCGTGCTGAGCGGTGCCTCGATGCGCATCTCGCCGACCGCACCCTCTGCCAGCGCGTAGGCTTGGCCGGCAGTCATGCGGTTGGTGACGAAGATGTCGATGTCGTACGAGTCGAGCAGGGCACCCAGCTTGTCGCCGTAGATACCCTCGAGATTGAACATCTCCGTGGGGTTCATCACCCACAGGTTGTAATCCATGTCCATCTCGTCCTGCTCGGCGATCAGGTCCGCCTTGGCGAAGTCCCTTGCCGGGAACAGCGGCCAGTTCGAACCTGCGGCATACGTCGTGTTGACGCTGCCCCAGCTGACGCCGGTGAAGGTGCGTGAGCTCGCCGTGATGAATGCCTCCAGGATCTGGACGCCACGCTGGTTGATCTTGCGAACCACCGTGTTGGCCAGCTGGCGCATCGCCTTGGTGAACTCCGCGATGTTGTTGCGATCGCGGGTTTCGTCGAGGAAGTAGAACTTGCCGCCCCACTTCTCGACGACAGCCGCTGCCGGTGCGCGGCGGCTGAATGCCACGATCGGGAACTCCGACCCTGGCTCGACCCGCTGGATGTCACGGTCCATGTAGTAGTCAGGAGTGACCACCAGGTCATAGATGACCGCGCCGCCCGTGACTCCTCCCGCTGACGTGAACACGCGGTCCACGAAGAACCGCTGCCTTGTCAGGTCGAGGACCATTGGCGTGATCACCCGCGTGGGGTTTTGCAGTGCGATGTCGATCGAGAACGTCGTTCCCGAAATCGTTGGCGGTCCCAACGGGTTGACTACCGCACCAGGGTACGGCGCTGCGGCAACGGCGGGAGGACCCTCCCACCGAGCAGCAATGAACTGCTCGGCATCGCGGAAGCGCATCCGCTCGAACTCCGGATCCATGCGACCCGCAGCGACCAGCGCCGCCAGGGTGTCGTCGCACACCTGAACACGTGGTCCGTGGTCGATCTGGAGAACGGTGGGCTTCGTTGGCTTCATCTTCCCTCCCTTCCTATGCCTTGACAGCCGGGTTGAAGGTGTACAACTCGACGACGACATCGACACCCGCAGCACCGGCAGCGGAGCGAGCTTTGCCGACGACGACCTTACCTGATGCCGGCGCGGCGGTGATGACACGCCCCGACGTGTCCGATTGCAGCAAATCGCCAATGGCGACCGCCGCTCCGGAAGTGATGGGGAGTACCGTGCCATCCCCATCGATGAGGACTGCCTTGCCACCGCTGGGCACGTCCCAGGCGATGACACCGCTGACCTCGCCACCCGCTACCGGAGCAGCCGGGACGACGAGGTTGCCACCGTCACCGGCGGCCAACGGGTCTGGCGCGAGAGCCGGACCAGACCCCTGGTAGCCGGTCTTGGGACCGGCCAGAGTCTTGCCCGTCATCGCATAGCCAGCGTGCACCGTGATCTTCTGGGTGTACGCTGCCTCGAAGTACGGGATGCACTCGTTGTTCATGCCGTCACCGCCTTGAGTAGTGCCCGTCCGCGCTGATGCGGGAGCGAGACGGCATGGCATGACCAGCGGCCACCATGGCGTCCTGCGCCTGTTGCGCGCGAACCTCGGGGAACAGCTGCGCCGACCACGACGCAACCTGCTCCTGGTTGAACGGGTCCTGGCCCTCGCCGTCTGCGCCCATTGCCGTCGCGCGCAACTCGACCGGGATGAGACCGGGCTGCAGAGACGCAAGCGTCTCCTCACCCTTGGGATCGTGCTCCAGGTACGTGAGCCAGTGGTCCTTGCTCGCTGGAGCGATGCGACCGTCCTGCATGGCAGCGGTCACCAGACCCTCGCGCTTCGACCGGCGATGCTCTGCCATGAAGTCACGAGTCTCGTTGCTCGCTGCGATCATGCTGTCGTACTGCGCCTTGTCCACCAGGACCACGCCGGGAGGCAACGCGCTTGCCGCCACGACGGCAGGAGCCACTGGCTCCGCCGCAGGAGTCGGCTCTCCGGTCGGCTCTGCCGCAGGCGTCGGCTCGGCCACAGGCGGTACGATCTGTGGCTCGGGCGTGATGCCGGCTGCGGCATTGAGCTCGCGGAGGGTCTCCTGGACCTGCTCGTCGGTTGCTTCCTCCGGCAGTCCCAGGCGATCGCGGATCAGCTTGGGATCCATCGAACCTCCTGTGTCTGATTGCGGGAGGCTATCCTCCCTTGTGTCCCAGCTGGCGGCCACGTCTCTGCCGATCGCCAGCGTCGCTGCTACGTGCGAGGCAGCTGCTTTGAATGCCTCGACGGTGTCCGGGATGTAGTCGAGCTTGATGGGCATCGGGTCTGTGAACACGACGCCATCGTCTCCCGAGGCGAAGCCGATCTTGTACAGCTGACCGGTCTCGTCATCTTCCACAACGAGTTCGTTCGGATCCATCAGGATCGCCTGGACCCACCACCAGTTCGCATCTGGGCGGCTTGTCACAAAGTCGTCGTAGAACGCTCTGCGCACGTCATCCAGATTTCTCGACGCGGCAGTCTTGCCCTTGCGGAACTTCACTGGATCGCCTCCTTTTGCAAGCAAGAGTGCCGGGTCGATATTGACTCCGTCCGGTACCTCGTCGCCGTAGAACTGAGGGAGGTCCTCAAGTACAGTGATGCCCGGCCAAGATACACCGAGCAACGAGCAAGCGGAGATCACGAAGCGCCACCGCTTACCCATCTGACTCTCCAACTGCATGCCGTCTGGTGCATAGGCAAGCGCGTTGGTGTATCCCTCGACCGAGCGTGAGGGATAGGCTGTCGGCATGATCTCCGCCAGCCACTTCGGAACGCCGACGAAGTCAGCGTACACCGCCATGCCATTCTCTGACAGGCGGAGGTTTGTGGCGACACCGAAGTTCGGTGTGCCGTCGAAGACCTGAGTATCGTTGAACCGTGGGTCAACGTGACCGATCTTCAGTCTGGCAGGCCTGATGCTCTTGTCCTCGTTGGCCGCCGTTACCGCGTCGCGCAGGTCTTCGGGCGTGAACGTCTTAGGACCAGTGCTGAGCGAATACTCGATCCCGGCATGCATGACTGGCACGTTTGCTACCGTGACCAGCGCCGGAGAACCAGCCGCCATCACGTCTGGCTTCTTCCGCCCGAACCGCTTCCAGTTGAACGACGCGCGAATGGCAGGGGATCCCGAGGAGGGAGCACCCGACGGGTCCCCTGCTGCCTTCACCGGCTGCGTCACACCCGCTCCTGCTGGAACGGGATTGGCAGACTCCGGGATCTCTCCCCTTGGCGGTGTGACCTGACCAGGGGCAAGTTCCTGCGGTTGCCTCGGAACACCAGGACCAACGATGATATTTGGCCGTGGGGTGCTCCGGCTGGGCAGCTGGTACTTGTAGCGGACAGCGTTCTCCAACTCCTCGTCCATGATGATCACACCGCGCTGCACCAGCATCGACAGCTGTTCTACACCCAGACTATCTTCGCTCGTGCGCTCCCAGGTGATCTTGGGTACAAACTCCTCGTCCTCACCGTAGTTCCAGTCCACGATGTCCTCGATGACATGTTCATTCACAATGTCACAGTACCACTGGGCGATGTGACGTTGTGCCACCAAGAAGAAGTCCTCAAACGTCTCACCCAGCGCATAGCTGCCGACATGAGAGCCACCCTGGGCCAGATTGGCGAGCATCAGCATGAAACGACGGGCCATTGACTCGTCGTATCGCTTGATGGTCGCGTCAATGTCGCTTCCTGATCCCTTGGCGATATGAACCGAGCTGCCATAAGGGACAGCGCCACCGGCGGTCTCGCCGATGCGGAATTGCTGCATCATCTGGCCCAGGTCTTCAATCTCGGTGAGAGTTGCACCCTGCGGACCAACAGCATACGGGACACCGCCGGCACGCTCGTGGTTGATTGCCTCCACCCTCATGAGGCGATCCTTTAGTACCCAGTCCTTGAAGCAGTCGCGCATCATGCTGCGACCATGCCAGTTCATCCCTTCCATTTGGAAGATGAAGCCTGTCAGCCGCTCAACCGGAATCGGCTCGGCGAAGGAAGAGAGTGGCGGGTTGGCGCTCAGGAAGCTGTTCCTGCTCGCCCACTGGATGACATTCACGAGGCTGCCGTCATCCTCGACATTGATCTGCGAGATCGTACGCGGCATGATCGGGAACATCTTCCGCAGCCGCCACTTGCCGTCCACGACCTCACCATTCTGCTCGAAGAACATGTGCCCGTAGATCACGGACAACATCGCCTGTAGCACGAACCTCTGGTGACTGAACCTGTGCTTCAGCCTACCCTGCGGCTTGTGATCCTCGCCCATGACCGGCAGATTGAGGTCCTCGGAAATCTCTGTGACCAGATCCGGCTTAGCACCGTTCTCGTCAATCACGAATCGCAGCTGGCTGATCCCCCACATCACGGACGTTAGTAGGGCAGCCAGCTGCGAATCCGTGCGCATCTGCTCGGCGGTCCAGACGCTGTTCGGCCAGAACCACTCGGGCACCGTCTCCTGCAGGTCGATGAACATATGCCATGGGGCGACCTGCCCAGTCTGCGGGTTCAGCCCGATGCCATAGTTGAACGGGTCGGCGACACCGATCAGGTTGAGGGGAGGACGTGCTCCCTGACGTGTCGTCACCCTGGGTCTTCCGACAGGAGGCATCTCAGCCTACCAGGTGTGAATCAGGTAGACGAGAAAGATGACGGCGATTGCAATCGTCGCGACTTCCATCTTGGTGATAGTCATTCGACCTTGGGCCACCTTTCCTTGGTGTCCTCGAGACCATCCGGCGGCAATGCTACCTGATCTTTCTCCTTCGCGCCGTTCCCGAGCTGATAGCCAATGTAAGCACCTAGAATACCGAAGATGCCACCAAAGGCGGAGATGAGCACCTGCGTCTCGTTCTCGCTCAAAGTCGCGGCTGTCGAACCGTTCTGAACCGCGCTCCAAACGATGCCAATCGTGAGGAAGATGATTGAAGTTGTGATCCCCGTTGCAAGGATCATCGCCGTCAAGTCCACGTACTTGCGACGACTATCACTCATTCGGCCACCCTCACGAACACTGTGCCTTGCTGACTCTTGTTGCGGGTGCAGCGCAATACCATGCCGCCATTGGAGTAATCGGCAGCGCTGGTGTTTCCCTCGACCGTACTGAAATCCGCTCCATGCCATGCTTCGAAGATTCCAACGTGGTCGTGAGTGCCGTCCCAGTTCCAGTCGTAGCACACCAGGTCTCCTGGGATTGGACTATCTGTTGTCTTCAGACCGTTCCTGCCGTTGCGTGCATCACCAACGATGTACGGAACGTACGAGTAGTAGGAGCCAGCCTTGAAGCTCGGTGAATCCTTCCCGAGATCTGCCGCACCGTGCTCATAGCACCAAGTAGCGAAGATCGCGCACCAAGGCACACCATTCATTCCATACCACTCGCCGTATGGTTGCATGTTGTCGCCATGCTCGACAGTTCCGATCTGCGTCACCGCTCGCATCAGGGCTGCGTGCCTGATTGACTCGGCTGGCGGTGGCGGCGGCTCGTGACCCTTGAACAGATCGTACGCCTGGTTGATCAGGGTCACCGCCGTCGCATCCATACCAGGCTCGCCAGCGTGAGGCAGAGAAGCAGGAATGCGAGCTGACCTAAGCGCGTTGAAGGTAGATGTACCAATGTAGCCGGTATCATCGATGTGCATCTGCCGCTGAAAGCCAGCCATCCCCGTCTGGCCCACGTTGCCACTGGTCCCGTGAGCGAAGTCGTCGCTGTACTTGCGGTTGAACTGCTGCCACGGCCAACGACCTAGCCGTGATACCGTTCGCTTGTACGCTTCGACATCTGGACCATCCTTTGACGGTGGGTAGCCATGCGCGGCAGCATCGGGTGGGTAGAGCACCCTGGGGAAGCCCTTGACCCTCACCATGGGCCCACCCGGATACGCGACTGTCCACCAGTCGGTCATTACTTGCCCTTGACGGGCTGTGCCGGGGTGTTGCGCACTGTTGGCATGTTGACGACGCTGTGCTTACCGGACTTTGTCAGCTTTGCCATATCTCCCTCCTTACATCTTCTTGTGTAGTAGATCGCCTGTGATAGTTGCGGTCGAGGAAACTCCACGCATATCAAGAACGTTGACAGCACTGACCGTGGAGAGAATGGCAGCATCAGCGTGGTCGGGGGAAGGGAGACCACGCTCGCGCATGTCTTCCTTCGTCTCCACGTAGATCCTGCCAGCACTGTCAACGTTCCATTTGACGGACCCTAGCTGGGCCGCCAAGGTCTCATCGCTGGGGTCAAGGTCGATGAGACCTTCCTCCATGAGCTCGCGGAACGTCCACCACACCTCACTGCGTCTGTTCTTGAACTTCAATGGGTTCGCCGCTGCCTGACTACCCTGGTGTGGCGCGACGTTGAGTCGCTGCTCACGCAATCTGTCGTACACGCCGGCACCAACCCCGATGATGTCGATCGTGGCTGGCGGCGTGTTATTGCCATGGGAACCCAGCCACACCTTGATCTTGCCGGCAGAAGTCATAGTGTCAGTCTTCGACCACTTCTCGGTGAGCCTGATGACACCGTCTCGGTTGCGGTACATGCAGGAATGGTCAATGCCGTAACGCGCGATATCAACGCCGTAGCGTCCCACGCCTAGACCGGGCAGGTCGCGCTCCCAGCAATACTGAATGAGGGCTGGGGAGATCAGGTACTCGTCGCTGACGTCCGGGAACTCACCCTCCACCTTAGCGACCCAGGTAGGTGATCCCTCACCCCACTCCTGACGAGCCGTCTCGACCCAGATCTTACTGACCAAACTCTCCATGACTTCGTCGCCCATGTACTGCCCACACACGGCACAGTTGTGGTTGCCGGTGAAGTTGGGCGTATCCCAGACGCTGATCTGGATGACATTCCAGCCTGACCCTGGCTTACACACCTTTGCGAAGTGGCTGTTCGGGTCATCCGGGTTTCCCAGGGCAAGCACTCGCGCGTTCTCGTTAGTGACCAGGGCCAAGACAGAGGTCCACAGGCTTAGGGGGATACCGCAGGCCTCGTCGAGCACCGCCAAGAAGTAACGCGAGTGAATGCCCTGGAACGTGTCCTCGTCATAGTCAGCTGGCTTTCGCCCCATAGCGATGAGCTCCTCACTGCTATCAGCACGCTTGGTACCCTCGTCCCCCATGTGCCACTGACAGTCGAGAGTGATGCGTCCCCGCAACGCACCCTCACGATGACGACGACGAATCTCACGCCACAGAATCGCCTGCACCTGCGGCCATGATGGCGCAGTAGTGACAGCGAACGCTGTGCCGAGCATGTGAACGTCCAAGTACCACCCGATCACCCCACTACCTGTGAATGACTTACCAGGTCCATGGCAGGACTTGACGGCAGTCATCCTGTTGTCCCTGACCGACTCGAGAATCTCCACCTGCTTGGCCCACAGATGATGCCCGAGTTTGTCATGGAACCAACCAACAGGATCCGTTATGAACGGATCCTCTGGTGGGTACAGCCTATCGAGTGCGAGGCTGCCGATTCCCTCAGGCCACCTGGCTTGTGGCTCTACAGGTATATCTGCCGCAGCAGATCGTCTGGGCATCCTCGCTCCTTGTCTCTCACCATCTTGTGCAAGTCTCCGGAACTTTTGGCTAGATCAACAGCGATCGCGTACAGGACGTTGGCCTCGATAAGTGTGCGAAGCCGCCACTGCATGACGTCGTCAAACGTCTGCTCATGCAGGTCTTGTTCAACTGTCTTCGTCATCCTCTTCTTCGGCAACTGCCTGCTCCATGGCAGTGGCGATGCGCTCCAGGGCAGCGATCGCCTGCTCCAGCCTCTGTAGGATGACGGTAAGCACGTTGGGTAGATCAGAGCTCATCATTTGCCAGCCTCCAGTGCCAGCGCGACACCTGCGGTGCCTGCCTCGGCAGCGCCACCATCAATGGCAATCAAGTGCTTGCGCACGATGCCAGGAGCCTTGGCCCGCTGCTCCGGTGTCAAATCCAGGTCACCGAGTATCCCCTGGATGAGTCGCGCAAGAAGGTCGGCATAGGTCTCCGCCATCTTGACAGCGCGCTCCGCGATCCCAAGGCTGATCGCCTGTTGGGAGAAGCGGGCCAAGTCATTCATAGCCTTTTGGCGCTCACGCGCATACAGGTGGAACTGCTTGCCGACAATCGTGTCCTCGATCCAGTGCTTCTCGTCCAACTCCGCCATGCGGTCACTCAGCCACTTGACTTCGCCGGCACGTACCTTGATGCACCAGATCAGCGCCTCCAATGGGTTGATCTCCATCGGGCTGCCGAAAAGGATGCGATACTCCTCCTTGATCGCAGACTTGATGTGATTAGGTACGGAGCCGCCGTGCAGCTTGCAACTGCCGATGCCTGGGTGATTCGTGCCCCACCCAGCCGCCAGCGTGCACTTGCCGCCATTCTTCTTCTTGGCTCCGCAGACCGCGCCAATCTTGTTGCGCTGCCCCGCAGCCCCACGTGGCTTGGGCTTCTTCTTCATCTTCTGCCAGTTGGGCATCTTCTGCCCACCCTCAGAGGCAGGCCGCATGGCCTTGTGCTCTGGGACGCGTCTACCTGCCACTCACCAGCGCTCCGGCCACCGTGAGATGAACGTGATCGGCTCGCCATTGCGACGAACCGCTGTGGGGTCCACAGTCGTCCCCATCATCGCCATCGCATCCCATTGCCATGACCCGTCATGCCCATAGGCATTTGGCTCTTGGCCCGGACCTAGCTTGATGTCAACCCACGTCTCCGGGAGCGGAGATGGGTAACGATCATGGTCTGGGTACGGGGGCTGCGGCACGACCGGAACCCTACCTGATGCCGGCAGTGCGTGGCGGAATCGGGGGTTTGCTCCGGCGCGGCGCGCACGCGCTCGCGTACACGCGCATACACGCGCTCGCGCTCGCGCGTATACGCGCTCGGGTGAGGATTAGTGATGCTGCTGTATGTACCGCGCTAGGAAGGTTGCAATGTGGGCCCAGGCTGACCGCTCGTGTTCCTTGCCCCGAACCCAGATGCCAAACTCCTTCATGCGCTCGTTTGTACAGAAGCCTTTGGCCTCACCGGCAGTTTGAAGGATCACGTCAGGCATGCTAGTGGCAAATGCGCCGCGTCGGTGCTTTGTCCACTCATCCTTTGTGCCTAGCCGGTATCCCTCGACTCCCCAGATGATTGCGGTGCTGATTTCAGAGGAATCACCGCCGTATACCGTGCCCGGTTTGTAGATGAAGTCCTCCATCACCAGCCACACATTCTCGGGAGGCAGCTGGCCGGTACGCACGCACACGGTGTAGAAAGCCTGCCACATCCGGGCGATCTCGCGTATCTGGTAACGCGCATCACCCTTGATGGTTGTACTACCATCACGCTGCTTGGTCTTCAGCGCCTCGGCCACGCCCCCTTTGGCGTGCGGGTTGAAGATGCCCCAGGCTAGGCCTGTTGCGCCTCCAGGGTCGCAGCCGAAGACGCCGATGTTCACTTACGCTTCCGCTTCACACGCTTGGGCAACTTGCCCTTGTTGTTGAAGTGGTGACGCTTTGCCCACGCTTTTCCCTTCACGCCGTAGGCCCAGCGTCGCTGCGCTTGCGATCTTGC
>Ga0126378_10000098_pt1 | contig 64448 bp, 57 predicted proteins | sample PanSoiMetPlot_23_FD_92587 | JGI IMG/M metagenome (GOLD analysis project Ga0126378, IMG submission 92587) | Tropical forest soil microbial communities from Panama - MetaG Plot_23 | ecosystem: Environmental > Terrestrial > Soil > Tropical forest > Bulk soil | place: Panama | collected 2016-02-17 | reverse complement strand
GGCACCGAGGATCAGCAGCGGCTCTTTTCCCGAGACGACCGCTTCGGGGAGCGGAGTGTCTGGCGAACCGTGAGAAAGATCTTCCTCGCACGCAAAAAAACGCAAAAACGGGCGGCGCTCGTGTGTGACGTGGTCGCGGATGGTTCCCGTAAGCATAGGATAAGTGGCCTCGAGGGCGTCGAGCACGGTGCGCACCGTGACTTGGCCGGCAATGCCGATGGTGACTTCGCGGCCCGCCCGCGCCAGCGTGCGCAAATGCGGCGGGAGGATGACGCGAATCTTCGCTGTGGGCGCAACGGTCATGCGAGCGTCTGCACTTCGACGGACAAAACGGCCGGAAGATCGCGGACGATGGGCGCCCAAGTATCGCCCGCGTCCGCGGAGCAGTAGACCTGGCCGCCGGTCGTACCAAAGTAGATGCCGCATTTGTCGAGCGAGTCGACAGCCATGGCGTCACGCAGGACATTGACGTAGCAATGGCTTTGCGGCAGACCCTTGGTGAGAGGTTCCCATTCGTTGCCCCCGGTGCGGCTGCGGAAGACGCGGAGTTTTCCTTCGTGCACGTAGTGTTCGCCGTCGCTTTTGATGGGAACGACGTAAATGGTTTCGGGTTCGTGCGCATGAACGTCAATGACGAAGCCGAAATCGGTGGGCAAATTGCCGCTGACTTCTTTCCAGTTGTCGCCGGCATCGTCGCTGCGCATGACGTCCCAATGCTTTTGCATGAAGAGAACGTTGGGACGCTTGGGGTTCATGGCGACGTGATGGACGCAGTGGCCCACTTCGGCGGTGGGATTGGGGATGTATTGCGAATACAAGCCTTTGTTGATGGGCTTCCAGGTTTTGCCGCCATCGTCGGTGCGAAATGCGCCCGCAGCGGAAATTGCGATGTAAATGCGATTGGGATCGCTCTCATCGAGAATGAGCGTGTGCAGGCACATGCCGCCCGCCCCGGGCTGCCATTTCGGGCCGGTGCCATGACCGCGAAGTCCGGAGAGCTCTTGCCAGGATTTCCCGCCGTCCTTGGAACGGAAAATGGCGGCGTCTTCGACGCCAGCGTAGACGGTGTCCGCTTCCGTGAGCGAAGGTTCGATGTGCCAGACGCGCTTGAACTCCCAGGGATGCTGTGTGCCGTCGTACCACTGGTGAGTGGTGAGGGGAGCGCCAGTTTCGGCGGAGGTGTCGTACACGAATTTGTTGCTTTCGCCTTTGGGCATGCCGCCGGGACCGGTGGTCGGTTCGCCCGGAGGCGTGCCCGGCTGGATCCAGGTTTTGCCGCCGTCATCGGAGCGCTGAATGACTTGGCCGAACCAGCCGCTGGTTTGCGAGGCGTAGATGCGGTTGGGATTCGCGGGCGATCCCTTCATGTGATAAATCTCCCAGCCGGCAAAATGCGGTCCGCTGACGTCCCACTTTTCGCGCTTGCCGCCTGAGGACAGAATGAATGCACCCTTGCGTGTGCCAACCAAGACTCGAACTCCGCTCATCGGTCACCCTTTCGGTAGAAGTTCTGCTGTTCTCTTTACGTAAAATGACCAACAGAAATTTCCAGCACAAAGCGCGACGAAATTGCGCATTTTATCGCACCGGGTTCTCCCGGCCAAGCGGGTTGGTCCCTTGCATCACTGGGCCCGCTTGCCATCCAGCTTACGATTTGAGAGGGACCCAAACCTCCATGCCGCCCATTCCAGTTTGCGGATCGAACTCTTCACTATAACGTTCGAAGAACGCCGGTGTTTCGGCGTCGGCGGCAGACTGGTGACCAGAATCCGGGAGCCACCTGGAAATCGAGTCGCAAGTCTCGTAGAGCTTGGAAACGTGAGCGCGATGAGGAAATACGGCATATTTCGCCGCGGGGAGGCATACGACAGTGAAATTGTCGGGCATTCCGGCGAAGGTGGAGACTTCGACTCCGGTCAGATATTCGATGTTCGCGCCATCAGGCGCCTGCCAGCAGACGCCGTAGGTGCTGAGACCCATTTGTCCGGGAATTTTGCCGATGTGCGGAGCAAAGGTTTGCCATTGCGCGGGAATGCCGCGCATGGCGGCCGGGGTATAGCTCTTCTTTAATCCGGCGATGAGGAGAGGTTTGCTGTTTTCAAAGCGCGGCTGCTCGGGTTTTGTCTCGGACGATCGTTTTGTCGCTGCTTGGCTCATGGTTCTCCCTCAGTTGTGGTATTGACCATTCGCAGCGGGTAGTGTGCACAGTTCACTTGCAAAATGCAAGTGAAAAATGATAACGTGGAAAGAGTGACAAAAACTTCCAATTGGAAACGCCGATCGGGTTGCCCGCTGAATGCGTCGGTAGAGATGCTGGGGGATCGCTGGTCGCTACTCATCATTCGGGACATGATGTTGCTGGGGCGGCGGACGTTCAAGGAATTCCTGGGCTCCTACGAACGACCAGCATCGAACATATTGGCCGACCGGTTGCGCCGGCTGGAGGCGTACGGGATCATCCGCGGGGAGCCTGATCCGTCCGATGGGCGAAAGCTGATTTACCTGCTCACGCCAAAGGGAATGGACCTCGCGCCGGTCTTGGCCGAGATGGTGCTATGGGCGGGCAAGCACGAGAGAACCGAAAATCGGCCGCTCATCCGGCGAATGCAGAAGGACAAGCAGAAATTTCTGGAGCAGATCCGCCAGCGCTGGGCGCACGCAAATCCCACCATGGAAAAGAAACAGCCCGCGGCAAATTGAGAGACGCATCCGGGGTTCTGATGTGAAGTAGCCGCAGCTGGTTGGCTAGGAGTGGACCTCTGCGTATTCTTCTTCCTCAGCGGTGGAGGCGGTGGACATGGGCATGGCTGCGGAGGCCACGCGAGCGGTGAGGTTGGCAAAATAAAGGTAGGCAAGGACTGCGGCAGGGAGAAGCACCAACGCTCCTTTCCAAAGCATGGAAGGAGCGTACGCGCCGCTCACCAAGCCCGCGAAGGCGATTCCGCCCAGGAAGTAAGGAAATGCCCACTGGTAACAACGCATACAGACCTGCTTGCAAGGCTGTCCTTCCGCCAGGCCAATGACCATCGAGACCAAGCCGGAATTCACCGGGAAATAGATGCTGCCCGCGAGGATCACGCAAACGACTGCGGAGTCCGCGGTACTCCCTGCGAGGACCAGGTGCGCGAACTTGTAGGCCAAGGCGCTGCAAACGACGAGCGTTGAGGAACTGAAGGCCACTTGTACGAGACGCGGGCGCTTGGTGCTAGCCCATAGCGATTGCACTAATGCAGCCGCCAGGCTGATGACCGCCACCTGTGAAAAGGGCAGAGCGACCATACCCAAAAGCAGGAAAATAAAATTCGGCGAGATGGTGCCTTCCATTCCAGGAATTCGGACTTTCAGGGCAGAGGCAAGCGCGGCCAGACCCAAGTAGATGGCGAACTGCCGCAGGTTTGCCGAAGACCAGGATCCGGCGGCGAGCATCAGGAGAAGCGCACCGGAAGCAATCACTAGGGCAATGTAAGATTTAGCCGTTTTGCTCATCGTAGTTCCTCCCTTTTGACTGCCGAGACGAACTACTGCTTATCCCCATAGGGGTTGGTGTCCCCCCAGAGGACCGAGTTACCGCCGCAGTCTGAGTTACCCCAAACCACGGAATTGCCCCAAACGACGGAGTTTCCCCAAATTACGGAATTGCCCCAAACAACGGAGTTTCCCCAGACTACCGAGTTGCCCCAAACCACCGAGTTGCCCCAAACAACGGAGCTATTCCAGATGGTTGAAGAATTCGCGACGATCGAAACTGTGTTCGTGAGTGAGTTATAGGTTGCGGTTGGGGATTTGGCCGAACCGTAACTGGAGGGAGCCAGGTCGGTGTTCACGAGGGCGGCGGAAGCATCGACCGCGACTGCGCCCACCGCGAAGATGTCCGCCTCCACGTTAAAGGAGACGCCTGTTGACTGGTTTGTGGCCAGCGTATAGGAGGGGAAATTCTTCCAGGCCGACTTCATCAGTCGGGCCTTCACCTGGTCAGGAGTCAGCGAAGGGCTCTGCTCCAATATGCTCGCGGCGACCCCACTGACCACTGCCGTGGCCATGCTCGAGCCGCTCAAGCGCATGTACTGCGCTCGGCCGAATTGCGAGCCGCAATTGTTCAGCGAGCTGTTGCATGGGTATACGACCAAGTCGCGATAGGAGTTCGCAAGCGCGCTGCCAGGGGCCTCCGTCGAGACGACGCTGTTGCCAGGCGCCACGAGGTCCGGCTTCACGATGTGGTCGATAGCCGTTGGGCCTTTTGAGCTGTAACTGGTTACCGTTTGTGCGGATTGTGACCCCGTTCCGTGAGTATTCGTTGCGCCTACGGTGATTACGTACGGGTCGTTTCCAGGCGCGTTGATGGTGGCGTACCCGTCGGTGTTCGGCCAGTCGTTTTCTCCCTGGTTTCCAGCCGACACCACCACGACAATTCCGGACTGCCATGCGGATTCTACCGCCTGGCAGAGAGGATCCTGCGCGTAGCTCTCGTGGACCGCGCGGCCCAGAGAAAGATTGAGGACCAGGATGTTGTAAGTGCTCTTCAAAGCGATGGCTTTTTGGATGGCCGAGATTACCGAGCTATCGGTGCCGTTGCCGTTGGCATCCAGGGCGCGAAGATTGATGATTTTCGCCTGGGGAGCAATTCCGCGATAGACGCCAGGGTAGTCGGCGATCGTGGAATCGTAGCCGTTACCCGCAATGATTCCAGCGACGTGCGTCCCGTGTCCATAAGGGTCACCAGCGCCGTAGTTATCCGATACGAAGCTCTGGCTATAGACGACGCGGGAGGGCTGGTTGTAGCCACCAGAATTCAGGTCATCGACACCGCTTACACCGCTGTCCACAACAGCAACGCCGATCCCGCCGCCGTCCCAACCACTCGCTTGGGCGATGTCCGCGTTTACGGCCGAGACAAACTGGCTCGTGGCGCCCCTCACTGGGCGATCCGGGGAGATGTAGGCTACGTTCGGGTGAGAGGCCAGATTTGAAAGATTGGCGGCGCTCACACTCACGACCTGAGCGCGGATGAGCGGCAACTCCGCCTTGGCCGTGAGACCCTCGCCGGCAAGTTCTGAAGAGGGTGCCTGGCGGTATTGAACGATAACGTTGACCGGCTTCTGAGGGTCGATGCCCTTAAGGTCCGGGGCGATCTTCGCAGCGATCAGAGCGTGAGGATCCTGAGAATCGCTCGAAGCAGTGCTGCCAAGAGACGAACTCTCGACTCCCTGCTTCGCAGCCAAATTCGTTAGAGCGGTAGAGGCTGCCGGCCCCAGGTGTGGATTGGCTGGAGTTGAACCGCTCCCGTCATACGGGACGAAGGGCGTGACGCTTGATCGAGACTGGCTCCGAACGGAGCTGCCCGGTGCGGCAGGGTTGGCAGCATTCTGCGCCAACTCCAGAGGGGCGGATTCCTGGGGGGCTTGGGCCTGCAGAGCCGCCGATTCGTCTGGCGAACTGGAGAAGCTGCCCTTGAAGCCGAAAGCTGCAGCCAATAGAGATAGGGCGATCAAGGTGCCCCAAGTCGTGGTCTTCAGAAGGCCTTCGCCGTTCTTGGTTGCGTTGCCGGGGCCGGTGCGGTGCATCTTGAGCTCCTGCGAGAAGATGAATTGCTGGCCGTGGACGATCTGTTCAAGCCGTGCATTCTGACAAGCGTTTCAGAATGGTTCAGTTTTAGGGCAGGCGAGCGAACGCGTCGATGGTACAGGGGGAGTGCCTGCTAGTACTAAGGTTTAGTCAGTTTTTTCCGACAGTCGGGCCCGTCCCGACCAATAGGCAGCACCGTCGGTCGACTTCTCGCTATTTCCAGAGAACCAGGATGGCTCCCATAGCGAGATAGCAAACGAGTTGGTAACCGGTGTTGATGGCGAAGAGCTTCATACTCTGCTTGGTGAATAGGGCTGCCGTGAATTGCACAGTAGCGACAAAGCCGAGCCAGATATGGAAGCTGGCCATCAAGCCAAAATGGAGGGACTGTGCCTGCATTCCGTGGAGAATGAGGGCGAGTGTGAATGCAGAAATCAGGCTGGCGGCAAAGGAGCCGGCGTAGGCAGGTCCGGCGCTCTTGCGCATTTCCTCCATTTTCGCCTTGTCGTTAGGATCGTAACCCATCTCGCGCGTCCATGCTTTGGCGAAGAGCAGTGGCGAATACCAAAGGAAGCCGAGAATCATGGTGGAAATGGCCGCGACCAAGATTGCAAGCCAATTCAAACTATGCATGTGCATTCGAAGGGTCTCCTTGTGAGGTTGTAGAGGAAAAGTGGGCGCTATGGTAGACGCAAGCGGCCCGGGACGCAAAGGAATAGTGAAACTGCACTGACAACGATGGCCGAGGACAGCCGTCAAGCGTAGTCCCTTTTCGGTAGGAGCCGGACAATTACCGTTTTGGGGGAATAAGGAGGCTGCCTTAAAAGGGAAGGAACTGCGTGGCGAAGGGTCTTGAGAAGGGCTCTCGCCTCCGAGAGACGCATGGTCATCGCTCCCCAGCGTCGTGATGGAGCGGTGTCATGCGGACGGCGGATCGAGCAAATCACGGCGGTCCGGGCCGCAACTCGGACAAGGAGGAGAGGTACATGAAGATAAGGATCGTAGGTCTCCTGGCAGCGGCATCGTTGATCCTTGCGTTTGCATTTCTGTTGTCAACGCACGCCGCGCCAAATAAGAGGAATACTCCAGCAACTCCGGCGGCCAGCGCATTGCCGGCCACGCCAGCCGCTGCGACTCCGGCGGAGCCGCACCCGCAAATCCGCGAAGCACTGGCTGCATTACGCCGAGCCAAAGAGCACATGGAACAGGCCGCGCACGACTTCGGCGGGCACCGCGTGGAAGCCACTGAGGCGACCAACAAGGCGATCGAGCGGCTTGAGATTTGCCTGAAGTACGACAAGGACTAGCTGGGGAGAGCGGAAGGCGCGCTCTAAAACGAAACATCTAACGGAGGAGCCCGGGACGAGTGAAGTCACTAGCCCGGGCTTTTCACTTGTAAAAGACCTATTTTTATCCGTGGGCGCGGCGGAACTCGATGAAATCGCGACCAACGTAAAGGCGATAACTGCCGCCGCTAGGCGATGCTGCAATCTGCAGCGGAATGGGGCGCTTCATCTGGGCCTCGTGTTGGCCGGCGGCTTCAATGAGATTCGTGGCGGCGAGGTCCATCAAGATGAATTTTCCGCTGACGAAACCAAAACCATAAGCGCCGGGCTTCACCGATTGGCTGCCGATTTCGAGCGTAACTTCGCTCAGCAGATAGGCCTGGTACTTTTCCTTAATCGCGGTGGAGTAGCCGGAGCTGTCCACGAGCCCCGCCAGAACGAAGAGATCATCGGCAAAGTGCACGCCGCCTGTGTTGCGAAGCTCGGCCGGAGCCACTTGACCGCGGAAAAAAACATGCTCCGGAAAGATTTTGGGCGTGATGTCAGAAGCTTTAAGGACTTGGTCGTTTCCCGCTGGCGGGCTCCCGGCTGTAACGACGGGCAAATTCTGGGGAGAAAAAGCCAAAAGCAACAAAGACAAGAACATGACGAGATTCGCCGCGAATTTCATTCCCACTCCTTTCAAAGTAACTGCATGGTACAGAAGTTTGATAGGACCAGCAAAGACCGGGAAGGGGACCGCGTCAATCCTGCAAAAGGATTACGTCCGAGGATTTTAGGAGGGGCGTGGGGACGGCATGGGATGTGGTATGTTACGCGCGCTTGGGAGTGGCTTGCGGGGAGGATGAGGATGCTGGACCGGCGAAATTTCATGAAGACCTGCTCGGGGATGGGGCTCGGGGGAACGTTGTTTCCCGGAGTGCTCTGGGCGCAGGCGCAAGCGCAAGGCGCGGTGAAAATCACAAAAGAAATGATCGACAACGCCGCGGCCATCGCGGAGGTAACCATTGCCGATGAATACAAGGAAATGATGCTGGAGAGCCTGAACGAGCACGCCAAGGGCTACGAAGAGATTTACAAACTCAAAATCCCCAATTCCGTAGATCCGGCGGTGGTGTTCGATCCCGTGCTGCCCGGGATGAAATTCGAAACCGAGCGAAAGCCCATGCGGATGTCGAAGGCGCCGAAGGTGGCGGCAAGTGCGCCGAAGAACCTGGAAGATTTGGCGTTTGCCAGCGTGAGAGAGCTTGCGGAACTGGTCCGAACGAAAAAAGTCTCGTCGGTGGCGCTGACTGAAATGTATCTGGGGCGGCTGAAGAAATACGACCCGACATTGAAATTTACCGTAACGCTGACGGAAGAGCGCGCGCTGGCGCAAGCGAAAAAAGCCGATGCGGAGATGGCTGCGGGAAAATATCGCGGGCCGCTGCACGGTTTGCCCTGGGGCGCGAAGGATTTGCTGGCGACGAAGGGTTACCGGACGACTTGGGGCGCAGGCGGCTTCGAGAATCAGGTCATTGACGAAGACGCAACGGTGGTGAAGCGGCTGGACGACGCGGGTGCGGTCCTGGTGGCGAAATTGACGTTGGGTGCGTTGGCACAGGGCGACGTCTGGTTTGGCGGAATTACGCGGAATCCCTGGAACACGAATCAAGGATCGAGCGGATCGTCGGCCGGGCCCGCTTCCGCCACCGCGGCGGGATGCGTTGCGTTTGGCATCGGCTCGGAGACATTGGGCTCGATTTCGTCGCCTTCGACGCGTTGCGGTTGTACGGGACTGCGTCCGACGTTTGGGCTGGTGCCGCGAACTGGTGCGATGGCCCTTTCCTGGACCATGGACAAGCTGGGGCCCATCTGCCGGTCGGTGGAAGATTGCGCGCTGGTGCTGGACGCGATTTACGGTCCGGATGGTCACGACCGAACCGTGCACGCGGCAGCTTTCCATTGGGACGCGAATTTGGATTGGATGAAACTGCGCGTCGGATTTTTGAAGGCGGACTTCGAACGCAAGCCCGAGCCGCCGAAAGAGGAAAAGGAGGAGCCGGCAAAAACGCCTGAAGAACAGAAGAAGCGCGAGGAGCAAAAGAAGCGGCGCGAAGCGGGGCGGGCGCGCGCGGAATACGACCGAAGATACAATGAGGCGGCTATCGCGAAACTTCGTGAAATGGGCGTGAATTTGATTCCGGTGGAACTGCCGAAGTTTCCCTACGGCGCGATTACCGTGATGCTGACAGCCGAGTCGGCGGCCGCCTTCGACGACTTGACGCGCAGCGGCAGAGACAAATTGCTGACCTCGCAGAAAGACTACGACTGGCCGAACGCATTTCGAACGGCACGGTTCATTCCGGCAGTGGAGTACATTCAGGCCGCACGCGCTCGAAAACTGGCTATGGAGGCAATGGCGAAGGTGTTCGATGGTCTGGACGTCATCGTTGCTCCCACGAACGGAAGCCAGCAACTGGTGATCACCAACCTGACGGGTCATCCCTCGGTGATTTTGCCGAACGGCTTGCGCGGGGGGGACGCTCCCAAATATCCCTCCGAAGATCCCAGCGATTTTCAAAATGCCGGCGGCCCGGGAACCCCCACAAGTCTGACGTTTCTCGGGAAGTTGTATGGGGAAGCGGAATTACTTGCCTTCGCGCGTGCGTACCAAGAGGCCAGCGGATTTCATCTGCAACATCCGAAGCTCCCCGTCTGATCACTGCGGCCGGTGAGATGGTGACTTACTTTTTCTGTTCCGCGCGAGTGCGCTGAAGTTTGAAGGCCGTGGTGCGCAGCGTTTCGGGTACGTTTTTGTTGGTTGTGAGCCGCTTCAAATCCTGCGGATTGAGCATGGGCAACATGTGAAGAGTCACGTCCAGCGGAGTTTTGGGATTATTGATAAGGTTGCGCACGACGACATAGTTCTTGCGAAACGCGCGGTTGCCTGCGATCAGTCGGAGGATCTCATCCGTCAGGCTGGACATGGAGGCGAAGGCCTCCACTTCCTGATCCGTCAGGCGCGGTGATTGGAGAACCGCCCGCTGAACGACCTTGTTGGTATCCCGGATAAGCGTGCGGCGCGCGTCCGAGCCCCCCTTGATAGCGAATTGTACCCGCTGCGCCACCGTCATTTTGGCAATGCGCTGGAGGAGTGTTTGACGCCGCGCGGCATCAGGTTCCGCCGCGGCAGCAGCCTCGGCCAAAGCCGCTTCATCAATGGGATGACCGGGCCCGTGAAGGTCATGAAGGTGGTTTTTTTGTTCGGCGGTGAGCGAGGCGGATTGCTCGAGAGCCGCAGCCAGCGTGGGAGAGGCACTGACGCGGTCGAGGTCCTCAGCCAGGGTTTGGATGAGCGCCGGAGTAAAATGGCGAACGGCGTGGAGAAGATGTTCCGCCGAGCAATTCCTGTTCTCGACCAGCGCCTCGCAGATGCCGGGCTTGTCAGCGAGGTGCCGGGAGGCAAAGGCAAACAGAGCGGGCTGAGTGTTCTCCCGTTTGATGGCCTCGACAAAAGCCTCGGGCGCAACCGAGAGAATGGCGTCGCTTGCCCGCGTGGCGACCACTTCGTCAGGGTCGCCGGCGAGAACCGTAAGGATTTCCGCGCGGTCAGCGGGTGTTAGGTGCGCGCCGCCCGTGCATACAGCCAATTTCCGCTCGCGTGTGGCGCGGCCGTGCCGCAGATCCTGCACCACCTCAGGGCTTAGCGCTTCCAACGGGTCCCTTCCTCAAGTTCTGCTGCGTGTATACCATTCTACCGAAGGTACCGGGCGCGCCCAGTGGCGGCATGGCCCTGCCGTTCAACTGCAGCAACACCGCTGAGGAATTTGTGGTGCTGACGTCAAGTTGCTGGTTCGCCGAGAAATGCAAAGTGTCTCCCGCGTAGACTTGGGAGTCGGTCACGAGTTTCCCGTCTGCAATAACGCGCAGATGCGTTCTTGCGGAGGCCGAGACAGAAAGCTCGAGGGGCGCATCGGCGGCAGACGCGGCGGATTGTTTCGCAGCGTGATTCGCGGTCGCTTGGCGCCAAGCGTACATCGCTCCATACAAAAACAGAACCAGCAGAAGCAGGCTGCCCAGCACCCCTGCAAGGGGAATCCATTTTGGGGATGACGGACTGGGCGCTTCGGGCTTGGGCACGGCGGTCGGCAACTTCTCGGCGCGCGCAAGGTCATATTCGCCCAGGAGGGCCTCTTCCGACAGTCCTAGGTAGCGCGCAATGCTGCGAACAAAACCATGGCCGAAGACGCCGCCGGGCAATTTCCCCCACTCTTCGTTTTCCAATGCTTGAAGAAACCGATTGCTGATCCGCGTGGCCCTGCTAAGCTCATCCAGGGAAACTTCCCGGAGCTCCCGCTCGCGCTTCAGATGTTCGCCGAATTTTCCCCTGGCCATGGCTAGGACCTGTTCCGCTGAGATCAAGATAGGACCACGGTTGCGCCGCCCGCGAGCCCTTGACGGACTATAGGGGGGCGAGAAGGTACTGTCAAATGAATGAGTTGGGGGAGCTGTTGAAAGAAGGCCTGAAATCGTCGGCACAGGATGGCGAGATGGCAACGCCTGTACCACAACCATATTGCGTCTTTTTTCGAGGGGCCTATACTTGGAAAGAAATCCGCACTCGTGGAGTGTGCGCGGGGCGGAGTGGTGTTTCTTGGGTAACTGAAGCGGTCAGCGATTCTGGACTGAAGAGTGGCCGTGTGCACGAGAACGAACGAGAGCGTTGAGAAACCAAATAGGGCGGTCTTAGCCAGGCGTGGAAGAAGTAAAACAGTTTCCGGCGGTAGAGCGGCGGCGCAACGCTGCGACGTCGTCCGAGCGCGAAAAGGGGGAAGTCGCGGTCTTCCAGGAGTTGGGGAAGGCCCTTACGTCGTCGCTGCAGCTCGACCAGGTTCTCCGCACCATCATGGAGAAGATTGACGAGTTCCTGCGCCCGGATAACTGGTCGTTGCTCCTTTTGGATGAGGAAAAGCAGGAACTCTATTTTGAACTTGCCGTCGGGAAGGCCTCGCAAGCGCTGCGAGACGTGCGCATCCAGATGGGGCAGGGCATTGCTGGTTGGGTGGCGCAGCACGGTGAAACCGTAGTTGTGCCCGATACCTCGAAAGACACGCGCTTCTTCTCGAAAGTCGACGAAAAAACCAAGACAGAAACGCAGTCCATTGTGGCTGTGCCGGTTCGTTTTCGCGATACCTGCTTGGGCGTCATCGAGTTGATCAATTGTGTTGGCCCTGACGGATTCGACCCTCGCGACCTAAAGTTGCTCGAAGCGCTTTCGGATTTTGCCGCCATCGCCCTGGAAAATGCGCGCCACGTGAAGAAGATCCACGATCTGACCATCCGCGACGACTGCACTTCGCTTTACAACGCGCGGCACATGAGCTTCATCCTGGAGACGGAAATCTACCGTTCGCAGCGGTACAACTACGAATTTTCTCTGGTTTTCATCGATTTGGATCATTTCAAAGCGGTGAACGACACGCATGGGCACTTGGTGGGGTCGCGCTTGCTGGCAGAAATCGGAAACGCTTTAAAGGCGCATTGCCGCCTGATCGATTTTGCGTTCCGCTATGGTGGCGACGAATTTGTGCTGCTGCTGCCGCAGACTTCCAAGGAAAACGCGCTCAACGTCGCGCGTCGCCTGCACAAACTTATCCGGGAGGGCGTGTGGCTTGAGCAAGAAGGCCTGAAAATCCGCTTGACCCCCAGCCTCGGCGTGGCTTCCTATCCCGTGGATTCGCGGAGCAAGGAAGGCTTGCTCCACCTTGCCGACGAAGCCATGTACCTGGTGAAAAACACCAACCGCGATAGCGTGGCAGCGGCAAACATCGGAATTCTGCCAAATACAGCGACCGCGGAATCCGCAGGATAGCCATTCTTCGTCTCGCTCGTTCGAGAGCTCGCACTTTTTCCCGTCGGACTACGACCGCAATGGTAGCTTGAGCCTAAAAATTTGCCGCGACTCAGGGCGCGCGTCGAAGTACAATGCTGAGCCGCTCCCGGCTCGCTGACGCGATTAAGAGAAAGGAACCTCGGAGTCATGAGGCGTGCCCAGACATTAGTGAAGCTGTGCAAGTGCGGCCACGGAAAGAGCATCCATGCGGGAATCTTTCAGCGCAAACGAACCGGCCCTGCCAAATGCAATTACCCCGATTGCCGATGCCCCAGCTACCGGCCGGTTTCCGCGTCGGAGTCCAAGGCCAGGAGCGATGCGTAGGCCGCACGTGGCGTTCACCGATGCCCTTGCTCCCGAAACTCGCGGCGCTCGGTCGCCTTGGTATACACCACCCGCGAATTCTGCTTAACTGAAAGCATGACGAGAAGTGAAGCGGCCAGATATGCCCGCTGGTCGGCGGCCGTCGCTTGCCTGCTGGCGATACTCACGGCCGGCGTGTATCTGCGCCGGAAGTGGGTGGCTCATCGAGAAAAGGAGGAGGCCCCGCCGCCCGCGCCTCAGGGGGTTGCCCGGCAAGAGAGCGGGCTTACCTTTTCGAAGGGAGTGGGAACCCAGAAGCTCTTTACCGTGGAGGCCTCGAAGGCGACGTTCAAGGACAATGCGGCAAGCCTCCTGGAAGACGTTAAGATCACCATTTTTGGAAAGACCGGCGAGCGCCACGACGTCATCCATACGCACAGCTGCGAGTACGAAAAGGACGGGCAAAATATCGTTTGCAGCGGCGACGTACAGCTCGATCTGCAAAGCGCGGAGGACGCGGCGCGAGCGGAGAAGAAACACGACACGGCGCAGAAAGTGCACGTGGAGACGCGAGGCGTAACGTTCAACCGCTCTTCTGGAATCGCGCTGTCCGACCAGCCGGTGAAATTCGTTTTTCCCAATGGGCAAGGAGAGGCTGTTGGCGTGGAGTACCGCACGGAAGAGGGAGCGGTGCGGCTGTCGCGAGACGTAGACTTTTTGCTGAGCGCTGCCGGCGCCAAACAAAAAAGCGGGAATCTTGGAACGGCACTTCATGAGCCAGTGCGCGTAACCGCCAGGAGCGCTGATTTTGAACGTGACTCCCGGGTGATGCATCTTGGCGGTCCTGTGGAAGCGCGCACCACCGCTACGCACTTGCGGGCAGGGGAGATCACTCTGGTTCTCGACAAAACATTCCACGCAGAGAAGCTGGTGGCGAATGCGGGCGCCGGCGGAAAAAAACCCGAAGTCGTGTCTCAAGGAAAAGACAGCCGCACGCGTTTGAGCGGAGAAACTCTAACGGCCTTTTTCGCGCCAGAGGGCTGGCTGACAAAAATGGAAGCCTCCGGCGGTGTGCAGGGATCCCAGCAAACCGGGAAGGATGCCGACGACTTCGCTGCCGACAATGCCTTCATGGACATGCGGCCGAAGGTGAATCAACCCAAGGAATTAAACCTGAAGGGGAACGTGCAATTGATCTCAAGAACTGAAAAAGCAGGAGCATCGAGAGCACTACAGACCAGTGCGCTTCTCCTTGAATTTGCCGAGCGCAACCAGGGCGAGAGCAGCGTGCCGGAGCACGCCGAAACGCTTGCCAGAGGCACACTGGAGTGGAGCGATCCGGCAACGCCGACAACCGGACTCGTCCCAGCCACAGGAACGGAAGCCGCACGAACCAAACTGACTGCGGACAAGCTGGAGCTGAAATTCGGGACGGACGGAAAAGCGAATCAGCTGGTCGCTTCCGGCAATGTGGCAACGGAGAAGACGCTGCCGGGAAAACCGCTGCAGACGGCCACGGCGCAAAATGGAAACGCGCAGCTGCAAGGGGGCGACTGGTTGCAGATGGAACTGGCGGGGGATGTGAAACTGAAACAAGCGGATCGAAGCGGGCAGGCGGATCGCGCTGTTTTTCTCCGGTCCGCGCAAACTGCCACATTGACCGGGAACGCGGTCGTGCGTGACGCAACGACCGAGACGCGCGCTCCGCGCATTACATTTGTGCAAAGCACGGGAGAAATACGTGCGGACGGCGGCGTGCGTTCCACCGATTTCCCATCGAAAGGGCCGAGCCCACAACTGGCGGCGGCGCCTGCAAATATCTCAGCGGATACTCTGCGCGCAAACTCGAAAACAGGCAGGGGGCTTTATACCGGGCACGCGCGCATGTGGCAGGGTGATTCCGTGATGGAAGCAGATTCCGTTGAGATTTTGCGCGATTCAAAAATTCTGAATGCTTCCGGAAATGTTCGTGCGGTTTTTCCGCAGAGTCCAGGTCAGTCACTACCACAGGCTTTGGTGGTTCGCCAGCCTGTGTCGCGGAAGCCGAAGCTCTGGCATATTACCGCCCAGGCTTTGTCTTACAGCGAAGCCGAGAGCCGCGCGCATCTGGAAAAAAATGTCGTGGCGAAATCTGCCGACCAAGAGATTCGCGCCCCCTTCATGGACCTGTATTTCACGCGAAGCGAGAAGAGCCCACCGATTGCAGCGAGCGCCTCGCCTTCCGCAAGTGCATTTTCACCGACCGGTGCGCAACAGATCAGCCACGCCGTGGCCACCGGCGGCGTGATCGTCGAGCAGGGAACGCGCAGAGCTACCGCCGAGCGGGGCGAGTACTCCGCCGCGGACGGAAAATTCGTCATGAGCGGCGGAAATCCCACGATTTTTGACGCTTCCGAAGGCACCACAACGGGCCGTCAATTGACCTTCTTTTTGGCCGATGATACGATCATCGTGGACTCAGAAAATGGTTCGCGGACGTTGACGAAGCACCGAGTCGAGAAATGACGAGGCATGCTGAAGCTTCAGGCCCTCGAGTTAAGCAAGTCTTACCGTGGCCGCAAAGTCGTTGACGACGTCGAACTGGAGATCGGTCAGGGTGAAGTCGTCGGGCTGCTCGGCCCGAACGGCGCAGGAAAGACGACAACGTTTTATATCCTCGTTGGTCTCGCCCGGCCGGACTCCGGCCGCGTTCTGTTGAACGGCGACGAAATCACCGACTTGCCCATGTATCTCCGGGCGCGAAGTGGAATCAGTTATCTTCCTCAGGAACCCTCGGTATTTCGCCAACTTACTAGCGAAGAGAATCTGCTTGCAGTGTTGGAGACCCTCCCTCTCACGCCGGAGCAGCAGCGCGACCGATTGGAGGAATTGTTGGTGCAAATGGGTCTTGAAACGGTCAGGACGAGTAAAGCTTACACACTCTCGGGCGGGGAACGCCGCCGCCTCGAAATTGCCCGTTCCCTCACCCTGCAACCTTCCTTTATCCTACTCGATGAACCTTTTTCGGGGATCGACCCCCTAACGGTCAAGGATCTCCAGGAAATTATCCGGGACTTGGCAAAGTCAGGGATTGGCGTGCTGATTACCGATCATAACGTCCGCGAAACTCTGAGCGTAACGGATCACGCATACATCCTGAAAAATGGGAAAATATTCCGGAAGGGCCGACCCGAAGAACTGAGCGCCGATCCGGAAGTCCGGCGCGTCTATCTCGGCGATCATTTCAGGCTCAACTGATGCAGCGAACGAAGAGACGAACGAGCGCATAGATGGCTTGGCAGGGACTCAAACTCAACCTCAAGGTCGCGCAGAAGCAGATTCTGACGCCCGGCCTGGTTCAGATGGTCAGCGTGCTCGCGCTGAACCGTCTCGAGCTAAAAGAGATGATCAATCAGGAGATGATTGAAAATCCGGTCCTTGAAGAGCAGAGCGAAGAACCGACCCAGGCCGACAATTACAGCGACGAAAACTTCCTCAAGGTAGAAACAGAAAAAGTCCCCGAAAAGCCGGAACCCAATCCTTTCGACGAATTTGATGTCGGCACTTTTTTCAACCAGTACCTGGATACCGGCGGCGACGGAGGCCAGTCTCAGGAGCGCGAGGTTTCCGAACGCCCATCCTTTGAAAAGTTCCTCTCTTCACCTACGGGCCTGACCGAGCACCTCCAGTGGCAGTTAAGTGTAACCATCTGCTCGGACGCTGTTCGCCAGGTTGCGGACAACATCATTGGCAACCTGGACGAGAATGGTTACCTGACGGCTTCGCCGGAAGAGCTGACCGAGAACGGCAAGTATTCGCAAGATGACTTAGACGACGCTCTCGCGGTGGTTCAGGAATTCGATCCTATCGGTGTCGGCACCCATGATTTGCGCGAGTGCTTGCTGCTACAGTTGAAGGCATTTGACCCCCAAAACACTCTGGCGCAACAGATCGTTTCCGAACACCTGAAGCAAGTGCAATCCAATCAACTTAAAGAAATTGCTCGCGCACTGAATCGCCCGCTGGAAGTGGTGAAGCGTGCCATTGACGTGATCAAGAAGCTCGATCCGCGGCCCGGCCTCCGCTACAACAAGACGGAACCGCGGCTGGTTGAGCCCGATGTTTATTTCCGCAAAGTAGATGGCTTGTGGCAGGCGTTCCTCAACGAAGACGACATGCCGCAGTTGCGCTTGAGCCCAACCTACCGCCGCCTGCTGGTCAAAGACGCGGCGGACCGCGATGTGCGCAACTACGTCAAGGAGCGCTTTACCGCCGCAGTGCAGCTGATGAAGAACATCGAGCAGCGCAAGCACACGATTCTTCGCGTTTGCCAGTCCATCATCGCGCGGCAGGGCGAATTCCTGGACCAGGGCCCGGACGCGCTCAAGCCGATGATGATTAAGGAAGTGGCCGAAGAAGTCGGCGTGCACCCCTCCACGGTAAGCCGCGCTGTTGCTAGTAAATACGCGCACACGCCGCAAGGCGTCCTTGAGCTGCGGTCGTTTTTCAGCGAATCGGTGAATGGGCCGGAAGGCGGCGGCATGTCGCTGCTGACCCTGAAGCGGCTGGTCAAGAAAATGATCGAGGAAGAAGATTCCTCGAAGCCGCTCACCGATGAGCAAATCGCCAAAAAGCTGGATGACGCCGGCATCCATGTCACGCGGCGAACCGTCGCAAAGTATCGTGAGGATATGCGCATTCCCAGCACCCATCAGCGCCGCGTAAAAAGCTGAGCCGCTCGCCTGTGAAGCCGCCCACGCGAACGCGCCAGGATTCCCGCCAACTCGTCATCCTCACCGGACTTTCCGGCTCCGGCAAAAGCACCGTGCTTCGCGCCTTCGAAGACATGGGCTTCTATTGCGTGGATAACCTTCCGGTGGAGCTCATTCCGATTTTTGCCGAACTTCATGGAGCCGGCGAAGGTGATTTCGCGCGAGCGGCACTCCTTGTGGATGCGCGCGAAGGGTTGCAACTCGAAAAACTGCCCCCGCTCCTGAAACATCTCAAGAAGGATCACCCCATTACGCTGGTTTTCATCGAAGCGAACGAAGACGCGCTGCTGCGGCGCTACAGCGAGACGCGGCGTCCGCATCCCCTGGGAAAGAATTACTCGGTGCGCGAAAGCTTGAGCCATGAGCGCGCTCTGATGGAACCAATACGCAAGCTCGCCGACGTGGTCATCGATTCCACGCAATTCAATGTGCACGAGCTTCGCCATTTCGTCACCAAGCGCTTCAACAATCCGGACACGCGGCCGCTTTTGGTTTCCGTGGTCAGCTTTGGCTACCGCTATGGCGTGCCTTCGGATGCGGATCTTGTCTTTGACGTGCGTTTTCTCCCGAATCCGCATTTCGTCCCGCGATTGCGCCCGTACAACGGCACGGATGCAAAAGTGCGCCAGTACATTCGCTCGTTCCCGCAAACCGGCGAATTCTTGCGACGCATCGAAAGCCTGCTTGCCTATCTCATCCCACATTACATTCGCGAGGGCAAGAGCTATCTGACCATCGCTATCGGCTGTACTGGAGGAAAGCATCGCTCCGTGATGCTGGCGGAATCGGTACAAAAAGCTCTCACAAAGCGCGGCTACTCTGCCAAAGTGATTCACCGCGACATCGAAAAGTAGCAGACGACGCGTTGTCTTTGTCGACCGTGGCAGAACGTGAAGCCTGGGAAACTTGACATGCCGCAACGCGGCGAATAGCGTAACAAGTGACTAAATCAGGAGTGCGTGGAGCGATTCGTTGTTATCGCCGCAATTAAAACGCCTGTTGGGTTATGTCCGACCCTACCTTTTCCGGATCGTTGCGGGTGTGATGTTCCTTGCGGTTGTGGCGCTGGCCGAGGGGCTCATCGTCTTCCTGATCGTCCCGATTATTGATCGGGTGCTGAATCCTGCCTCTAGCGACTCCACGCTTCCTCTTTTCACGATACCCGGCATTCACAAAACGATTTATCTGAACCATTTCTTCCCGCCGAGGATTCATCACGTCTGGGCCGTCGTTTCGATTTCGCTTCTGGTGGTATTCGGAGTCAAGGCGATTGCTGAGTTTTTCGGGAATGGACTCATTCAGTCCGTGGGGCACCACGCGGTCACCGATCTGCGCAATGAAATCTACTCGAAGCTGATTCGCCAGCCCATCGCGTTTTTCCAGCACCAGCCGGCGGGCCGGCTGATGTCCACGGTGATTAATGATGTGGAGCGCGCGCGCCTCGCTGTTTCGGAGTATCTCGCCGATCTGTTCCGCCAGAGTTTTTCTTTGATGGTGTTTATTGCCGTTCTTCTTCGCCTCGATTGGGCCATGGCCCTCGGCTCGGCAGTATTTTTGCCGCTGGTCATTTGGCCAATAGGAAAATTGGGCCGGCGCATCCGCCGTTCCGTTCAAGACAGCCAGACGCGCCTGGGCGAGCTCAGTCAAATCCTCCAGGAAACCGTCAGCGGAAACCGCGTGGTCAAAGCCTTCGGCATGGAAGAGTTTGAGATTCGAAAGTTCCGGGCGGCGGCGCAACGCCTGCTTCGCGAAACCATGCGCTGGGTTCGCGCCTATGTGGCAAGTTCTCCGCTCATGGACCTGCTTCAGCCGGTGGTCATCTCACTGCTCTTGCTTTACGCCCGCGACAAAATTATCGCGAAACAAATGACTTTGGGCATGTTTTTTGCTTTTGTTGTCGCGCTCTTCAAGTCCTATGAACCCGTCAAGCGCATGGGCTCGGTCTATCAGCAATTTCAGCAAGCCGAAGGCGCCACCATTCAGGTTTTCAAGTTTCTGGACCTGGCAGAGGAGGAGCAGGATGCGCCGGGCGCCCAGCCGCTTCCCGCGTTTTCGCGCCAAATTGTGTTTGAAAATGTGAGTTTCTCTTATGATTCGGCGCCGGTCCTTTGCAGCATTGATTTCAGCGCCGCGAAGGGTGAAGTGATAGCCCTGGTGGGATCGAGTGGCGCTGGTAAGACCACCCTTGTCAATTTGCTTCCCAGATTTTACGAGGTAAGCTCGGGAACAATTCGGATTGACGGGATCGATATCCATTCCGTTACACTTCGTTCTCTTCGGGCCCAAATCGCCATGGTTACGCAGGAAAACATCCTGTTTCACGACACGATATGGAATAATATTTGCTACGGGCTCGCAAATGTTCCGAAGGAAAAAGTCATTGCCGCCGCGCAGGCTGCCCTCGCGCACGACTTTATCGAGGAGCTTCCCCAAGGCTACGACACGGTGATCGGCGAACGCGGAACCCGGCTCAGCGGCGGCCAGCGCCAGCGCATCGCCATCGCTCGCGCCATCTTGAAGGACTCGCCCATTCTCATTCTCGACGAAGCCACTTCCGAACTCGATGCGGAATCCGAGCTCTACGTACAAAAGGCACTGGCCAACCTGATGGTGGGCCGCACTACCTTTGTCATTGCCCACCGTCTTGCGACCATTCGCCGTGCCGACAAGATCCTCGTGCTGGAAGACGGCCAGATTCGCGAAAGCGGCACGCACACCGAACTCATGGCCCGCGGCGGAACTTATGCGCGGCTTCACGATTTGCAGTTTGCCGATGACGATATGCTCGCGCCAGCCCAAGCGGTGCCCGCAAACCTAGAATCGCAAAATCCCTCATGACCGAAAAACGCACAGCCAGTGCAAAGCAACCCGAGTGCCTCTCGATGACCGGTTACGCGCAGGCGCGCCATGAAAAACATGGCTGGGCCGTGCGTGTCACCGTCAAAAGCGTGAACCATCGCTTCCTCGATTTGAAGCTGCGTTTGCCGGAAGGCTTTGATCTCTACGACTTGCGATTGCGCCAGATTGTGCGCGACCGCATTCATCGTGGCCATCTGGAAATTTACGTCAACGCGGAGCCGGGGACCGCCGCTCCCGTCCAGGTCAATAAGGAACTCGCTCAGGCGTACCTGCGCGCGGCCGAATCGCTGATGAAGGGAACACATGGGGCGGGGAAATTGGACGTGGTCTCCTTGCTGCGCCTTCCCGGCGTAATTGCTGGAGTGAACGGAGCCGTCCCGGAAGTTGCGGAAGAGCAGGAGAAGCTGGGCCAGGCGCTTGAAACCTGCCTGCGCGAAGCCCTTTCCAAGCTGGATGAGATGCGCCGCGCGGAAGGGAAGCATCTCGTCGCCGAGTTGCGTGAACGCCTCGCGCGCATTGCCGTCCAGGTGGAGCAGGTCCGCGAGCTGGCGGCTTCGTTGCGCCCTGCATTCGCACGGCGCCTCGAGTCGCGCCTGAAGGATTTGCTTGGTGGAACGTCCATCGATCAAGGGCGTCTGGCACAAGAGGCAGCGCTGCTTGCGGAACGCAGCGACATCAGTGAAGAATTGGACCGCCTGCGCAGCCACCTTCAGCAGTTCACGAAGTTGCTCGATGGAGCGGGCGAACTCGGCAAGAAGCTGGATTTTCTGCTTCAGGAAATGCATCGCGAGGCCAACACCATGCTTTCCAAAACGCCCGGCGTGGAAAGCGAAGCCCTGGCCATCACCGGATTGGCGCTGGAGATCAAGGCGGAGATTGAAAAACTCCGCGAACAGGTACAAAACATCGAATGAGCGGGACTGCGAGCGCGCCGCTGGTCTTGATTGTCTCGGGGCCATCTGGCTCTGGCAAATCCACGCTGGTGCAAAGGATTCTCGAGCTTCCCGGCACCATGCCTTCGATCTCCTGCACGACCAGGCCGCGCCGCACGACGGAGTCCAGCGGGAAATGTTATGATTTTGTTACAGAGGCGGAATTCGACGCCATGGTGGCGCGCGGCGAATTTCTCGAATACGCCCAGGTGTTCGGAAAACATTCCTACGGCACGCCGAAAAAGTGGCTGGAGGAATCGCGCAAGCAGGGTCTCGACCTTGTGCTGGAGATTGATGTTCAGGGAGCGGCGCAGGTCAAGGAAAAGTTGCCGGAATCCGTGGCGATCTTTATCCTTCCTCCGTCGCGGGAAGAGCTGGAGCACCGGTTGCGCAGCCGCGGACAGGATTCCGATGAGGAGATTGCGCGGCGGCTGGCCAGGGCGCGAGATGAAATCGCCGCTTTTAGCAAGTATTATGATTTTTGCGTGGTGAATGAGAATGTGGAGCGTGCAGGGCGCGAGGCGCAGGCTATCGTAACCGCCTTGCGCTGCAGCAGTGCGCGGAGATGGGACCAGGTGCAAAAACTTCTGGCATCGTTTGGGGAGAACAATTGATGACCGTGCAGAGCAAAGCTCCGGAGAGCCAGTTTGCGTATGTGGTGCTTGCGGCCAGGCGCGCGCGCCAGATTATGGCTGGAGCGCCTCCGTTGATCGAAAACCCCAGGACCCAGAAGGCCACTCGAGTCGCTTGCGACGAACTCGACCACGGTTTGCTGGAATTCGATGTTCCCGAAGCCACCTCCATCGACGAGGACAAGGACGGCAACAAGAGAAAGAAGTAGCGTCCAGCGGAAGGCGGAATGCGTATCACTTTGGGAGTCACTGGCGGCGTGGCGGCTTACAAAGCCGCGGAACTCGTACGCCGACTGCAGCAGGAAGGTCACAGCGTACAAGTCGTAATGACCCGCAGCGCGCGCGAATTTATGACCTCGCTTACCTTCGCGGCCCTGAGCGGCCAGAAAGTCATTAGCGACCTCTTTAACGATTCTTCAGGCGTTGAAGCCAATCTCGAAAGCGCCATCGAACACATCGCCGTCGCCCAGCGCACGGATCTTCTCCTGGTCGCACCGGCCACCGCGGACGTCATCGCGAAATTCGCGCGCGGGGTCGCGGACGACTTTCTCACCACGCTGTACCTTGCCTCGACGGCTCCAGTCGTCGTCGCTCCGGCGATGAACGTAAATATGTGGAATCATGCGGCCACTCGGGAAAACGTCGAAACGCTAAGGGCGCGCGGCGTGAAAATCGTTGAACCGGACGAGGGATATCTCGCTTGTGGCATGACCGGGCCGGGCCGGCTCGCCGGTCTTGAACAAATTCTTGCCTTGGTGCACGAGGTCACAAAAGCGCAACGCGACTTGGAGGGCGAAACGGTCCTCGTTTCCGCGGGCCCTACTTGTGAGGACCTCGATCCCGTGCGCTTCCTCACCAATCGTTCGTCCGGCAAAATGGGTTACGCGGTGGCCGAAGCTGCCGCGAAGCGCGGAGCAAAAGTGATCTTGGTGAGCGGTCCGGTGAACCTGGAGAGTTCCGCTGGCATCGAGCGCATCGATGTGCGCACCGCGGAAGAAATGCGACGAGCCGTCGTCGAGCAGTTTGCCGATGCTTCGATCGCGGTCCTTGCCGCCGCCGTGGCGGATTACCGGCCGGCCCAGCCGCACTTCGAAAAAATAAAGAAAGGCAGCGCGCCGCTCACGATTTCCCTGGAGCCGACCCCGGACATCCTCGCGGAAGTGGCCAAAAACAAGGGCAGCAGGGTTGTCGTGGGCTTCGCCGCGGAGACCGATCACGTCGCGGAAAATGCCCGGAAGAAACTCGCTTCAAAAAACGCCGATTTAATCGTGGCAAACGACGTTACCGCCGAAGACGCGGGTTTCGACCGCGACACGAACGTCGTCACGCTCTTCTCCCGCGATGGCCGAGACCTCGCTCTTCCCAAAATGCCCAAGAGCGAAGTGGCCCAGCGCATTCTGGATGAAGTCGTCCGTCTTCGCGCCGTGCTTCAAGCCCCGGCGCCGCGGCATTCGAACGCCTGATCCTCGATGCCTGCGCCCATTCCAGAGAATCTTCAAAAAAAAGTCGCAGAGTGGTTGGCGTTTTACCAGGATCTAGGTATCGCTCCGTTCTACCGGGATCGCCCCGCCGAAACAGCTTTCCGCGAAGAACAGCCGGCCCAGTCACCAGAAAGCACAATTCGCTCGGCGCAAATTCCTCACGAGGAACCCACTTTGCCCAAAACTCTTCGCAAGCCAGACCTCCAAAAGCTAGCCTTGGCACTGCCAAAAATCGCGCCTTTGCCCACGGCTCCCGCTCCCTCATTGTTCGACTCTGCCGACAAAGTCGCAGACGATACGCTCCTGAAGGTTCGCGAGGACCTCGGAGAATGCACTCGTTGCAAGCTGCATAAGCATCGTCACACCATCGTTTTCGGCGACGGAAGTCCCAAAGCCGAACTCGTTTTCGTGGGAGAGGGTCCGGGCGCGGATGAAGATGCCCAAGGGCTCCCGTTTGTCGGACGCGCCGGAAAACTACTCACGCAAATGATTGAAGCCATGGGTTTGCAGCGCAAAGACGTTTACATCTGCAACGTCGTGAAGTGCCGTCCGCCGGAAAATCGCACGCCCGAAGACGACGAAGTCGGCACGTGCTCGCCGTTTCTTTTTCGGCAGCTTGACGTCATCGCGCCCAAGGTGATTGTCTGCCTCGGCGCCGTCGCCGCAAAGACACTTCTGAAAACCAATCGCGGAATTTCCCAGTTCCGCGGCCAATGGCTCGACTATCGCTCGAGCAAACTCATGGCCACCTATCACCCCGCATATCTCCTGCGCAACCCGAACGCGAAGGGCGAAGTCTGGAAAGATCTTCAAAAGGTGATGGCCCTCCTCGGTCTCCACGCGAAAAAAGGCAAGCCTGCTTAGCCGGTCATGGGAATTCTCATTGGTTTGCTCACGGCGCTGACCTGGGGCGGCGCCGACTTTACTGCTCGCTTCTCAACGCATCGCATCGGCACGCTTCGCACGATGTTTTACATGCAGTTCGTCGGATTTCTCCTTCTTACTCTTTTCATGCGCTGGCTCGGCGGCTGGGGACATCTTGCCGATGGTTCGGGATGGCCGCCCTGGGCCTGGGGATTTCTCGCAGGCCTGCTCAACGCGTGCGGCACGCTCTCTCTGTATCGCTCGTTTGAAATTGGCAAGATGGCCGTCGTGGCTCCGCTTTCAGCGAGTTATCCCGCGCTGACGCTGATTCTTTCTTGGCTCGGCGGGGATCATCTTTCCTCCGCACGAGTGGCTGGCATCCTCTTCATTTTGCTGGGCGTGGCCGTCGTTGCAGGCGGCGAGCACGCTCCCTCCGAAGGTTCAGCAGAACCAGCAAAAACCAATACTCGCGGCATCGGCTGGGCGTGCGTGGCCGCAATTGCCTTTGGCGTTCTGTTCTGGCTGCTCGGGACTCGCGTTGTGCCCCGCGTCGGTGCGGTGCAAGCCGTATGGATGATTCGCTTGACCAGTGCGGTGCTGACGGCATGCATCATTTTTTTTGCCGGGCGGGCTATGCGCCTTCCGCGAGGTGGCGTCCGCTGGATGGCTCTCGGTATGGGTACGTTTGATACCCTCGCGTTCGTGCTGAGCAATCGCGGCATGCAAATGGAACAAGTAGCCGTCATCAGCGTCCTTGGCTCGCTTTATGGAGCGGTCACCGTAGGTCTTGCCGCGATTTTTCTGCGCGAACACATTTCCCGCTGGCAATGGGGCGGAATCGCCGCCATTTTCAGCGGGATTGTTCTCATTAGCCTGTGAGAGTTCACTCTTTCTCTACACTGCAAAATCCGCAAACAAAAAGAGTGGGTACTGCCATTCCGAGCGCAGCGAGGGTCTGTGCCCATCGCGTGGTTTTCGCGCGATGAATCCTGGCTTGATCGAGCCCAGGCCTACGACAATAGGGTGAATACCGTTTTTCCCCGGTTGAACCGTTCTTTCCCGTTTACCTCTTCCACCTGGGACCCGCGACCTTCTTTTGACTGATACACTACTCGCCGCGATGAATTGTCTGTTCGGCAACGTGGCATTGCCCGTGTCTTTGCGAACGGCGTTCACCTATTCCTTGCCGGAAGCGATGCGCGGCACAGTTCACCCGGGCAGCCGCGTTCTCGTACCTTTTCGCAAGAAGTCTCTCGTCGGTGTTCTCGTTGAATTTGTTGATGCCGCTCCCGAAGACACAAAGGTTCGCGAAATCGCGTGCGTACTCGATCTTGTTCCCGCGCTCCCGCCAAAACTCATCGAACTCGCGAACTGGATTGCCGGTTATTACCTCGCGCCGATCGGCGAAGTCTTCCGCGCGATGCTTCCGCCGCTCACCGAACTAAAGCCGCAGCGCCAGATGGTCCTGACCAAGTCCGGCCGCGAAGCCTCAGAGAGTCTGAGCGGCGGCGAGTTGTCGCATGGCCTGACAAGCGCGGAGGCTGCATTCCTCGCGAAGCTGAAGGACAAGGAAGGCGCCATTCTACTCTCGCCGCAATCGAAAATGGGTCTCGATTTTCCTTCCCTGCAAAAACTCCAACGCCTTGGCCTGATGGAAATGCGCGAGAGCCTTCAAACAAGAAAACGAAAAACGCAGCGTGTAATCGCCTGGAAAGGCCCAGTCGCTGCCGACGAAGCTGTCAAATCCGTCGCTGAGAAAGAAGAAAGCATTCGCAAGCTGCTTGAAACCGAACGCGGCCCGCTTCCGCTGCCGCAACTCTTGCGCCTCGCGAACGTCACGCGGTCTCTGGTCGACCGCATGCTGCGAGACGGACTCCTCGAAACTTGGGAAGAAGCGCTGGATTCCGCCGAAGATCCTTTCGATACCGGTTACGCGCCGCCTGCCCACGCACTGAACACTGAGCAGGAGCTTGCCCTGACCAGAATCCGCGCGCGATTGGAATTGCGTACCTTCGGCGTGCAGCTGCTTCACGGCGTCACCGGCAGTGGCAAAACGGAAGTGTACCTGCGCGCTGTACAAGACACGCTCGCTCGCGGAAAAACCGCCATCATCCTCGTCCCCGAAATTGCTCTCACGCTGTGGATTGGCCGACAATGCCGCTCCTGGTTTGGCGCGCGATTTGAAGGCGTAGCCGTTCTTCACTCCGCGTTGAGCGATGTGGAACGCGCGCGCGAATGGTGGCGCGTGCGGAACGGCGAAGCCCGCGTCGTCGTCGGGACTCGCTCCGCCATTTTCGCGCCTCTCGAAAATGTCGGCCTCATCATCGTCGATGAAGAGCAGGAAAGCAGTTACAAGCAGGAAGAAACGCCGCGCTACCACGGCCGCGACGTGGCCATCGTGCGCGCAAAAATGGAAAACGCTGTGGCCCTGCTGGGCTCGGCCACGCCCTCAATGGAAACCTACCATCACGCGCGCAATGGCAAATACGAACTACTCACCCTCGCTTCCCGCGTCGCCGACCGTTCCCTCGCCAGCGTTAAAATCGTGGACCTGCGCGCGGAATTTCAGCAAACCCATCAGACCAGCCCGATCTCCCGCCAGCTCCACGCCGGCATTCAAGAATGCCTCGACAACAAAACGCAGGCCCTCGTGCTCATCAACCGCCGTGGGTATTCCTGGTCGGTTCTCTGCCGCAGTTGCGGCGCCTCCGTGCAATGCGTCAATTGCAGCATTTCCATGACGCATCACAAGCAGCGCAACCGCCTCGAATGCCACTACTGTGGCTCCATCCAGCCCATCCCCAAGCTCTGCCCCGAGTGTCAGTCCCAATACATTTATTTTTTTGGCGAAGGCTCCGAGCATCTCGAAGAGCGCCTGCGCAAAGAATTTCCCGGCGCTCGCATCGCCCGGCTCGACCGCGACACCGCTCGCACCAAACGCCATTATCAGGAAACCCTCGGCGCCTTCGCCGGCGGCGCGCTTGACATTCTTGTCGGCACGCAAATGCTCGCCAAAGGCCACGATTTTCAGCGCGTCACACTCGTGGGTGTCGTCAGTGCCGACTCTTCTCTTAGCCTGCCGGATTTCCGCGCCGCCGAACGCACTTTTCAATTGCTCACCCAGGTCGCCGGCCGCGCCGGCCGCGGCGAGCTTCCCGGCCGCGTCCTCATCCAGACTTTTTATCCCGACCACTACGCCATCCAGGACGCCGTCAAACAGGATTACCTCTCCTTCTTCGAGCGCGAATTGCACTTCCGCCGCATGATGGCCTATCCGCCGTTCACTTCGCTCGCCAACGTGATCGTAAGAGACACCAGCCTTGAAAAGGCCGTCCTTTGGTCGCGCCAGCTCTCACAATATTTATCTCCGCACGATGGCGAGAAAATCCGCATTCTCGGGCCGGCATCGGCCCCGCTGGCGCGCCTCAAAAGAGAGCACCGCTTCCAATTTCTGCTCAAGTCTCCCAAGCGCTCGGTGTTGACCAAACTCCTCGGCGGCGCGCTTTCTTACTGCGATGCAAAGCAAATCCCGCAAACCGCTGTCCTCGTGGACATGGATCCGCTCAGTCTCTTGTGAGTTGTAAACGCTAGCGGGCTTGTCGTGGCGGGTCCCGTGCTTTGCGGTGCTGTTGCTTTTTAGAATTCTTCCTCACTCATGTGACAGAATGCCAGCAAGTCAGCGCCACAATTTCCCGGCAACCAGTCTGCCCGCCCTCGCATCGAATTGAGTGGCGGTGTTGTCTTCACACCCGAGCCCTGTCCGCCGTCTGGGACCTCTTGACCCCCCTCAATCCAGGCAATCCAAAAACACAGTTAGCGTGTGGAGGAAGGCCATCTATATGCGGAAATTAGCGTACCTTGTCGGGCTCTTTGTTCTCGGAAGCCTGCCGTCCGTCGCGCAGGAAACGAAAACAAAGGATATTTCCTTGGAATATTCTTACCTTCGGGCCAACCCCGCGACCAGCGGTTTTCCAAACTTCGACGCCAACGGAGGTTCCGCCTCTTTGGCGTTTAATCCCCGGAATTGGTTCGGGGTCGCCGGCGAGTTCAGCGCGTACCACGTAGGGAGTATCGGCGCCGCAAGCGTCGACACGAACTTACTCACCTACATGGCCGGCCCGCAGTTCTATTTCCGCGGCTACGGCCGCATTACGCCGTTTGTCCACCAGCTTTTCGGTGCGGCTCATTCCACGGGCACGGCCTTCGGAATCCCCGGGTCGCGAAATTCCTTTGCGATGGCGGCTGGCGGCGGGGTGGACGTTCCGTTCAAGAACCACTTGTCTCTCCGACTAGGCCCGGTTGACTACCTGCTGACGGAGTTCCCCGAGACCACCTCAGCAGCGGGCCGCAAGACCCAAAATAACCTGCGCGTCTCCGGCGGCGTCCGCTGGCGCTTCTAACCGTAGGGGCACGCTACATCGTGCCCTTGCATAACCAAGATTAAGCTCGTAAAGGGGCACGGCACTGTGGTGCCCCTTCCTTTTTCTTGGGGATAGATTTGTGGGACCCGCCTTTTTACTCAGAGCAACGCGAAGGGCTGGGGCTGGTCGCTCTTGAAGCACACCGGGAGCTGCGCCGCTTTCTCTCTAGGGTGACAAAAGGGGCGGTGTCATCCCGAGCGCAGGCGACCGCCATGGTTGCGAGTTCCGACTGCTGTCGGAAGGGATCATGGCTTGACTGAAGAATCGCCGGAGTCACTCCTGAATTTCTGGCCTCGATCAATCGGTTCCTAAAGTTTACGCTCGCAGCCTTGCAGGCTTGCCAATTTTCGGCCGAAGGCTTGCCAGGTTCTGAAGTGTGTTGTACCAAAACGCCGCACCCAGGGAGAGAAATGCCATCGTAATCAAAAAGCCTGCCACTTCGCTCGAGGACTGTCCCCAACCGCGCTCGTCCTGGAAGAGCTTGAATTGCGAGCGTGCAAGTTCATTCTTCAGCGACGCGGACTGGTCAATCAGCTTGTCCGAATCGCTGACGAGCTCCGCGTTCACTTCGTGCTGGTACGCGGCAGCCAGTCTGTCGCGCGCTGGATTTCCATCTAGTGCGGTGCGAAGCCAGGACTCTGCCTGCTCGCGGCACGCAAATCCCGGCAACGTTTCAAGGTCGCGCATCGCTTTGGACTTTGCTGCGGCGGTGACACGGTCTTCTGCCGGAACGGCCGGAGCCGCAGCTTTCTCTCGCTCCTTGGCTCGTCCTCTTCGCTTCCCCGTAGACCTGGTATCGGTCCCTTCGCTGCTTGCGGAAGTTTCCGCGGAAACCGGGCGCAAGATCGAAACCATGGCCTGGCGATACACTTCGGGCACCACCGTGTGACCGCCTTGCTTGGAACGCGAGAATTGCTCTATCGCCTGCTTGTCAATCCCTTGCGCGGTGGCCGCCAATTGTGCGCGCAATTCATCGCCCTGCGACATCGACTGCAATAGCCGAAGAGCGTCAAAGTGCCATCCGAGGACGAAGATACAAGAGAGCACAACCGTTACAATCCGCGCTTGCGCGGTAAATCGCTGCGACGCTCTGTCCATGACTTGATCGAACCACGTCCGCAGCCCGTCCGTCTTCGGCGCGGACGGAGTAGAAACCGTCGTCAATGCTCCAACGGGTGGTGTGGATTCCGGCTCGGGTTCGTGCACGTGCGCTGCCGCATGTTCCTCAGCGACGACGACGCTTCCCTCCGTTTCCACTGGCTCGGCGTGCCGAACGATGCCTTCGTCGAAATCCGCAGTCGCAGGGAACAGACTTTGATTCTGCAGCGACGCCTTCGATGCGCGGTAGGCGATGCTCTCATCGAAATAGGGTTTCGAGTGCACAGGCTCACCCGCTTGCTCTCCTCCGGCTCTCGCGCTGCCTCCCGGTCCCTGCTCCGCCCAGGCGATTCTCAGCATGGCGCGCTGCGCAGGATCGGGAAGCGTCCCCGGAAGCGGTTCAGCCAGCTTTTCGAGCACCGCGGGCAACTCCTCTACGCGGATGGAAGTGGCTAGCCGCCAGCGGCCGAGCAGCCCGCCAAGGATCACCCCCACGATCATCCCGGTGCGCCAGGGATGATGGCAAAAATCGATCGCCGGAACATAACCAGCCACAACGTCCGAGTATTGGCAAAAGACCGCGCCAAACAGGCCCTTGGCAATCGCCACGACGATGGGTGTGAGGAAGAATCCTGCAACGCCGCCCATAATCCACCTCAACAGTGGAATTGAGGAGCCGATGCTTTGCAGTTTCCCCGCGGTCTCCGGCGGAACGAACGGCAGCCGGTCCGCGCGTAGCCGAAAATGCGAAAAAATCGAGTCAGAAATCGTCGGGTGACGCAGAACTCTCCCCGCAATTTCTTTTGCCCGGCGTTTGGTTTCCTCGTCGGGATAAGCGGTTTCCAACAGGTCCGCCAGGGCCCGCTGCAAATTGGCGCCGCGCAGCCCCAGAAAGCTGACCACAACCTGCGTGGCCGCGGTGATGAACAGGCTCGCGACAAGCATTAGCAAAACAAAAGCAATAACAACTTCGACGTCTTGAAACATAATTGTCTTCCGCTATCGAGAGTTTTGCGGGCACGCCAATGGCGCGGAAACGGCTGGATGAGTGGCAGTATCCCACCATTGATGAGGGATGTCTTCTAGAACGACAGCCGCCTCCCACCGATGAGTAAACGTGCGACAAAACTCGAAGTCCTTCCCCTCCGGGGTTATACTCGCATCATTCGGCATCCGGCCGATATCGGCGCTTTCGCCGAGAAGGAGGTGATCCAGTGAGGTACGGTTTACGTTGACGCAGTAGAGGAGGCGCTTGTGATCTACGCCGAGCGCCTCTCTCCTTTTTTCCTGGCAGGACCGCACTGAAGTTATCCGCAGTCAGCAGGTGTTGAAGAGGGGAGGAATGATCACTCGATCCCTCGCGCCCGTTTTGGTCATCCTGCTGTTGTCGCCGTTCCTCCTGGCGCAGACCGAGGGTGGCAACTGTGATTTATCCGTGATCGTTCGCACCAGCGACGAGCGGAGCATCGAGACGCAAATGCAGGTTGACGTCCTTTCCCCTCAAGGACTAGTGATCGCAACCGCGCATATTGTCGGAGCCGAGGCTGCGCAATTTCGAGTCTTCAACGGAAGAACCTACCGTTTGAAAGTGTCCGGAAACGGCATTGAGACCATTACGACTTCGTATTTCGGAATCAACGGCTTGGAAATGTCACACACCGAGACGGTTCACGTGAAACCGGAGAAGCCGGCCCGAGAATCAACTCCAGGCTCACCCAGCATTTCGGTCATCGAACTGAATGTTCCCAGGAAGGCGAGCACGGAGATGAACAAAGGGATGGACGCGTACTCCAAGGGGGACATGGAGAAGGCCACAGCCCACTTTGAAAAAGCCATCGCAGAGTACCCGCGCTATGCGCGCGCCTATGACATGCTGGGAGCGATTGCCATCAAGGCCTCCGATCGCAACAAGGCCAGAGAGTTGTTCTCAAAGTCGATTCAGGCCGACGCTGCTTTCCTGCCTGCGTACGTGGATCTGGCCCGCATGTCTCTTCAGGACCAGGACTACGCCGAATCGGAGTCCATGCTGGCAAAAGCGATCGCTTTGAATCCATCCATGCCCGACGCCGTGGCTCTGCTCGCCACCACCGAGTTCGCCAACAAGGAATACGACAAGGCTCTTGCAGACGTTGAGCGCACCCATGCCCTCCGCAATCACGAACAATTCGCCGAAGTGCACATCATGGCCGGTAAGGTGCTCGCTCTGCAAAATCATCGCGAAGCGGCAATTGCCCAGTTCCAGCTATTCCTCATAGAAAAGGCGGACAGCCCTCAGGCGGAGGGCGTGCGCAAGACGATCGCTTCCCTGGAATCGGCACAACAACCCTGAAGACCCCATTCCTGGCATCTCGCGGATGCCTCAAGAGTCAGCGTCCAGGGGCACCATACGTCGTGCCTGCATTTTGTACCGCCGGCTTATCCTGAGTTTGCGAAGGGCTTCGAACCGGTTCTTTTTGGAGCATCCCCGAAGTTCTCCCTAGCCAACCGAACGAACCAGTTCATTTGCAACGCACCGTTTCGTTATAGAATCCGAGGCTTTGTACCGAATCGGGAGTTCTATGCACACCGCCTTTCTCGCCACTTTCTTCGTCATCCCTAGCGTCGCTGTCGCCATGTGCTCCGCCGGCATCGCGCTCTTCTTGATCGGAGCCTGGGAGGCGAAAAACGAGATCGCCAAGGCTCGCGGCATCGATAAGATCGTGGCCTTGAGCAATTTGTGTTTCGCTATCCCGCTGGCGGTCTTCGGCGCGCTACATCTCTTCGCCCCGCAATTCGTCCTCCCGATCGTGCCGCGGTACATGCCTTGGCGCATGTTCTGGGCCTATTTCGTCGGATGCGCGTTGGTCGCCGCATCCCTGAGCATCGCGACCAAAATTCAGGTGCGCTGGTCGGGCCTGCTGTTCGGAATCATGATGTTTTCGTTTGTCGCCATGATCCACTTTCCCGGTGCGCTCCGCGAACCGCACAACCGAATTATTTGGACCATCGTATTCCGCGAGATGTCCTTCGGCGGCGGCGGCTGGCTTCTTGCAGGAAGCGCAAAGGACGGATGGCGGGGGCCGGCCAAAAGCACGCTGATCACTGTGGGTCGCATATTGGTCGCCATCGCCGCAATCGTTTTTGGCATCGAGCACTTTCTCCATCCACTGGGACTTCCCGGCGTCCCTCTCGCAAAACAGATGCCTGCGTGGATTCCGGGGCGCTTGCTTATTGACTACGTGACGGGCGCAGCTCTCGTCGTTGCCGGGGCCATCTTTCTGCTGAATCGTAAAACGCGCACCGCGGCGACCTGGGTCGGCGCCTGGATTTTGCTGCTGGTCCTTCTCATCTATGGCCCCGTCGTGATCCTGGCGCTATCCGACCCGGCCACTCCCGTCAAGGTGGAGGGGATCAACTACTTTGCCGACACGCTGCTCTTCGCCGCAGCGATTCTCGCCGTGGCCAGCGCCGCTCGACGTTCCGATTCCGCCGCGGCTGGATAAAAGCCAATTTCACGTGTCGGGTAAGAGGGGGTCGCCCGCGCGGCTCGATCCTGTTGAAAAAATCGCATGAAGCAGGGAATTTTGGGACCTAGGGCACAGTCTTAGCCGGTATAAGCTTGTCTAGGCCTTTTGGGGGCAATTTTGGCGCGCGCGATCCAGACACCGATATCCGGGGAGCGCCAATTGGCATCTAATTTTACCCGGAGCGGCGGCGGAGTACCATGGCTGACGAATTCGATGTATTCGTGATTGGAGGAGGGCCCGCCGGTCTGGCTGCGGCAATCGCCGCGCGGAAAACAGGGCTCGAAGTCGTCGTTGCGGACGGCTTAGAGCCCCCGATTGATAAAGCCTGTGGTGAGGGCCTTTTACCCGCCACATTGCAGGCGCTGAAGCGCCTTGACGTTCGCCTTGGCTCATGCGACGGCTACCCCTTTTACGGCATTCGATTCGCCGATCACCAGTCTGCGGTCGAGGCTTACTTTCCAGGCCTCAGGGCGCTCGGCGTTCGCCGCACCACGCTTCACGCTCGCATGTTGGAATCTGCCCAGAACTGCGGTGTGCGGTTCCTCTGGCGCACCGAGGTGACTCGGTTGCTGGACCGCGCCGTCATCGCGGGTGACCGCATCATTCGCACGCGCTGGATCGTCGGTGCCGATGGCGCCAACTCGCGCGTGCGCAGCTGGATCGGTCTAAACCCCTGCTCCTTTTATCTGCGGCGCTACGGATTTCGGCAACACTATCGTCTCCGTCCATGGTCCGACTGTGTCGAGGTCTATTGGGAAGACCATGCCCAGATTTACGTCACGCCAGTCAGCGATTGCGAAATCTGCCTCGCTTGTGTCTCTTCGAGCCCTTCTACTCGCGTCGCGGACGTGCTTTCCGCCTTTCCTGAATTGCTCGCTCGCCTGGAAGGAGCTGTGCCTACTAGCAGCGAACGAGGAGCGGTCACGGCCATGCATCGCCTCAAGCGCGTGTATCGAGACAATGTGGCCCTGATCGGCGACGCCTCCGGTGGGGTCGACGCCATCACCGGCGATGGCATCTGCCTCAGCTTCCAGCAGGCCCTCGCTCTCGCAAGCGCGCTCCAAGCCAACGGTCTGCATTTCTATCAAAAGGCGCATCGTCGCCTCTCCCGCGTTCCGACCTTTCTGGGCTTTCACCTTCTCAGTATGGACGGCCGCCCTTGGCTCCGTCGTCGCGCTCTTTCCACGCTTTCCGCAAATCCCAAGCTCTTCGGCAGGCTTTTGTCTGCCCACATCGGTGAGGCTTCGCTCTGGGACTGCGTGAAAGCCGGCGCGGCTTTAGGCATGCGTCTTCTATCCAGTTCGGCCTAGATCTTGATGAAACGGGATCGCCGTAGATGTAACTCCTAAGGCCTCACTGCTCCGCTCCCACCGTTCTCAATAATGGAGCCAAGACGCGATCCAACTCTTCGTCGGTCAGCGCGTTCGGCCTCACGTCGCGAAAGAGCGCCCAATGCTCCGCGTGCTCCACCGTTTGCCGAGGCTGCACGTCCGTCATCGGTCCGAGCGTCTCAATTTCCAGGAACTCATTGTTCGTAAACGTCTCAAACGAGCACCCGAAATCAGGATACGTCTTTTCCGGCTCTGCTTTCGTGTGCTTCAGAAACGCTTCGCTGTTCAGTAGATAGGCCGCCCAGGTGTCCGCGTTGAACATACCGAGTTTTTGCGGATCAGCGTTATTGGGGTCCTGCCGAAGCGTCAAATATTTCTTGGTGAATTTCCAGCGAGGATCAGCCAAGTTCGTGTAGGCCCACATGACCAGCGGATTTGTAGCTTCAAGATGGATGGGATGTTTGCCGCGCGGCGGGAATCCGCTGACGGCCACACCTCCCGGTGCCATCATCGTCAGCGCCCACGCGGAAAACTTCAAAGGAAACAGCCCGCGATTGGTGATGCGGTGGATCACCGTCATCCGCGCGCCGGATTGCGCCATGCGCACTTCAATCTCCTTCTGCAGCTGGGTCAAGGGCTCGAGCGGTTCGCGCGCAATCAAGCCGGTCGCGGTAATCTGAATCTCCACCGGCACATTATCGGGCGCCCACGTGGCCACAGGATCCTCGGGCGCCTTCCAAACCCGGTTGCCGCCGCGCAATTGAAATTTTTCTTCTCCGCTTTTCCCAAGCTGGTCGGCAAATTCCTTGAACAAATTCTGGCCTCCCACAAATGCAAATCGAATGATCCTCGGTCCCACATCACCGGTCACGATGGCTTCGATTTCTCCATTGCTGACGCGATAGCAGTTCTTCCAGCCTTTGTATTCCGTCTTCTCCACGCGAACCGCGGCCTGGCCAGCCGTCGCGCAGCCCACCGAAAGCGCCAGAGCCAAAGCGCTTCGCAACACCTGACCCACGAGGAGCCTCTTCAAGACCAAGGAAGCCACCCGTTTCATAATTTTCATAACCAGGAAGCCGCTTTCATAAGCTCCCCCCTCCGCGAGCTCGACGAATCTCCGTGCCCTAAGCCCAATACGATGATGAATCAGTCCACGGGGATCGCCGTCAGGATTCTACATGTTTACCCACAACGACGAATCTGCTCAATGCCGGGGAAATCGGGCCGCCGTGGTGTATGGGTTTGTTAGAATGCCGCCCATGACAAACTCACTCCGATCCGCAACGCTAACGTTGCTCATCCTTATTATTCTGTCTTGGCCTGCTCCTTCTCATCCTCAACCTGCCCAAACCGCGCCGCAAACGGAAGGCGCGCAACAATTCGCCGACTTGGGTGACCTTCGATTGCGCAACGGCGGCGTCATCCGCGATTTCCGCCTCGGCTACCGCACGTTCGGCAAGCTCAATGCCGAAAAGTCCAACGCGATCCTCTGGCCCTCGTGGCTGGGCGGCAAATCACAGGACTTGGTCCAGTTCATCGGGCCAACGAAAGTCGTGGACATCAGCCGCTACTTCGTGATCCTCGTGGACGCCATCGGCGACGGAGTAACCACCTCACCCTCGAACAGCAAGTCCCAGCCGCTCATGAAATTTCCCGAGTTCACCATTCGAGACATGGTGGAATCCGAGCATCGCCTGGCCACAGAGATTCTGCATTTGTCCCACCTGCGCGCCGTCATGGGCCTCTCCATGGGCGGCATGCAGACCTTTGAATGGGGCATCGCCTATCCCGATTTCATGGATTTGCTCATCCCCATGGTCGGCTCGCCGCAGTCCACCTCGTACGACAAATTGTTGTGGACCGCCCAAATCGACGCCATCGAGCTCGACCCGGCCTGGAATCACGGCAATCCCACGGGCCCCATGGACCGCAGCCTCGGCCTCGTCGAGGAAATCGGCTCCATGAACCTCACTTCACCGGCCTACCGCGTGGCCGAAACGAAACCGGATGGGGTCAATGCGCTCCTTACCGAGATCAGGAACAGCGCCAGGGGCGACGGCGGCAACGCTTGCGACCGTATTCGACAGCGGCAAGCCATCATGGCGCTCGACATTCCGGCCGAACTTGGCGTTGCGACGCTGGAACAAGCCGCGCCCAAGGTTCACGCAAAGCTCCTGGTCATTGTTTCCCCCGAAGATCATTTGGTGAATCCGGAACCCGCCATGAAGTTTGCCTCCGCCGCAGGCGCGACTCTGGTGAAGTTGGACTCTCCTTGCGGGCATTTGAGCCCCGGCTGCATTTCCGTGGGGCCGACGGTCGCCCGTTTCTTGGCGGACCCTGCCTCCGTTCACGGTGAAACATTGCAGGATGCGGCAAAGCGCTGAAGGAGTTGGCGACATACCGATAACTCGGCAGCGCGGCGTCTCAAATTCTCAGATTGACTCATCGGGAAAGGGAATGTCACCTGCTGAGACGGATTTCTAAGCGACAATCCCTGCGATGAGCTTTGGCTTCCGGTGCTTGGAGGGCGACAAAGCCGGCCATCTGAGGAAAAAGAAAATCCGCCGCGATGATTGAAAAAAAAGAGGATGCTCGTTTTGTAGCGCCTCGAAAGGCTCACCAAAGATCGGCTTTCGGGATTTCCCAGAAAAAAGCTGAATCGACCGTTCGTTCTGGTACGAATGGTGCATAGCTTTCCTGCAGGTCTGCGCACAAGACGGTTGCCCACAGGGAACACGGTGCAAGCGGAGCTGGGAAGCCACAGGAAATCAGGTCATGGGAGGTGGCTCCTCGCCGCAAAGTGGGTTCTCTCGACCGCCAAGTCCCCGGAGGACACACCTCAAAAGTGCGCTGCAGGTCGAGATGCCGTGCGAGCTGTCTCATTTTGCACGTAGAACGACAAGCCCAAGGTCTCTTTGGGTCTATCGATCCAGCTGGACTCTGGCGATCTTCCTTGGTGTCGCGCATTTTGCTTCCGCCAAAACAGTTCACGCGCAAGAGGCTGTCACTCAGGAACCTGCCAGCCAGGAAGCCGGCAGCGAGCAAGCGAGTGGCGTGCTTTCCGGCGCGGTGTACTTGCCGGGGAGCAATCAACCGGCAAGCCAGGTGGCGGTCAGCCTGAAATCGCACGACGCCGGCGTTTTTCGCAGCGTCCTGACCGACTACGACGGCCATTTTGAAGTCTCGGGTCTCCCCGCGGGCACATACGAGGTCGCCATCGAGGAGCAGGGCTACCAAACGTACCGGACTACCGCCAAATTTGACGGGTCTGCTCTCAATCTGGAACTTCACTTAGCTCCGCTGGCGCCGCCGCAGCCGGTGCAAAGCGCGAATGCCGTTTCCGTACGGGACCTGACGATTCCCGGCAAAGCCAAGGAGGAGTACCGCAAGGGCTTGGTAAGCCTGGCGAAGAAGGAGTTGGGCAACAGCCTGAAGCACTTTGCCAGCGCCGTTCGCGCCTTCCCCGGGTATTTTGAAGCAATCTACCACCAGGGAATCGTCGAAACAGATCTGGGTCATCAGGAAGCGGCGATGCAGGATTTCCAAACGGCCGCGAATTTGAGCGGCGGACGCTACGCGCGGGCGCAATTCGGCATGGGGTATCTCTATTATCTGCAAGGGAATGCGGCGCAAGCGGAAAGCGTCACACGAAGGGGATTGGAGCTCGACCCGGACTCGGCGGACGGCTACGTCATTCTGGGAATGACGCTTCTGCGGCTGAACCGCACGGACGAGGCGGAGAAAAGTGCCCGCGAAGCGCTTCTCCGTGATCCCCATCACGCCGATGCGTATCTTATCCTCGCCGACACATGCGCCCGGCGAGAAAAATATCAGGAGCAGATCCAAGACTTGGACAGTTACCTGAAGCTCGATCCCACGGGCCCCGCAAGCAAACGCGCCCGCGAAGTACGCGAAGTGGCCCAGAGAATCCTGAATCGCACGCAGTTACAAAACGAAGCGCACTGATTGGGGCAGTACCGGGCATTTCCGGCACTTCAAGTATTCCTTTCATTTTGCGGCGTAAAGTAGTTTACGGAGTGGGGGCAGCGCTTGCGGGGCGTTTGCGCCAAATCAAGAAGACCGGCAGCCCAATGACCAGCAACGCGATTGCGAATTTAAGATTTCGGAATTGATCGGGATCTTGAAACGCGGCGACCACCGCGTTGCCAACGATAGCGGCGGCGGCGAGGACGAAAAGAATGGGTGTCCAGGGATAACCCGGAACGCGGTAGGGAAGAGGCTTGCCGCCGTTCGCGCGGCGAATGGGAAAAATGGCGGCGGCGCCAAGGCCGTAGAAAATCCAGCCGATGAAAATTACGCCTTCGATCAGTTTTTGAAATTGCCCTAATTCGCCGGCGCAAACCAGTACCGTGGACCACACCCCGAGCGCGACGATGGCGAAGACGGGCGTACGCAGCTGTGCGTGGACGACCTCGAGTTTCTTGAAAAACAGATTATCCTTTGCCATTGCGTAAAAAACACGCGGCGCAGTCAGGATGACGCTGTTGGCTGCGCTGAACGTGGACACCAGAATGGTGAGCGCAATGATTTTTCCGGCCCACGAACCGAGAACGGCGGTGACCGAAGTTGCGGCAATGGTGTCGCTTGCCGCCGTGGCGGCAGGTCCGAGCGCGAAGAGATACGCCGCAATCGCCAGGAGATAGAGGCCGATCAAAACCAGCGAGCCGAGAAGGAACGCGCGCGGAAATGCTTTCTGCGGATCAATCACTTCTCCGGCGCTGTACGTACCGAATTGCCAACCTTCGTAGGCCCACAGGACGGCGATCATGGCCAGACCAAAACTGGAGAACAAAGTTGCGCCGTGTTGCGTGGCGCCCATAGCAGGCGCAACCTCGCGCGCGTGATGGCCGAGCGAGAGAAGCACGGCGCTCAAAATCACAATGACTCCGGCTTTGACGAGCGTGGTCCAGTTCTGCAGGTCGGAACTTTGGCGGGTGCCCCAAACGTTCACGACCGTGACGATGGCAATCACAACGACCGCGACGAACGTTTGCATGAGCGGGGAGACCGGGACCACTCTCGCGAAATATTCGCTAAAGGCGCGGGCGAGCGCGGCTACCGAGCCGCTGGCGATGACGAGAAACAGACACCAGCCATAGAGAAAGGCCGCGAGGCGGCCAAAGCCATCGCGGATATAGCAGTAGAGTCCGCCGGCTTCGGGATTGCTTGCGGCTAGCTCTGCATAAGTGAGCGCGCCGAGGAGTGAGAGCAGGCCGCCGACGATCCACACAAGCATCGCGATGCCGACGGAACCTCCGACCTGGCGCAGAATCGGGCCGGGCGTGCGGAAAATACCGGAGCCGATGACGGAGCCAATGAACAAAAGGAAGAGATCGCGAAGGCGAAGTGTGCGGACAAGTTCAATCATGGCGCGACTTGCGCGCAAATGTTTCGCGCGACAAAAGCCGAACGCATCATAACCTGAGATCAGAATGCGTCAAGAAGAACCTTGGGGGACAGAAATCGGCGAAGGCATGAAGCAGAGCACGAAGACAATCAAAGCCAGAAAAGCCCAGAGCCGACGCTTGGCATCGAGCGGCGCGGGATCGTAAACGGGAGGGATACGCAGAAAGCGCATGCCCAGCAACAGCGCGCCCCAGATGTACCAGCCCTCCTCCCAAAAATGGAGCCAGCCGAGAGCAAAGAGGCCGAAGGGTAGCAGCAGAGAAAAAAGGCGGTGTGCACGGACGCTCACGGAACGAAGAATGTGCCCGCCATCCAGTTGGGCCACTGGAATGAGATTTAGTGAGGTGACAAACAAAGCCACCCAAGCGGCGCGTCCCACCGGCGGCAGCAGTAGCGTGTCAGGAGAAAGATGCGGATGAAAGGCAGCTTCCAGAAGACGCAGCAGGAGCGGCGTGCCGTAAATCAGTTCCGCGTGCGCGGGATTGGCAAGCTCAGGAACAAACTTGGCGTGCAGGACCCCGTATAACAGAGCGGGAATCGCGAAGATAAAGCCCACGATTGGCCCCGAAGCGCCAACGTCAAACAGGGCGCGATTGGTGCGCATCGGCGAACGAATCATGATGAACGCGCCAAACGTGCCGGCGAGGTTGGGGAAGGGGATAAAGAAAGGATAGCTGGCGTAAAGATGATGGTGCCGGCAAGCGAAGAAATGTCCCAGTTCATGAGCGAGCAGGATGCCCAACAACGTGGCCGCAAACGGAAGACCGGCGAGGAGGCCGGCAGGATTTTTGTAGAAAAGCGTGAAGCCGCGCAAAAACGCGCTGATGGATGCGGCCTCATTGTGCGCATAGGCAACGGCAAATTGAGTGCCCGCCACGAGACAGGTGCAGAGAGTCAGCAGAAAAAGAAGAATCGCAAGTGCCAGAGATTTTCTCGAAGGGCGAGGAGGAACCTGGGCGTAATACCATTGGCGAACGAGATCGTTGTTCCAATCCAGGCTTGCGGGGAATGATGAGGCGGGCGCTTCTGGCAATGGCGGTGTTGGAGTCACGAGGTCATTGGCTCTGACATGCGGGCCGACAAATAGTACAGCATAGTCAGACGGTTCGCGCCAGCGCTTGGCCGAGCAGCGGTGGTTATCGTCGGAAGGATTGGCGCAGGGATTTTCCTGGTGCCCGGCCGAATGGCTCGTGCGATGCGCTCCGCTCGGGGCGTAAGCGCCGTCTGGCTTGCCGATGGACGGATCATTATTCTTTAGAGTTCTCTTCTCTGCGCACCGCACAGTGGTACGAAAGTCCTATTGACGCTGACTCCGACGTACCATTAAATGCATAAATCTTCGCACAATATCTGCTTGACAAAATTCAGCCGCAGGAGAGAGCCGTGGCCACAAATCGTCGTGATGCTCTGAGGCAGGGGTTTGCGCTCTTGGGAGCCGCCTTGGGCATCAGGGGCACAGGCAAGGGCAACCAAACAGCCGCAGAAGAGTTTTCAAGTCTAAAACAGGAAAAGCAAATCGTGCTTCATGTGCGCCGTTTGCGGATTAGTTCGCAGGATCTTCGCCGCGGGGAATTACCCCCGGCGGGTGTCCGCATGCTGGCGAGAGCTGACATCGTCTCCGACTCCTCAAGCAGCTCAAAAGTGGGAGATTTTTTCTCGAGCTACTATCGCATCAACGCTCCAGGCAAGGTTGCGGATCACGAGCCTGGGAGCTTCGAGCAGCATACCTTTGTCTTTCCAGAGGGAAACATCTTTGGTTCGGGCGTCGCAACCTCAGGCAGCGATAGTGAAGGTCAGTTTGCAATCACCGGTGGAACCGGGCGCTATTTGGGCGCCCGTGGTTCTTATATGGCGCGCCAAAGCCACGTCGATTTTGGCGGCAATGGTGCCGCCACTTTTACTTTGAACCTGATCTAGCTTAGCTCCGGAGGATGGACGGTATGGCTTTCGATGCATTTCTCAAGATCGACGGAATCACGGGCGAGTCGCGGGGTGGCGAGATTCGCTTGGAGAGTTTCAGCTGGGGAATTTCCAATTCAAGCTCAAGCGCCACGAGCGGCTCAGGGGCGGGCGCCGGTAAGGCCTCCTTCCAGGACTTCTCGTTCGCGGCAGTCGTTGGCAGGCAATCGCCCAAGCTCTTCGAAGCGGCGGCCGAAGGGAGGCGCATCTCATCCGCAACCTTGACGGTCACCGACAAAATCGAGCCGCTCACGATCAAGTTCAGCGAAGTCTTCATCTCCAGCTACAAACTCGACGAGGGAGCCATCAAGCTCTCGGAAGGCGTGCTCCCGGCGGTGCAGCTCGGCCCACCTATGGAGAGCGTTTCGTTTAACTTTGCGAAGGTCGAGTTCCTAGCGGGCGGGAACGTCGGCAGCGGCATTGTAGGCTGATTTCATTCCACCAATCAGAAAACGAAGTATTTTCCTCTTTGACTATCGGACGACTCGGCGTGAATCAGGGCTTCTCGTTCTTCCCGGCTTCACGGGGCAGGAGAAAGCCTTGCTCCACCAGCCGACGAATGATCGGCAGCGCCGTTGGAAGCAAATTCGACAGGTCCACACGCAAGGCGGCTGCGAGTTCGCTTAGGAGGTCTTTTAGCGGGCGCTTGCCATCCCACTCGGCCAAGGCGTTGGCGCTCGGCCCGTCCAGGCTGCCACAATACTCCAGTGCTCCGACGCGGCGCAGGCACCCTGATATTGACCGCCAAACCCCGCCGCCGGGCTCGCAAATCTGCTCGAGTCTCACATTTGGCGCGAGCTTGAGATGCACATTCAAGAGGTCTTCCTGGCCACGCAAGGAATGGAGAAAGGTTCGAAGCTCCATCTGCTGCGCGACATCCTCTCCCGCCGGATACGAGACGCTCGGCGGGACTGACTCCACCGCGAACCAATTCCGGCGGCCGGCGGCGCGCCGCATGACCATCACGCCCTGCCCGATACCCACTATCTTGTGACTGCTGTAGTAATCCATCCACTGGTCAAAGAGACGTAAGGATTCGGCCTCTTCGTGATTTTCGAGCTGAATTAGGCTCGCGGCATAGTCACCGAGATCGAGAATATCTTGAAGAAATACCAAGCCGTCGCAGCCACTACCCTCAAACCAGTTTGCCAGTCGTGCCCGCCAATCCTCCTGCTCGATGACCGCCCAGTTCGCGTTTAAGATGCAATACGCGTCGTCCTTGAGAAACCGCGGAGCCTGTTGGACAATCTGGCGGCAGATTTCGTCGCCTTGCAGTCCGCTGTCCAAAAAGAAATGGCGGTTTTCGGGCGAAATGATGAACGGTGGATTCGAAACGATTAGATCAAATGTTTCATTCTTCACCGGCTCAAACATATTGCCTTCCCGAAAATCGACGTGCCCGATCCCGTTCAGCTTGGCATTGAACCGTGCCACGCCAACCGCCCGCCGGTTGCAGTCCACGCCTACAACGCGGTCGCTATGAGATGCCGCGAGGATGGCCTGAATTCCGCAGCCCGAGCCTAGATCGAGCGTGGACTCGTTTTTTCGTCGGACCGTCATGCCCGCCAATACCAGGGAACTGGGCGAGACGCCCATGACATAATCCTGTGGAAGGCCGCCGTGGCCTCGGCGCGGAAAATCATAGGAAAAGACCTGCCCCTCATAGCAGCGCAATTGCAAGCACGCGTTCACCGATGCGCCGCGGACGTCAACAAGCCTCATCTCGCTCCACTCTTGCAAGCTCATTGGAGCCACAGCCCTGCGTGCGGCCGCCAAATCAATGGGCTGCCCAAGCACAAAAAGGCGTATCAAATGTTCCAGTTGGGTACCACCGCTCGTGCGGCGCAACAACGCGGGGAGCCTTCGCTCGCGCAGCTTTCCAAGATTCTCGATGCCGAGAGCCGCGCTGACTCCTTGATCCGTGTAATTCGCTCTTGCCAGCACAGCGAGGATCCGGCCGCAGCGCGCGGTATCAGTAACCGTTGGCAGATCGCGGGCCTGCTCGACGACCCCTGGTCCTGGAAGGGCTGCGGTCTCGGTCGGTCGTCCTGAAATGGCCATTTTTGTCTCCGCTGACGACCTTCGTGCAAACAAGCTACTCGACAATGCTACATGCCACGACTCTGGTGATTGGAGTCGCGTCCTTGGTTGTGTTGGCCTGATAAACATAAACAAGGAGTGCCCGTGAAGGTGGGTTCGCTCCGCCAGCCTCAGCTCCGCTTGATGATGAAGACGGTCTTATCGTCAATGCGGTCTTGTTCGCCGGTCTTCCGCAGACGATCGTCTCGTTGAACTGCGTAATCCAGCAATGCATTGCAGATTGCCTTTGCTGGTTGGCGATAGTGTTCACGCATAACGCCCTCAAGCTGCCGGCGTTCTTCCTTGTCGCTGCCGTCGTAGACCCCATCTGTGTAGAGCAAGAAAAGATCCCCCGGACTCAGCAGCGTGAGCTCGGCCACATCGGAAGAGCTCACCCTCTTCTCTCGGGATTCCAGTGACAAATAGCGATTGCGATCGGGGTGATCTTCGGGGATCTGCAAGCCCAGCGGCAGAAACTGCACCATCCGGCTCTTATCGATTTCCATGAACTTCTGATATTCCGCGGAGAAGACCAATGGGGGCGGATGTCCGAAATTGACAAAACGAAATGAGCCGTAGGGGCGCACTTCACCGTATAGCATGGTCGCAATTTCTTGCGCGTTTTCTTTCTCGCTTCTCCCGAGAGCATTTCGTGCTGTGACCGATTGAGCCAACCTCAAGTTGAGCTTCTCGAATAAATCGGGTGTCGTTTTCCCTCGGCGATCGAGTTCGGCGAGCATCAGGGCATGAAAGGTGTCGTGGACCGTGGACGCGATTTTCGCTGCAACGATTCCGTGTCCTTGAGCGTCCACCAGCAAGACGCCGGCGGTGTTATGCAACTCGCGCAAGTCTTCGGAGACGCGCACTTGTTCCGAGCTGCGTGCCTCCCGGTACGCGGATTCCATTTCGGGCTTGAAATCCGGCCTTGATTTCAGCCATTCGACATGATCGTCCACTGAATTACGGGGGGGCGCACCGGCCGGGAGGGGCTCGAGAAACTCCTTTGATAGCTTCAGGGCCCGCTGAATGCGGGCGTCGATGTCGTAACGCTGCTGAAAGTTGATGTACTCAAACAGGTCTCCACCGACCGTTCCCGCTGGAAGGGAGTTGCCGTACATCTCGATTCCCTCCACATGCGGAATCGCGCCTTCCACCGGCATCAGCCGCTTGCGCAGGTATTCATCGATACTTGGAACGGTGTACGTGTTGGCCATAAGAAAATGCGGCGCTGAAGGGACCCACTCCTTGGATGTTTGTCTGACTGCGTCCATTACATGAGGATGGGCCATTTCATACGACGGGACCATTGTATCTTGGTAGCGGTCCGCATAGGCTGGCACAGATGGGACGGACAGTTTAAGATTGCGCCTATCAGACGCGCGTGGAATTTGTTCGGAGAGGTGCAGGATGACCACAAACCTAGCTCAAGTACAGAATTCGTCCGACAGCTTCGCCGGCAAACCCTATGCGGCAAACGGCTTGGCATTGGTACGCGTGACGATCGGCGCAATGTTTGTGTGGGTCTTCTTCGAAAACCTTGGCAAGGGCCTCTACACCGCGACAGGCTACGCAGGGCTGATCAATTTCTATATCAAGAACAGCCACTCACCGGCTGTGTGGAAAGCGGTGATGGGTCTGGCGGCAAACCACGGCGCAATGGCTGCTCCCATGCAGGGCATCACTGAGATTTCTCTGGGTATCCTGCTCGCGATTGGGCTGCTGACTCGACCGGCAGCATTTGTGGCTTTTCTATTCCTCGGCAGCCTTTGGGTCTCCGAATGGGGCACGGCATGGATTTGGGAACTATTGGTTCCGGTGCTTGCATCGTTGGGACTCGCCCTGGGACGCGCAGGCCGAGCTTGGGGCGTGGACGCGTTGCTGGCCCGCCGAAACCCCTTGTCTCCGTTGTGGTGAGAGCGAATCTGTGTGCGAGTGTCGGTCATCATTCCTACGCATAACGAAGCGCAGGCCATTGGTCGTGTGCTCGCCGATTTGCCATGCGACCTCGTCACCGAGGTCATCGTTGTCGACAGCAACTCGACTGATGGAACGCCCGATCTGGCCCGAACGATGGGGGCACGCGTCATCCAAGAGCCCCGACGAGGGTATGGGCGCGCTTGTTTGACGGGGCTTGCGAATACGGAAAGTCCCGATGTGATCGTTTTCCTCGACGGAGACTACAGTGACCGCCCTTCGGAATTGCCGATTCTCCTGGCTCCGATTATCGAAGGGCGCGCCGAGATTACGCTTGGCGCGCGCCTCGACGACAGAAGCAACCCGGGCGCGCTACCATGGCACCAGTCGTTTGGAAATCGCCTGGCCGCCGGTCTGATCCGGCTCTTGTATGGCGTGAAAGTCAGCGACCTCGGTCCGTTTCGCGCCGGCCGCGCGGAAGTGCTGCGCGCCCTCGCTCTCGAAGAGGCTACCTACGGCTGGGCGGTGGAAATGATTTTGAAGGGCGCCATCGCGGGATTTCGTATCGTGGAAGTCCCTGTGAGCTACTACGCGCGGATCGGAAAGTCCAAAATCGGCGGCACGATGAAGGGAACGCTAGGAGCAGCTTGGTTCATCCTGAGCCGGATCGTGCGCTATTATTTTCGACGTCGAAAAGCGGGAACGCCGCGACCGACGTAAGTTTGTTAGAACGACCTCTCATGGAATCCACGAGCCAGACCACGGAGTGTTTTTCTCATTCAAAGCGTACGTTGGTCATTATGGCAAAAGCCCCCCGGCCGGGCATGGTCAAGACGCGCCTCATGGAGAGCCTTCCTTCTGGAGCAGTGACACCGTTGTATCGCTGCCTTTTGGAGGACACGCTCGCGTTGGCAAAGTCATTGACGAGCGTGCAGGTCACCGTGATGTGCCCTGAGCTGGATCGGGGCGAATTGGCGGACCTGTTAGGAAATACAGTGCAAGTCGTAGCGCAACAAGGCGAAGGTCTCGCCGCAGGACTAACCTCTGTTTTTCGACATTTCACGGCCGCCGGGCGGCGGCACGTCATCGCCTTTAATAGCGACAGTCCCCACCTCGCTCCGTTAGTTCTGGAAAGAGCTTTCGAAATACTCGGCACGCATGACGTGGTTATCGGGCCAACCCACGATGGTGGGTATTATCTGGTTGGCGCCAAGGACGCTCACCCGTCGCTCTTCGAAGGCGAAGGAATGGGAACCATGAGCGCGCTCGACAGACTGCTGACGCGCACGAAGGTCCTTGAACTTTCCACGGGCTTTACAGAGCCCTTCTACGACATCGACGTGGCAAACGATTTGATTTTGCTGGCCCGGGAACTGCAGCTCGATCCCCGAAAAGCGCCGCGAACCGCGGCATGGTTGCACGAATGGGAGCAAGCAGTGGCGCCGCTTCTTCATGGTGCGGGAGGTCTGTGAAACTCACACCTTCGCACAGGTTGTACGGACTGGGCGTCGTCTTGCTTGTGGCGCTGACGATTTGCTCACGCAACTTCAGCCACACCGGTGAATCGTCATTCATGATTCCTTTGGCCCTTGCCGGTGTCGCGTATCTGCTAGCCATCCGCGAGCTCTTTTCCACGCCAAAATTTCCGAAGCGCGTTGTCATGCTCGCTCTCGCTCTGTCTGCTCTGTGGCATTTTCAATTTCTACGAATGCTACCGGGCATGGATGACGATATTCATCGATATCTTTGGGACGGCCGGGTGCAGCGGCTCGGCTATAACCCATACATCCTCGTTCCGAGCGACCCGGCACTGGCCGGCTTGCATACCTCTGAGACGCGCACGTTGAATAATCCGGAGGTTCCTAGCCCCTACCCGGCGGGGGCGCAGCTATTCTTTCGCGCGGTCACCGCGATTCACGAGTCTACTTCTGCACTGAAAGTAGCATTTGTGATTTGTGGTTTAGCGATTGTGTTCGTGTTGCTCGATCTCTTGCGTCGAACCGGCCAGGGAGAGCACTGGGTTCTGGCTTTCGTTTGGCACCCCTTGCTGGCGACGGAGGTGGCGGGTAGCGGTCACGTCGACATTGTCGGGGTATTGCTGCTTCTGGCGTCCGCGGCTGCGCTTGTGAGGCGGTGGCGTACCGTTGCCGCGGTGGCGTTTGGGCTGGCGGTTGCTGTGAAATTGCTTCCCATCGTGCTGTTGCCGTTGTTCTGGAAGCGCGTTCGCATCCGCGACGGTGCGCTGGCGACAGTCGTTTTCGGACTTCTCTATGTGCCATTTCTCAACCACGGACGGATTCCCACCGGCTCGCTCGGGACTTACGTGCAGAGATTCCGTTTTAATGACCCCGTTTTTGCTACGCTCGAGCGCGTGACGGCTCCTCAAATTGTGGCTGTGCTGGCAGTGCTCGTTGGCTTTCTTGCTGCAATTTGGATGAGAAAAAAGCACGCGGAAGAGTCTTCGGACGCGTTTGCCTGGCCAATGGCGGCATCGCTTTTATGTGCGCCGGTCGTCTATCCATGGTACATGCTGTGGCTGCTGCCGTTCCTGCGGTCGACATCAACGCTGCCGATCCTCATCTGGACAGTGAGCATTATTCCTACCTATTATGTGTGGCGCTTGCGCACACTTGGACAACCGTGGGTTGTTCCTGGTTGGATTATGCTGCTGGAATACGGGTCGGTGGCACTTGCTGCCGCAGTTATGGCTTTGCTTCGAATTACACGATCGGCGGCGCCACCATGCTCAGCGGACCGGGTAGAGTGAAGCCAACCGCACCACGCGAAATTTTTTGAATCCAGGAGCGTTCGGACATCATCGAAAGGACATCATTCACTGAGGAGGACTTCCATGACCACGTTGCGCCTTTCCAAGACTATCCTTTGGGCGTTTTTGGGGCTATTGCTTCTTGCGGGCACTTCGCGGGCGCAGACGCGCCCACCCAATGTCGAACAGCTTGCCAAAACCTATGGCCTTGATTCGTTTGGGCAACTTGACGCGGTCCGCTATACGTTCAACCTCGACCTACCCGCTTTGAAGTTGAATCTCTCGCGCACTTGGAGCTGGGAGCCCAAGACCGGCCAAGTCACGTATGAGAGCAAAGATAAGGACGGGAAGCCGGTGAAGGTTACTTACAATCGGAATCAGCTCACGAGCGCGCCTGACAACGTGAAAAACGACATTGAGCCGGGGTTCGTCAACGACAATTATTGGTTTATTTTTCCTTTCCATGCTTATTGGGACACCAGCGCGGTTGTCACCGTCAAGGACAAGCAACCATTGCCGCTGGGGAAGGGTTCGGCGACTCTGGTGTCGGTGAAATATCCTGCGGAGGTTGGCGGTTACACGCCGGGAGATACTTGGGATCTTTTCGTTGGTTCTGATGGCCGTGTGGCAGCGTTCGTCTATCATCGAGGCGGACCAAAGAAGCCAAGTCTTCTCTCAACAACTTGGGCTGGCTACAAGAAAGCCGGTCCCCTCCTTGTCTCAACGGAGCATCGTGGGACCGCGGACGGCACGCCGTGCCGAGTTTTCTTTTCAAACGTGGCCTACAAGCTGGCAGGGTCGGACAAGTGGATGGATGCGCAGTAGCAAACGGGAGGCGCGCTCGGTCCGACTCATCGCGCGCCATTGACGTCAATCTTCACGAAACGGACTCGCGGGCGATCACAATAGTGGTGCAGGAGCTGCCGAGCTTGGGTAGATCGCGATTCGCGGCCATGCGGATCTCGAGTCGTGGCAGCTCGCCCCGAATGACCGGACAATAAGGATCCGGCTCGGATAGGGCCCCTTGCAGGTGCCGTCGTCCAGCGCATCCTCCGTGGCATGGATCTCGAAACTCGCAGGTCTGGCACGCTTCCGGAAGTGTGCGGGCCTGCTCAAATGGCGCGGAATTCAGGATCCCGGAACCTTCCAAAATCAAGCCTGACAGCGGCTCCCCCAAGCCGGGCCAATAAACGCAAGGCTGCGTTGTGCCGCGGGGCGTCACTCGTACCGTGCTGACGCCACAACCTCCTTCGAGTGGCGGCAGGCCCGCCATCGCACGCACCAAGGGCTCGCCAATCGCAATCACATCGGTGCTCTCGAAAAGCCTACCGAAACCTTGCCAGTATTCTTCGTATGTGAGCGCGTAAAGATCGGAGCGCACCGCTTGATAGACGTTCACACGCAAGGGAGCGCCAAACCGTTTCGCGACTCGTGCGACATCCGCCAGCCGCAAGTAGTTCGACTTCATCATGACCGAGATCATCGTCACGGGCACACCTAAGCGCACACAACGCTCGGCCTGTTGATGAATCAGGTCCCAGTTGCCTGGGCCTCGCTGGGCGTCCTGTTCCGCTTTGGTTGGGTAATCGACAGAAAACTCGATGTCATGGAAGGCACGCAGGTCTTGGTCTTCCAGGACGGCGACACTGTGGCCGTTGGAAGTGATGGTGAGCTTCACCTGTCGCGTTCGCAAGTAAGCCAGTATCGTCTTGTAGTCAGGATGCATTCCGTTCTCGCCCGTTCCGAGATTCACGGAGCGAACCGGGAGGCATTCCATCACGGACTTGACTTGTTCAAACAAGAGACGATCGGCGCGAGCGGGATCGCGGTAGCAGAAGGCGCACTTGAGGTTACACTCGTTGGTGAGTCCGAGCCCGAGCGAAATACCCCTATCTGGCTTGCGAGCCATCGGAATGGTAGGAGAAAGTGCTGGCTTAACGCTGCTCATTCATCTCCATCCGATCCGAGTGTTGCACAGCGCGGCAAACAATGCACGTAGCGAACGACAGTGAAGGAATTCCCGCCGTTTAAGACCTTCTGTTGTTTCTCGCAACTGGCGGGTTGCGGGCGAGATTCAGGCCTTTTCGTCGTCTTTACCTTGCAATTCCTTCCCCGGCTTGAAGCGGACGGCTTTTCCGGGAGGAATGTTGACTTCTTCGCCGGTGCGGGGATTGCGGCCGATGCCCGTTTTGCGAGGCTTCACGCTGAAGACGCCGAACCGGCGCAATTCGATGCGCTGGCTGCGGCCCAGAGCCTGTTTCAAGGACTCGAAAATCGTTTCGACGGCCTGCTCGGCCTTGGTGCGGCTGATGTTGGTCGCGGCGACGACCGCATTTACAAGATCCAGCTTAATCACTTCATCCTCCGGCACTTGTGAGGCCGATGCTAGAGGTTGCGGGGCTGGGTTGTCAAGACATGAGGCGTCGTCTACACTGAACGTCTTTTGGCGCGAGGGGCTCCGCCGATTCGCGGCGAGTACGAAACAAAATTCGCAAAATTTCTCGGGAGGAATGGATGTCCGTCAAGCCAGACCAGTGGATCCGGCGCATGTCGCTGGAGCACAAAATGATCGAGCCGTTCACGGACCGGCAAGTGCGCGATGGAGTGATCAGTTACGGAGTGTCATCGTACGGCTACGACATCCGCGTGGCGGACGAGTTCCGGATTTTTACGAATGTGAATACGACGATCGTGGATCCGAAGCATTTCGATCCGCGGTCGCTGGTGGAATTCAAGGGCGACGTTTGCATCATTCCTCCTAACTCCTTCGCGCTGGCGCGGTCGGTGGAGTATTTTCGGATTCCTCGAAACGTGCTGACGATCTGCGTGGGAAAATCCACGTACGCGCGGTGCGGAATTATCGTCAACGTGACGCCGTTCGAGCCGGAGTGGGAAGGCTTTGTGACGCTGGAAATCAGCAACACTACGCCGCTGCCCGCGAAGATTTACGCGAATGAAGGATTGTGCCAGGTCATTTTCTTCGTGTCGGACGAAGACTGCGAAGTCAGCTACAAGGACAAGAAAGGGAAGTATCAGGCACAGGGCGGAATTGTTTTGCCGCGGCTTTGAGGGCGAACTAACCGAAACTCATCTCCTCGTTCCATGGGCTGGCGGGCACCGAACGGTGGACCGGCTGAAACGGAGGATGACCCGCGCGATCTGGCGCGCCTTCACTTTTGAAAAATAGCTCGAAACCGGCGTTCGCGCCGAGAATCAAAGACGAAAGTGGGAAAATCATGAGTCATCAACCTGTCTCGCGTTGAGGGGAGAGGACGCGAGAGGTCGCTAGGGAATGAGTCCGCAGTCCGGGATGATGGGCCGTTTACGGGATCTTCATTGTGTGTTGGTGCGCGACGCGCCTTGCACCGCGTTAAGTGTCTGACCAAGAGTTTTTGACGGGTGAACTGGCTGCCTTGCCTTGAAATCATAGTGCGGTAGCGAGTGGGTAGCCGCGGTCGCGCCAAGCTTGCAATCCGCCTTGCAACGGCCGGATGCGCTTGACGCCATTTTTTCTGAGGAGCAGCGCCACACGGGCGCTGGTAGCTTCGTTGGGTCAAGTACAGTACAGAACGACTTCGCCATTGAGCGGCAGACGGCCATTGCTTTCCTCCAGCTCTTTGGCCTCCATGTGCAGAGCACCTGGAATCACCTCGGGCTCGGCTTCGAAGTCTATGGAGTGGCGCAGATCAACAATCGTAATTTGCTCACCGGCATCGAGTTTTTCTTTCAACTCATCCACGGTAATGCGGGCGATGCGCAACTCCCTCAGGAAACGCTGACGGGCGACAAACTTGTATCCGATATACGCCGCAAGCGAGCCAACGATTAGGACCAGCAGCCAACCGCCAAGCGAAGCGAGGCTTGCTGCAACGCGCTCAATTTGTCCGGCGAAGACGTAACCAAGAGCGAGGAAGGCGCCAGCCCAGAGGGTTGATCCGATAGCGTCAAACAACAGAAAGCGGCGGAAGCGCATGCGAAAAACTCCGGCGAGGGGAGGCGTCACCAGTCCGAGGCCAGGCAAAAACTTAGCCACAACCAGCGACCGAGCGCCTTGCTTGGAAAATATGCCTTCGGTCCGGCGCACGCAGGAATCGGGCTCGAGCGAAATCCGGCAGAGAAGTCGCAGGATGGTAATGCCCTTGTGCCGGCCGAGTTGAAACCACACGGAATCGGCCACCACCGCCCCCAACATCGCGAACAGGAGCGAGGCAAAATAACTCATTTGTCCCGCACCGGCCAGGGCGCCAGCTGCGAGCAACAAAGGCATAGCCGGAACGGGCACGCCGAGTTGTTCGACAAGCACCCAAACAAACAGTACGGCGTGTCCATGGTGGATGAGGAACTCGAAGGCGCGGTGCATGGGTGAGCTGGGGTCCGTCTCCTAGGTTACTTGAGTGCGAAAGGAGCAGTATGCCCCCAGCTACCGGTCATTACAAATTCGCGTATGGGCTTGCGTGTCCTGGGCACCAACTCTCTTTTTCGAAAGTCTTCGGGAAGAGTTTCCGGATCGCCGGGGTAGCCAATGGCGATGGCGGAAACGGGATCCCAGCCTTCGGGAATTCCGAAAGTGTGCCGAGCCTTGTCGTGAGAGAAGCCTGCCATTTGGTGCACCAGCAGACCACGCGACGTTGCTTCCGCGGTCAATTGCGCATTGGCCGCACCGACGTCGTGCACCGCCACCGGGTTAGGCGCGCCATTGTGGCTGAAGTTGCGGCGGGCGATGGAAATCGCCAGTACGGGAGCGTTCTTGGCCCATTTGGCATTGAATTCCATCAGGACACCCAGCATCTTCTTGAAATTCTCAGCGTCATCTTTCGTGGCCACGAGATAGGCCCACGGCTGGTCGTTGTAGCTGGAGGCGGCCCAGCGAGCCGCTTCGAAAAGGCTGGCAAGTACCGCGGGCTCTACGAGCCTGTCCGAGAAGGCGCGCGGGCTCCAGCGATTGCGAATCAGTTCATGGACCGGATGATCGGTTTCGGCCGCTTTTTGCATGTCAATAACCTTTTTTCGAATGATGGATAATTGTTGGATGACGCGGACGAGGGAGGCGATGCATTTGCGCCGCCTTGCGCCGGAGCGATTATTCCGGTACAGAAAGATGCAATTCCGAGATTAGTCGCCCGATTTTGCCGCGGTTTTTTGGATCAGTTCCACGTCGATGGTGATATTCACATCATCGCCGACAACCACGCCGCCGTTATCGAGTTTGGCGTTCCACTTGACGCCATAATCCTGGCGGTTGATTCTCGTTGTCGCCGAAGCCGCTACGCGTTGATTTCCCCAGGGATCTTTGGCGGGGGCCGTGAGTCCATCCACATCCAGAACAACTTCCTTGGTGGTGCCGCGAATCGTCAGATCGCCGGTGACGCGGAGTTTTCCCGGAGCCACCTGTTCGACCTTTCTCGATTTGAAGGTCATGGTGGGGAAGTGGGCCACGTCAAAGAAGCGCTCGCTGCGCAAATCCTTGTCGCGGTCGGGTTCGCGAGTGTCCACGGTGTTCACGTCGATGGTGACTTCAATGGTGGATTTCGTGATGTCCTGATCGTCGAGCTGCATGGTTCCGCTGAGCTTACTGAAAGCGCCACGCACGGTCGAAAGGCCGAGGTGTCGTATGGCAAACTGCGCCGAGGAGTGTGCCGGGTCAATCTGCCAAGTGGAGCTTGCGGCTGCGGCAGGCAGCGAAAGTCCCGAGGCCACGCCAGCGAGTACTGCGATTTGGGAGATCCGAGTGAGGTAGCGATTCATTTTTGGCTCTTCCTTCCTGACTAGTTTGAACACAAAACTAAAAACCTGGATTTGTCGGTTCTCATTCCTGCTGGTTACAGCGGATTTCCTCGAGCAGGTCGTAAAGAGTTTTCAGGTGTGTGGCCGCTATGCGTCGGAATTGCCGCTTGTGCAAATCGCGCATAGGCTGATCCAGAGGCTTCAGTAACGCAAGGCCGTGCGGGGTAATGCGCGCCTTGACCACGCGGCGGTCGTCTTTCTGGCGCTCGCGGGTGATCAAACCGCGCTTTTCCATGCGGTCGAGCAGGCGGGTAATGTCCGGATCGTGCGTGATCATGCGTTCGCCGATGCCGCGGCAAGCCAGGCCTTCCGGTTCTGCGCCGCGGAGGATGCGCAAGACGTTGTACTGCGTTCCGGTCAATTCGGCGGTTCGCGTGAGCCGCTCGGCCTCCTGGCCCAAGACGTCGGCCAGTTTCAGCAGAGCGATGAAGATACCTTCTTCGCTAGAAGCTGGCGGGCGAGGTGGTTTCTCTTTGGACGCCACAACCCGATAATAGTCGTGTAAACGACTATTGTCAACAGGAAAGAGTACCTTTTGGGAGCCGGCTGGCGCTTACTTGCGCAGAGGCCGCAGATGGATTTCGCTTAGAAAGCTCGCGGATCTTTGCGTCACTACGGCTTCCACCGCATGCGCGACGTCTTCGGGACGCAAGGCTTTGGAAGGGTCTTTGGGCTTGCTGCCGGAAAACTCCGTGGCCACGCTTCCCGGGCAAATCACGGTCACGCGAATGCCGTGCGCTCGAAGGTCTTCCATCATGCAGCCGGAGAGGCCCATCAAGCCCCATTTGGAGGCGCAGTAAATGCCGCCGCCGGCAAATGTGTTTTTCCCAGCGAGGGAACTGATATTGATGATGTCGCCGGAGCCGCGGCGAATCATCGAAGGAATCACCGCGCGCGAAACGAGGAAGACGCTTTTGAGATTGCTATCTAGCACGCGATCCCAGTCCGCCTCTGACTTCTCGTGAGCCGGGCCGAACAGGCCGCTCCCGGCGTTGTTCACAAGAATGTGAATCGCGCCCAGCGCGGCTTCCGTTCCGGCGACAAGCTCGGACACTTCCTCCGCGTGGGTTACATCCGTGACCTGAGAGAAAACGCGAGCGCCAAGCTTTTGCAGGCTTCTGGAGGCATCTTCGAGCGCGGCGCGATCTCGTCCACAGATTGCCACCGATGCGCCGAGCCTTGCAAGGCCGTGAGCGATCGCGCGGCCGATGCCGCGGCTCGCTCCCGTCACGAGTGCGACGCTTCCTTCAAGTTGCGCGCTTGCCCTAGAGCTACTATTTGCGTTGCTTATTCCAGGCATAGGAATTCTTCCTCGCGCGGGCCACTCTTTTTGTGGGAAACTCATCCTATCATCAGAGATTTCCGCGGCGGCGGTCATCTTTCGCTGTGGCGGGAACGAGTGTGAAGTGACCCCTCTACACCGTGGACAATCATTAGGAGCTTGGTCGAGGATAACGGCTTGCGGATTTGCAGCGGCTTTTCCTATAATCCCAAGGTTTCCCGAGACAGAATGTTTCGCGGTGAAAGGTTCCGGGTCGCGCCGGAACAAGATGAACGCACGGAATCTCAGCGAGGAGAAGCCGGAATGAACGGAACATGGAAACGGGTGGGCACGGTGCTGGCGGTGGCGCTTGGCTTGACTCTTGGAAATTCGAGCAGCGCGCGCGGACAGGCCGCTGCGGGCGGCCAGGACAGCGCAAAACAGCCTTATACGCTGGTGGAGTACAACCAGGAGCAGGCGTGCGCCGCCGAGAAAACGCCTGCGACGCAGGTCAAATGCCTGGATGATTTTGTTGCGAAATATCCGAGTTCCGCGCTTCTGGTCTACGCCTATCCCCTCTATGTCAATGCCTACAACCAGCTGAAGAATCCGGACAAAGTGATGGAGTATGCGGATAAGACTACGGCGCTCGGCGACAAGGTGGATGCCGGGACGCGTTACGGAGTGTTGTATGCGCGGGCGCTGGCTTATGCGACTTTGAACCCCAACGCACAGGCTGCCGGAGCGGCTAGGGCTCGCGAGGCGTGTACGGCTGGCTTGAAGGCCCTGGAGGAAGTGAAAAAGCCGGACAACCTGAGCGAAGAAGATTTTAAAAAGCAAAAGCTCCAGCCGACGATTCTTTTCCACTTTACGTGTGCCACGGCGGCGCAGGCGGCCAAGGATTTTCCTGCGGCGGTGCAGTCCTACAAGGCAATTCTGGCGCTCAATCCTGACGACCTGAGCACGAACTACAACCTGGGGAAGGCCTTCATGGCCATGACGCCTCCTCAGCATATGGACGCCTTCTGGTACTTTGCGAAGGCGGCGACCTCCAAGAATGCGACGCAGGCTCAGATGGGCCAAGTAAAGAAATACTTGAGGAGCCTAATAGCAAACCACCAGGGCGGGAACGTCTGCGACAGTCTGATCGATGGCCAGATGAACGAACTCATGCAGCTCGCGGGAAGTTCGGCCGAGCGCCCCAGCAGTTATTCGTTGCCGAGTGCGGCGGACATCAGCGCCATCCAAAAGGAGATGACCATCGCTTCCGTGTTCACCGACCTGAAAGCGGGAGGCGACAAGAGCAAACTGACGTGGCTTGCGGCCTGCGGCCTGGAATTTCCGGAAGTTCCAGGCAAGGTGATTGAAGTCACCCCGGGCGACCCGCTGGTGCTGAAGATTGCGTTCGTGACCAGTGATGCGGAATTTGATGCCGCGACTACGCCAAACATGAGCGTGAAAGTGGTTGGCCAGCCGGAAGCGGCACGCGTTGAAAAAAACAGCGCCGTGCATTTCACCGGGACTTTGGTCGCGTATGATCCGGAACCCGCCTTTTTCCTGCACTGGGACAAGGCTAAAGTGAAAGCAGAAGACATTCCGAAGGAAAAAGGCGCGCCCAAGAAGCCGCCGGTGCGCCGGCCTGCGAGGAAGCCGAGCGCGCGGGGCTAGCGAGACTTGTCGAAAGCGAGTATTGGAAAAGCGGCTCTCCGAGTATCTTGCGAGAGCCGCTGTCCTAACACATTCCGATTTCGGTTCTTTCTTGTGAACGCCAGCCGAAGACTGACAAATGGAGTTCAGCGCGAGCGGCGACGGTGGCCGTTGGTGTCCAGCTTGTACTCTTCAATCTTGCGGCTTAGCGTATTGCGGTGGATGCCCAGAAGCTGAGCGGCGCGGGACTGGTTGCCATTTGCGCGGTCTAGGACGCGTTTGATGAACCGCTTTTCAAATTCCTCGATGGCTTCGTCGAAATAGATTCCCCGCTCCACCATTTGATTCACGAGCCCTTCCAGTTGGTCTTTCACGATAACACGCTCCGCCTAAATGTTTTGTGCATAGCGGCCCGGTGCTACGGCAATTCGCGGTTGGTCAAAATGCGGTACGCCTCCCGATATTTCTCGCGAGTGGCGTCGACGATCTCGGGAGGCAGTTCCGGCCCTGGCGGGGTTTTGGACCAGCGCATCCGTTCGAGATAGTCCCGCACAAATTGTTTGTCAAAAGAGGCCTGCGGCCCGCCGGGGCGGTATTGGGCGGCAGGCCAGAAGCGCGATGAGTCCGGCGTCAGCGCTTCGTCGATCCAAATCAGCTCATCGTGGAGCAAGCCGAACTCGAATTTCGTGTCGGCCACGATGATTCCGCGCGGCTCCGCATGAGCCGAGGCGCGCCCGTAGAGTTCCAAGCTGACGGCGCGAACCTTCTCCGCTAGGTTCTTGCCGACCATTTTCTCGGCTTGATCGAAGGGAATATTTTCGTCGTGGCCGCTCACAGCCTTGGTCGCAGGCGTAAAAATAGGCTCGGGGAGACGGTCGGATTCACGGAGACCAACGGGAAGCGCGATCCCGCAGATTTTTCCCGTGGTCCGGTAGTCTTTCCATGCAGAACCGGAAACATAGCCACGCACGACGCATTCGATCGGCAATGGCTTGGTCTTTCGCACCAGCATCGAGCGGCCCGAAAGCTCGTCCTTGAATTTGTCAAACGGCGCGGGAAATTCCGTAGCGCTGATGACGTGGTTCGGGATGATGTCTTTCAACAAGTCGAACCAGAAGAGAGAAAGCTGCGCGAGCACGCGGCCTTTGTCGGGAATCGGCGTGGGGAGGATCACGTCGAACGCGGAGAGGCGATCTGTGGCGACAATCAGCAGCTGGTCGCCCAAATCGTAGATGTCGCGCACCTTCCCGCGCGCGCTCGGCGACAATCCGGCGAACTGGGTCTCCCTCAGGACTTTCATGGCTGGAGCAGAAGACAACGCGACAATCTCCCCGACTTGGTGCTTCGCATTCTAGCGCACCGCATTGCGAAGTCAAACCTGCGCGCGGTGGAAAACTGTGCGAAACGCATGCGCGAAAAGTTCGATAGGAAAGTTTTATTCATGGAATAAACAATGCGAAGAATAGAGTTTCAGGACTTCTGTTTTGTATCGTTTCTATTTTTGCAAAAACAGAAGCTGGTTATGCCGCCGAGGCCGCTGACCTTTTCGTATTGGGATTTTCGCTTCCCGTTTCTTCCCACCGCACGCTCACGAGCTTCGATACCCCGGGCTCTTGCATGGTGACGCCGTACAACACCGGCGCGATTTCCATGGTTTTGCGATTGTGCGTGACCACGATGAACTGCGTCTGGTCGCTCATCTCGCCGATCAATTTGGTGAAGCGTCCAACGTTTGCTTCATCGAGTGGTGCATCGACTTCGTCCAGGATGCAGAACGGGCTCGGTTGATAGCGGAAGATGGCGATCAGCAAAGCCAGGGCCGTCATAGCCTTCTCACCGCCCGAGAGCAGCAGCACGTTTTGCAGCCGCTTGCCTGGGGGCGAAGCCACGATGTCAATCCCGGCGTCGCCCGAGCTGTCCGGTTCGGTCAGGCGCATTTCCGCCATGCCGCCGCCGAAAATCGCATGGAAGGCATCCGAGAAGCTCTTGTTGATCGCGTGGAAGGCGTGCTCGAATTTCTCCTTCGTCGCTTGGTCCAGCTCCACGATGGCTTGCTGTGTGTCGGCAATGGACTTCAGCAGGTCGTCACGCTCGCGCGTCAGGAACGTGAAGCGCTGCTCGCACTCGTTGAATTCCTCGAGGGCCATCATGTTCACGGCGCCCATGTTTTCGATCTTCTGCTTCATCTCGCGATAGTTGGCTTCCGCCGTGGCCAGCTCTTCGCCGCTCATAAACGCTACTTCGGTGGCGATCAAGTCTTCCGGCTGGGCGTTTACTTCGCTTATGCACGTCTCGCGCAAATGTTCCCGGTCGGATTCGTTTTTCGCACGCTCCACATCCGCGTGATTTTTCTGTTCGCGCAGCTCCTGCAATTCCTGGCGGCCCATCCGCAGCTGATCTTCCGTCTGTGTCACGCGCGTGCGTGCGGATTCCCACTCTTGTTCGAGTTCTTTCTGCCGCGCTTCGAGGCGCAGTTTCTCGGCGCGCAGCCCTTCCAATTGCTGGGCTAACTCTTCGCTCTGGTGCGTCAGGTGCGCGGTTTCATCGTTGATAGACATCACCTGCTGCTGCAGGGCTGTTTCGCGGCGTTCCAGCTGCGAGCGCTCTTCACGCAGCCGCGCGGCCAGCACTTCCGCAGCGGCAAGCCGCTCGTTAATCGCCGCCAGCCCCGCGCGGCCGGTGGCCAGTTCCTGCTGCTCGGTCTGCACGGAACCACGCAGCCCAACGAGTTCTTCCGCCAGCCGCGCACTTTCCGTTTCCGCTTCCGCGCGATTGAGCGCCGCGGCGGCATGTTCATGCTTTGCGCGCTCGGCACGATCTCGTGCGTTCTCCGCTTCCTTGCGCACTCGTGCCAGCTCACCCTGGCAAACGGCCAGCTCGGCTCCCAGGCGCGCCAGCTCGGTCTGCATGTTCCCGTGGCGGTGCTGCGCGGAGATCATTTCGTGTTCGGTGTCGCGCAGCTTCGTGTTGGTTTCTTCCGACGCTTGTTCCGCCGAGCGAAGCTCCGCAGCAACTTTCTCCAATTCGGCCCGCTTTTCTTTCATTTCATGTTCGAGTTGCAGCACCTCCGCGTTCAGCGCGCGCAACTCGCGCTTCATGCCCAGCGGCCCGGCCTGATCCGGGCGCCCGCCGGTTACCATGCGGCCCTGATAGCAAGTGCCATCTGGCGTAACGAAAGCATATTGCGGGTTGTCCCGGGCGAGCTTTTCCGCGGCGTTGGCGCTGTCGGTCAAATACGCGCTTCTCAGCCGCGGCAGGTATTGCTTTGCCGCCGGCCCCAGCGGATCGCGGAATTCCACGAGTTTGTCCATCCGCGAGATCACCCCGTCGTCGGGACGGAAATTCACAATCGCTTCGTATTCGTTGGAAATCTTCAGGTTGCGCAGCGAATCCACGAAGAACGTTGCTCGGCCGCCGACTTCGTCGCGCAGCATGGAAATGCCCGTGCGAGCGTGGTCAAAAGTCTCCACGACTACGAACTCCAGCTCGTCACGGAGGAACTGCTCGACGGCGGCTTCATGTTTCTCTTCGACTTCCGCGTAGTCCGCCAGGACGCCCACGGCCCGGAATTGTTGCCCACCGCCGCGTTCGTTGGCCGCAAATAGCTTCTGCACCGCTTCTGCCGTGTACGACCGGTCGTTCAGGATCTGTGTCAGCGTTGAATGTCGCGCCCGCACGCTTGCTAGCGAATCGCGCAGGGAATCAGCTTCTTTTGTCAACCCGTTGCGCTGCTCCCGCAGTCCGCCAATCTTGGCCTGCAGCTCCGCCTCGTTTTGCTTCAGGGCGCTAAGCTGGCCGGAGACCGCCTCCAGCTCGCAAGCCGCCCGCTCCGCGTCGTCGCGCGCGCGCATCGAGGTTTCCAGCACCTCGTGCTCGTTCGTTTCCAGTTTTCGTTGTGCCTCGGTCTGATGGGAAAGCGCTTCTTCCGCTTGTTTTTGCTCGCCATGCAACCGCAGCAGGCTCTCGCCCGCTTCTGAAGCCGACCGCCTCAACGCTTCCATACGCCCTTCGGCGTCGCGAATCTCCGCCGCGTATTGCTCCGCGCGCTGCAAAAGCTCTTCCACGCGTGCGTTCAGCACGCCCGATTCTTCGCGCAGCCGCGTCACCGCCTGCACTTGCGTTGCGCTGCGCGTCTCCCATTCCGCCGCCTGTGCGCGCGCCTGCTTCAGCTCGGCGTCCATTTGCGCGTGGCGCCCGGCGAGCTCTTGCGCGCGCTGGCGGTTGAAGGCAATCTTGTTCTCGTTGCGGTCCACTTCCAGAGCGGTCAGGTTCAACACGTTCTGGTTCTGGCGGATTTCCGCATCCAGTTCGTAAATCCGCTGGCTGAGACGGTCCTGCTCGCCTTCCATTTGCTGAATGGCTGTTGCGCGCTGCGTTTCCGCGGTGTTGAGTTCTGCGAGTTGCTTGGCAACCCTTTCAGCGACTCCATCCAGTTCGCGGGCCTTGCCAGCCAGCATCTGCCGCACGATTCCGCGCATCTGGTCGCGAATTTCCGAGTACCGCCGCGCTTTTGCCGCTTGGCGCTTCAGCGAACCCAACTGCTTTTCCACCTCGATGACGATGTCGTTCACGCGCGCCAGGTTGACCTTAGACGATTCCAGTTTCGCTTCCGCCAGGCGCTTTTTGGTTTTGAATTTCGTTACGCCCGCAGCTTCTTCAATGATGGCGCGCCGCTCCATCGGCTTTGTGGAGAGGATGAGGCCGATGCGTCCCTGCTCGATGATGGCGTACGAGTCTGGCCCCAGTCCGACGCCCATGAACATTTCCTGGATGTCGCGCAGCCGCGCCACTCGCCCATTGATGAGGTATTCGCTTTGCCCGGAGCGGTACAGACGCCGGCTGACCATGATTTCGCCCGGTTTCGTCGAGAGAGCGGGTTTCTCTTCGCCCTTTTTCTTTCTCTTGAATAGTTTCTTGAACCTGCCGCCGCTTTGCTGGGCATGTCCGGCCTGCGCTCCGTCTTGGTTCAACGGTCCCTGGTCTTGGCTGCCTTCCTCAGGATCGGCCGATGCCGTCGGATTTGCTTGCGTCTCACTCTTCTCGGCGTTCTCTGTGCCCTCAGGGTTGCGATCCACGCTCGCTTCGTTCGCGGCACCGTCCATCACAAAGCGCGCGGCTTCCGCCAGTTCGGGATCTTCCATGGTGATGGTGACCTCGGCCATGCCCAGCGGCGGCCGCTTGGTGGTTCCATTGAAAATGCAATCCGCCATGCGCTCCGCGCGCAGCGACTTGTGGCTCTGCTCGCCCAGCACCCAGGAGATGGCGTCCACCACGTTCGATTTGCCGCACCCGTTTGGCCCGACGATACATGTCGTCCCGGAGCCGCTGAACGTCACCGCCGTGCGTTCGCAAAACGACTTAAAGCCTACGATTTCGACTTTTCGCAGCTTAAGCAACGTGTCCCCTTTGCTCCCCGAATTGCGTGCTTTGTAGTTCGATGCGACCCGCCAGCCAGGTGCGGGAAAAAGTACGCAATAAGAGACGGCTTCGTTTGCCTCGAGGGGAGGGTCTTTTGGGCGTCAGGTCGGTCCCAGACCCGGCGACCGCCTGCAGAGCCGACCGGGTCAGGATCGACTCAAAAACGTTTGGCAGGTTCCTGCTCAGAGCCCAGCCGCCTGGCGCAAGGATGGCGGTACGGAAAAAAACAGTAACACGACGTTTCTATCGTGTCTAGCCCTACGCTATCTCTTGTGGCTCTCTTGTCACCGCCACCATCATTGCTTCCGAGGGGAGGGATAGACAAATCTGTCCGGCTCGATTGTCTTATTCTTGAGGGCCAACATGCAGGCCACGCGGACCGACGCCTCTGAGATCGAGCTTTCGTACCGACAATATGGCTCGGCGCTCTTGCTTTTTGCGGCGGCGCTTACGGGCGAACGGAGCCGCGCCCAGGACGCGGTCCATCAGGTTTTCTTAAAGCTGCTGGAAAGCGGCGGTCTGCGCGATGCTCTCGACACAAAGGCGTACTTGTTCACCTGCGTGCGCAACGTCGTACGGAACGATCGAAAGGCCCGAGTGCGAGACGTGGCCCTCGACCCGCAATGCGCCTGGTTCGAGCCGCCGCATCGCGACTTTGCCGCCGAGCTAAGCCTGCGACGCGTGTTATGGAAGCTTCCCGAAGACCAGCGGGAGGTCATCACGCTGCATATCTGGGGCGAACTTACATTCGCCCAAATCGCAGAGGTTCTAAGCATCAGCGCGAATACCGCAGCCTCGCGCTACCGCTATGCGCTAGCCAAATTACGCGAGGCCCTGTGTGCCAAGGAGGACTGCCATGCCTTTTCTTGATGACGCGCAATTCGAGCGTTATTTGAAGGGGTTTCGCCCGCTTGCTCCGGAATCGCCCGAGCTTGAAAAGCGTCCAAGTCGAGCGCGGCGTCCCTTTGTGTGGATGGCGTGGGCGGCGGCCTCGGCGGCGTCGCTCGTCCTGGCATTTCTGTTCATGCATCGCAACAAACCGGCTACGCCGTTAAATGCTCCGCGGCTTGCGGATTCGCAGTCACTCACGATAGGCCGCGCCAACGCTTTGCTGGCCCATGCGCCTTCGGTAAAGGAAGCATTCGACGAGCCTTCGTTCCAGCCCCACCCGGCTTCACAGCTCGAAGGCAAACAGAGTGCGCTTGCCGCACTCAGTGAGGAGAACATCAAACTATGAAAATCCTGCGTGTAATCTCGCTAATCTTTTTGTCTGGGGCGGTGCCCGTCGGTT
>Ga0126378_10000094_pt1 | contig 65167 bp, 81 predicted proteins | sample PanSoiMetPlot_23_FD_92587 | JGI IMG/M metagenome (GOLD analysis project Ga0126378, IMG submission 92587) | Tropical forest soil microbial communities from Panama - MetaG Plot_23 | ecosystem: Environmental > Terrestrial > Soil > Tropical forest > Bulk soil | place: Panama | collected 2016-02-17 | reverse complement strand
TTGCTCGGACTGGTCGACCTTGGTCTGCAGGTAGTCAGCGGCATCGCGCAGGATCTGCTCGGCGCCCTCACCGGTCATGCCGTGAGACTGCGTGGTGGCTTGGGGATGCAGGGCCATGGATCGTCCTCCTACTCGCGGGGTTTGATCACAGTCTGCCAGAAGTCTGCGGTGTGGGGGAGCGGTTGCTGGGCCAGCTCCTTGGCGCGGGCGTTGGCCTGGGCGCGGGAGAGGGTGTTGCCGTCGTCTGCGGCCTGGGCGCGGGCGAGATCGCGAAGGGCGGCGTGGCGTTTGATGCGCTCGGGGAGGCCGCGCTTGGGCGGGAGGGTGATCGGCATGCTAGTGCGGCTTCTTACCAAACTCGGGAAAGCCCTGCTGACGCAGCCATGCGTTAGCAGCATCGATCGGTATGTAGATCCGCTTCATCAGCTCATGCAGGCCAATCTCATCTTTCAGCCGCTCCAGCTCGTCTGGGCCGATCTCACGGCCTGGGCCGATCTCCTGCACTCTGTAGCGCGAGCCGCGCTTCTGTCCCTTGAACCTGCTCCGTTTCATATCAAGGCTCCTCCTCGGGTTCTGGCAGGGAGTGGATGGGGCGGGCGATGACGCTGATCTCGGGGGCGGCATCACTGGCGCGGTTGGAAATATTAATGCTGAAGAGGGCGACGGCTTCGGCGTCGCGTGCGCCTGCTTCACGCCAGCCCGCGCGGGATTTGGCGTAGAAGATGCGCATGGTCTTGTCGCCCTCGATTGCCTGCTCGACGATGCCGCCGAGGATCTTGACGTCGGTCAGCGCCTTGCCGTTGGTCAGCTCCCAAGCGAAGTGGAGATCGAGCGTCGAGGGCGGAATGCCCATCGCCAGTGCGACCGTGTCACGGGTGAAGCCAGCCGCCACCAGGGTCATGACACGCACCCGCTGGGCAGGCGTAGGGATGAATGGCGGCTGACCTTTGCCGTTGGTCGAGCCGCCACGTCCAGGCGGCTGCCCTGGCTTGACCTGACGGACTGGCCTTCTGCCCCCGCCCTGGATGTCAACAATACGCGGCATGGCCTGAAAGTTAGGGCTTATCTGCCCAACGAGACAATCATGACTTGCCAGCCTGATCGAGGCGGATGGCGGTGATCAGGGCGAGGATGCCGTAGGCATCGTTCTCGGTGGTGCCAGCGCGCAGTTCGTCGCAGACCATGTCGGCGAGGTCTGCGTCGTTGACGCCGTGCCGCTGGATCAGGGCGAGCCAATCCTCGGGCTTGCGGCTGAGTGTCATGGCTGGTCGGGCCTTCATTCGGTGGGGTCTTCGATCTGATGGTGCTCCCAGCGCGCCCAGGCGTCACCTGCGGCGAGAGCGGCCTCGATCGGGTCGGGCTCGGAGCCGCGTGCGATGACGGCGCCGTTGCCGTGGCGGAGGGCCCAGTCGCCGCTACCGTTGATTGTGCGGTTGCATTTACAGCTCGCGCGGTTGGAGTAATCGGATCGCCACGCGACTTGTTGGCTTTGGGCGAGGGTCCATCCGGTGGAGCGGAGGGTGGTCTGGGCGCGGGAGGGAATGCGGCGGGCCATCACGCGGCCTCTGGCTGGCGAGGATCGAACCGAAACGAGGGGGTTGCGTCGTCCCTTGGTGGGTTGGTCTCGATGCGCCAGCCGAGGGAGGTGAAGATGACCCAGCGCGGTGACGCGGTGGCGTCTGCGATCTGCTGGGCGCGACGCTTAAGGATGGTGAGGTCGGTCATCAGATGTCCTCCTCGGCGTTGTCTTCGGCGGCTTGCAGACGGGCGAGGCGTGCGGCGGCGAGGGCGTCGCGGGCGCGCTGCTCGTCGTGGGCGGCGAAGTCGTACTTGCCAGCGGCGGCGAAGCAGCGAGCGGCGAGGTGGTAGTAGTCGCTGGCGGTTTCGTGGCGGTCGTCGTCGAGGGCGTGGTTGGCGCCTTCGCGGAGACCGAAGGCGATGGTGCGGAGGTCGCGGAGGGAGAGGACGGGGAGGGACATGGGATACTCCTTTGGGTGAGAGGGGGAGGGGGCGCGAGGCCCCCGGTTAGGCACGCACCGCGCGCGGCTCGTGGAGGGTGGCGATGCTCTTCTCGATCGCGGCCCGGTAAGCGTGCTGCATGGCGGGAGAGCCAGCGGCGTCGGTATCGGAAATGGCCAAGCAGCGGGCGAGATGGGCGCGCTCATGGGCGAGCACTTCGGCAGCCATCGCCAGAGCGGCGGCCTCGGCGGCCTCCGGTGACAGGCGCGGCAGCACTTGCAAGCCGAGGTAGTCTTCATGGAAGAGGCGGCCCTGGAACTTGGTACCTGCGGCATCGACCAGGATCATCTGCTTGGCGCCGCAGCTGTAGACGGCGAGATCGTCGATGCGGACGGTGCCCTTGCTGTCCCAGTCGCGGAGGAGAGTGACGAGCTGGCCCTTGGAAAAACGCTTGGTCATGGGGTACTCCTGGGTTGACAGCCACTAAGTATTCCTAAGTCGGCTCGGCGTCAACGGTTTTCTTTTCGGGGAGGTCGACGCCCAGTTCGAGCAGGGCGGTAAAGACTTTGGCGACCTCGGATCGGGGGCCTTGGAAGTACATGGTGCAGACGGCTCCGCCGTTGCCGTTGCTAGAGTAGGAGAGGGTATTGGGGACGATGTTGACTGACGGTTCGGGCGGCAGGTGGTAGCGCTCGCGGTCGCGCTGCGGGGGGCGGCGTGCGTGGCTGACGACGGGGATGGTGGTTGCGCTGGCCATAGGAGCCTCCTGGAGGGCGCCTGGGACGGCCTGGGGCTCGGTGTCGGGGTCGGGTTCGAGGGGCGCCACAGACGCTTCTTGGGCGTCTGTTGAGGGGTCTTCCCAGCGGGCCTGAAAGAAGCTCTCGGGCTTTTTAAGCGCTTTTGCGAGCAGCGGGATGAAGGGGGCGGAGGGGCCGCTGCGACAGGCGAGCCAACCGTAAGGGGTGACGGCTCCTGGCTTGATGTGCAGCACTTTGGCATTGAAGTCGCGGATTTTCATGTCGTGCTGGTCGAGGTAGGCGCGGAGGGCATCGGCGATGTGGCCGCGCGCGGCGCGGTCGGATTGCGGGATGGCCATGGGGGTCTCCTGGTTGCGTTGTGAGGGTGCGCGCAAAAAAGTGGCTTGGCAACCATTTTCCTTATTGACACTAAGGATGGTTCGAGCACATAAGTCTCTCTGCAACACAGGGAGTACCCCAGATGACCAATCCCACTTTCACCGCTTTGGCTGAGCTGAGCCTTGTTCTGATCGGGCTGAGCGAACGCGATCGCGGTTTTGCGGCGAGCTTGGCGGATCAGTTCCAGGCGCGCGGTTTTCTGAGCGACAAGCAAGTCTATTGGGTCAAGGAGTTGACCCGGCGTGGGCAGTCTTCCCAGTCTTCCCGGCAAATTTCCCAGCCTTCCCAGGCCCCGGCGGCGCCCAGCTTTGGGCGGATTGTCGAGCTGTTCGCCAAGGCCGGCCCGCGCGCGGTGGTGGTGTTTCGCACCGCCGATGGCACCGACTTCCGCCTCTCGGTCGCGGGCGAGCGCAGCCAGCAGCCGGGCAGCATCAACGTCACCGACACCGAGCGCGGCTACGAGAACCGCACATGGTTCGGGCGGATCACCACGCAGGGCGCGTGGCAGCCAAGCCGCAAGCTGGACACCAGGACCGTGCAGGCGGTCGAGGCGGCACTGGCGGCGTTCAATGCCGATCCCGCGAAGGCGGCGGCCGAGTATGGTCACATGGTCGGCAGTTGCTGTTTTTGCTCACGCGAGCTGACGGACGAGCGGTCGGTTCATGTCGGATATGGACCAATCTGTGCAGAACGGTGGGGTCTGCCTTGGGGCGAAGTCTCGGGGGATAGGCCAAAACTTACTGCTGAGGCAGTGTCCGAAGCTGAAATCCCGTTCTGAGGCGCATCATGATCCAGCTTACCCTCTACCAGCACCCCACGCTGCCCGGCCTCTTCCTCACCCGAGGAGGCCGGGTCTTCCGGGAGCTTCCGACGTCGACTGATGCCAACGGCTACCAGCTGACGCGCATCACATCAGGCGCCAACACGCAGGTCGTACGTCGTCACACGTTGGTAGCTGAGACCTTCATCGGCCCTCGCCCACCAGGACACGGTGTCCGTCATCTCGACGGCGACCCAGGTAATGACAATCCACGCAACCTCGCGTGGGGCACGCAGGCTGAGAATAGCGCTGATACCGTACAGCACGGCAGATCAACGCGAGGCATCAAGAACCGCCATGCGAAGCTGACCGAGGCAGAAGCGCGCGAGATCAAACACCGTCGCGCTGCTGGCGAAAGCGGGCGTTCATTGGCCCGTGAGTTCAACATCAGCGAGCAGACGGTATGCTGCATCCACACCGGCCGTCAGTGGAGTTGGCTGGCGGGGCCTCAGGAGGCCGCACAGGGCGCCGAGGAGGAGGCCGTGTCATGAGCACCCACAAGCCGCCGTACGCCACGCTGGGGCCACCGATCCCCGAGGAGGGGCTACCGGACGAGCCGCCGCTGGCGATCTTGGGGCTGCAGGAGGTGAGCGAGTCGAACGGGCTGGGCGAGGTGATCTTCCTGGCGGACGTGGGCGTTCTGCCGCAACGCGTGCATGCCAAGCTGATCCTGGCGTGCGTGCCGCAGACGGGGGAGATCAAGCGGGCGGCGGTGTGTCTGGCGCCGGGAACGGGGGCGGGGTTTGTGGCCACCGATCCTGGGCAGCTGCCGGGGAATTTAATTGATCTGATCAGGACAATTCTGACCGACCCGTGCGAATAACACTTGACAGGGGTGCTCTTAGGCTTCATAAGTCTTTTCAGACACAGGAGTACCCCAGATGACCCGCTCAGAAGCCCACCGCCGCACCAGCCACGCCGCCCTTTGCAAGGGCCTTCCGCGTCTCTCCGACGACCAGATTTATGAGATTGTCCAGTTCCTGCGCGGCACGAAGTTCCCGATGGACAAGCTGGCGGCACGCGCCGCCGAGCGCATCCTGAGCGCACGGATGATGGGCCAGCCGGTCCCGGCCAACCCGTTCGTCGAGGGCTGAGCGATGACCAGAAAGCGGCTGGCGTTTGAAGTTATCAAGCACGGTTGGAAGGCTCGGCCGTGGGTCGTGATCATGAATTTCGGCGTAGCTGGATGGGACATCGTGTCGCATCACGCGACCGAGGCATCGGCGCAGCGAAAGGCGGCGGCGATGAACCAGGGGGTGAAGCGATGACCGACATCATCCTCCGCCCCTATCAGGTCGAGGACATCGAGCGGCTGCGCGACGCATTCCGCCAGGGCGCCAAGGCGCCGCTCTACCAGCTGTCGACCGGCGGCGGGAAGACCGTCGTGTTCTCGCACGTCATCAAGTCCGCAATCGCCAAGGGCACCCGCGTGCTAGTGCTCGCCCATCGGCGCGAGCTGATCAAACAGGCCTCCGCCAAGCTGACCGAGCTAGGCGTGCCGCACGGCATCGTCGCCGCCGACATGGACCGCGACCATGGCGCGCAGGTGATCGTGGCCTCGATCCAGACCGTGGCGCGCCGCCTCGCCACCCTGCCGCAGGTCGGGCTGATCGTGATCGATGAGGCGCATCACGCGGTGGCCACGACCTGGACCCAGCTGCTGGCGAGCCAGCCGAATGCGCGGTTGCTCGGCGTTACCGCAACCCCGGCGCGGCTGGATGGCAAAGGCCTGGGCAAGCATTGCGGCGGGCACTTCGACGCCATCGTGTGCGGCCCGCGCATGCAGGAGCTGGTCGACCAGGGCTATCTGGCGCCGACCAAGGTGTTCATCCCCAGCGCGACGATCGACACGCGCGGCGTCAAGACGATCGCGGGCGACTACTCCGAGCACGAGCTGGAGGAGCGCGCCGCCGGGGTGACCGGCGACGCCGTGGCCGAGTTCGCCAACCTGCCCGAGGGCACAACCGCGATGGTGTTCTGCGTCACTGTCAAGCACGCGGAGGATGTGGCATCGGGTTTTCGCCAAGCCGGGTTCCGCGCCATCTGCGTGCATGGTGGGATGCCGAAGGCGGAGCGCGACGCGGCAATCGCGGGGCTGGCGGATGGCAGCACGCAGGTGCTGACCTCGTGCGAAATCATCAGCGAGGGCCTGGACGTGCCGAGCGTCGGCTGCTGCATCCTGCTGCGGCCGACCAAGAGCCTGACCATGTGCCTGCAGCAGATCGGTCGCGGCATGCGGCCCGCTCCTGGTAAAGTCCTCATCGTGCTCGACCACGCCAAGAACTGCGTGGCCCATGGGCTTCCGACCGAGGAGCGCGACTGGACCCTGGATGGCGCCGCCAAGAAGGGCAACGGCGAGGTCACCCCGCCGCAGCCGTGGGTGTGCATCGGCTGTCACGAGCTGAACGCCCCGGCGCGGCGTGAGTGCAAGTCGTGCGGCGAGCCGAAGCCATGGACCTGCCGCGAGTGCGGCGAGGCGAACCGGAGCATTGCGCATCACTGCGGTAACTGCGGCGCGCGTCGACCGGAGCCGCGCAAGATCCTGGAGATGGACAATGCTTCGATGCGGGAGCTGCAGGCGGCTGACAAACTCCAGCGCATCCTGCGGATGAGCTACGGCCAGCTGCTGCGGGCGCGGCGCACCGAGGAGGAGCTGTCGGCGTATGCCCGCTCGCGCGGCTATAAGCCGGGCTGGGTGTACTGGAAATTGCGTGAACAGGACGAGAAGTTCGGACCCAACCGGTGATGGCACGGCGGGTCTAGGCGGGGCGGGCACGGCGGGGCGGGGTGAGGCCGGTCCAGGCTAGGCGGGGCCGTGCGCGGCAGGCTTGGAGAGGCGAGGCAGGCCCAGGCGGCGCAAGGCGTGGAGTGACGAGGCCCGGCAGGCGCGGCACGGCACGTCGCGGCCGGGCTAGGGGTGGTCAGGCTTGGCGCGGCAGGCTCGGACTGGCGTGGCACGGCACGGCGCGGCAGCGCTGGGCTAGGCTGCGCAGGCGTGGCTCGGCTTGCCAAGGCTTGGGGCGGCGCGGCTCGGCTTGGCAGGCAAGGCGCGGTGAGGCATGGCGAGGCCCGTCGACACAAGGCGCGGATCGGTCTGTCGGGGCAAGCATGGCGGGGCACGGCGCGAGGTAGGCATTCCCTGCGCCCGCGTCGAATTTGTTCAGCTGCGCGCGATCTCCCGCGCAACATTCACAAACTTCCGGTTGCCGCCGCGCGGCCCTGCTGCCAGTCTGAGGCGGCGCGCGCAACAGGAGGAGCAACGCGAATGGCAGGCAAGAAAGTCGTCATCGTTGGTGAGATGTATGATCCCGGTCTCGGCATTTGGGGTGGTCCTGGGCCTGAGCAGCCGCCCGGCGGCGGCGAACCGCCGCTGGGGATCTGGGGCGGCGGCAATGTGCCGTATCCGACGCCACCGATTTATATTCCGGTGCCTCCGCCGCCGGACTCCGGTCTGAAGCCGGAACATCCGATTTACATCCCGGTATACCCAAGCCACCCGATCGTGATCCCGGTGCCGCCGGATGGCGGCGAGCCGAACCCGCCGGTCGTCTGGCCGCCGCTACCGGGCGGTGTGCCTCCCGTGGGCGGCTATCCAGGGTTCCCCGCACCGCCGCTTGGCCTCTGGGGACCGAACGACCCCAGGCCCACGCCGCCGATCTACATCCCTGCCCCGATGCCGCCAGAGCCGCCTGAAGGTGGCGGCGACGAACATCCGGCACACCCGATTTACATCCCGGTCTATCCCGCACATCCCATCGTGCTCCCCCCCGATGGGGAGACGCCGAAGCCGCCACCGGGCATGGTTAACCCGCCGACCGGGCTGCCGGGGTTCTGGTCGTTCAGCCCGTACTACGACTGCTACGTATTCGTCCCGTACGCTGGGTCTGGAGTCGGCCCGAACCCGTGATCGGGTTCTGGGTGCTGGTGGCGCTCGTGGTCCTCGTGGCTGCGGGCGTCAGCTGACAAAGATACGGCGCCCTGGGGGGAAGTGCCGGGGCGCCGAAGGCGAAATGCCAGTTAGCGCAGCCACCATAGAGGGTTGCGCGCAGTGGGCCAAGTGATCGACCGGATACGCAACCGCCAGCGGATCATGAGCCTGCTCGCGCGGCATGGTCCTGTGACATCGACGGTGTTGGGTGAGGTGACCGGGCTATCGCCGTCGGCGCTGCAGAGTCACCTGAAGGAGCTGACGAAGGCTGGCGCGATCGGCTGCACGCAGCATAAGGGACGCGACCCTGCGACGTATTATTCCAAGGTCAGCGGCGATCCGCCCACCACTGAAGCGCCATGACGATCGCCATGATGGTGACGGCCTGCAGCAGCACCAGCGCGAGGGCGGCGAGTGCGATCATGGCTCCGACAGATCCCAGAGCGGGTCATAGCGGTAGCACTGGCCCCACGGCTCCGGCGAACAGATGATGCCGGAGGGCCAAGGGGCCTCCTCCGACACCACCCGCACGGACGAGCCTGATGTACCCAGGCTCACCCGCACATCGCCGAGGATTAGGCAGACCTGCTCCCCGGCTCCCAGACACGCGCCTCCCAGTGGCGTGTCAGCCGTGACGACGGCGGAGAAACACCAGACCCAGCAGCCCGGTCCCCAGCAGTCCGAGGGTCGCAGGCTCGGGTGTTCCAACCGTCGCGAGGCTCTCGCTGTTGGTCAGGTTGAAATTGCCGCCCGGCGCGATCGAGATCACAATATGCTCGGTCAATGCGTAGCTGGTCAGCGGTGTGGTCACGGTGACGCTCGACGGCACGGCGTTGAAGCTGCCGTTCAGGGCTGTGACGGTGCCCATCTGAAGCGGCGTGCTGGTCGATCCTGCGGGGCAACTAATCTCAGTGATCAGCGCGACGTTTGACGGATCGACGCACGCAATGGCCCCGGCGGTCGAGGTGCCCGCGTTATTCGTCCATGTGCCCGAGGCGTTATTCGTGAGCACTGCGTTGGGCGGCACCAGCGGGTTGGTGAAGGTCGACTGAACGAAAAACAACACCGCAGTCTGCGTGCTGGCGGTCGGGTTGACGATCTCGGTGGTGCTGCTGAACAGCTCAGCGACACCGCCTGCACCCGGCGCATTGGACGACGCGCTCATCACCACGGTCAGGCCGTTGCTGAGGGTCGCGTTGCCCTGGGCAATGTCGGTTGCGCTGGTGGCGATGTTTTGGACGGGACCGGCACCGCCCTGCGCATTGATGATCAACGTGGAATGACCAGCGATGGGCAGGACCATAACGCCGATGGTAGTTGCTGCAAGCAGAAGACGTTTCATGCTAGATGTTCCTTTCGGGGCTGGGCGCGGTTTGGTATGGCATGGTAGGGCGTGGCGCGGCTTGGCAGGCATGGTGCGGGGGCGCTCACTGAGCGTCCCCGTTTTGCTTCCGCCGCAACAGACCGACGCCGAGCAGGCCGACGCCGAGGACGGCAAGACTGGCCGGTTCGGGCGCGAACGTCGCTTGGCAGTCCACGCCGACGGTGCAGGCCAAAATCCTGGGCTGCTTGAGGTCGTTCCAGCCCCAGTTGCCGCTGGGCGATGGGGCGGACTCGAAGATCTTGATATCCTCGATCACCTCGTTCGCGACGGTCTGGATGGTGAAGAAGTTCGAGCCGTTCTTCAGCGTGTAGGTGAAGGCCTTGCCGAACTGGTCCTGCACCACGATCGCGGCAGTGCCCTCGCCGAAGTCGAGGTTGCCGATGAACTCGGCGGCACCGAACGGGGCCACCATCTGGATCTCCAGCCCGGTCAGCTGACTGCCGTTGGCGCCGCCCGTGCTGTCGGTGCCGCAGTTGACGTTGCAGACCACGTCGGCCTGCCCCAATCCGGTGGTGCCGATCAGCTCGCTGCCGGGGCCGAGGCCGTTCGCGGCCAGGGATTTGAAAAAGACCGTGTTGGCGCCCTTGTTAGTATCGCCCGCGAACGAGGTCAGGTTCATGAAGTGGGTTTCGAACTGGACCACGTCGCCCGTGCTGCCGCCGGAGGCGAAGAACACGAAGTCGGCGCGGGCCTCGCGCGGCTGGACCGTCGCGAGAGCGGCGGCGGCCACCGTGGCCAGGGTGATGGTGCGGAGCGTCATGGGGTACTCCATGGGTGTTGGCGCAGGCGCTGAAGCAAGATTAAGGCCAGCAAACCGTTATGAATGATTACAAAGGGTTCTGGCGTCTTGGTCGTTGTCTATAAAGAATGGTGTAAAACCTACCGACTCATTCCAGCGGCAGCTTAGGGTCGCGGCCCCGGACGAACCGCCAGCGCACGCGCCCCCGTGGCAGCTTCGGCACCGGCCCGTCCAGGGCGACGATCAGCGGCTTGGGCGGCTGCTCGATCAGCCGCAGCTTCTGGCGCAGCCGCCACGCCTCGACCCGCGCGCGGTGCAGCTCACGGCGCAGCTCGTCATCGGTCAGCTTGCGGCGCATCTCAAAGGAGGATGTCAGCCGAATAGAACATCATCAGTCGGTTCGGCGTGAAGCAGCTTCAGAGGGCGCAGCAGCGTGATGGGAACCTCGATGACCGGCTCGATGTCGCTCCGCGACTTGACCAGCGTGCGACAGCCGCCAACCCGCACCGCTGTGGCGTCAATCTCCACCAGCGGCGCCCAAGCGACCCAATCGGTGAACTTCACTACGAAGATCGCTGGCACGCCCAGTCCAACCGAGGCAAGCTGCAGCGCCAGCCACTTGCGCACGTTCAGGAAGACGGTGGGATAGTCGCCGAGCGCATGGGTGCGTGATTTCAGTTCCAGAATGCCGATCATGCGGGCAAAGCGCAGCGCGTACCAGTCGAGTGCCGACAGCGCCCCGAACTGGCGGAGTTGGCACTTCCACGCCACCTCCAGCACGGCAGCGACCTCGCGCTCAGCAAGGCTGTCCTCCGGTTTGTGGAAGACCCGCGTGCCGTCCAGGTGAACCACGTTCGTCCGGTCGTAGTAGCTCATGGCGGCAGCCTCCCTGCACGCTCACCGAAGCCAGTCTGGAAGCTCGGCCTGGGCGGGGTCAACGTCGGCGCGGTGGGCATGACAGACCCAGACCAGCGTGGGCACTAGCGGCGGCCCGAAGCCGAAGTGGGCCCGTGGCGAGCCGCAGACGACGCAGGAGCGGCTCCGAACCTCGGCGGCTATCTGAGCAGCCCCGGCACGCTTGGCGCCCTGTAGCGGCGCCTGAGGGCTGCGGCGGGGTGGGTTCCAGCGGTCAGGCATCAATACCACCAGCTTACGAGGGTCTGACCTTTGTGCTGGACGATCGAAAGCTGGATGCTGTGGGGAACATCGTAATCGCCACACTCCTCGCACCGGAATGCGATAACGACGGCGCCCCGGCGTGACGAGGGGTTGCTGCAGTGATCCGATGGCTGCTCGCCAGCCCAGAGCACGGGGCTCCCGGAGCGCTCATTGATCGCGATCACCATTGTTGAGGGAGCATCTTCGGCTCGACTGAACACTGTGGTCTTGACGTGATGCAGGTTGGTGCCGCCGCAACGGGGACAAACGAGGGCATCCTGCTCGAACTGGACGTCGTGGGATTGGATCAGCATTGGGGGTCTCCTTGTATATACAGGGGTGGGATGCGCGGACTTCCAGCCTACCCACACGGGGCCGCTTCACACGGCCCCCGTGTAGGGGGTATTAGGGGGCACGCGATGTGTTTTTTTTTCTTGAACCCTTTCAATAGGTTACCTTGGGCACGACGGTATATACAAAAAGCACGCCATCTGGCTACCCTAGATTGGTATTTAGCCACCTTGGGTTGTCGTTTCGATCATGCGCTTTCTGCCGTTTTTGAGCTCATATTTGATGCATCCTTCGGCCTCCAATTCCTGCAGCGCGCGGACATATTGCGCCTTAGAAAAATTCTTCCCATCCGGGTGTGAGGCAAATAGTGCGGGCGCGTAGGTGCTGGGATGACTACCGCTGTCGTTGACCGACTTGCCCATCTCGGTCGCCTTCCGCAACAACTCGATAAACTTGGCCTTGCAGGCATCTCTGGCACCCACACCGCGCGCCTGGGCTTTCTCGGGATCGAGCGCAGCCGTGGTGAACACCCCATTCTTACAGATCAGATCCAGCGTGACCCCGGCCTTGCTGTAATTGGACTTCCATAGGATCAACGTACGTCCCTCGCCGACCGGATCAGGACGGTAGGGGTTACCCCCCTCTTCGCTCTCGGTGCGGTCGATATCCAGCCCAACCCTGGCACGCATGCAGCCTTCCCAGCCGCTGTTGCCACTCTCTTGGCGGCCCCCCTCCTTGCGCCCGCGTTGCGATGGATGGCGTGACATCACCATGCCGAACTTGCGGGTGACACTGACGCCGTCGAGCTTGCGGACGAACCGGATGATGTCCCGCTTGCGCAGCTCATCGCCACCGAAGAAGTGGTCGCCCATATCGAGGGTCACGAGACGAGCGCCTATCTCCACCACCTTCCGGTCGACATAGCGCAGCGCTTCGGTGACCGGATCATCCCGGCGTTGGTCCAGCACCATCAGCTCTGGTTCGTCGTAGCCGACCAGCGAGACGAAGTGGAGGTCAGGAAAGTCGGCCCGCGTCAGCCCGTAGTGCAGCGCGATGCGGTCAATCCGGCGGATGATCTGTTCGCGGGTATCCTCACAAAACAGCCCGTAGACAGGTGACGGCTCCAACTGGAACCCGATAAACGGCAGGCCTCGGCTCTTCGCCATTAGCAATTGCAGCAAGAAGTCTGTTTTGTTGATGCCACCGACTCCGTACAACCCGGTCAGCTGTTCCGCCGGTATCCAGCCGGGGACGATCCACTCCATGTCGGGCACCACGCGTCCTGCCCAGTCGGCGACGCGCTGGTCCTCCCAGTAGATCGGCAGCAGTTCATGGGCGGTCGGCTCGCGGATGCGCTTCCTCAGCCACTCCTTGGGATCACTGACATCGTGATCTAGCTCAAGATCGGCGGCGTCGTAGCCTTCGTCCCCCAGGTCATGGGTGCTGATCCAGGCCGCTTTCGGCAGCAGCTTGCGCAGCGTCCCAAGAGCCTTACGCCCCGGCTCGTCCGCATCGGGCCAGATGATGACGCGGCGCCCCTCCAATGGCGTTAGGTCGGCCTTGTCAGCACCGGGTACCCCACCGGACCACGCCATACCGACATGGTCGAGGAACAGCCGCTGTGCCGCTTCCGCAGCTTTCTCCCCCTCGCACAGGAGCACGGTCGCCTCGGGCAGCTGCGCCAGGACATTCAGCCGGTAGAGCGGGCGCGGGACTGGAGGGTGCAGGTAGTGCCAACCCAGATAGCTGCGTCCGTGTCTATCGGTCGCCCAGCCATAGGTCAGCGGCGTAATCCGCTTTCTTCTTTTACCATCAGAGACGTAATCTGTTCTCTTAATGTAATAGAGGAGCTTCTCATCGAGATTGAAGTATTCGTAGATGGTTGTGCATTCCAGCTGATGTGCGGTCGGACGCGTGGCAGTCGCGGGAGGCGGCATCATGCATTCCGTCCAGCCGGTGGCTTCTTCCTTCGGCGTAGAGGTATGCGTGCCGTTGCCGTTGGCGCCGTTGGCTCCTGGCCGCTCGCCGAAGGCCTCACGATAGGCCTGGACATAGCTGCCGCCCTTGCCGCCATGCTCGTTGTAGACGCCTTTGGTCAGATCGACGCTGATGCGCCGGTTGCCGCCGAAACGTAGCTGCCTGCCACCCTGCTCCAGCCGTTCCTGCGGCTTACCCCACCCAAGCTTGCGCCCGATCGCGATCCATTCTTCCTGGGTTGGGCGACCGCTCATGGCCGCCCCCGGACATTTGTGGATAAGTTGTCTTGGAAATATCCCTTGCGGGTAACAACAACGTCGTCTAAGTGGTCGCGCGCCATCACTTGGTGTTTCCTACGCACAGGTTGGCTCTTCGCGGCGTTCGAGCTGGTTCCTCGGACGCCGCAACTATGTCGGCCCTCTGGTCAGGGCGAACGGTCGGTCTAAGCCCGCATCCACCCTCCCTTCAACCGCGCCGCGCCGGTTTCTTGCGCAAGTTTCTTGCGTTCTGATTCACCACAAGATGCGCTAAGTTGTGGCGCCCACAACCACAAGAGGTTGCGATGCGCGCGTGGCTGCTGCTGGCGCTCCCTTGAGATGAACGGCCGTCTGATCCGCTTCGTCATCATCGTCGGCGTCATTATCCTGGGAGTATTCCTGGCAATCATACTGGTCGGCGCGGTGAACTGCGTCATGACCGGCCGCACCTGCCCGCCGCAAGGCGCGGTGCGCGAGATGATCGAGGACGTCTTCATGGCCCTGCTGGGCTTCGTCGGCGGTCGCGCGACCGCTCAGAAGTGATCGGCTGGATTACGGTCTTCAGCAGCTCGCGGTTGGCCCAGACCCACATGACGCAGGCATCCGCCTCGTGGTCGTTGCCGACCTCCAGGCTGTGATTGTGGCACCAGTTGATCGCCAGCCGCTTCATCTCATCCGACTTGCCCGAGCCTCGGCCCAGCATTTCCTTGCGGACGGTGTTTTCTGGCTGGCACAGCATTCGGCACTCACGCCGGTAGGCGTGCATGCGCACCAGCCCGTCCAGTGCCAAGGATGCCGACGCCTCGCGCATGGTCCGAGCGCGGAACCGCTCCGCCAGGACCACGACCGACGTACCCCAGGCGTGCATGCTCTCGGCCAGCCATTCGTCGAGCTGATCCATGCGGGCCCCCACGATGTCACGCACCGAGGTGCCGGGCAGGCGTATGGTGCCCCACTGACCGGGTGCCGGATCGCCCAAGCTGCCCGTGGCCCAGCCAACGTCCCGCCCGACATCGATGGCGAGGATGCGCTCAGGCATCGGCGCGCATGCTGGCGAGCATCGCGAAATAGTCGGATGCCATCCGATAGAGCGTAATCCGGTCTTCTGTGTCGTGCGCACTGATCGCTAGGATGGCGCTGGTGACATTCAGGATCGTCTCCTGGATGACCCGCATGCTCGTGCCTTGCAGCTCGGGATTGATGACGTCGAGCAGCCGGTAGAGCAGATCGACGCATTCCCGCGAGGGCGGCTCTTGGCAGAACTCATATGGCTTCTTCTGGCTCATGCGGTCCCCCTCTTGCGCTTGGGCGGCTGACGCACCCGTCCCCATAGTTCCGCCAGATCTCGCTGCTCGGTCGGCAGATCCACTACGGCGCGGCGGCGGGCGATCATCTGCTGCTCCGCGATCGAGAGCCGAATGGCTGGCGGCGCCTTAAGCTGGTGGACCGTGGCGCTGGGGCGAATGCGCTTCATGCCGCTTCCTTGGCGGGTTGCTTTGCTTCCTGCTTGGTCTGCCGCTGCTCCCTGAGCCACCGCTGATAATCTGGGCTAGCCTCGGCATAGGCGGCGAGCGCGCGCCGCAGCACGATCTTGGCGGCACGCTCCTCGGCATGCGCGATCTCGTACAGGATGTCCCGCGAATCGCGGGTGGCCCAGACGGCGGTGGACTCGCCGTACTCCCGGTCGGCGGCCCGAGCGGGGCTCGTGGCTCGTCTGCCCATATTTTTCACTCCGAACTGCATTTCGTGCTGGACAGGGTAAATCCTTAGGGGCTATAAGTCAATCACTGACACAGGAGTACCCCATGAGTTTTCCCAGCAAGACCTTCCTCGAGATGCGCCGCGACATCGCGATCGCGAGCGCGCCCGCCGATATCGACGCCGTCGTCGCGCTGATCGACGCAGCGATCGCATCGCTGTCCAAGACGCCGATCAAGACCACCGGAACGTTCGCCGACGCCTTCAAGGCGATGGGCGATCTGAGCCGCGCCGCTGGCAAGCTGGAGGCGATGCGCCATCACCTGACGGTGGAGGGCTGAGCGATGAAGACCTTCACCGAGGGACAGCGGATCATCACCGCTGCCGGCCTGCCCTGGCTGCCGATCCGGCGCACCGGCACCGTCATTCACGCCAACAGCGACGGCAAGGGCGGCGTAGTGGTGCGGCTAGATCACCCGCTGAAGGGCCGTGATCGGCTGTTCCTGCTCAACAAGAACGTGGAGGCGTTGTAATGGTCCACCTCCCAGGCTACGACGCGTGGAAGCTCGCGATCCCACCCGAGTACGAGATCACTCCAGAAGAGGAGCGGCGGCTCGAAGCGATCGACGATCTACAGCGCGCTCGCGCTGCTGCCACGCAGCGCTTTCTCGCCCTCACCGAGGTCATCAAGGCCGAGGCTGGCGTGACTGGGCACATCATCCGCAAGTCGCTCACGGGCCGTGTGAACTGGACGACTCCAACCGTTATTGAGGCACCAGAGGGCCGCACCCGGCGGCAACTCTACATCGTGGCCCATGAGTGCGCGCACGTCGCGCTGAAGCACTACAAGGCCCGCATACCGTCCTACCTCAAGGAACACGAAGCCGAGTTGTGGGCGCATGCGGCGTTGTGTCGGCACGGCGTGCCGGTGCCGCGCCAAGAGACCGAACGCGCCAAGCGCTACGTCGCCCGCAAGATCCGCAACGCACGCAAGGTGGGGCTGAAGCATCTCAGCCCAGCAGCGGCGGCGTTCGCCAGAAAGAAGCTGTGATGCCCACCGATTACCCCCAGGAGACCACCCCATGATCAAGACCCTCGCCGCAGCGATTGTGCTGTGCAGCATCGGCGTCGGCGCCAACGCGCAGACGCAGTGGAACTCGTACAACGCACCCGGCAGTCCGTGGACGAACTCCTACGGCTCGGACGGCTCGACCGGGACGTCCTATCACCCACCCGGCAGCCCCTGGACGAACACCACGATCAACGGGGCGGACGGCCAGCAGCAGCACTGCGCGACGTATCAAGCGCCCGGTAGCCCCTACGCCTCGACCACCTGCAATTGAGATGCTCTGAATGACCCCGCGCCGCATCGACCAGATCACCCCCGGCTTCTATCGCTACCGCCGAGTCGCCCGTGGCCCCTGGCTGCCCGCCCTGGTCAGTCTGGAGGACGGTATGGTGTTCGTCACCGATGGCGGCGATCGCCTGCGGGTCGGCATCTCCGCCGACGCTTACGAGGATCTGGTTGTCACCATGGTGATGGACGGTCAGGCGTTCGACTCGAACCTGTTGCGCGTGATCTGGTTCGGCGAGCTGATCGACGAAGCAGAGTACCAGCATATGCTCAAGCTGCTGGCCTGGGCGCGCGAGCACCAGCCAGACCACCCGCTCTGTCATCCGGACGAGCCGATCCGGCTTAATGACGTCCGGGTCAGCAGCGTGTTCTAATTGACTTTCCCCCTTAGTTGCCCTAAGTAACCGTTACACAGGAGTTTGTATCCCATGAGCCAGTTCACCAACCGCCCGATCGCCCCCGCCCCCGCCGCCGTTCAGGAATGGCTGCAGGACACTCACGCCGCCCTAATCCGCCGTCGCGACGAGATCTTGGCTGGCGCCGCCCGGTTCTCTGCCGCCTATCCTAACGGGATACCAGACGAGGAAGTTCTAGGTCGCGTGGGCGACTTTGCCGGTGGTAAGGGCATCATGGGGGCATTCCTGCGGGAATGCGGCAATGAGCGCACTGCGGAGAAGGCCCCCTTCCTTGCCGGCGGCAAGGCGGTGGACGGCTTCTTTGCCACTCTCACAGAGCCGGTCGAGCGTGTCCAATCGCACATGCGCTCCCAAGCCACTGCCTATTCGGTGAAACTGGAAGCCGAGCGTCGCGAGAAGGCACGGCTGGAGGCTGAGCGCTTGGCGGCTGAGGCTGCCCTGGCTGAAGACCATGCGGTCGAGACCATGGACGAGGCCGACCTCCAGGCCGCCATGGATGTCGCGAAGGAAGCCGAGGCTGCAGCCGCCCTGGCAGAGGCGCCAGCTGCTGAACTATCGCGGGTGCGCGGTGATCTAGGCGTGGTGGTCAGTCTTCGTAGTCGCTGGGTACCAGATTTCGAGAACGCCGATCTCCTCACTTTGGTGAAAGCTGTTGCCGCTGGAAAGGCGCCATTGGCCTACCTGGATTTTCATCGCACCAGGATCGGCTTCGCTGTGCGCAGCGAGCGCGTCCGCGACATTCCCGGAGTGCCGGTGGTCGAGCAGAAGAGCGTGGTGTGATGACGGACCTAGAGCACCTGATGGCCAAGGTGATCCCCGAACCCAACAGCGGATGCTGGCTGTGGAGTGCCGCTGTTAATCGAAAGACTGGCTACGCCACGTTGAGATGGCGCAGGAAACTGCACTACGCGCATCGCTATATGTATGAATTGCACAAAGGGCCAATCCCTGTCGGTCTGCAAATAGACCATCTGTGCCGGGTTAGATGTTGCGTCAACCCGGACCATCTGGAGGCAGTAACGAGCAGAGAAAATACCCTGCGCGGTAATAGCCGCATTGCCACTAAGGCCTACCACGCTGCGGTGACACATTGTCCGCAGGGACATCCATACAATGAAGCAAACACAATTCACTCCACGACAGATGGCGGGAGGTTGCCACATAGGGCTTGTCGCATTTGTCAGCGAAATGCCACCCGCCGCTGGCGGCAACGACAGAAGGAGGCGCTGGTGTGAGCGAAATATCCGACCGGCTACTGCTTGCCCAACTGCGGGCGGCCGAGCAGGCGGCCCGCTGGGAACCGTGGAAAGCGTTGGCGGCATTACTGGGCGCCGCAGCGGTGTTCGGTGGCTTGGTCATAGCTCTAGCCTCGGTGTGGCATCCACGCCCGCAGGAGATAACGGTGCGGTTCGAGCAGCCGCTGCATGTGGAGCTGAAGCAATGAGAACCCTTGTCGTCGATACCGCGCTCACGGGCCGTTACAACTATCGTGAGTTGCCCGACGACCCCTGCCAGCCGCACATGCTGCGGCTTGGCTGGGTCGAGACGGACAACGACCAAATCACAGGCAGCGGCTGCTGGATTGTGAAGCCTCGCCCCGACTGGGTTCTGGAACCCGACGCCATCGTCGCGCACGGCATCGTCCCCGACTACGCGGAACAGCACGGCGACGACCTAAAGGTCGTGATGGCTCGGTTTGTCTCGCTGCTGGAAAACGCCGACACCGTCGTTGGCTTCAACTTTGATCATCAGCAGAAGGTGTTGCAGCGCAGCGCCGCCGAGTGCGGTCTGGCGTGGCAGCACCTGTTCAATTCGCACCGGCCATACTGCGCGATGCGCAACGCCACCGACATCGTGCGCAAGGAGCGCATGGCGCCCGGCGGCGGCTTTGCATGGCCAAAGTTCGGCGAGGCGTATTGGTTCTTTGCCAATGAGGAGCTGCCCTCGCTCGACATGGACCCGAAAGAGCGTGGCATCGCCCTCGCGCGCGCCGTATGGGCCATCTACCAAGGCATCCTGGAGCACAGCAAGCCGTGAGCGAAGCTACCGAGACAGCGACGAGGGGAGACCTTCAGGCAGCCATCACCGAATTGCGCCTGGAACTGAAGCTGGAGATCGAGCGCGCCCGCAGCGAAGTGGTGCGCTGGATGTTCGGTCAGACCTTGCTGCTGCTGGGCGTGATCACGACGTTGCACTTTGTGAGGTAGTTGTGAGCAGAGGACCAACTCCCAGACCCGCTTTGGAACGCTTGATGGAGAAGGTGCAGCCGGTGCCATGGTCTGGGTGCTGGCTGTGGACAGCGTCTCTTAATCCTCAGGGATATGGACAGTTATATTCCGATGGCCGGCCATGGGGCGCTCATCGTGTTGCATATACATTGCTCAAAGGCTCAATCCCGCCGGGCATGGACCTGCATCATACATGCGAAGTTCCATGCTGTGTTAATCCAGACCACCTAGAGCTACTGACAAGGTCAGCGCACAACAAAAAGGGACCACATGCCGATCTATTGAGAACCATTGCCGCACGAAAGGTGGCCAGAATAACGCACTGCCCATACGGGCACCCGTACGACGAAGCCAATACTGTATGGGCTGGTCCCGGCAGGAGACATCGGAAATGTCGAGAATGCGCGCGGGCCTTCAGCCGGCGCGGTTATCAGAGACGCAAAGGAGTAACCCACAATGTCTGACGTACCGTTCGACGATAACCCAGGACAGCCGATCGCGCGTCGTCCGAACCCGTTCGGCGGCAACGGCCAGCTGGTAGCACAACCTGCGCAGCCCCTTGGCGCGCTCGCATCGACCGAGCAACAGCGAGCATTGGGGGAGCTACAAGCCCAGGTCATGATGGCGCGCCTGTACCCGCGAGATCGACGCGAGGTCACCGAGCAAATCCTCAATGACTGCACCCGCGTCGAATTGGCGCAGGAAGCGCAATACGACTACGTGCGCGGTGGCCAGCGGGTGACCGGTCCCTCGATCCGCCTGATGGAGGCGATCGCTAGACGTTGGGGCAATATACAATCGGGTATCGCCGAGGTCTCCCGCGATCGGGAGCGCGGCATCAGCGAGTGCTTGGCATATTGTTGGGATGTCGAAACTGGATTTCGAGATGAGAGGAAGTTCCAGGTCTTCCATCTGCGCGACCGCTCAGAAGCGCGCGGCGGCCAGCAAAAGCTGACCGACGAAAGATCAATATATGAACTTGTGGCGAATATGGGGCAGCGCCGCAAGCGCGCGTGCCTAGAGGCAGTGATCCCCAGCGAAGTCACAGAAGCCGCCGTCGCCCAGTGCAACGACACGCTCCAGCAGAAAGAGGACGTGACGCTGGAGGGGCGGAAGAAGCTACTCGCGGCGTTCACCCGTTACGGCGTCACCCAGGCCCATATCGAGGCGTTCTGTCAGTGTCGCCTGGAGGCGATTCGACCCGCGCAGATCGTGCGGCTGCGCTCCATCTTCACTTCGCTGAAGGACGGCGAAGGCACGCCTGACATCTGGTTCAAGGGCTGGCAGCCGCCCGCCCGACCCACACGGCAGCCACAGGCGCCAGCAGAGTCCACACCCGCGCCTGAGCCACCCGTGCCACCTGAGCCACCCGTTGCCGAGACGTCCCAGGAACAAACCACTGACAATATGTCAGGATTTGATGACGTTCCCGATACAGGCGCTGAGTTCGCGCATGTGGTGATGGACCAGCGCGGCGAGCCGGTCGACGGCGAGATCATCCTCGATCCGCTGGCCTGGGCGCAGGCGTTCCTCGACACCTGGACCCGCGCTGGGGACCGCGAAAACCTGCTGCATCACAATGCCGACGCCCTGGCCGACGCCAAAGCGGCCAGTCCCGAGGCTGACGCGCTGCTGGACGGCCTCGAGCAACCGCCCGCCCCGTCAGAGCCCGACGAGGACGAACGCCTCTCCAGCGAGATCCTGCAGCGCCTGCCGACCATCACCACTGGCAACGAGCTGATCGCCTACAGTAAGACGCCTGCCGTGCTGGGGACGATCCAGCGCTGGCAGCGCGAGGGCCGCGCCGGGCTGGTGACGTCGGTCAAGTCCGCGTTCACCGCGCGTCTGAGCGCCCTGCGCCAAGAGACTGGCGGTGCCTGATCTGCTGCCCGTCTCGCTGGTGGAGATGGTCGCCGAAATGGAGCGCGACCTGCTGGCGCGCAAGCGCAGCTATCCCAACAAACGGTTCACCCGCCGCCTGACCCACGAGCGGGCCGAGCGGCGGCTGCTGATCGTGCAGGCCGTCGTCGACAACCTCCGCGCCCAGCTGTCGCTCGGCGAGCTGGAGGCGCTGCGGGAGACACAGCAGAAACGCAAGCAGACGCGGCGGAAGACGGCGAATTAGTTGGCCCTGATCATATACAGCACGACAAGCGAAGGCGGGATGTTTTGGGACGCCCCAGCGCCGCTGTTGTTGGTGGAACTGATGCCGGTATACGCGCCAAAGAGGCCGGTATAAGCGTTCTCCGTCTGGGTGACAGAGCCAAACGACTCGGTGGTGCCCCCTTGGTAGCCAGTGCCACCAGCAGTCGGAAACGCTGCTGCGGTCGCCATATAGTGGAAGTGGCCAGAGTCGGCGTGTGTGTGCGACTGGTCAGTGATGCTGTGGAGATGGGTTTGCAGGCGCTCGTTACCCCCCATGGCGCCGATCGTGCTGCCGTCGAGACCGCTGATGCCCGAGGTAACGCGGCTTGCCGCAACGCCCGTCATATCATCCTTGCCGACCGCAACGTTGCCGCGCAGGTCAGGGATATTGAAAGTTGTACTGCCGTCACCAGTGCCGAAGGCCGTGCCAATCACGGCGTAGAGAGGGGCATACGCCGCCCGACTAACCGCTTGGCCACCGCAAGCCAACCAACCAGCGGGCGGCGTACCGCCACCGTAGGGCATGATGGCGCCGATAGGAATTGATCCTGGCTGGTAGCCTGCGGTATTCGCCAGCCCATTCACCGGATCGCTATCGAACAACACTGCACCCGTCGGGTCTTGGCAGACGACACGGTAGGATGGTGCGCCGAGCAAAAAGATGGGGGGAAAGAAGCCTGCGGCGTTGGTCAGGACAGGCTGGGGATTTGGGATCGTGAATGCGGCATCGGCGTATGTCGCCTGCTGTGTATTTGTTCCGGTCGCGTAGAAGAACAGCTGGGCTCCGTTGTAGGGAGTCCCGTCCGGGCTGAGTAGTTGCTGCAAGGGGTTCACATATCTCCCGCCCACCGAGCCGCTCATTGCTTTTCCTCCGCCAATAGTCTAGTATGACGGGACGTGGACGGGAGCGACCCCGACCACGCCCCTAAGCGCCGCCATGGAGAGACGCCATGCCGAAGCCTGTCCTCATATTACCATCACAGGAGTATCTGTGCGAGGCGCTGCGCTATAACAAGCGCACTGGTGCTCTTACTTGGCGGCGACGTCCCAGGCATCACTTCCCCAAAGATCGTGGCCAAAGGCTACAAAACTCCAGGTTCGCTGGGAAACCAGCTGGGCGGTTCGACGCTAAAGGATATCTAATTATCTCCATGAACCGCCAAAAGCTCAGAGCTTCTAGAATCATCTGGAAGTTAGTGACCGGTGACGATCCGTCTGCTCAGGTCGATCACAAGAACTTAAACCGCGCCGACAATAGGTGGTGCAACCTTCGCCTAGGGACGAACGCCCAGAACCAATGGAACCGGGGCGTCGGCCGCGCCAACACCAGTGGGTTCAAGGGTGTACATAGGCGTCCGTCGGGGAGGTATCAGGCGCGTATTGGCACGCACGGGAGCCGAATTAACTTGGGCCACTTCCCCACCCCAGAGGGGGCCCGCGCCGCCTATGCCAAGGCAGCGAAGCGGCTGCACGGCGAGTTCGCGAGGAGCGAATGATATGAGCTTCAACCGTGCCGGCAAGCCTGCTGGCTATCTCCGCAAGAACGGGCACATGTACGTCACCATCGATGGCGTCGAATACCGGATGGACCGGATCATCTGGAAGATGATGACGGGCGAGGATCAGGACGAGATTGAGCACATCAATGGCGATAAAACGGATATGCGGTAGGAGAATCTGAGACCCAAGCATAGGCCCGCTGCCCGCACCGAGTGATGGATGAGGAGCGCGAGCTGAGGATGGAGTTGATGCGGATGCAGATCGACAAGGCCAGTTTCGACATGGAGATCGAGCGGCGCAAGCTGACACGGCAAACTGCGGCGATCGTGGTTAGTATTTTGGCGCTGGTGATCGGCGCGTTCGCGGCTGGCGCCGCATGGATGCATTTGCTGGGAGGACGATGATGACCGAGGAGGAGCGCGCCTACTTCGACGGGCTGTTCCGCCAGCTAAATGACAAGATGGAGCGTGTGCTGAACAAGCAGTCGTCACTGGAGACGGACTTCCAGAACACCAAGGGGTTTCTGGTGGCAGACGCGCTGGTGTCATCGCGTCGATGGCTGGATCTGGAGCAACGGGTGGCGACGGTGGAAGAGGAGCTGCGCAAGCGGCGGGGCGGCGAGTGATGGACCGGGAGCTGGAGCAGCGGTTCGCGCAGATGGACCAGCGGTTCACGGTCTTGACGTGGGCGGTGGGGGTGACGGCGGCGCTGACGATCGCGACGCTGGGGACGGTGGTGACGTTGAGTTATCAGCTTGGTCGGATAGCTGGCGAGCTGGGTGTATTGATCAACCACGTAGCGCTGAAGTGATCTGGTCATGGGCGAAATCATTGTCGGCGTTCTATCTGGCGCTCTTGGTGTTTTCCTTTGTTACGTAATGGAAGAGGCAATCTGGGACATCCGACGTCACAGATGGCTGGAACGTAGCAAGCCGTTATGGCAAAAGCTTGAGGAAAGACGCGAGGCCAAAATGGCACGCCGTCTCGCTTGGCGTGGCATTCTCTGGTACATAACCTTAGTCATATCGGGAAGCTGGTTTGTAGGCAGCTATCTTGCTGCCCAAGAATGGGCGAACGGAGGATTCACTGCGCACCCTCCGTCTCAGGCTGCGGCGCATACGCCGCCCCAACACGAGGTCCGGTGATTGCCATGATCTTGGCCGTCCAACGGCGCGTGGCGTCACTCCATTGCGCCGCTCGCCGCGCACTTTGCATCAGATCCTGTGCGATCGCTGGATTGTTGAAGGCTTCGTCAAGCAGCTCCAGCACTTGCGTGCGGCGGCCTGCGTAGAGGTGCTCCATCAGCACGTTAAGGCCAATACCGGCGATGTCGGCGAGCCCAATGCCGGTCAGCGTCTCGCCGCCCATCAGGTGAGCGCCAGCCCAACCAAGCGCTCCGCTAAATGCCTCAGTCGTCACCAACCGCCGAATCGGACCACCGAATAACAGGTCGACGAATCTGTGCTCGCTCATGAGCCGCGTGAATGTCGGGCTACCAATCGGTTTGCCGCGATAGACCGCGTTGTGGATCATAGCAGCGGTATCGGCGACGCGGTCCCACATATCCATCTGTGCTGGCGTATAGGTACCGCTCCGCTCCAGCATATTGCGGTTACTCCTGATCGCATCGCGTAGCTTGCCCATCTGCAACATCTTGTTACCGGTCGAGTCTTCGGCGGCGCCCGCGACCTTGCTGAGCAGACTAGCGGTCAGCCATTGGCGGGTGTTCTGCGCCAGCTCGTCTCTGACCAGAGCGGTGTCCGCAGCGTTGAACGCCGGATCGCCCAATCGTGCCCACTGTCTCCCGATGTCAGAGAGGAACGCATCGACGTCGCGGACGTTGCCTTGAGCCATCCTACCGGTGCTGAAATTGAAGAACCGGTTGAGACCGGAGCCTGGGGTGAGCGTCTGGTTGCCGTAGCTGTTGCGGCTGAAGATTGCGTCGAAGTTGGCGTGACCGAGCGTCTGCGCCTCGCGTTGGGTGAAGGCGCGGGCCTCACGCATATCGCGTACCAACTGTGGATTCGGGCGGATTGCTGGTGTGACGCCTCCGTTATGCCAGACCATTTGTCCGCTCGGATCGGTGCGCCAGCCACGCGGAATGATCTGGGATGGAGCGCCGGCAATCTCTGGTGCTGCCCATAATCCGTCCTGCGCTGCGCGCTGCAGCCGTCCTGCAACAGCACGCACCTCACCGGGTGCCGTATGATCGCGGGCGATACGTCCGAACTGCGATGCGATGCCGTTGATCTGATTCGCTGCAGCGTGGTCAGGCAGCGCGTTGGCTGCGCGGATAACGCTCTGAATACGCCCGTCGCTCAGCGCGTCGGTCATCAGTCCGGGCTCGTTGGTTCTGATTGTGTGGCCGAGATCGTTGACATACGCCTTGGTTGAGTTGGTCGAGACGTTGGGACGGGTCATGTGAGGCGTGTTCCAAAGCCGCCTTTCCTCTCGGCCACTGATCTCCTGGGCGCGCCGAATAGCTTGCTCGGCCCGCGTCGAGGTTGCGGTGATGACGTCCGCTTGGACACCTGGAACATGTCCTGGCACTGCCGTTCGCAGTCGTTCGCTCTGCGCCAATTCACGGGCGATGCGCTGCGGCTGAACGTGGCCGAGCGCTTCACGCTGTTGGGTGGCTGAAGCGAGCCGCGTGCTGCCAGTCGCCTCGGCGGTACTGAGCGGCACGCCAGGAACCGGAGCTGGACGCGGCACAATGCCGCCAGCCCCTGCCAGATCGCTCAGCGCTTGCCCTGCTAACGGTCTAACCCGTGACGTCGGGCGAAATACCGAAGCGCCCCAGCGAATGGCGCCAGGGATTGCCTCTGCAACTGGAGCCAAGGCAGCGCCAGCAACGCCACCAAGGACGGCGCCTTTGGCGCGCTGCTCCAGATCACCTTCGGTCATACCGAACCCACCAGCGGTACCGACCCCAACGCTGGTCGTCACGCCGCGCCCTAATCTTGCGGCTAGCGACGCACCGCGCGCTGCCGCGCCGAACGGAAGAATCATGCTGCCTGCCATACCGAGACCGCTCATGACGGCGGCGGCTTCCGGGTTGGCCTGCTCCCAATCCTGGCGCGCCTGTGCCCAGTCGTTGTGAACGTCCGTGTAGTGCTTGGTGAATGTCGAGGCATCACCAGACTGGATTGTTCTGGCAATCGCCTGTGGGAGCGGTCCCACGATGTCGTCGAACCCCATGGTGAAGGCATGCGATGCCTCGTGCAGGGCCTGCCCTGTCACGGGTGTATTCAGTGCTTTGCTGACCTTGGCGCCGAGATCCTGGTACCACGGCTGGTCCGAGTGTGGCGATGAGCCATCCTGGCGCACGGGTGGCGTGACATTCGGCGGTGGCTGGTAGCCTGCGGCCTTGAATGGATCGTCGGCCTCTACCGTAGGAGTTGGCGGCGGCACAGCTGGTGCCGTTGGCGGTCGCGCTTGCGGCGTTGTGCCAGCCGGAGGCGGTGGAGTGGGTGTTGGCGCTGGAGGAGGCGCACCGAAGCCGGTGGTTGGCTGCTGCGGTGTTCCAGGTTTTGGGGGCGGCTCGGTGAGTTGCGGCCCCACCTTGTAACCCGGAGGCATCCCAGGGAGGTTGGGATCGGTGGTATAGCCCGTCTGCCGTCCCTGCGGGTCGAGCACCGACCAAGTCGGCTGCGAGGGTGACGTGCCTCTGTCATAGCCAGCTGCGGCAAAAGGATCGTCAGCTTCTATGGCCATTTGTAGCCCGTCGGCTTGCGCTGATTGTCAGCGACCTTCAACTGTGGATCGGCGCGCATAGCGATGGCTGCAGCTTCGTTGGCTTCTGCCTGCGTCAGTTTGTAGCGTTGCGCCCAATCGCCGAAGCTATGGCTGTTCAGAATATCGGTCGCGGCTTGGTAGACCTTGGCTGAGTGAACGCCGCCGGTCTTGGTCCATTCGCCCTCCAGCTCTGGCTGCACGGGCGTGTAGGGGTTGTTGACATTATCCTGTCTCCAAGCCTCTGCGCGCTGGTCCATGCGCGTGTAGCCTTGGGCGAAGTCTTGCACCGCCTGATTGCGGACCAGCATGGCGTTCAGCAGCTGACGGATCGTCTCCTGCGGCATGGTGCCTGACGGGCTGGCATGCTGCATCAGCTGGGTGAGGCCCAAGCCTGAGCGTACCCCAGGCATCTGTGCTTCCTGTTGGGTAGCCAGGACCAGGAACTCCTTGATAGCTGCGGCCTGTTGTTCTGGAGTGTCGAGCTTCTTCCCTGTCGCCCAATGCAGCCAATCCTGCATACGCTCTGGCATCCAGGTCTGGATTATGTTGTTGAAAGCGGCGCGCGTGTCGAAGCCAGCCCCTGGGTGGATCTCTTGGAGACGATTGCGGACGTCTAGAATGGTCGGGTTGTTGCGCTGAAGTACGGCTGCATTAGTCCGTGCCTCAGTCGCTGCAGCATAGTCTCTGTTGAGACTGTCCCGATCCTGCGCAATGCGGTCAGCAACGCCGGGACCGACCTCGGGGAGCACTGCCGTAGGCGGCCCTGTGGGGCCTGCTGGAGCTGCGGGCTGCGCGGCGGGTGCTGGTGCTGGGGCGGGCGGCGGAGCCTCTGGAGCAGGCTGTGCGGGCGCTGGCGTGGGTGCTGCGGCTGGTGGTTGCTGCTCGGGCCGCAGCTGCACGCCACGCGCCTGGGCGATGTCCTCGGCAGTGATCGTGTCGTTGCCGCCGACCCGCGTCGCGTACGCCGCAAGCCCACCGATTGTGGTATTCCCTTGCAGAATCCGGTTTGCACGGACCGCTGACTGCAACTCGGGAATATCGGCAAGCCGCGTGTTAGACGGATACCGCGTGAGCGCCTTCAGGCCATCGGCACCGAGTAGGTGCGCAAGGTAGAGGGATTTGCCCGAGACACGCCCACCCTGCTCGGCGATGGAGACCGCGTTATGCGCGGTGAAATTCGCCATCGCCTCGTGTTCATACTGCCCGTTATTTGCCCTGAGGTAGCGGCTCATGATTTCATCGTTCGATAGTCCCTGCGTCAGTTCGGGGTGCATCTCGCGCATCTGGTCGGCGAATGTTCCTGGCATCCACTGATAGATGCCATCGGCGCTTGAGCCTTCCCGGTTGGGCTGTGCAACGCCACCGCTTTCGGCCTGGGCGGTATTGGTGGCGTACGTGACGTAGGGATTGCGGCCCGTAGCACCTGTATCGGCACCCGGTCCTGGGGCACCGGGAGCTGCTGCTGGTCCCGGCGGTGGTGGTGCGACACCCGGCCCCCTGGGCGTGGCTGCGCCGCCAGGGATGCCGCCATACGGCATCGTCGGTGCGCCCGATTGCGCTGCGATCTGAGCAGGTGTCGCGATCTCGGGGTAGAAGCGGTTACCGACCATGTAGCCACGCCCGGTCTTCACCGGCATCTGCCCAGCGGCGAGATTCGGGTCGAACACGTATTGCAGGCCGTTCCAGCTGTAGAAGTGCCCCGCCATCTCGCGGTCCTGGCCCTCTCCCTGGTCTGGCAGCAGCATACGCATGACTTTTTGCTGCTGTTCGGGGTGGTCGTAATAGGTCTGACCATCGACGGTATTGAGGTAACCCTGGCTCCAGAGGCGGTCGACGAGATCATTCCAGCCCTGTCGAGAGTTGACTTCGGAAAGGGCCTGTCTGATGTAGTTGTTGCGGTTAACGCGCGCCTGATTCATGATCGCCATGGAGTTCTTGGGATCGCTCGCCATAGCGGCTTTCACGACGGCGGCGTCCCAGTTCGGCAACATGCCGACGCCTTGCACAAATGTGCCTGCACCTGAGCCTTCGCTCTGGAGTTGCATCGAGCCTGGACCTGCCTGGGCGAGTTGCGTCCTGGTTGTGGGGGGTATTGGGGGACTGACAACTGGCGCGGTTGTTGGCGTAGGTTGGGCAGGCTGCTGTGCAGGCGGCGGCAATGGCTGCTGAGAGACCGGCGTGACCGTGGCTGGCTGGTAAGTGCCTAGGCCGGAGATTGGGGGTCGCTGGGGGAACGCGCCAGGGACGTCCTCGAACGTGCCACCAATCTGTGGCTGCTGCCCGGAGGGCACCGCCTCAGTCGTGCCGAAATAGGGCAGCGTCGACTGGGCAGTCGGCTGGGCAGTCGTGCCGTACGTCGCCAGCATGGCGCTCGCTGGAACTGGCTCCGCCGTTGTGTAACCGAGCACGGCTGTTTTGCCCGAGCCAGCTTCGCCACTATCGGTCGGCGATGGGCCGATGCCTCCCGCACCACTGCCCCCACTCGTCGCGGGGTAACCCGTGCCAGTTTGGGATGTGTGCCAGGGAGGGACCGCTTGGGACGGCGGGGTCTTCGGTGCGTTCAGGATGCCGCGCTGGATCTGGTTCTGGATGTCGATCTGCTCGGCTTCCAACTGCGCCTTGGTCGATAGCGGGCCGTAGTAGCCCGCGCGTGCTTGCGCCTCCTGCGCCTGCGCGCCTGCCAGACCGGCTTGTGCGTAGGTTTGCTGCACCTGCGCGTTGGTCAGCGGCAGCTTCGACATCCAGTCGGCTGCTTGCAGGTTCAGAGAGCCGACCAAGCCGCTCATGATTAGAAGGTTCCTGTGAAAGTATTGCCGCTGTAACTACCGCCAGTAGCTGGGCCGAAGCTGTAAGGTCCGGTGTAGCCACCGATGTTGCCGCCAGTGAACGCGCTGAGGAGATTGCCGATATTGCTGTTGCTGAGCAGACCGCTGCTGCCGCTGCCATACGAGCTACCAGAGCCGGTCAGCCCGGTGATGGCGTTGCTGATGCCCTGATTCAGCAGCCCAGTCGAGGTCGTAATGCCGGTGCCCGCCGCGCTCGCCTGCTGCGCCGACGTCTGTCCCACTTGCTGGCCGATCGTGCCGCCGATCTGCCCGAGGTTGGTCGCCGACTGCGCACCAAGCCCAGACAGGCTGTTCAGCGCGTTCATGTAGTTCTGCCAGTTCGAGCTGGCATAGCCCGCCCCCAGTTTCGACAGCTCCCCCAGCTCTCCCGTCGACAGGTTCAGCCCCCTGGCGGCGGCTCCCGCGCCCGACGACTGCGTCGCCTGGGCCAGCGGAAACGTGTAGTACGGGGTCTGGGTGAACTGGTTCCAGTAGTTCTGCAGGTTCGAGGTGCCAGTGCCACCACCCAGACCGAGACCGCCCATGTACTGCGCCAGCGCCGACTGGCCGCCCGAGATCCAGGGCGACAGGTTGGTCTGCGCGGTGTTGTAGACGCCCTCCTGAAAGCTGAGTGCCTTGTTCAGATAGGACAGCTCGGCTTCCGACGCCTTCTTGGCGGCGTTCGAACCCGTGATACCGCTGAACAGTCCACCCGCTATCGAGCCAACGCCTGCGATCGCGCCTCCTATCACCGCTGCCATCAGGCGATCCTCTTCTGCCAATGGGTTTCAATCGGACGATAGCCAAGGTATCGGAATACCGGCCCCAGATCGCCGCGCCCGCGTCCCGGCTTCACATGGAACTTGACCCGCGCGCAGATCACACTGGCGCCATGCTCACGGACCAATGCTTCGGCAACCCGGAACAGCTTCACCCCGAGCCAGCCCGAGCGATAACGGGGATGGATAAAGTAGAGGTCATCGTCAGCAACCGCACGCCGGTAATGCAGCTGTGGCACGATGATGTAGACCGCATAGCCAATCGGCTCGCTATCTTTGCGAGCCACCACACAGGCCTCCACGCCCGCCTGCTCCAACTTCTCGTACAGCTCCCAGTTCATGTCTAAGGGCACTGAGAGGTCTGCTGAGGCCTCGCGATAGTGCATCTGGAGGAGGTGATCCCCCTCGTGGCGCAGCCAGCTGAATCGCTCCTCGTGGAAGGTGACACCACGATGCCGCGCCAGAAGTCTGGGCGGAGGCGGCAGCGGCACGGTCTGTGCTGATAGGGCGAGCGACACCGATCCCGTTCCTGCAGGTTTGGGTCGGGCCATTCCTATGCCCTGAACCACCCTAATCGGGCGCCCTCAGCCTCGCAACTCGCTCTTCCAACGCCCTGATCCTGGTGGTGAGCTGGTCCACCTCGGTCTGCAGCGTCATGGCGCTTTTGGTGGATGCGGCATGGTTGGCGAGCCGCTCCAAAAACTGCTGATGCTCCGGCGTGCTGTAGACCCCACCCCCCAGACCTATGTAGCCCAGTGGCCGATCCGAGAACGGAACGCCGAAGTTGATGACCGGACGGGTCGCCATCATCCCATACCTTGAGAAAGGTCTTGATATATTGCCACTATATTGCGCCTGACCGGGTCGGTGCATTCCAGCTTGATCACCCGCTGCCGCGCCTGTCCCATCTTCAGCCACCGCAACCGGGTTAGGTACTGCCCCTGCCTGCCGATGCTCCGTGGCTTCACCAATGTCGACCACGTCCTGGCGCCATCGTCCGAGACCGACAGGCGCCAGCTGGGGTGATCCGCTGGCAACGCCGTGTCGGGGTTGGGCGTTCCAACGCCGCTCTCGACGCCGATCTCGAACCGCTTCAGGAACACCCGGCGATTGTCCGCGTGGATCGGCGGCCCGATAATCAGCGCCCGCATCGTGCTGTCGAACTCGGTGAACACGTTGTTGTTCACCTGATCGATGCGCCCGCTCAGGCTGTCGCCCAGCAGGATCTCCGGGTAGGCCTCGACCGAGGAGCTGTTGTTCAGGACGCAGTTGACCCGCCAGCGCCCGATGCTGCTATCAGCGTTGCCATCGAGCCAGCTCTCCCGCTCGTGCCAGCGCTTGGTCGCCAGATCCAGCACCCAGGTCGCCCGCGCCACCGGGAAGTTGAGCACGATCATCTTGTGGCCCATCCAGGTGTAGCTGAACGCCCTGGTATAGCGATGCCCGGTGTAGCCCTGCCACTGGCTCTCGATCGCGTGGTTGCTCTGCCGCTCGGGCACGAACCCGTTCAGCCGGTAGAACATCAGGTCGTCACCGAGGAAGAAGATGGTGTTGTCCTCCAGCACCACCGAATAAGGCGCAATCAGCCCGCGCTGGATCAGAGCGCCGAACGACCGCTGGAAGGGGAACGTCGGCGCCTGATTGCCCGCGTCGTACCAGACCTCGCAGCGCTTCTCACCGAAGATGAACAGCTGCTCGTGGCTGTTGGCGATGGCCACGGTCAAATCGGGGGTCGCCTCCTTCGAGGCCAGCTGTTCGGAGGTGAATGACACCCCGCTGGTGTCGCTGGAATTGACGATCGGCGTGATGCCGTTCCACTGCGGCGGCGCCAGGAAGAACTGCTGCGTGCCGACGCGGTCGAACACGAAATAGGTATCGAAATAGGTGACCGTGTGCGCGGGGAACCAGTTGATGTCGCTGATCTGGTGAACGCCCGTGCTAGCGTTCCAGGTCCATCCGGTAAGGCCGTCCACCCAGCAGATCGTGGCGCCGTTGTTGTCGATGCTGCAACCGTTCACGCTGACCGAGGTGCCGCCAAGCCATGTCGCGTTGCCCGTATGGTCGATGCGGTAGAAGTTCTTGGTGGTGACCGCATAGACGAGACCGCCCATGGTGGTGAAGGCCATGACCGGGTCCGAGCCAAGATTGGCGAATGGGGCGGTACCGGGGTGCATCCACACGGCCACCGGGGACTTGCTCTTGGCATCCTGGATCGACTGCTCGCAGAACATATTAACGCATCGGCTCGCGTTGAACGGAGCCGAGTTGCTCTGGTAAGTCTGAACGAGCCAGTCGGTGATCTGCGGCATCAGGTGTTCCGCTGATCCGGGAAGTTGCTGACGCCGAAGTAGATACTCTCCGGCTCCCGATCCCAGGCCATGCACGAGGCGATCTTGGCCGCAGCGATCGACTGGATCATCTGAAACCGCTCCGCTGGAACATCATACTCCGGCGCAAGCTCCACAGCTAACTGATAGCGCAGGCAGGATATCCACTCCTGCGGCAAATCTGCCGTATCGCTCTGCGAGACGAAGTCCTGCAACGGGCGCTGGGCGGTGAAGGTCATGGCGGTCCCGACGTTGATCGGATTCGGCCAGACGTTGATCAGCCCCCGGACCAGTTGGGGGTCATAGAAGAACGCGGTGATCTCTCCCAGCGAGTCCTTGTTGGGGATCGCGCCGTAGTCAATGCGGCTGTAGATCGCCATTGGCGTCTCGATACGCGGCGGGATGCCGGTGTTCCCGGCAAAGATCAGGCGCCGCCCTGCGGGCACCTTGAGCGGGCGCATCAGGTCGGTGGTGTAGTCGAGCACACGGGCGCCCGAGGCGGCCTGGGACGGCATCGGCGTGACCAGATTGACGGTACTGCCCGCCACCGAGCCGACGCGGCTCCAGAACAGCGTCGGCGGCGTCTGGCCCTGCTGGTCGAGCACGATGCCGATCCAGTCCCCTGCCAGGATGGTGTTGCGGGGATCTGTCGTCGCCGCGACCTGGATGCTGGTGGCTCCTGCCAGCGCCGGGGTGGTGAGATAGGTCTGCAGCCAGTCGTTCGCGGGACAGGCGTGGTCGGTGGTGCCTGGACCGATGGCGTAGGTGCGCTGCAGAGGCTGCAGGAACAGGATTGCCTCGATCTCGCTCCAGACGTGGATGCCGCTGGCCTGGAAGTGCATCATCAGCCCGTTCAGGGCGTCCAGGGCGTCATCGTATTCCTCGGCGGGCGGCGTCTCGCCTGACTGGATGGCGCTGATCAGGCGCATTGCGCCTGTGATGATCTTGTATGATGGGGGGTTCCAGCTGTAGTCGCCTGAGGTTGCCATGACGCCCGTCTATGCCTCACACCGTCTGGAAGTGGCGCCGCTCATGCTACACACCCGCTACTGCGGCCCACGTACCTGCTCCTGCGCTGACATAGAGCCGTGCGCCAACGCCACCACTGGTATTGGAATAGATCGAACCGACCGGCTGTGTGCTGGCAGGTGCCCCAGCGCCCGATGTCCATGTCGGTCCTGAAGCACCTTGCCGGAACTGGGTATTTGCCTGAACGGTAGTCGTTGATATCAGGGTGGCGCCCGTGATGCCACCGGCAGTGTCGAACGTCACGGCGGTTGCCAGTGATCCGGCTGAGGAACAGACACGAAGCAGCAAGTTGCCGTCAGACACCGCATTGCGCACGTCGTGCGAGAACATCCAGCCGTTCTTCGCCGTGTTGACTCGCTGTATGGCAATAGCAGCGTCATAATAGACATTCAGGCCGAACGCACTGAGCGCACCCGAGGCGCTGCCAGTTGCATAATACGCCAGGAATGGATCGCTGTTGGCGACGACGGTATCACCGATCTGCAACATCTGCGCCGAGCCGGTGTTCAGCGCCAAAGTCTGACGCACATTTAATGCGCCGGTCGCCGTACCGCCATTAACCTGCAAAATGTTGACGCCGTCATCCGTGGTTGTTCCGAATAGCCAGCGCGCAATTCCGGACGTTGGTGCGGTAACCCGCGCCTGCTCCACATCGTGCGTACAGAAAATCAGCCCGTCATACCCCGCTAGGATCGTGCTGCGGTTATAAGTCCCATACGTCGTGTTGAGATAGGTATCCGCATTGCCGACACCACCGATGCGTGCGCTGTTATTGTAAAACAGAACCAACGCGCCATCCGCCGTGTTGGTGTTACCGCCATTCAGCACGATACGCCGCTGGCCGGTGCCGTCACCAATACCGATCTCGGCGCCAACCGGATTGAGTGCGGCGCCGGTAGCAATTCCCACCTTGTCACTGGGGATCAGGATGCCATGCGATGCGCCCCACAACGTCATGATCTGGTTAAACGCGCCGCCAAATCCGGCGGCGCTGTAGTTGCCGATCGCACCAATTGTCGTACCAGCAGCGGCAAACAGCATCGCAGCTCCATCAGCAGTCGCTGAGTTACCACCATTCATATAAAGACGCTGTGAACCTGTACCGAGACCGGCGTGTATCGTGTAGGCCGGAAACACACCATTTCCGACATAGACCGCCAACCGGTCGTTCGGCACCACTACGCCATTTCCACCGCCATAAATCGTCAGGTGTGCATCATACGCACCACCCTTGACCGCACTGTAATTGCCGATGATCCCGCCGACCGTGCCGCCATACTCAAACTGGAGTTGCGCCCCATCATTCGCGTTGGTGTTGCCGCCGGAAATGATAATCTTACTATTGCCCTGCTGATCGCCTGACGTGATATCGTTCTGGAATAGGCAGGCCCCGCCACCGCTCACCAGCGTATTCTGCAGCGCCGACGGCCCCATCATCATGGCCGCATGCAGCGGGAAGTCCACATACCCCGTGTATACAGAGTTGAACGTGGCGCCGGTATCGAAATACACCCCGCCGACCGTGGGGCTGCCCATCGACTCGTCATACAAGCCGAGATAGCTGATGATGTTGCGGTTCATCGCGGCGCCGATCATCGCCACGGCATAGGGGTAGTTGACCATCTCAACGAAGCCGCCCGAGATGATGTTGCCGTGAGACCCAAGTGAGATGCCGTAGAAGTAATAGGGTGCGCCTTGCGCCTTCGCGGAACCGCAGTTGCGGTTGACCGTGCAATTCCTGACCACGACGATGTTCGCGGCCTCGCCGAACTGCACGCACTCGCGGATGCTATCAAATTGGCAGTTCTCGATTGCTGAACCATAGCCTTGGAACCCGGCTAGCGGGTTATCGGTCTGCAACGCTCCAGAAGCTGATGACGTGATCCCACCAAGCCGGATCGCATCCTGCACGCAGGTCTGACCATTGTTCGCCTGATTGCCGAGAAAGCGGCAGTTGTTGACCTTCAACACCGTGTTGGTGGTCTGGATGAACAGATAATTTGACGTCCCGCCATCGATGAAAGTGATGCTGTCGATCTCCAGCGTGCCCATGCCGCGCGTGTCGATCTTGGCGACGTGGCCGAAGGCATCGCCGCCGCCATAGCGCATGTCGATCACGGTGCCGCTGCCGGCCTGCTGCGGGAAACTCTGTCCATTCCATCCATAGTTCGCGCTCACACCACGCAGGCTGATCGGGCGCTGCATCGGCTGAACACCGGTACCGCCCATATTGGTGTAGGGAATGTTCATTGCCCCTAGCATCAGGCACGTTCCGTGCGGGAACTGAAGAATGCCGCCTCCTACGGAGCAGATATAGGAAATTGCGTTGTTGACTGCAGCGGTGTCGTCGGTTGTGCCGTCGCACATTGCGCCGAAATCGAGCACGTTTAGCGCAACAGCCGCGCGATCCTGCGCCGAACGGGATGTACTCGCTCCGGTCGCCGTGTAATTCAGCGCCCCGGTCACTGTCGCCGCACCGGTCACTGTAACCGCACCGCCGCTCGGATTGAGCACAAGTGTTGCCGCGCTCGCCGTCATCGTCACGTTGAACATCGGCTCCAGCGTCTTCGTAGTGTTATCGCTGGTCACCAGGGGTGGTGGGAACGGTTTGTAATTGGTGCCCGCTCCTGTGACGTTCACCGTCAGGATACGCCATGCGGCGGTGGTGATAGCAGCACCGGTACCAGCGCCACCGGTCACTGCTACCGGATTTGCCGGCAGCACGGTGTAGGAGCCGGGCGTGTAGGTGAAGTCGATGATAGCGCCGTTGGTATCGACAGCAGCCACGGTCGCAGTCGCCGTCGTTGTAAATGTACCGCCAACCAATGTCAGCACATTGCCGACCGCATACCCGGTGCCGCGATTGCCGACGATCGACTGCGCCCGGCGCAGGCCCATCGTGGCGACTGTTGCGGTCGCCGTCGTGCCGCTGCCAGCCGGCGCCGACACGGTGAGCGCCGGGATGGATCTGAACTCTCCGCCCTTGACGACAGTGATCGTGTTGACCACTGCGGTCTGTGCCTGCACGCCGTCGCGGGTCGTCAGCGTCGTGCCGGTGACCGTAAGACCACCGATATCCCCCGCACCGCTGATTGCCGCACCGGTCTGCTTGTAACCGAAATAGTTTAACTGGATGTTGGTGAAGTCGATCCCCACGGCGGCTGCTGCCGCACGTGATCCGGTCGGTTGCAGCAATGTGGCGTAATTGCCAAGGATCGTTCCGGTGGGTTGCAATGGCCAGTAGCCATTGTTGACGCCGATGGAGTAGGCCACGTCAAAACCGGGTGGCGTTGCCGTTAACCCATTACCTTGGGTAGCTACACCAAAGGCTGCATCCATCAGCCACGCGGCAGTTGTGCTGGTGGACCACTCGACGGTCCAAATGCCAATCCGATTGATGGCGGGATGATACAGCGAGAGATCGGTCTCAATCCCGGTGAGAGCACGATAGCCGTAGGAGCCGATGCTGCCTGCATCCCGGTTCAGTGCCAATACGTCCAGCCCGTAGTTGTTGCCGCGCTCATCGCCCGGCGAGCCGCCATTCCAGTAATCGCATTCCAACCATGTTGAGAGACCCGTATAGAATGCTCCTGCACCAGTCGCGGTTGGTGTGTCTCCTTGCATCGTCATGTTGATGTTGACGCCGTCGCGACCGCCAGTCATCACGCTAGGAGAGCCGCCGCCGAACGCGCTATTGAACTCGAACGCAACCGCGCCGCTTGGTGAGTTAACACGATCGTTGTCGACATTGAACGTCCACCAGTTCGGCGCGCCGCCGCTGGTAACGTTGCCGAAGAACTGGCTGTGACCGACGAATGCCACCCCAGGCGCGGTGCCGGTATAGGTCTGCAGCTGGTTGACGGTGAGCGAACTTTGACCCGACGGTGTGCTGGCGGCCGCCAGTTTGGGCGCCGTCAAGGTGCCGGTCATCGTTCCGCCAGAGATCGGGACGAAGCTCCCAAGTGAGGCAGTCGCTGCATCGACGTACTGTTTGGTGACCGCGCCGAGCGCTGCTGTTGGATTTGCTGACAGGATCAACGGGCCAGTCATAGTTGCGCCAGCAATCGGGACATACAGTGACGCAGCTACACCATACGGTGCCCACTTGGTGCCGTCCCAAGAAAAGATCCCGTTCGGTCCGGTGAATTGCTGGCCGGTGGTCGGAGAACTGGGGAAATCAAGCGGCATCGCGTCACCTATGCGGTAGTACTATCAGTCAACAGGCCGTAGCTGGCCAACGCCGTCAGTAGGTTCTTGATCGCAGTGTTGCCCGCGCATGCACCCGATATCGTCGGCTTGGCGATCGGGGTCGCGCTGTTGAACCCTAAATTGGATGTGAACTGCAACCCGCCAGTGCCGGATGCAGAAACTGTCGCAACACTCGACGTAGCAGCTCCTGCCGTCAGGGTGACGGCATTGCGCGTCGCATCTCCAACACGTATGCCACCAAACAGTGCTGTTGTCAGGATGATATCAGCTCCGTCCGACCATACTTGCGCAACATATGCCGGTGGTATCCAATACGTTGTTCCAGCCTGCCCAACCACGCCCCAGTTATGACCGCCCGTCGTGCCGTTCCGTATCCACCAAGTTTTCTGATATCCGCCTGCCGGTATCTGACCAGATGCATCCGCAGCTAACGATCCGATGAAATTAACAAACGAAACACCTGTGCTAGCGGACGTGTACACGGTCCCGTTGGCAGCAGTCGGTGTGGTCGAGCCTAGCATCCGCGCAGCAAACGCCGTCGTCGCTGTGTTGGTCGTGTTTTCGTCACCAATGGCCTGGGTAACAGCCGAGCCGATGGTTGGCTGGTTACTACCACCGTTCAGCGACCACATAATGTTACCGTCGCCAGCATAACCTGCCGGTGGTCCTGAGCCAAGCGGTCCAACCTGTCGCAGCGCGGCCATCTGATACGTGCCGCCATAGTACTCGCAATCCACGATGCTCTGATACGTTGGCGTCGTCCCTGGAACTGTGTAATAAACCACATTGCTGCCGATATAATTATTCTGGCCAGCTACGATAATTAGACTGCCTGCCGATTGAGGATTGATGAACCGGTTGCCTTCTACTACCATACCGGTGGCAAATCCCTGTGAACGCGAATAATTTCCAGTCCCGCCGGTCGCACCAGCTACGGCAGCGGATGGTAACTGTATCGTCAGCGTGTTCGCGTCTACCACCGACAGCACGCGCACTTCATTGCTATTATACGGAATGCCGGTAAAGGTCACACCGTCGATCGTCATGTTCGGCACGTGTATCCAGGCACCGTTGATTGATACGTCCGCTACCATGCCATGGCTGGGATAGGCCAACGTTGCCGTCGTGCTGCCTGCTGTAGTCGTGATCGGATTGGTTAGAGCGACGGCACTGCTCCCTACAAGACTAATGGTTAGCACAGTTCCATTAACGTTGGTAAAAGTGTTGCCACTGAAAATGCTACCGAACGTGTTGCCCCGATGCACGATACCACCGTTGCCGGTCCCGGACACACCGATGTAGTGGTTGTTCACGAACGCGATGCGCCGGCTGACGCTTCCATAGCCCAGACTATCGAAATTGCTGACGCAAGTACCGGTGTTGGTGCCATACAGTTCGAACACATTATCCGCGATCACGATATCGCTGGTCGTGCCGCAATAGGTAACAGGTGAAGCCTGGGTCGTCGGCACGGCATTCATGTTGATCGGGTTCATCGATGCGCCACCGTTCGGCAGCATCCGCACCGTGTTTGATATGATGCGGCCTCGCGTCAGTGTATCCCAATGATCGTGACCAATTACACAGTTGGTTGAGACATTTCCACGTATCTCGAAATCATCACAGCCGATCAGCGCAGTCGGGTTCATACCAATGATTTGGCCTTGGAACTTACAGTTCAGAATTTTCACCTGGGTTGCCAGCGCGAAGCAGATCGTCTTGGCGCTGCCACCAGTATTCTGCGCACCGGCATTGATCTGTAAGTCACGTACGATAATATCGTGATCGATCTGGTTGGCGGGCGTTGTCTGCACATAATAGGTGGCACTCAGCTTCTTGAATTGGCCACCCGGCCAAATAAAGGCATTATAATTCGAAATCACCGCACCTATCGTAGTTGAACCCTGCGAGCCAACAATACCGCAGTTGATGATTTCGCTCGACGCGCCATTACCCCACATCTCGGTTTCTGAATACAGCAGGATCATGTTGCCAACTGCGTAGCGTCCGCTCGGTACATACAATCGACCACCACCAATAGCATTGATCTGATTAGCAGCAGCCTGAAACGCCGACGAGTTGTTGGTGCCCCATGCTACGTAGCACGCAGAATTGCTGAACGGCGTACCGATACTCGCATTGACTGTAACCTGAGTTGGCGAAGTGTAAGCTGTGATTGTAACAAAGTTCACCCACGGCGATGCCGGTATTATCCCAGGCCCGGTCGCTCCCATCGCGCCAATGATTTTACCGACATCACTGGATACGAACAGATTGGCACCAACCGTTACCGCATTGCCGGTCACACTCACACTAGTGGTCGTAGTCTGCGCGTCAGCCTTCGCGCCGTAATCTAGCACATTGATGCTATCCGCCGCACGATCCTGTGCCGCTCGTGCTACCGAACCTCCGGTCGCGGTATAATACAGCGGCCCTGTAACTGGTGCTGGCGACGGTGCGTTGAAGTTGTTGACGTTGATCCACTGCTGCGAGTTGCCATCGTCGTACCACATATACAGCAGGCCGCCTGTGGTATCGAACCACAGCATGCCCACCAACGGGGTTGTCGGCGGCGTAGCGCCGACAATAGCGTTAGCACCAGCGCCTGCCACGCCAGCCCACTTCGTGCCGTCCCATCGATATACGGTGTTGTTGGGGCCGGAGACGGCTTGGCCGATGGTGGGGGTGTCGGGGAAATCGAACAAAGCTATGGCCTCCCTACCAGGGCTTCGAGCACCTCAATCCGCGCCGCCAGCTGCTGGATCGCACCGACACAGCGGGCCAGGATCGGGGCCAGATCGAGTGACTTGAACAGCTCTGGCTTGCTGCCGTCCGCCAAGGTGGGCGAATCGGGGACGATCACACAGTCGCTGGCATGCTCGAGCAATTCGTCCGCAATCAGCCCGTAGGGCGCATGACGCTCGATCTCGTCAGTTGGCTCGCCCTTGACCCGCTTCAGCCAATCGAAAGCATGCACCCGGAACCGCATGAGATCTGCCAATGCGTCGCCGGGTGCGGAGATGTTGGTCTTCAGCCTGTGGTCGGAGAACGGAGTCGCGGACCAATACATGTTGCCGTGCGTGTTGGTGTAAGCGAACATGATGCTGGAGCCAGCTGCGAACCCGACGTAGTCACCAGCGATGCCGGTGTATTGGATGCCGTAGTTGAAACCGACCTGGACCGTGCCGTTGATAGTAGCGTTGCCGTCACATTGCACGTTGCCGGTGGAATGGACGGTGCCGCCCTGAACGGTACCGCCCTGGATGGTGCCGCTGACCGTCAGAGACGGGGCTGTGCCGGGGCCGTTCGAGGCAAAGCCTCCACCCCCGAATGTGGTCACTCCGGTGGAGCGGGGGATAGACATTGGAACGTCTAGAAAGGCGCCCGCATCGTTGTAACGAGCGATGGCAAAGTCTGAACCGGCATTGCTGCCGCTTTCAGCGGCACTGTTACCTATCTGAAGCAGCCAACGAGCGTTGGCACCAGTAAGACTGACAAGCTGCCGCGCCTGCCCTGCGTTGGCTGTCAAACTGATCTGGGCAGCGGAGCCTGCGGTGCGGGCGTCCAGCGCCACCTGCGTGGCGGGGCCTGTGAACGTCAGGGTGTTGGTCATGGTGCCGCCGGTCGTCAGCACACCACTCGCGCCCGACACGTCGCCAGAGGTCAGTGTGACCGCCCCGGTACGGGTGTTAAAGCTGGAAACGCCAGCCGCGACGCCCGTCCCACTCGACGCCGCCGTCACGCGGCCCTTCGCGTCCACCGTGATGTTCGCAAAGGTATAGCTGCCTGCGGTGACACCAGTCGTCGGAAGGGCAGGGTTTGGGTAAGTGCCCGAGAGATCCCCGCCAGCGGTAGCCCCCACGGCCAAGCGGCTGGTGTCTGACGGGTGTACGTGGTCGCCACGAGCATATGCCGTCGCAGTGCCCGCTGCTGCGGTGCCGTCCATCAAGGGCGGCGTGGTCGACGGCACCCCTGCGGCATGGACATCGACGTATTGCTTGGTTGCTGCGCCGAGTGCCACCGTCGGGTCCGCTGCCAGGATCAAGGGGCCTGTAAGGGTGCCTCCAGAGAGGCTGAGATATCCACCAATGGTGCCGACATTGGTCGCCACCACCCACTCTGTAGACGTCGGATCGGTGTACCAGACGTAGAGCTGCACATCGGTCGTGGAAAACCATAATTGCCCGGACTGCGGCGTCCCCGGTGGGCTGTCCCCTACGTAGGCATAGGCCGCGCCGCTACCGCCGCCAGCGCCACCGCCTGCAACGCCGACCCATTTGAAGCCATCCCACCGGTAGGTGGCTCCATTGGACCCGGTGACGGTGGTGCCAGACGCTATCCCGGACGGAAAGTCGTAAATGGTCAGTCCTCCTCAGTGTTTGACGCAGGCATTGGTTGACGCGTCGGAGGCCGTGGCGGTGGCATCGGCGGCTGCTGCGGCTGAAGTTGGCTGACCAGCTTGGTGATCAGGTTGCGGCTTGCTAGCTCGATCAGGAAGCAGACAACGTTCCACTCCTGCGCCTCCATAGTGGCGGGGAGCGGGCGAGTGGGGAGGAAATTAGTCTGCTGTGGCGGCTCGGGAGGCATGTCCATTATCGCATTCTCCTTAGGGCAATCCTGGTTCCGTTCATGTCACACACCCGCCACGGCATTCCAAGTACCGGCGCCGGCACTGACGTAGAGCCGCGTACCGACCGCACCATCCGTGCGCAGAAACAAACTTCCCGCAGGCTGAGTTCCGGTCGCAACGCCCGTACCACTTCGGATATTCGGTGCGCCCGACGCGCCGATTGTCACGCCGGTACCGCTGCCGTTCAGTATGATGTTCGTGCCGTTCAGTGTGTAGGTCGAGCTGGTGATTGTCATAGGCGCTGAGGCAGTGCCTAGGTTCAGGAAGCCCGAGCCACGCGATACGATATTCACGCTGGCGTTGGTCGGGCCTTGGGCCTGCATAACTATGCCGCTCGCGCCGTTTGATAATTGGAAATATGCGCCTGCTCCAAGGTTGGACAGTATGAATGCCGGCTGCGCCACGCCAGCTATTGTGTAGTAAGTGTGTTGCAAATTCAGATCATCGCGCGAGAAGATCACCTCGTCGCCAACCGGCGTGTATCCAGCGCCTCCGGTCGGTATGCCAACAGTGATCGTGCCAAGACAGTTCAGCATTGCGGCACGCGAGAACATGCCCGCCGACTGGCTCAACCGCAGCGGACCGCTGACATCCTCTACGCGCAACTGATGCCGGCTGGCGTTGTTCACCGCCAAGCTGTCTGCCAGCGCGTAATAATAGAAGCACGGCATCCCCTTGATGCGCATCCGGTAACCGCCGCCAACCTGCGACTGCGGACGGATAGCGGTCATGGTCAGCCGTGGATTGCCAGCACCATCGGTCAGTCCGTTCTGCAAATCGAATACGTTGTCATGGATGGCAACCGTTCCCTCCAGCGTCAATTGCTGGTTGAACTGCGCGCTGGTCCAGTCATTACACAGCGACAGCACCGACAACGTCGCGGTGTTCGGTCCAAGATAGCTCACCCGATTACCGACAATCCGGATTTCGGACGGTAGCGTGACCGCACGCAGCGTATCATAGACCGAACCTGCCGAAGGGCCGGACAGGTTCATCAGTTCGACCACGGCACTCGCACCAATCGACGATCCGGTATTGTCGATGACGATCTTGCAGCCGCTCAGCTCGAACAACCCGTACATCTCGTAGAGATCGCTGCGCAGGCCCATCACGCCGAGCGCCGACCCGGTCAGCGTGATCGTGCAATTCCGCACCCGGCAGTTGCCGCCACTGAACCACAGCGCCCGATCACTGCCGCCCGAATAGTTCAAAGCAACCAAGGCACCATCGACATCGATGTCATGCCCCCAATGCGCACCGATGCCGCCATCGAACGAACCGCCGCGCACCCGGATCATGTTGCCGGATTGCGCGTCGATGCCGCGCCGCGTCTTGCGGGTCTGACAGTCGATATAGCTGATGAAGTTAGACCCGCCGTTGTTGAAACCGTAGTTCGTCGTGCCGGAACCCCGGATATTGTCCACTACGCACCGCTCGAACTGGACATTAGTCGTGTTGGTACAGACGAACCCCTGCTGGATGCCGACCGTCGCACAGTTCGACAGGATCTGGCAGCCGCGCATCGTGACGTTGGCGCGGTTGATCGTCACAACCCGGTTACGCTCACCGCCGGTATTGCCGCCGGGCGGGTCGCTCATCACCACGACAAGGTTCTCGATCGTGATCTGGCTACGCATCACCTGCGCGGTGACCGCGGTGCCCGTCCCCGGCCATGTCAGGGTATCACCGATCGGCGGATAGATATCGCCGGCATCGCTCCACACAGTGAAACCAAGCTGTTGAGTAAACGCCGTGCTGCCATATCGGCCAATCAGTGCATCCGACTGGGTGATGTAGACATACTGCCCGCGTCGTCCGCTCAGGCCGGTGATCTGCGGACTGCCGCGATACAGATCGCTCCATCCGGAATACTCGCCCGACGCTACCGTAAGCAGGTCGGCAGCAAGATACTGAATGGTGACAACCTGCGTGCTTTGGCCGTTGTTCGTGGCAAGTATCTGCGCACCCGGTGCAGCCCGTCCTGACGTGTAAAACGTAAGCCCATCCGCTGTAAGTGTCTTTGGCAGAAACCAATCCAGTTGATTATCCCGGCAATAGTTCAGATAGGTCTGAAAGTTAGATGTCTCATCCGTGCCGTTGAACAGCACACCGAAGTCATACGCAGAAGCATACCCGATGCTATGCAGCCTGTTGTCAGCGTACTGCTTGGTCGCTGCGCCGAGCGGAGCGGTCGGATCGGCGTACAAGATTAGCGGTCCCGACATCGTCGTGCCGTTGATGGGTACGTAAGACCCGCTTGCTCCGAAGTTGTTCGCGACGACCCACTCGCTCGACGTCGGATCGACATACCACACATACAGCTGGGTATCGATGCTGTTAAACCAGAACTGGCCTGGGTTCGGCGGAGAGGGCGCCACATCACCGACATAAGTCCCGCCGTTGGTGACGCTGCCGGTGCCCGCGACGCTCGTCCACTTCACGCCATCCCAATAGTACAGCTCGCCCTGGCTGCCCGTGACGGTGGTACCAATCGGCGGATTGTTCGGGAAATCAAACGGCAATGGCTTATCTCCCCTCGAGCTGACGCTTCAGCGCGTCCAACTCGGTCTTGAGTTCCTTGATCGCATTCACCGCCACCGCGAGGATCATGCTCTCCTGGATTGCCTTGGCATCCGGCAGATCGGGCATCGGCATCGTGGTCACTGCCTCAGGCAGCACCCTGGCCAGTTCATCGGCGTCGAAGCCGATCTCGCGTCCGATATTGCCGCGTCCCGCGCGCATGAACCCGATCGGCGTCAGTCGTTGCAGAACGTCGAGACCTTCTCTCGCGGGCACAATGCTCTGCTTCAGTCTCGGATCAGAGACATTCGTGTAGGGGCCATTACCGCCGGTCCACGAGATCACGTTGTAGCAGGTGCCGCTCTGGCCGTTCCAATACCACATCGCGTTGTTGGCAAACGCCCAATACCCGATGTCGGTGGTTAGATCCATGGAAATGTAGTTTGAGGCGCTGAAGGAAAAGCTTCGTGTGCTGCCGGTCTGGAGTATGCCAAACGAGCTGTCGCCGTAGGCATAAACTTCCGAACCAGCCGCGATCAGGCCAGCCGCAGATATGAAATCGGCTGCATACAGTTTGTCGCCAGAGACGGTGTCGCTGGCGGCGATGGCACCGGTACTGACGATGTACGGTGCAGTGAGTTGGGATGTCGTATTAATTGTGGGGGCATTGATGGTGGTGGCATTGACCGTGCCGGTAGTGACTGAGCTGTCCACCCATAGATTGCCAGCGCCGGTCAAATACATCAGCACCCCGGACGGACCATACCAGGAGCGGGTACCGTTGGTGGCGTCCCAGTAATCATACCACGCGTTCGGGGTGGCGCTTTGGAACTGCTGGATCTTGCTGCCATTGGGGGCGACGCTGAACCACCAGTCAGTGGCAGTGCCTGGGCCTTGGATATAGAGCGTCGGCGTGGTGATGTGCTGGCCCGCGTAAAGAACCCCAGCGACGTTTAACCCGCCCGTGACCGTACCCCCTCCGAGCGGGAGATACGCTCCCGTCATGCCCGAGTTGTTGGCAATCACCCACTCCGACGAGTTCGGATCGGTGTAGTAGACGTACAGCTGGGTGCCGACGTTATCGAACCATAGCTGCCCCCCATACGGATTGCTCGGCGGCGTCGCTCCGATCTTGACCGCACCAGCTGCCGCGAACGCCTGCGCCAGCGTCATCTGTCGGGTGCTGGGCGTCTGCCCCGCCTGCCACGCCGCCATCGTGTCGGTGGGCTGCGGCGCAATCGCAGGCGGCAGCTGCCCGATCGTGATGATCGTCTCGGTCACTGTCCCTGTCGGGGACGGCCACGCCACTATCGTCTCCAAGGACTGCGGCGGCGCAGGAGGTCCAACAGTGAAGAGTGCTGCGCTCATGTTGTCGCCGATATGAAGTCGCCTGCGTCGTCCAGGATAAATTGCTCGACATCGGTCCCGAGCACCGGGATCGTGGTCAGCCCGCTCGGGCCAAGGTCGATGACCACATTCTCCAGCGGATCGCCGTAGTTCCCGGTCATGCCGAAGTCATTGTACGGACCACCCACACCAACCGGCAGGGGCGGCGTCAGCCAGAGCTGATTGCCCGCAATGTAGTAGACGACAGGATAGTACGGCTCGCCGCTGTCGAGCATGACATAGACGCGGTCGCCCAGGTTGAAGCCCGCGACACTGTCCACTGTGATAACGCCTTCCTGGCGCGGCGTCTTGGCGGTCACCCAGGTGGCGACGATGACGAACTGGTTGGGCTGCCTCGGACGTGCCTCTGGCACCGTCTGGTCGTCGTATATTCCGCGAACGAAATCCTGCGGGTGCTGCGCTTCCCAGCGCTTCGTCTCGACGATCAGGTTACCGGTCTGGCCGCCGGGGATCTTCCTGGCACGCGAGCGACGGACCTTGAACCCCGAGATATCATCGAGGATGTAGTAATCTGCCGGCTTGTAGAACCACGCCTCGGTCACGACGCACTCTCCAGCCAATGCACCGAGATATCCCACGACCCGCCGGTAAGCCCCGAGGTCGCAATGCACAGCGTGTTGGTTGCCCCACGCAACACCGCCAGCTCTTGCGTTCTGGGTGTCGGTAGCCACACCACAGCGATCGTGGTGCCACCCTGATTGGCGGCTGACATCTGATAATTCTGGGCGCGGATAGTGCCGACCGTCGTCCCCGCCACGGGCGCCGTCCCGTAAGCGGTTACCGAAGCGGTCGCGGGCGGATCTAACCCATCAGAGGGAATTACAGGTACCGTCGTGGGCGTGCCCCCGGTATTGAGGCTGGACCGCAGGACCAGCGACATATCGACCGTCGTGGCATTGTTCGTCTGCCCTGAGATCGAAACACGCTGCACACGGACGACCTGCGAGGCGCTCCCAGTGAGACAGAAGAGATCGCCCGCCGCAGTATTGGCTAGATTGACCATGGCAGCCGAGTAGTCGGGCGGGTTCGAGAACGACGACCAAGCACCGCACCAGTCAGTAGGATGGACGATCGGCCACAGCGCATTGAAGCCAGGAAGCAGCGGTGACGCAGCTGGAGGAAGTCGCAAACAGAGCAGATTAGGCCCGGTCTGCTGGCTGTACGCACAACTTGAGCACGCTGGTGTGATGCCAGCACGCTCGCTCATTGCTCGAACCGCCCACACCAGTCGTCCGCCGTCACCGTGGGGTAGTAGCTCTCCCCCGGCCGGTGGACGTTGCAGATCGGCGGCTCGTAATGGCACAGCCACCGGTCCGCCGCCCGCGCAGGCTCCGACCAGCGGCAATTCGGACAGCGGTTGGGATGCGCCTCGGCACGCTCCTCAAAGCGCGCGGCGGTCTCCTCTATCTCCGCGAGGGCGTGGCGCCGCCGATGCTGCGAGTGAGACATTCATCTCTCACTGATTGGGCAGGTTCTTGGTGAACGTCGCGATGATCGTATAGGTCGAATTGGCCGCCGCGCCCAGGGTTGTGAACAGGATCGACCCGGTGGCGCCCGCCGTCCCTGGAGGCACCACCAGCCCACCGAACCCGTTGCGCTCGCCCAGGAAAGTCCAGTGATCCGATGTTCCCAATGCCAGCAGATCCACATTGGCCGTCGCCTGCCACATGATGCGCAGCGCCATCTGGCTGATCGAGAACTTGATCTCGGTCATCGCCAGATGGGTGCCCGGATAGAGCATCTGGCCCGACATGCGCCAGCCCAACGGCCCCGTCGCGGTGGCGTCGACTTTTACGACGGCCACCTCACCCGTGGCATCGGACACATTCGTGAATTTCCCGACCGCGAATCTGGGACCGTTCTCGAGCCACTGGGTGGTGACGCTATCGGCCATGGTTCAGACAATCGCCTGACCAAACATGCCGACATTGACGCCGTAGCAGCCCGCGCCGTTCCAGGTCGGCGTCATCGCCTGCAGATTCGGGTGCTGGTAAAGCGTCCAGCGCTTGGTGCCGTCCGAGGCGTTGGGGGGCGCCCAGGTGCCCTTGGGATCGCCGGTCAGGGCGGTTGGCGGCGAGGTGGTGACCCCATTCACCAGCGTGCCGGTGCCGTAGTGCTGGACGTTGTTCCAGAACCCTTCCAGCGCGCTGATGGTGTTGCAGAAGAACGGCAGCCCAAAGACGTCCGCCTGCCCCACCGAGACGTTCGACCCCGACAGCGTGCCGGTGCAGACCACCGAGATAATCGCCTTGAAGGTCTTGGTCGTCACCACGCTGCCCGCGTTGGCCATGGTCATCGTGGCATGCTGCAGATAGCCGTACATATCGAGGCCGGTGATCGTCACCGTGGCGCCACTGTCATTGCCGACGCTGGTGATCCTGACCGCGCGCGCCAGCATGGTGGTGCCGTCGTAGCAGCCGGTGAGCTGCCTGCCCTGGCCGAAAAGACGGTAGGTCGGCGGCCCGTCGATCCAGCGCTCGGCGCCGGTTGTGACGTACAGGCCAGACAGCGTGACTGGCGGCCCGCCACCTACAGTGATACCGCCGCCGGTCGCAGGGATCAGCGTCATCGGCGTGCCCGACACCGGGATGGCCGCCGCCACGATGGTCGCCGCCGCCGCCGTCGACGGCACCTGATCGACCTGCGGATACGCCGCCAGATCGGGCCACATCATGACCTCGGGCACCGAGGTGCTGTACCCCGTCTTCCACTGCATCCTGGCGTCCTGCACGCCCGCGAACACCGCGTCGGCGGAGGGACCGACGGTGGGTGGCTGCGTGCCAGACGTGCCACCGATCGGCGGGGCAAACCGCCCCATTACGCGGTGGGCGGGGGCATAAAGTGCGGTGCGTGCCATCGTTCAGTCCTTTCAGCGCACAGAGTGCGGGGCAGAAAGCTTGATCGGTCGGATGTCGATGATCATCGCGATGCGGTCATCCGGTGAGTGATTCTCCACCGAGTGCCGCTGCTTGTTGTCGAACCACCAGATGGTTCCAGGCTCCATGAACACCTGCTCGTCACCCGCCCGGAAGACCACCCCAGGCTGCGCCTGGAGCGTCAGCTGGTAGCGCTCGTAGTAGGTCGCCGGGGCGCCCTCATCAGCGTGTGGCGCGATCTGAGCGCCCGCAGGCAGGCGGGTGATGATGACCCGCCCCAGCCGCTCGCCCTGCACCCGAACCATCAGGGCGGTGATGATCGGCAGGGCATGCACCAGCTGCCCGAACGCGGGATAGTTCACGCAATCGCGGCTGTCGACCACCTCCTCGAACGTGCCGGGAGGGTTGAACCGCAGCAGGATGTCGTCGACCTCCGCGTGCGGCGTGCCGGGATACGTGGTGCGCACCCGGTCGGCGTTCCACAGTTCGGGCTGCGTCTGCAGCTGGTGGAGCAGCGGCAGCACGTCGATCCCATGCCCAACCTGCTGGAAGCAGCGCACTAGGCCGCAGGCTTCCCGGCCAGGGCGTCCGCCGTGTGCGGTCCGACAATGCCGTCCACGACCAGCCCCTTGCTGCGCTGGAACGCCTTCACCGCATCAGCGGTGGCGGGGCCGAACATCCCGTCCTCCTTCAGCCAACCGCCCTTGTTCAGCGCCTGCTGGAGCATATGCACGTCGTCGCCGTGCGATCCCTCGGCGAGGTCGCGATGCGTGTCGGACATCACTTCTTTCCCTTCGGCAGGTGATTCGAGCCGTGATGGGCGGTGGTGTGCTTGCCGCCCTTCTTGCCTTTGTCCTTGTCCTTGCCCTTCATGAAGGGCGGTGGCTTCTTGGCCATCTACACCCCCTGATTTCCGTAGATACCACGCCAATCGGCCCAGTAGGCAGAATAACGCTGATAGCAAGCAGCCTTCGCGTTCTTGGTGTCAAAGTCATTATCCTGATCAAAGGTTATCGCATCTCGCTCGAAATATGTGAGGCCGTTCGGGATGTTGGTGCGGATGAAATACGCAGTCGCCGATGTAAAGTAGTGGTTGACCTTGATGCCGCGCGGGAAGGTGCCGACCGCGCGCAGCACGTTGATCGCGTTGTTGGCGGTGTCATTCTGCAGCACCGAGTTGTAGATGCGGTTGGCCTCGAACCAGAGCTGCGGCGGCACATGCAGCGACATCGGCAGCGCCGAGATGCGCATGCCCCGGTTGTTCTGGCACTGCATCACCTGGATCACGAGATCCTCGATCGCCACCTCGCTGATGTCGGCTGCGACCCCGAGGTTGGACTGAGGCCCCGCCAAGCAGGGGTGACTTGCCGACATAAGCGCCTGTCCGTCCGCTCCGAGCGCCGAGGCGGAGAAGCCGAGATTGTAGACGCCCGCCAGCACGTTTTCCTGGGTCTGGCGCATCGAGAACGCCAGCTGCGCCGCGCGCCGCTTGCTGACCACCTCGTAGAGGTCGTCGCGCAACTCCTCGTAGGTCACGATGTAGCCGAGCGCATAGGCGACGTGGGTGAAGCGCGACACCGGTCCCTGCACCTCGATGTCGTAGAAGATCTGCTGGCCCTGCGGCTTGACCGGGGCAAGGCCAAAGCCCGTTATTTCCACTTCCTCTTCGTAAGCTTTGTCACTAGTCTGTCTGTCAAATAAATCCAAGTATTCGATTGGGTGCTCGTTGTAACTCCGTCCCCAAAAGGCCTTGACGCCAGGCCACAAAGCCTTCGGATGTGACCCTGTCGTAATTACTGCCATTTTGCACCGACCTCCTTAGCGTGAGGACATGCCAGAAGGCAGGCAGGTCATACCTGTTGCCTTGGCGGGGTTGATGGGGTAGAAGAACGACGGGCTGAAGAGGCGCTGTAACGCCTGCCTCAGCCCTGACCCGACAGAGCGATGGAGCCGCCCGTCATGGCTAGCCAGATCATCTCGCGCCACGAAGCGAAAGCGCAAGGCCTCACCCGGTATTTCTCTGGAGAGACGTGTCCGCAAGGGCATATTGCGGAGCGATTCGTCACGTCCTACGCCTGCGTCGAATGCACAATCGCTCGCGCCGAAGACCGGCGCAGTGGCATCCGTGCCGCGAAGCGCGCTGTCGCACCGAAGCCACAGCAGCCTGACCGAGTGATCAGCCGCAAGGACGCCATCGCACAAGGCTTGCCGTGCTACTTCACAGGCTTCCCCTGTACTCACGGCCATATTGCGGAACGCGAAACGGGCAACAAGACGTGCGTTGAATGCATCCGCCTTAAGCGTTCGCGCCCTGAATATGCGGCGAAGCTTCGCGCGCGCTACGCCAAGAACCCCGGCAAGTACATCGCCATGGTCGAGGCCTACACCGAAGCGAATCGCGACAAGGTGCGTGTGCGCCGAAAGAAGCATCGAGAGGCGAACAAGGAACGCCTGAACGCCAAGACCAGAGCCTGGGCGAAGGCGAACCCCCAGAAGCGTCGGGTTGGCGAGAGGAACCGTGAGGCCCGCGAGCGCGGTGCGACTGGCTCCCACACCTACGCCGACATTCAGGCGATCGGCGAGGCTCAGGGCTGGCGCTGCGCCTACTGCCCTGCCGACATCGCCAGTGGCTATCACATTGACCATTACCTGCCGATCGCCTTGGGCGGCACGAACGATCGAGCCAACCTTCGCTTGGCCTGCGCCCCCTGCAACCAATCGAAGCACGATCTGCATCCCGATGACTGGCTCAGACGCCCAGCGCTACGTTGAACGGGTGGATTCCCTGGTTGATCTTCACCAACCATCGGGCGTACTGGCCGACTGCATTATCCGAGAGCGGTGACTGCAGCAGCTGAATGATGTGCAGCTGGTGCGCCGCCGTGGTGGCCAGCGACGCCGTCTGCATGGTCCAGCCTGACTGGCCAGAGAACGTGTTGCCGGTGCCAGACAGCAGGTTGGCGTTGCGGCCTGAAGCGCCAGAGACCATCGAGGCCCCGCCAGAGCCGTCCTCCTGCACGGCGTACAAGAGATCCGGATCGTCCGAGACCACGACATAGGCTGCCTGACCCGACGCCAGATAGGGTGTCTGGGTCTGCTGCAGCGTGATCACGGTCGTGCCCGCGTTGTTGGTAATGCCCTGGAAGGCACCGAGGATCAGGTTGCTGTCACCTGCCGTGGCAATGGCAACCGTTTGGATGCCGTTGCCGTCCGAGCTGTTGGTGACCGTGACCAACGGATCGCCGATGTAGAGGGCGGTGGGGTTCGACGCTGGCACATAGTATGTGCGTACGGCGCCGTTGTAGGGCGCGCCACTCTTCATGCTGTAGGGGCGCAACCCGAAAGGGGCATTTACATTGGGCATCGCTAGCCTTCCGCAGGCCCGCCTCCGCGCTGCGGTCGCGGGAACCAGCCGCGACGCACAGCGCTCAGGTGAGCGGTTACAGGGATGTGCTCTGAGCTACGCGCGCGCGATGCCTAGCCGCTGCGTGGCTTTTGATCCGGCTCGGGGCGTTCCTATCCCGTCGCCTTCGGGTGGCGCATCAACGTCGAGAAGTTCCTGTCTCGATCTTGATGTCGCCGCGTGTCGACCCCGCGTAGCGCAGGTTGCCATCCGTGCCTGCTGGCCTGGAATGCTCGCCGCGCCCGATCTGGGCCAGAAGACCGTGAACTGCCTTTTCCTGGGCAGCCACGTCTTCATCCCGCCAACTTTGCGGCTGCTCCATCAAAAATGCAACCAGGGGCTGCCCACCCCGTCCGATACCCACCACCATCGACACTGGCTTGCCGTCCTCATCATGGACCTGTTCGTAGCCCGCCTCGCGCGCCTCGCGGATGCGCCCCGGCACGTCGTTGAACCAATGCCGGTGGAAGCCTTCGCGGTCGGGATACGCCAGCTTCTGCTGCTGACTCCCGAACGGCTTGCGCACGAACGGCTTGCGCTCGCGCCTGGGCAGCGTATCGACCGCGTCGAATTCCGGTTCCGCCTCGCCGCTGAGCTGGCGCGCTACCTCGTCCTCGCGCCGCTGCTGCTCGGCGGCAGCGGCTTCGTTGAGCGGCATCCTGCCCGATCGCATGGCCATCAGACTTCAGGCTCCTGCTCAAAGTAGTACCTCGCAAATTCTTCACGGGTAAGCGGATCGCCTTTGCCTTCCAGCGCTTTGCGCTGACGCTCGAACTGGGCCTGCACATCGCGCGGCATCGCTTCGAAGCTGCGTGGGCCAGGGCGGCGGGTTGGCGCGCTCTCGGACGAACGGGACACGGGCGCCTCCCGGCGCGGCGGTTGGGCCACTGGCTCCTCCTCATGATCTTGCTGCATGTGCAGCGGACGGCGCTCCTGCGGTTGTTGGTACTGTCCACTCCCGTTGGTGCTGCGCACCTGCGGGAAGTGCTCCGGGAACCGGCGGCGGATCACCCGCTCTGCCGCCACCAGATGCTCCTCGACGCTACTGGTCGGCATCTCGCGCTCGGCCTGCTGCATCGCCGCGATCATCGCGACGTTCGCCACCGGGTCGTTGCGGAACCACGCGTTGCGTTGCACCCAGCCCGCAATGACAGGATCGGTGTTGGCCTGCGGCCCCTGTTGCGGAGCCTGTGGCGGTTGCTGAGGCGCCTGCGGCGGTGGCGGCCCCAACTCCCGCATGGCCTGCTCGACCGCCCTGAACGCCACCGTATCGCCCGTCTCGACCGCTCTGTCGCGCTTCTCGTTCAGCTCGGCCATGGCGCGGCGGTAGCCCATCTCCTCGGCGCGCCGGGTGGAGGTCAGCATCTCCTGCAACTGCGCACCCTGCTGACGCACCTGGGTCTGCAGATCTTGGATCGTGCGATCCGCCGCCCGGTTGCGTTCCTGCAATAAGGGCAGCAACTGTTCGCCGCGCTCGACGAACTGATCTGGAGGCAGCCATCGCTCGGGCAGCCCCTCGAACTCCTCACGCGGGCGCCAGCCCATGCGGCGCGCGCGCTGCTCCAGCACCACCTGCCCAGGATCGGGTTCCTGTTCCTGCGGTTCGGCAGACTGTTCGTCTGTCTCTGACATCCCTTGCCTCACCCTCCCGTTATCGCTAACGTGGTCAGGCGCTTAGGGCGTTCAGTTGGGGTTGTGTCTCCGAAAGCCGGCGTCTCATAGGGTGGGGCGCCGGTTTTTATTCCGCTCGTTCGTACAGCGCTCCCACGGCCTTCTGGCTGCACAGCCGGTATTCCGCACCGTCTTCGCCCTGCACAACCTTCCCCGCGTAGCGCTCCAGGATGACCCGATCGCCGGGCGCGGGCTTGCGGGTGGTCCAGCGTCTGCCCTCGTCGGTCAGCTCGAACGCCGCTTCGCCAAGCGCCACGATGACGCCAGTCTCGCTCGCCATGGTCTGCCGCTCCCGCATGTCGTCGGGCAACCGCAGTCCGCCGCGCGTGACCTCGGCGTGGACATCCATTCGGACGAGCACCTTATCATCCAAAGGGATGATGCCGCTGCGGTTGGTGCCATCGAACTCGGCGATGACGTAGTCGCGCTGGTCGCCGGTCCTGAGAATGCGCCCGGTGAGTGCCATTAGTTTGGCACCTGCGTCTTGTCATAAACCGACATACCTCCGTCGAGTGCCTGGATCGCCTTGCCTAACCGCATCGAGGCATCCTCCAGATGGCGGAAAGCCAGCATCGCGTTGGCAGCCGCCTCGCTGCTCGTGGTCTGACGCACCATGACACGCAGCCGGTCCGCGATCGGCTTTATGTCGCGTCGCAGCGCCTCGCAATCAGCTACCAGCATGTCAGTGCCCCAGCCCGCGCCCACCGCCTGCGGTGCCGCGCAACATGTCGATGATCTGGTCCAGCAGCATCTTGATCGCATCAAGCTTCTGACTGTCCGTCAGCAGCTCCCATGGCTCGATCCCACCAGGACCAACCGGCTCGTCCTCCGCCATCACACGCTCTCCTCTCGTGTCGGCTCCTCGATCCCGTACCATCGGAAGATGTCAGGCAGTCGCAGCACACACAGTTCGCTGCACATCAGCGCCCGACCACGGAATTCCGCCAGCATCATCTGGTCCATCTCGCCCGCCAGGAACGCTCTGAGCGCATCACGGAGCAGGCTGTCCCGGTAATCCTCCAGCCATTGGAGAACCTGGGACGTTACCGCCCCCCGGAGCCAAAGATTGAAGGCCATCGGCGACAGATCCAGCAAGCCCTGGCGGCGGGCCTCCACCATTTCCTCCGGCGGCGCCGTTACCTTCGCCAGATGCTCCTGCGTTAGGTGTAAGGGCATTGAGCAGCTCTACCTGATGTTTCAGCGCTCTGAGATGGATGTCGTACCAGCCCTGGTCGACATCGGTATCGGCCTTCCTGGCGTTGGCTAGGTTCAGAATCGCCTGCGACAGCTTCTGGATCTCGTCGGCCTTGTCCTTGCCGCGCCTGATCAGGATGTCCGCCTGCTCGTGGGCGAAGCGGATGTCCAGCTCCTTGTTGCGCAGGTCCGCCATCTTGGCGGCAATGTCGACTTGCTCCCTGGACAATTGCAATTGCGCCGCCGCCTGCACCATCGCGGCGTTGGGCGGCGACTGCGCGGCGAGGATCTTGTCGACCTGCTGCACCTGCGCCGCCTGCATCGCCCTCAGGCGGATTTCTCTCCCGTCGAAGAACGGGTCGGAGGCGAACTGCAGCAGGAAATTCGCTTGAGCCATCTGCTGAGTATCCGTGACCATATCCGGGTCGCTGACCGGCTCGGCGCCACTGCCGCGCATGTAGTCGAGGCGGGTGATCTGAAAGTACTCGCTGCCGATGCGGAACCCGGCCTCATCGGGGAGGTAGAGCCGGTTGAGTCGGAACAGCTTGTCGAAGTCCTGACGGAGGGACCGATGGATGCGCTTGAAGATGGCATTGAATACCTTCAGACCCTGTTGAATGACTGCAAGACCAAGGATGCCAGGGACGTTAGCGCCCGGTATCTCGCCCTGCAGCACCTCGCGGATGCTGCCGATGTCCTTCGCGGCCTCTACGAGAAACTGGAGCAACTGAAACAGCACCGGGTTAGGACCGGGCATTTCGAGCGGCACTAGGTTCTCCCGCAGCGTCCGCCCCTGCGTGGTCACTACCTTGTACTCGCCGGTCATGAACCGGACGCTGCCCGCGTTGATCGACGCACCCCCACCAATAAACCCACCCCCCGCGATCTGCAGATGGCCCGCGTCGAACATCTGATTGATGCTCGTGTTCACCGCCGCATTGATCGGGAACATCAGACTACCGAACCCGAGGTCGTACGCCCCGCCCTCCGGGTTAGGAATAAATCCGTATTTGGTGTAATAATCGATCGCCCTGATCTCGGCGACCTCGCCATCGTCTGTCGCCTCGATGCAGTCCTGATCGAACCCAACCGTGATCCTGGCCAGCTTGCCGGTGTCACGGGCGAAGGTGACGATCAGCGGCTCCTCGTAGCCGTCGCCGTCGAGATCGTAGCGACGATGCTGCTCGCAGAAGGTGACCGGCGCCTGCTCGTCCTGCGTGACGTCCCGGTTCTCGCCGTAGCCTTCGTCGCCGTAATCCAGCCACAACCCGCTGCGGATGTTCGACTCAATTTCCCACGGATAGAAGTCGATCAGCTCCGTCTTGCGCCCCGCGTCGTCGAAGCTCTTGGCCTTGTAATTGACGCACAATCTGAGCGCCGAGACGATTTCCGAGACATTCCGCCGCTGCTTCGGCTCGAAGTAGTTCTTGCGGAACATGGTGCCCGCGATGGCCACCGTGATCAGCAACCGGTCGGTCTGCTCCTCCCACTCGGGCATCTCAGACAACAACTGCCAGCTCATGTGGCGCCCGATCTTGTCGGCACGCGCCTGCTTGGCGCCCGGCGGCATGATCCACAGTGGTCGCCCATCGGGGCTGGTCGCCTGTTGCGGCGCGCCGCCCATCGCTGGCCCCACTGACTGCTCGCCCATCGGCGGCCCGCCACTCATCAGCTGGCCAGGACTAGCGCCACCCATCGGAGGGCCTTGCGGCGGCAACGCCCCCGGTCCTACCGACCCAGGGCCTCCTGGCGGCGGTCCTTGCAGGGGACCGGCCATGCCGCCAGGAGCACCCCCAGCCCCCGGCATCCCTGGCGTGCCGGGAGGAGGCTGCCCGCCAGCAGACATCGGAGACGGCGGCACCAGTAGCGGCACACCGCGATCGTCGCCAATCACCGTGCCCTTCACGACGTTCCGTCCCTGCACGATGCTCGGATACGCCCGCGCGTTGAATTGCAGCGCTGCGATGGTGATCAGCGGGAAGCATATATTCGAAGCGTCAGGCCACGGATATGTCTTCGGCTCAACCACCTGGAGCGCGAAGTTCATCCATTGCTCGTACTTTTCCTTCCAGTCCGCCCGCGTCTCCTCGTCCAGCTCGTACTCACGCTTCGCCTGATCGGCCAACTTCTGACGGTCAGTGTCCTCGATCTCGTCGGCAATATTCTTTCGTACAATCCAGCGGGCGAAGCGGCGCACATGCTCAGGCTTGAGCAACGGTCGGCGCTCGCCCTGCCCGAGACGCGGATCGGAGAGGGTCTGATCGGGCATCGGCGGACGCAGCGGCAGGACGTTGCCGCTATGGAGGTCGCTAGGTTCCTCTGGCTCAGGCGGCCCTTGCGCCTGCTCCTGGTCGTCAGGAGCCTGCTGGTCGTCCTGATCGGGTGATGGCGGACCACCCATCGGGAGGGCGCTGAGTGCCGCGCTCATCTCATGCGGTGCTCTCTCATCTATCGGCTACCACAATATATAGACAGCCGCGCAACCGGCGGTGTCAATCGTCGGGCGCGTTTTCCCGCTCCCATTCCGCGCACCACAGCTCGGGCGTCACCACCGGGAACGCGCTGATCACCCGGTACTTCCCAGGCTCATCCGTGGTGTCGAGGAACGGCAACGGCGGATGGCGGCAGCAATTCAATTCGCCCTCCTTATCGAGGCGCGCGAACCGGCAGGTGCCACACGACGGTATCAGACTACTGGACATAGATCCTGTAGTGTTTCACGTGAAACACCGCGCCAAAGCGCTGAGGCTGATCTCATCGCGGCATTATGCTTCGGCTTGCCACAATAGACATTTCCTGGTGCATACGGGCCACGATCTAAAAAACGGCACATTCCCCAGTTCCCGTGGCGCTTAACCCCGCGCTTGGCACGAGGCCCGCGCCTCGTCAGCTCCACAATCCACCAATCCCGCCATTCTTCGTAGGTGAATAGGAACGCGATCCCACGCGCCTTGGCGTGGGATCTATGTTTGTAGAACGCTTCACGAGTCAGGTTACCAAAATTCCTGCTCACAGCCCGCTCCGGGATATCGGCACTCTCAGCCTCTCCGGCTCGCTCCATTCATTCGGCACACTCCCCAACGTCGGCTCGCTCACCTGACTCGTTACCCTCTTGCTCGTCGGCCCGCTCAGCTCCTTCAGTACACTCCACAACGGCGGCTCGCTCGCTCGCGGCTCACGGTACCCTCAGTGAAATCGGCTCGCTTCCCCGAGACGGCACTCTCCCTTGTCGCGGCTCGCTCAGCTATTGCGGCATCCTCCTCATTGGCGGCTCGCTCAACGTCCTCGGCACTCTCGATCTCGTCGGCTCGCTCGTCATCGCTCGGCACCCTCCGGCTACACGGCTCGCTTACCCCTTGCGGCATTCTCATGGTTGGCGGCTGCGGGCAGCAGTGACCCCATAGCCACGCCTAGCTCGTGGCTGCTAGGATGAGGCCACCGCCCGCTCTATCGATCCGATACTATCCCCATCGACGGCTCATCAGTTCCCGCGTCAGTAGCCCGTGACGCGGGAACGGGTGCGATCTTGGACCAACCGCGAGTTCAACTCCAATAGGTCATTATCAATCTTCTCGTCACGCCACTGCATAGAAGGGCCAAATAGTCTTGTGGCAGTATATTGCAATGCATCCGCCGGGTGGCTGTATGAGTTCTTCTCAGGCTTATCAGCCCACCTTTCTACTCCTGCCATTTTTATGCGCCTGAAGTGGTAACCCCCCATTAATGCTCTTCTCAAACGAAAACACCTCGGGTGCAGGTTGAACCCTGGCCTGCCGTCATCATCCATGGTGCGCAGCGGCTTTCTTACGCATTCCTGGCGGATTTGTGGGGTCTGCTCGCCCGGCTCGATCTCGATCCCCTTCGCATGCAGGATGTTGAAGCAAGTCCTCTCGTCAGTCTCCGCGCGGCTCTGCCCCGCCGGATCGCCTACGTCGATGAACTCGGTGTCAGGGTAGTACTGCGAGCTGTGCGAGAGAACGCGGTCGCTGAACCTGTCCACGCCCATCGAGTCTGCGCACAGCTCATCCACCACGATCCACTGCCCGCTGGTCCGCAGTTGGCTGAAGATACAGGCAGGTGTGAGGCCGAAATCCCAACCGCGATGGACAGGGAGGCGAGAATCAGTGCGCGGCGCGCGCTTCTCATCAGTAGCTCCAGGGCAGTGGACGTTATCGTGGTATTCCGGGAACACGGGTCGCCCCTCCATAACAAACCCGTATTCGCCTTTGCAATAAACTCTGACCCATTCATCAGTTTTGTCGATCGCCAGCCGCTGCCAGTAGCCCGCACTCTGGTTCTTGGTGTTCTCCGCCTGCGGCGATAGCCCGCTCGGCTGCTTGAACACCTTGGCGTACTTATCCACCGTCAGCCCTGGAATGTATGCCGCGAGCTGCTGCACCGCCTCGGTGTGATCGGTCTGCTCGAAGAACCGGTACCATGCGCTGTCGGTGTCGGGCGGGTTCGTGTCCATAATTATGCCCGCCCAGGTGGCGCCGCCCTCACGGCGGGCCGGGAAGCGGTCGACGCGGCCCTGGAGCGCATCAACGATCGCCCATGGCACCTCGCGCGCCTCGTTGACCCAGGCGCCAGTGAGGTCCAGCGACAGCAGATTGCGCACATGGTCGGGGCGATCGAGCGCCCGGAACAGCAATTCAATCTCGGCGGCGCGCTTGTCACCGGGCGCCGCGATCGTATTGATCAGGTATTCGTGCTCAGTCGCCCGCCAGCGCCCACACATAGGATATGGGAACCATTGGTGTACCGTTCTGATCGTGGTGTCGTTGAGCTGGCGGTATGTGTTCCTAATGACCGCCCAACGCGTGCGTCTGACGCCATCAGGTCCGGGCTTCTGTTTGAGGCCTCGGTTGATAAGATCCCAGAGACAACCTGAGGATTTCCCCGATCCGAACGGCCCCATGAGGCCACGGATGAACGCGTCGTCGTTCATGAACGCATGAATCGTCGGCACATCGGCGGTGAAGTAGTTCAAGATCTGGGGTGGCATGGCGAGATCAGCCGGTGGTTACGCGTTACACGATAGCGGTATAACGGCTATCCGCAACCACCGGCCCGCTCGACGGCTACGATACTCTCCGATCAGACGGCTCGCTTCTGGATATCGGCACTCTCCCGTTGAACGGCTCGCTCCCTTCGCCCGGCACCCTTCCCCGAGTCGGCTCGCTCCTGGCCAACGGTACACTCCGAATACCCGGCTCGCTCCATTGCCTCGATACCCTCAGCTACTACGGCTCGCTCAATATCTTCGGCACTCTCCCAGACAACGGCTCTGGCATCTCGGCACTCTCTTCCGTCGCGGCTCGCTCTCTCCTAGTGGCACACTCGCGTTCATCGGCTCGCTCTCCGTTCGCGGCACCCTTTGATTGGACGACTAATCCTGCTGTGGCGGCTCCGCGTCCACCCGACTCCAGTCCCGCAGCGGCTCCGGGATCTCGTTTTCATGTTCTGGGGTCCAGTGCTTAGGAATATCACCCCCCCAGTTCAGCCAGATGTAGTTTGTCCGCGTCAGCGGTATACCGATCTTGAGCATGTAGTTCAGCGTGGAGTCATCCTTGCGAAATGGCTCCAGTAGCTTCGCGTCGATCACCTTCATGACGGCTCGCTCTTCATCGGCGGCACTCTCATGGGCAACGACTGCGCTCCATCCTAGCGGCACTCTCATGGGTCACGGCTACACCTTGCTCGCATCCTGCAGCGGCTCAGGAATCTCACTCTCGTGCTCCATCGTCCAGGGCTCAGGTGGCCGCCCCGCGTGGGCTAGACTGATATACTGCTCACGCGTCAGTGGCATGTTCTGGCTCAACATGTGATCCAGCACGCTATCGCCCTGACGGAACGGCTCTAACTCACTCCTCGTCGTCGCCATACTCCTCGCCTCCTGCCCAAGACGGCGCCTTGATGCCGCCCGCGTGGTCATAAACCGCCTGCCGCTTCTGGTCGTTCGTCATCTTAGCGTATTGACCATCGCCGCGCCAGATGCTTTCATTGTGCTTGACGAACGCCTCGTTCCGCTTGTCCTCAGGCGAGAATAGCCCGCGCACGCCTTCCCAAGTGATCGACTGCAGCTCACGCGGCGAGATCCCGAGATCCTTGGCGGCACGCCGATACGCTTCAGCATACAGCCCATACAGCCCCTTGTTGCCGATGGTGGCGTTGTTCGCCGCTCCGACCCGGCCCTTGCCGACCGTGGTCCCAAGGCCGTGGCCGACCTCCAGCGCCTTAGCCCCGAGCGGACGCAGCAATGCGGCGGCGATCGCGTGAGTGTCGATGGTGACGTCGTGGCCATGCAACGGAGCGATAATGTTATTGAAAAAGTTGCGCACCTTGTGGTTGCCGCCCATCAGCCGCGAGATCGTCGGCAGATCGGACGTCTTCAGCGCCTCCATCGCCTTGGAGATCTCTTTGAACGATCCCCAACTTACCTTCCTGGGCTTGGCTTCCTCCAGCACGTTGCCGCGCTTGCCGATTCTGGCTGGCACCATGACGGTCGCACCGGTCTCGCCCTCCGGGGTGACCAGTTTGTAGTCCCGCGAGTTGTGCGCTTCATCGAACCAGCGCGACCACACCGCCTGTTCGAACGGCGTCTTCAGCGCGCTCGGCGGCGTGTTCTCGAACTTGGTCTTCAGCCGCTCCAGTTCAGCGATGGTATTGGGGTCTTTGTCATCCTTCCGCAGCTGATCGATGTATTTCCCGGCGTAAGTGCGCATTTCCGGCGTGAACACCAGATTGCCGCCGTGACGCTGGTTGATCTCCATCAGCCGTCGCGCGAGGTCGACGTTCTGGTACCAGTCCTTCTGCGGTGATAGCGCAGCAAGCACCGCCGCCGCCTGACGCGGATGGACATTGAACTCTTGTGCCAAGTCATGGGCGATCTTGTTGGCGCCCTCGTACCACTTGCCCGCGCGCTGGGTGACCTCCTCCCCATGCTCCTCCGTCATCTTGGCGTGGAGGAACTTCAGATTGTCGACAGCGTGCTGAATGAAGGTCTCTTTGATCCGGTTTGGATTGTCGGTGCGTAGCTTCTGGAACCCCGGATAGTTCGCCTTGATCATCGCGGCGTTCTTGTCCCAGGCCTCCTTGCCCTCCTTCATGCTGGGCAGGCCGATCGACAGATCGCTCCTGCTGTGCGTGTCGATGCCCTGGGCCTTCTGGGCCGCTTCGGATGGCACGCGCGTGCTGATGCGCTCCTCGCTGCGGCTGCGCGGCGCCTCTGCGGGCGGCTCGGCAGCTGTTGGTTGGCCGGGCTGATATTCGGGCACGTCGGGCGCCAAGGACCGCAGCATGCGGGCGGCAGCACCGACCGGACGGCGCGTGATCGCGCCCGTGCCGGGATCTTGCCGATACTGCGTGACGTCAGTCGGCCCACCCTCCGCCAGCAGGCCCCCAGATGTTCCAGCTAGGGCCTCGGAGCCGCCCAACGACGGCGCTGCGGGCGCGCCCTGCGCCGCCAACGCACGCAGCGAGGCCGAGCCACCGGGCATCATGGAAAGCGCTGGAGGGGGCGCCCGCGACGCTTCTGACGGGACCTCTGGCAGGGGCATCCCCATCTGCGGCGCGCCGGTCTGCGACGGCGTCATGGCCTGTTGCGCCAATCGCGAGAGAGACATCGCTGCGGTCGGCGGCTGGATCGGCGCGACGTTCGGCGCGGCGCGCGGGGTTTGCCAGAGTTGGTCCGTGAGCTTGGCGAGTGGGTCAAGCTGCTTCTGGTATTTCGTCAGAGGGTTGGCCGGATCTTCCGTCGGATCGACGGTCGGATACGGAATCGTGCCGAGACTCGCGGACATGGCGGGACGCTAGCACTGATGGCCGCTATCAGCGACTACCCTAGCCTCCCGCCACCGCTCTATCGTTCCGACACTCTCTCGTATTCCGGCTCGCTCCCGATCCACGGCACCCTCAGAGACGGCGGCTCGCTCACCAACCCCGGCACACTTCCTATGCCCGGCTCGCTCAGCGGCCACGGCACCCTCACGGACGGCGACTCGCTCAACTCCGCCGACACCCTCCTAGCCCCCGACTCGCTCACGAGCCACGGCACCCTCCGATAACACGGCTCGCTCTGACCTCACGTCACTATCATCTATTTCGGCTCGCTCTCAGATTACGGCACGCTCGCTGCCCTCGGCTCGCTCCCAACTCTCGGCACACTCCATACTTTCGGCTCGCTCATTCGCTACGGCATTCTCCCACTTCGAGGCTGAAGGAGACGTCCGGCCCATGGAACCAGACGCCTCCCCGCAGTGGCCACCGCTTGCTCTGTATACCCGGTACACTCCAAGGGATCGGCTATCGCCCCGGCGGGCCACGCCGTGCCTTAGCCTCGGCGAGATCCGGCATCAGCTCAAGGTTCGGAATGCGCAGCAGATGCGCATGTCCAGGGATGTTATCTAGAACGTAAGGATGGGGCGGCAATTCCTCATACCGCGCCCAGTATAGGACTTCATGCAGGTGCGAGAGGAATATCTTCACCGCCCTTCTCTGCGCCCGCAGGTGTATCCGCGCTGGCGGCAACATTCCTTGACTATACCAACCATACGCGTCCGTATTGGGGTCGAAGCGTTTCTCCGCCAGCGTCGCCTCCGCCGTCTCGCGATACAGCCCGCGCTGGTTGCGCTCCGTCTCCCACTCCTTCCGCTGTTTATACAGCTTGCCGTAGACGTCATCCGGACGATTGGAAACCTTGACGAAGCTGTCGCCGATCAGGAAGCACAACCGCTTCAGCCCCGCGTTCCAGGGCCGCTTCGCCACCGCGCGCACGACCGACGCGCGGGTAAACACGATCTTGCCGGTGTCGTAGTCCAGCAGCCGCTGTCGCAGCCGCTCAGGCGCCGTGTAGATCGCCTCGGCAATTTTCAGGAACTGCTCTTCCGTGATGTCACCACCACGCCGCTGTCGCCCTGGCGCCGGGTTTTCGCCAATAATCCTGGCCACCAGCTCGGTCGCCTTGGCAGTGCCCAGCCACTTCGCGGTCGGATCTAGCCCGGCAAACCGCCAGATATGCCCCACGGTCGGTGCTTTCTCGATGTCGATGTTCGCCAGCAGTCCTGCCGCAATCACCGGCCCGATGCCCTTGATGCTGCGCGCCCAGACCCCGCTGACATCGCTGGCGCTGTAGTAGTCGAGCGCGGCCCTGATCTGCCCCTCCAGGTGCTCCTCCTGCCCGTACAGCCACGCCAGCACGTCGTGTGGCTCCGGGGCGAGCGGCTCGTCGTCCGCACTCTCTTCCGCGCCCTCTTCTGCGCTACCATTGCCCACCGGCTTCAGCTGCGCCAGCGTGCGCACCTGATGGGCGCTGCGGATGCGGTTCTCCTGCATCGAATAATACGCATCCGTAAGGAACCGCGCCTCCGCCTTGCCCAGCGTGCGGCTGGCTTCCTTCAGATCCCTGCTGAGCTTCTGGATCGGCGTCAGCAGCGCAGGATCGGCGGTCGCGGTCATCATCTGATGCAGCGCCTCGATGCGCTGGAACACGTCCCTGAGGACGTGCTGCGGCACTGTGCTGGTGCAGCGGCGCAGCAGGCCGAGGCTGTCCTGCACCAGCTCAAGCGGTGGCAT
>Ga0126378_10000091_pt1 | contig 66072 bp, 50 predicted proteins | sample PanSoiMetPlot_23_FD_92587 | JGI IMG/M metagenome (GOLD analysis project Ga0126378, IMG submission 92587) | Tropical forest soil microbial communities from Panama - MetaG Plot_23 | ecosystem: Environmental > Terrestrial > Soil > Tropical forest > Bulk soil | place: Panama | collected 2016-02-17 | reverse complement strand
GGCACGGGCCCCGATGGCGTGATCACTGCGGAGGATGTTCAGAGGTTTGCGGGATCGAAAGGAACTGGCGCCGCCAACGCGATTACGTCTTCGAAGGCGGCCGCGACAGAAGCTGAACCGCTGAGCCAAGTCACGCGGCTGATGGCCGAGCGCACGACCCAAAGCTGGACAAGCGTGCCGCACTTTTTTCTGGTGCGTGACGTGGAGGCCACAGAATTGATGGGAGCGCAGAAGCGACTTGGAGAGGCAACGGACGCCGCTCCGACCGTAACAGACCTGCTGATTGCGTTGGTTGCACGGACGCTGGCTAAGCATCCGCGTATGAACGCGAGCTGGACGGGCGAGGGCATTCGTTTGAATCCTGAAGTCAACATCAGCGTGGCCATCGCCGTGAAAGACGGGGTGGTTAGCGCCGTGATTCACAACGCTAACACTCTGAAGATCGCAGAAATTTCCACGCAGCGGCAGGAATTGGCAGAACGGGCGCGGGCCGGACGGCTCCGGCCTTCGGACATCAACGGCGGAACTTTCACGCTGAGCAACCTGGGCATGTACAAGGTGGATGCCTTCAGCGCGATCATCACGCCTCCGCAGGCGGCGATTCTCGCGGTGGGAGCCATTTCCGAGCGCGTAGTGGCCGTGAATGGCAACCCGGCCGTGCGGCCGATGATGACTATGACACTTTCGAGCGATCACCGCGTCGTTGATGGTGCGCGGGCCGCAGAGTTCATGGGCGATTTGGCGGAAGCCATACGCGAACCGGGAAAAATGTTGTAGAGAATCGATTGGAAGGTTGCTGCCGTTCGCGCCGTCTGATTGTTTCACGCCGAGGTCTTCGGAAAAAAGAGCGGGATAGGTTGTCATGAGGGAGGCGTTCCCATGAGCACAGTGAGCCGACGCGACTTCGTGAAGACAACTGCTCTTGCGCCTCTGGCGGTCACGCCGTTTTCCTTGAGCGCGCAAACACCCAAAGAAGATCGCTTCGACGTTGTCGTTGCCGGGGCCGGCCACAACAGCTTGATCACAGCGGCATACCTTGCGAAGGCGGGCTATCGCTGCCTCGTGTTAGAAGGGCGGCCCATCGTTGGCGGAGGCGTCAAGACAGCGGAATTGACGCTGAAAGGATTCAGAGACGACGTTTGCTCGACGTCGCACGCATTTTTGATGGACAACCCGATGATGAAGAACGACGAACTCAAGTTGCGCGACTATGGACTCGAGTACGTCGATCCGGATCCGATCTTTCATGTTCCCTTTGCTGACGGCAGTTACTTGACACAATGGCGCGATGTGGACCGTACGTGCGCGGAGTTTGCAAAATTTTCGAAGAAAGACGCTGATGCTTATCGACAAATGCTGGCGGAGTTTGACGCGATCCGGCCGATTCTGTTTGGAGCAAGCTTCACGCCTATCGGTTTCGGCAAACCGCTGAATGACCAGTTGGCGCGAGCGCCGCGAGGAAGATGGTGGCAGCGACGGCTGGCAATGTCCGCGTGGGAAATTATTCGCGACACGTTTGAAGACGAGCATTCGCGGACGTTCCTCCTGTTCATGGCACATTTGGCGGCCGAGCCCCCGGACGCGCCGATGACGGGGCGCCTGGCGTTTGGCGCGGCGCGACAGCAGCATTCGGGCCGGCCCATTCCAAAGGGCGGCTCGGGAGTCCTCACACAAGCGCTGGCGCGACTCATTGAGGCGCATGGCGGAACGCTGCTAACCAACAAATGGGTGAAGCGCTTGATCGTGGAAAATGGCCGGTGCGCCGGCATGGAGTGCAGCGACGGGAGCTCATACCGCGCGGAGAAGGCGGTGGTTTCGACGATTCACATTAAGCATTTGGTGGACATGGCGCCGCGCGAATTGTGGGGCCAGGATTTCATCGATGGCGTGGAGACTTGGCAGGCGGAAAACCCCATGTTCGTGACGCACTACGCAACCAGCGAGCCGCCAAAGTTCGCGGTGCAAGGTGGCATGCTGTCGCCCATCGAAGCGGGCATTTTAGCTTCGCCGGAGCGGGCGCTGCGGTTCGCATACGATGATGCGCGCGGCGTTGCGAACATGGAAGATCCGCCAATGCAGATTATTACTTGCACCGTGGCGGACCCCACGCGCGCGCCCGCTGGAATGCACACCGTCAAAATCGTCGGCTGGCAACCCTACTCGTTGAAAGAAGGTCCGGAACATTGGGATCAAATCAAGAAAGAGGTTTCCGATGCCTACCTCCAAGGTCTGCGGCGATATGCGCCGAATCTGACGGACGACAAGATTCTCGCGCGATTCATTGAAAGCCCGCTCGACCTTGAGCGCATGAATCCGCATTTCTGGCACGGCAGCGCGCACGCCGGCGCGCAAAGCGCGTCGCAAGTCGCTGCAATGCGCCCGATGCCCGGTTGGGCGCAGCACAAAATGCCGATTTCCGGGCTGTATCAGACCGGCGCCACGACGCATCCTGGTGGGTCTGTGACCGGAGGTCCTGGACGAAATGCCGCAATGGTGATTCTCAAGGATTTCGGCACCAGTATCGAAGAAGTGGTGAATCCGAAAGCTTAGGCAGGGCAAGGAGCGCGCGAAGATTAGGTGCGAGGAGATGCAGGAATGGTGATTTGCGGGAAAGTGTCGCCGCTGATTCTTGCAGGGACCTTCACGGCGATTTTCTTCCTCACCCCTATAGCGCGCGCGCAGCAGGCAAAGTCTTCGCCATCTTCGCCGTCGGCAAGGAACATGGTGCCGGACAATCTAAGCGAGCATCCTGCGCCAGCACAGCCAATTCCCTACAGTCACAAGAAACACTTGGCCCTGGGACTGAATTGCAAGGACTGTCACACGAATCCCGAGCCGGGCAAGCTGATGACGTTTCCGGACACGGCGAAATGCATGCAGTGCCACGTCGCAGTTGCAAAGGAAAAGCCGGCGATCCAGAAGCTGGCGGAGTACTCGAAAGCAAAGCAGCCGATTCCCTGGGTCCGTGTCTACAGCGTGTTGCCCGGTGTGAATTGGACCCACCGCGCTCATGTGAAAGCCGGAATTAGTTGCGAGACGTGCCACGGCCAGGTGCGCGAGATGGACGCCGTTTCGCAGGTCACAAGCGTGACGACCATGTACGTCTGCCTGAACTGCCACGAAATAAATCACGCCAAAGCGGCGTGCGACACTTGCCACAAACATTGATCGGGCGGAAAATTTATATCGAGGAGGGCTAATGGCGAAGCCGATGGAAATCGAAGTGAACGGCAAGCGCTATGCCATCAACTATCCTCCGGACACGCCGCTTTTGTATGTCCTGCGCGACGAGATCGGCCTGACGGGTACTAAGTATGGATGCGGAGAGGGACAGTGCGGCGCCTGCACAGTGTTGATCGGAGGAGCGCCGAGGCGAGCCTGTCAGATTCCGGTCAGCGCAGCGGCAACAAAACCCGTCATAACCGTTGAAGGCTTGGAAAAAGAAGGAAACCTGCATCCCGTGCAGCAAGCATTTCTGGATGCGGGCGCGTTTCAGTGCGCGTTTTGCACGACGGGGATGGTGATGAGCAGCGTCGGCCTGCTGCAGACAAATGCGAACCCAAGTCAGTCGGACATTGTGCAATTCCTACAAGGGAACATTTGCCGGTGCGGAACACACCCGCGCGTCATCGAGGCCGTGCAACAGGCGGCGAAGATTATGCAGGAGCACGGGCGATGAACAACCTTCCACAGAAGTTCGTTGCCGAACCGGAACGTTATGAATTCTCAGCGGCACCTATCCATCAATTCGAACTGGCGCGCCGCGACTTCTTCAAAATTCTTGGCGCGGGAATTGCCGTGTTCGTGGTCACAAAGAACGCGTTGGCGCAAGAAACAGCTCCGGGGTCGCGGTCGTTCCATAACGAAGAGCTGCCTAAGGAGATCACTTCCTGGCTGCACGTTGGGGAAGACGGCATGGTGACCGGGTTCACCGGCAAAGCCGAAGTGGGCCAGAATATTCGCACCTCTGTTTCGCAAACGGTCGCTGACGAGCTGCGCGTGCCCTTCGCGAGCGTGCGCCTGGTGATGGCTGATACGAGCCTGACGCCCTTTGATGCGGGCACGTTTGGCAGCCGCACCACGCCAACCATGACGCCACAATTCCGTCGTGTAGCCGAAGCGGCGCGTAATTTGCTCATTGGTGTCGCCGCTAAAGAATGGAACGTTGCGCCCGAAGGGCTAGTTGCCGCGGACGCCAGGGTCACGGATCCGGCGTCAAAGCGGTCGCTGACTTATGCCGAACTCGCGCGCGGCAAGACGCTAGCTCAGAACCTGCCCGCCGAAGATCCCGTCACACCTGCGGCAGAGTGGAAAATTGCGGGCAAGCCGCTTCCGAAAGTAGACGGCCGCGCGTTTGTCACGGGCAGCCACAAGTACGCGAGTGATATTCGGCTCGAAGGAATGCTCTACGGCAAAGCGCTGCGCCCCCCATCGTTCGGCGCCACGCTCGCTTCCTATGATGACAGCGCCGCGAAAGCTATGAGCGGAGTGACGATTGTTCACGACGGAGACTTTGTCGGCGTGGCGGCGCCGAGCGCTCACGAAGCGCAAAAGGCACTGGAAGCGATCCATGCGCAATGGAAAGAGGTGCCGCAAGTTTCGAGCAAGGAGATTTTCTCGTACCTCAAGAAGAATGCGGAGCCATCTTCAAACGAGCGGTTCCGAAGGGCGAAAGGCTCGGTCGATGAGGGTCTTGCTGCTGCGGCGCATCGCTTGGAGGCGACGTACAACGTTGCGTATATCGCGCACGCGCCACTTGAGCCGCGCGCAGCAGTGGCGCAATGGGCCGATGGCAAGCTCACGCTGTGGACCGGAACTCAGCGGCCATTTGCGAATCGCGACGAGCTGGCCAGCATCTTTCACATTCCTGAGAAGGACGTCCGCGTCATTGTTCCAGACACTGGTTCCGCCTACGGAGGAAAGCACACCAGCGATGCGGCGATTGAAGCCGCGCGTCTGGCCAAGGCCGCGGGGAAGCCCGTAAAAGTTGTCTGGACGCGCGAGGAGGAATTCACCTGGGCCTATTTTCGTCCGGCGGGAGTCATTGAAGTCAAAAGCGGGGTTAGCAGCGACGGAAAATTAACGGCGTGGGAATTTCACAACTATCACTCCGGAATGTCGGGCATCGAAACGCCCTATGACGTAACCAACCAACTGACGCAATACCACCAGGTGCCGCTCGTGTTGCGCAGCGGGTCTTACCGCGGCCTGGCAGCTACCGCCAATCATTTCGCACGTGAGACGCACGTCGATGCGCTTGCGCGCGTTGCGCAAATAGATCCGCTCGATTTCCGTATGAAGAATCTCTCAGACACGCGCTTGCGCGCCGTTTTGGAAGCTGCTGCGAAATCCTTCGGCTGGCCGCAAAAGAAAACGCATACTGGTCAAGGCTTTGGGATCGCCTGCGGCTTTGAGAAGGGTAGTTATGTCGCAACTTGCGCTGAAGTTGCTGTCGATCGTGCTTCCGGTGGCGTGCGCGTCGTGAAGGTCGCCGAAGCGTTCGAATGCGGCGCCATTGTCAATCCGGATGGTTTGCGCAATCAGGTTGTTGGCGCGATTATTCAAGGTCTCGGCGGGGCGCTCTTCGAAGCCGTTGAATTCGAGAACGGTCGCATCTTGAATCCGCGTTTTGCAACTTATCGCGTGCCGCGATTCCGCGATGTGCCCGAAGTCGAGGCGATTCTCCTCGACCGGAAAGACATTCCATCGGCTGGCGCGGGCGAGACGCCCATTATGGCCATCGCTCCGGCCGTTGGGAACGCTTTGTTCGACGCCACCGGAATACGGCTGAACAATTTGCCGCTCGTGCCCAACGGCCTGCGAGCGGCATGAAGCGCAAAAGCTTTGATCCCTTAGAATTTGATGCCTTAGAAAAGGACACAGCATGAAACGTTTCGGCCTGATTCTCGGACTGGCGGTTGTGCTCCTGACGGCTGGCGCATGCAAAAAGCAGGGCAGCGACAACGACGCGATTCGCACCGGGATTCTGCAACATCTAGCTACGATCGGCACGCTCAACATGAGCGCCATGGACATGGACCTACGCAGCGTCTCCGTCAACGGAAATCAAGCTCACGCGGAAGTCGAGTTTCGGCCCAAGACCGGCGGCACGCCCGGGTCGGGTATGCAGGTGGCATACAATCTCGAAAAGCGCGACGGCGCTTGGGTGGTCCTGAAATCACAAAATCTTGGCGGGATGCAACATCCTGCTGCGGGGCAAAACCCGGCCACAAATCAGGATTCTGCTGCCGGCGGCTCGCGCAATTTCCATGACATCTTGAACCCAGCTGGAACGCCCGCGCAAGGCACGCTACCTCCGGGTCACCCGCCCGTTGGTTCGCAGCAGCCGAATTCTCAGCCCAGCAGCCAAACACAGTCACAAACGAAAAAGCCCAGCTGATCGCTGACAGCTCGGCCGGAAGTGCTAGAGAGAAGCGAGCGGATGGTTGCCTCTCAGAAATCTTGTAACTCATCCGCTGGCAGCGCCACACGCACCGCATTCAATACTGCAAACAAATCGATCAACTCTTGCGCGACGGCGCCGCCGACCGGCGGCAAGTAGCCAGCCGCCGCAAAAATCATACCAGCCATGCTGGCGATCATGCCGCCCAGCGCGCTTTGCAGCGCAATTCTCCGCATGCGCCGCCCGATGTGCATCAATTCATCGATTTTCCCGAGGGCTAGATCGAGCACCACCGCGTCTGCGGCCTCTGCCGTGATATCGCTGGCAGAGCCAAACGCCACTCCTACGGTTGCCGCCAGCAATGCAGGGGCGTCATTAATGCCGTCACCAACAAACAGCGTCTTGCCCCGCGAAGTCTCCTGCTTCACGATTTCCACTTTTTGTTCGGGGCTTTGGCCAGCGCGGACCTCGGTAATCCCGACCGTTTCCGCCAGGTATTTCACTTCGGATTCGCGATCACCCGAGACAAGCATTACCTTGGCCACACGGTGCCGTGGCTGCAGATGCTCGATAAACGGGCGGCTGTCTTTTCTCGGCGTGTCGCGGAAACGGAGCGCCGCGGCGTATCGCCCGTCGATAAAGACGAGACACTCGAGCCCCGCTGCCAAGGAAGGGGGCGGCAGATTTTCCGCTGCAACCTTGCTCCGTCCAGTGATTTGGACTTCTTTACCGTCAATGCTGCCGCGAAGACCTTCTCCTGGGCGCTCACTGACTTGGCTTGCTGGCAGGATGTCGATATTTCCTTCCGTGGCCGCACCAACGATAGCGCCGGCCAGTGGATGCTTCGAATACTGTTCCAGGCTCGCGGTCAGGCGCAGCACCTCCACTCGATCGAAACCTGGGGCGCAAATCACCTCCGTCAGCGTGGGCTTGCCGTACGTCAACGTGCCGGTTTTGTCGAAGATGAGCGTTCGGCAGGAATCGATCTGTTCCAGCACCGCGGGATTCTTGATGATGATGGCGCGCCGCGCCGAAAGCGAGATTGCTCCAATAATCGCGACGGGAATTGCCAGCAGTAGCGGGCAAGGTGTAGCGATAACCACCACCGCCAGGAATCGGTGAGCGTCGCTGCTCAGAACTCCGGCCGCGGCCGCCATAAGAAGGGCCGCAGGTGTGTACCACGCGCCCAGTTGGTCGCCCAAGCGCCGCAAACGAGGCTTCTGCTGTTCCGTTGCGTGCATCACCTGCATGATTCGCACATAGCGGGAGTCCACGGCCAGCTTTTCTGCGCGGATCGTCAGGGCTTGCTCTCCGTTGATGGCCCCGGAAATCACTTGTGTCCCGGGCGTCTTCGAAATTCGGTAGGGTTCCCCAGTGAGATAGGCCTCGTCCATAACGCCATGCCCTTCGAGCACTTCGCCATCGACCGGACAAATTTCGTGCGGGAATACAGTCAGCAGATCGCCTACACGGATGTCTTCTAGCTTCACATCTTTCAGGACTGAACCTTCACGCCGATGGGCAATGCTTGGCATACGTTTTGCCAATGCATCCAACACGGACGACGCTCGCGCGGTGGCATAGGATTCCAGCGCTTCGCCACCAGAGAGCATCAGCACTACAATCGCTGCCACCAGATACTGTCCCAGGACCACGGCAGTCAGAATCGAGATGCCGGCCAGCAGGTCGGAGCCGAATTCCTTCTTGAACGCTTTCTTTGCGAGTTCGAAAACCAGTGGAACGCCGCCGATGACGAGTGCCACAAACAAAGGCAGGAGAGCAAAGCGTGGCGACATGGTTGTCGCGAAACGCAGAACAAGATGCAAAGCTATTGCAAGAAGCGTCAGGCCAGCGATGTAGGTTTCTTTGGAGAGATTCGAAAATGGCTTGAGTGCCATCTTCATTTCAACTCATGGTATCGCGGACGCCTGTGGATCGCTGTGAGATGCGTCACAAGTCAGCTGCGCCGCGTCACAGGGCGCTCAGACCGTCTTGTCCTTGGCGTAACAGAGTGATTCCAGGTTGCATTCCACGCACTTCGGCTTGCGCGCCTGGCAAATTCTTCGCCCGTGCCAGATAATCTGGTGCGAGAACAGAATCCATTTGTCCTTCGGAATCACTATCATTAAGTCCTGCTCAATTTTTTTCGGATCTTCATTTCGCGTCAGATCTAGCCGGTTGGAGATCCGCTGCACATGCGTATCCACCACAATGCCGCTGGGAATCCCGTAAGCCGTGCCCAGCACGACATTCGCCGTTTTTCGTGCCACGCCGGGAAGTGTGAGGATTTCCTCCATCGTCCGAGGTACTTCTCCGCCGAACTTTTCGAGCATCGCTTTGCTTGCGCCCATCACCGACTTCGTTTTGTTGCGGAAAAAGCCGGTCGGCCGGATGTCCTGCTCCAATTCGCCAGGTATGGCATACGCGAACGCCTTCGGGTCCGGATATTTCTTGAACAGTGTTTCCGTGACTTGATTTACGCGGACGTCGGTGCATTGTGCGGAGAGAATCGTAGCGATCAACAATTCAAAAGCATTTTTGTGATTCAGTTCGCACGTGGCGTTCGGGTAGGCTTCGTCAAGCTTCGCGAGAATCGCTGCCACACGTTGGGGATTGGTTCCTCCAGCACGAGCAGTGTTCACAGGCTTCGCAGCCTTTGCTAGTTTCGCTGGCTGCGATTTCGCGCGCGCTGGCTTCTTTTTTGCCGAGTTCCTTTTCTTCGATTTTGTGGCCATAGGAGCCACGACTATAACATGCTCGGAAGAACTGCCAGCAACCTGCGGAACGCCTTCCCGCGGTGACTATGCTGATTCTTCTCTTCAGCTGTCAGTTCCGCGAAGGTTTTCCTTAGGGCAGGGAAGTAAAACACAGGATCGTAGCCGAACCCTCCTTCGCCGCGTGCTGACCCCAAAATGTCACCGTCCACACGGTCTGTGACGACCGCCAGCACTCGCCCTTTTCGCGCCAGCGCAATCGCGCAAACGAAATACGCATCCCTCGCCTCGCCCGCCTTCCCGTGCATCTCGTTAAGAAGTTTTTCGATGCGCTGCGAATTCGATCCATCGGCTCCTGCATACCTTGCCGAATGCACCCCCGGCGCGCCTCCCAAAGTAGGCACGACAAGCCCGGAATCGTCTGCGAACACCAATCCTTCCTGAAGCTTTGAGTAGTGCAGCGCTTTTCCCGCCGCATTTTCGGCAAAGGTCGGGGCGTTTTCCACGAGAGCAGGCAGTGATTCAAAGGCGGGCATCAATTCCAGCTCAAGGGAGACCGCGTACGGAGCAGCTTCCGCCATCGCGCGATACTCCCGCAGTTTCCCGGGATTCGAAGACGCCAGGAACAGCTTAACGGGCGCGCGCACTGAATTTCAGGGGAAGCACTGCGCGCTGTTCTTCGGTCAAGCGCCGGATTCCCGCGGCCGCAAGCGCAAGTAAGTCCTGCATCTCACTTCCCGAGAACGCGCGGCCTTCGGCAGTGGCCTGGATTTCCACGAAATGACCGCCGCCGGTCATGACCACATTCATGTCCACTTCGGCGCGCGAATCTTCTTCATAGGCGAGATCGAGTAGGGCGCGGTCATCCACGATTCCTACGCTCGTCGCGGCTACAGAATCGATGAGCGGTGAACTCTTCAAAATGCCCGAGGCCACCAGTCGTTCGAACGCCAGCGCAAGCGCCACAAACGCGCCAGTGATGGAAGCCGTGCGTGTTCCTCCATCGGCCTGAATCACGTCGCAATCGAGCCACACGGTTCGTTCGCCCAATGCCTCTTGATCCGTCACCGCGCGCAGCGAACGCCCGATGAGTCTTTGAATCTCCAGTGTCCGCCCGGACTGCTTTCCTCGCGCTGCTTCGCGAGGAGTCCGATCTTCGGTCGCGCGCGGCAGCATTCCATATTCGCTCGTCACCCAGCCTTTGCCGCTGCCCTTCAAGAAGGTTGGGACACCATCGTCGACCGTCGCGGTGCAAATCACGCGCGTCTTTCCCAGCTCAATCAGCACGCTTCCTTCGGCCGTGGAGATAAAATCCGGCGTGATGGTTAATGGCCGCATTTGGTCCGCTGCTCGGCCGTCGGCCCTCATTCATCCTCCTGCGCCAAATCTTCTCGCATTCTGCATCCGGACGATCTAGCTGGGCCAGTTTGAATTGAGAGGCGCCCAGTGTCAACGCCGGGCAACGAGCGCACCGCTCACGCTACGGGAATTCGCTGGCGCTGGAGTCGGTGACATCGCCGTCGCGGCGGTATTCACCGCGAACGTGCCGGTCAAGTCTACGTGTCCCGCGAGCGTTTCTACTTCCTGTCCATGAATCAAAATCTTCAGCCGTCGTATCGGCGGCACGTTTGCCTCCAGGGTGCGTGCCATTGAATCCACAGCGAGTTGCTCGCTGGCGATGCCCGAGGGAATGGATGTCGCCAGAGCTTCGGAAAAATCCGCGATCGCCGTGCCGTCCGGTAAAATATAAAACGCGAGCAGCACGGCGTCCGTCGGCAGCGTTCGCAATTCCGCGTCGACCGGACCCGCGAGCAAGGTGTTTAGCACTTGTTTCGAGCGCAGCACCGGATCTTTCGACAACGGCAACTCCACGATCGCGGGCGCCAGCGTCGAACTATCTGCATCGGAAAGCCAGAAAAGCTTAGCCTTCACGCGCGGATCCCCCGGATTCATCGGAACCGCCTCCGTTAGTTCTCGCCGCGCCTGCTCTTCGCTTTGCTGCTGCACTCCTGCCGCGCGCTTCACGCGTTTCCGCAGCATCGGCGCGTAGATCGCGGCCGTGAGCACCGCCCCTACCAGCCCGGTGATCAGCCAGAATTTCCACCGCTCGTTCACGGCAGCGCTCCCGGCATGTTCGGGATCACGTAAGATGGCTTGAATGCCACCGTGCTGCGGGCAATGGCATCGGCAACGCCCGCAGCCATTCGATCCAAGTCGGCCCGATCGTTCACGGTCACGCTGGAAATCTCCACTGCAATCGCTGGAGCTGCGGTCGTGCGAAGCTGGCGCACCGTCCCCGTTTGCGCCGTATCCGGCGAGCCTTTGAACCGCTGGGCCAGCATCCCTTGCACGAGGTCGCCGTATTTCTTGCTCAATCCGAGAAACGGCGCCTGTGCGCGGTCCCACGAAATAAATCCATTCGACTGCGTGACCGCAGGCAAGTCCGAACTCACGTAAACACGAACGGTACCCGGCACGCCTGTCGAAGAAATGTGCAGGGTCACGAACACCGCGGCGCGCTGAGCGTTCGCGATTGCCGAGCGATCATCGAAGGAAGGGTTCTCGTTTCCCTGCCGCGTCAACAGTACCTGAAATTCTTGCTGCTCAAGTGCCTTCCGCACTTCCCCCGCAAAATCCAGCACGATCTCGCTCTCGCGAATTCCTCCGGCTCCGCGCGCCCCCGTGTCGGTTCCGCCGTGCGCTGGGTCCAGCACGACAGTGGTGAGGCCGTTCGGCGTTTGTGCGCTTGGACTCGCCTGCGCCGATGTGGCGGTAGGCGAAGGAGTTGATTGAGTTGGCGAAGGCGCTTGCATGGCGAGCGCAATGGCCACGCCTGCAAATGTCGCGAAGGCCATTCCAAAAAGCAGGCGGAGTCTTAAGCGCTCGATGTTTTGCACAGCGAGCAGCATATCAAATCCTCCCGCCACTTCGCGCCATCCTGCGAGTAAGGCCGCGGCGAAAGAGGGAGGGATCTGGTTCGAACGATAGTTTGGTTAAGACTAGTCTTACTAAGACTAGTTGTTCGAATACTTATGTTTAGTGGGAGACCGGTGCCGCCGCACCCAATGGCGTTAGATTTGCCTTCTTCAATACTTCGTCGACCTTTGCAACGTCTTCCTTTTGAAACGCACTCCATCGCGCCAGTGCTTCCTCCGCGGCCTTTTCCCATTTCTCGCTCGCGACGCGCGCGTCCGCGGTCGGCACGACATCCGCGCTCTCAAGGATGGTGATCAATCCGCTCAGTGCCGACGCCACCTTCGGCAGCCGCTGCTGCCCCTTGTTCGGAATCGCGAGTCCAAATAGTCCAAACCCGCCTTCGCCCTCCGCCACGGCCATCGCGTCCAGCTTTTGACTCAGTTCCTCGAGCGCCTTGCTCACGTCAACCTTGTCTGCTGCTTCTTTCTTGCGTGCGTCAATCTGCTTGCGCAGCTCACCAGCCGCTTGCTGCGCGGCCGCCACTTCGCCTTCCCTCGTCGAGAGTTTTCTTACCAGCTCAAACTGCTGCAACAAGGCGTCCTGCGGCGTTTTCACGCGAGGGTCAGTCTTCACAATCAAAGCCTGCGTGCTGCTCTTGCCGTGCGCTGTCAGCTTGACCATGTAAGTCCCTGGCAATGCCAATGGTCCTGATGGCCTCCAGAACGATTCGCGCACGCCTTTTGGCAGTGGGTACCGCAAATCCCAGACAAATCGGTGCATGCCCGCTTCCGCAGAAAGCTGCGGCGCAACGCGGACCCACGAAGCAGGGAAGGGCAGTTCGTCCGCGTTGACTTTACGGACTTCGTCGTCGCTCGCAAATTTCCGAACTAATCTCCCATCGCCGTCAAAGATCTCTAGTTGAATCGGACCAGCTGCTTTCTCTTGCAAGTAGTAATCCAACATCGCCCCGTTCGGTGCGTTTTGCGCCGTCGTCTCATCGTCTGGCAATGGCGTGCTTTGATCGTTTCCAGGCCGCATGCGGTACGCTGTTCCCGGATGAAAAAGCCAAACGTCCGAAGCGGCCATGCGCGCATCGATCTGCCGCAGTGGTGTGACATTATCCATCACCCAGAACGAGCGCCCGAACGTCGCAATCACCAAAGCGTCTTCGTGCACCACCAGGTCGCGCACTGAAGTCACAGGTAAATTCAATTGCAAGGGCTGCCAATCGTCTCCGTCATCGAACGAAGCGTACATGCCTTTTTCTGTGCACGCGTACAGCAATCCTTTGCGATAAGGGTCCTCCCGCACGCAATTCAAGAAGCTTCCGTCGGGTATTCCGCTCGAAACGCGCTGCCAGCTCTTCCCGAAATCCCGCGTGCGGTACAGATAGGACTGATAATCCTCCAGGCGGTGACGGTCAACAGCAGCGTACGCGGTACCTGCTTCCGAGTGCGACGCTTCGATATGCGTTACCTTGCTCCACGGCGTCAATTCCTTCGGCGTGACGTTCTCCCAGCTTTTCCCTTCATCCTGCGTCAATTGAACTTGCCCGTCGTCCGTTCCTGCCCAGATTTCTCCAGCCTTCACGGAAGACGGCGCAATCGTGTAAATGACTCCGCGACGTTTCTCCTTTGGAGCATCCGCGACCGTTGCAGGATCTAAATTCGGCGGCACACCCGGATCTTCCCGCGTCAGGTCAGGGCTGATCGCTTGCCACGAATTCCCGCTGTCCGCTGTTCGAAACATCATTTGCGAACCGAAATACAGCACGTGAGGGTCGATCGGTGAAAACACGAGTGGCAAAGTCCAAGTTCGCCGGAATGAGCCGCCATGTGCGATCGTTGGCGGTATCTGTTGATCCTGCTCGGTGCTGAAATCCTGGCGCGAGACAAATCCGCCGAAGATCACTCCAGGATTCAGCGGGTCCGGCGCGATGTAGCCGTTCTCGTCGCCTGCCTCCAACGGCCGCCAATCGTGAAAATTCAGCGAGCGATATTTGCTGCTGCTCGGTGTCGCTGCGGGTCCGCTGTCTTGCTGCGCGCCATACACCCAGTAAGGGAATTGATTGTCCGTCGCAACGTGATAAAACTGCGCGGTCGCCTGGTTGTACCAGGAGCTCCACGTTTCGCCGCCGTTGTGCGTCACGATCGCGCCCTGGTCGCAGCTCAAAATCATTCGCCGCGAATCGTCCGGATCAATCCACAATTCGTGATAATCCGGACCTGTCGGATCGCCCCGAAACACGCTGAACGTCTGCCCTGCGTCCTTCGATATGTAAGCCGAAGTGTTCGGCACATACACAATGTCAGGGTTCTTTGGATCCACCGTGACTTCTTCGAAGTACCAGCCACGGCCCCAGATCCGGTGATCTTTCGAAACGTGTTGCCATTTCTGGCCGCCGTCGTCCGAGCGGTACAGCCCGCCCTCTTTCGCATCCACAATCAAATAAATCCTCCTCGGATTGCTTGGCGCAAATGCGATCCCAATTCGTCCCAATCCTTCCGACGGCAGGCCATTTCCTGTCACCGCCTGCCAGTGATCTCCGCCATCGTTCGAACGATACAGGCCGCTCCCCGGCCCATTCGATGGGGGATAGGTGCTCCAAGGCGGCCGCCGCGTCTGCCACAACGCCGCGTAAATCGTTTTCGGGTTTCCCGGCTCGAACGCTAAATCAATCGCGCCCGTGTTTTCGTCGTGAAACAGCACCTTTTGCCAATTTCTCCCGCCGTCTTTCGACCGAAAAACGCCGCGTTCCTGATTCGGACCGTAGGCGTGCCCCAGTGCCGCCACAAAAACGCGGTTGGCGTCGCGCGGATCGACCAAAATCCTTCCAATCTGTCGCGAATCGCTCAATCCGATATGCGTCCACGTTTTTCCCGCATCCGTGGACTTGTACATTCCATTTCCCACGGAAATGGACGACCGCATGTCCGCTTCGCCCGATCCCACGTAGACGACGTTCGCGTCTGAGGGTGCTACAGCAATCGCGCCAATCGAAGCGATCGGCTGCGAATCGAAAACCGGTTTCCACGTCCGCCCCGCATCGTTGGTCTTCCATACTCCGCCGCCCACGGCGCCAAAGTAATAGACTTCCGGCTGTCCGCGCACACCAGTCACGGCGAGCGCGCGTCCCCCGCGAAACGGCCCAATCGACCTCCATCGCAACTCTTGAAACAGTTTCTGCTCAAACTGTTTTGGCGTATCGGGACCGGCGAGGACACGAACCGCTACGCCAATCACGAGCAAAAGGGCGGAAGCGACGAAGCGCAGTTTCAAGTTAGCGTCTCCTAAATGAATTTCATCGTGCTGCACGGACGCTGAGTATATCTCACCACCAAAAACAAACCCGCCCGGCTCTTGCGAACCGGGCGTCCGAATTGCGCTCTTGAAATTGTCCTAGGCTGTCTCGAACTCTTCAATTTCGCTGGCAACCACGGGCTTCGACTTCCGGATTTTCAATTTTCCAGTGACGAAGTAAATCACAAATCCCGCAAGGATAATCAGTGCGCCGAAGAGCAGCCCATTCATCCCCAATATCGTTTCATGGTTGCTTGCCACCACCGCCAGAATCAACAAAGCCAGCGGGAAAAGCCCGCACGTAATCGCTCCGGCCATTCCGCCCGGAACGCGAAACTCACGTTTCAATCCTGGTTCCTTGACGCGCAGGACCACCAGCGTCACAAACTCCAGCATCAGGCTCGCGCCATATAGCATGATGTCCAGCGTGACTAGCCGCTTGAAACCGAGCCCCAGGCAGAGCGCCCAGCACGTCGCGCACGCGATAATCGCCACCCAGGGTGCGTTCGTCCGCTTGCTCGTCTTGCCGAACACTTTGGGAAGCATGCCGTCCCATGCCATTACGAGGGGCAACCGCGAATAGCTCATTACCAGCGCATTGAACATCCCGAATGCGCTCATCATTCCGCCCAGCACAATCAGGAAGCGCAGCCATTCGAATCCCGCGATTTTGCCGCCAACGGCACCCGCGACCGTTGCCCATGACCCATCCTCGCCGAACAGCGAGGAAGGCGTTCCCGTCAGGTACACCGCCGCGAACGGCAGCACGTAGGTCAGAGCCACCAGAACCACCGCCGCAATCATCGCCCGCGGATACGTCCTCTGCGGCCGCTCGACTTCCTGGGCGATCGTAGAGGCATTGTCCCAGCCCATGTTATTCCACATCGCTACCAAGACTCCGCCAATCAGTCCAAAGCCGGTTGCTTCCGGCGCCGCATGCGCGTCGGCGAGCGCTCCCATCTTAAATGGCGCAAGCACGACAACCAGCGCGAACGGTGCGGACAGCAAGAAAAACAGCCACAGTGAAGTCAATCCCACAACGCGAACACCCGCCAAGTTCAGCGCCGCGCAGGTCACCACCACAAACAATGCCGCGTAGATTCCGTGATTGCTAACACCAAACCACGGGGACATATTTTTCAGGTAAAACACGAACAGCGTCGGGTAAATTGCCATGTCAAAAATGCTGGCTGCCAGGGAAAGCCACGCTTCCTGAAATCCCCAGAAATTCCCCATGCCGCGCCGCACCCATGCGTAGTAGCCCCCCTCCGAGGGCATTGCGCTCGACAGCTCGCCAATCATGAATGCCGTCGGCAAGCACCACAGCACTGGCAGGAACAGCAAAATCAAAATCCCATGCCCGTAGCCTGCGGCATGAATGATTTCTTCCGTGCCGTACGTGCCGCCGGAGACCATGAAAAAGGTCGCGGCCACGAGCGGCCAGAGCGTCAGCTTGGCGATGGATTTTTTCGCTGTTGGGATTGTGCGAGAAGGATAGTGGGAGGGAAGCGATAACGAACTCAATTTGTACCGTCGTCCTCCTAAGCGAAGCCCGCTCGTGCTAGGTTAGCCGCCTTGGCGCTTTTTTTCTTTCGCTTGCGCGGCTATTGAGCAAGTTCGCAATTGCAGAATACAAGAGTCCTTTCTGCACGCAAGAGAAAAATGCGCGGGCGCGAAGTTTTTTTCACTCTCGCCAGCGGTACTTCCGTACTACATGAGGGCGCTTTCCCTTTTCGTATCGCCTTCATGCTTGCCCGCGCCGCGCAAATTCCGCTGGTTCCTCTTCCGCGTTCATTCTTGCGCGTCATTTCCTCACTGCGCCCGTCTTCACAATCAGGCGCGTGCTAGACTGAGCCGTTCCAATCTTGAACGCCACTCTCGCTCCGGGGTGAATTGGTGAAACTTGTCCTGCGGCGGCTGCTCGTTTGCTCGGTTCTGGTACCCGCTTCCACAATCCTCGCTCAGCAGGCTGCACCGCAACTTCGCTCAATCACCATCGGTGACTATTTTCAAATCCGCAGTGTCAGCGACCCGCAGCTCAGCCCCGATGGCCGCCTTGTCACCTATACGGTTGAAACTGCACTCTTGAAAGAAGATAAGAATGAGGATCGTATTTGGATGGTTCCCACGGCGGGCGGCGACGCCATCCCGTTGACTGTCACTGGCATCTCCTCGACCCATCCCCGTTGGAGTCCCAATGGTGAATTCATTGCTTTCCTTTCCGCGCGCGATGAGGGCAAGGCGCAGATTTGGTTGCTACCTCGTCACGGGGGAGAGGCGGAACGTCTGACGGACACTCCTCAGGACGTTCAGGACTTCGCCTGGTCCCCGGATAACCGCCGTCTTGTCCTGGTTCTCCGCGATCCTAGTCCCGATGAACTTGAAGCCGCCAAAGAGAAGGGAAAAGCCGACAGGCCCAAGGAAAAACCAAAGACGCAACGCCCCTGGGTCATCGATCGGCTCCAGTTCAAGCAGGATGAGATCGGCTATCTTGATTACCGCCGTACTCACCTCTATGTGTTCGACTTAGCCGCAAAAACGCTGACGCAGATTACTTCCGGTGACTATGACGATACAGGGCCGGACTGGTCCCCGGATGGCAGGTCCATCGCTTTTGCCAGCAATCGCTCAAAGCCGGATCCTGACGCCACCTACGATACAAACATCTGGGTTGTTGCCGCCGACAGTTTGGACAAAGGCGCTCGCCTTACTCAGATCACTACCAATCCCGGCGCCGACACCACTCCTAACTGGTCCCCTGATGGGAAGTGGATCACCTACCTTACGCAGCTCGAGCCTTACCTCTTCGATTACGCGACTGTACATGTTGCCGTCTCACCTGCCATAGGCGGCGCAGCCAAGGTTCTCACCCGAGCCTTTGACCGCATGTCTTCCGATCCTCGATTTTCTCCCGATGGCAAATTCATTTACTTCATCGCCGACGACGATGGCACCCTCAACCTTTGCCTCATCCCCGCTGCGGGCGGCGAAATCACCCGGCCGTTTGGGGGTCGCTTTACGGTCAACGACTACTCCCTGGCCAAAACCGGCGATCTCGTTGCACAGATCGCGACCATCGACCGCCCGGACGAGATTTACACCATGCCTACCGGCAAACTGACCCAAATCACCCATACGAATGACGCCTTCATGGCTCAGCTCAAGCTCTCCCGCGGCGAGTACGTTCATTTCAAGAGCAAGGACGGCACAACCGTCTCTGGCTACCTCTACAAGCCAGTTGGCTATGTTCCCGGCAAGAAGTACCCCACGATCCTTCGTCCTCATGGTGGGCCTGTTTGGGCTTACTATGCCGAATTCAGTCACCCTGCGCAGCTTCTCGCCGCCAATGGCTATACGGTCCTTTTCCCAAACCCGCGGGGCTCGACCGGCTACGGCCAGAAGTACGCTCAGGCGATTTGGGCTGACTGGGGCGACAAGGATTTTCAAGACGATATGGCCATGGTGGATTACGCCATCGAACAGGGCATTGCCGACCCGGCCAGGCTCGGCGTCATGGGCCATTCTTACGGCGCCATTTCCACCGACTTCATCATTGCCCAGACCAATCGCTTCAAAGCCGCCATCTCGGACGCCGGTAACGCCCTTTTCGCGAGCGCGTACGGCCATGATGAGTACCAGCGCGATTACATAGCCGAGCTCGGCCACCCCTGGGAGAGCAAAGCCGCATGGGAGAAGGTCTCGCCCTTTTACCGCGTGCAGAACATCACCACCCCCACTCTATTCATGGGCGGCGATGCCGATTGGAACGTCCCCATCTTGGGCGGCGAGCAGATGTACCAAGCCCTCAAGCGCCTTGGCCGCACCACCGAACTTGTCGTCTACCCGGGCGAGCCGCACGAATTCAAGACGCCTTCGCACATCAAGGACCGCCTCGAGCGCCAGCTGGCGTGGCTCAACCACTATGTGAAAGGCGACCGTGCCCCCGCGCGTCCGCCTGAACAAGCCCCTGCGCCTGCTGTCAAGACGAACGACTGACAATCTCTTTGGAGCTTTTGACTAGCGAACCGCGACAAGTTTGTAGACCACGAGCGTTATTACTGCTTCTTATTCACTCGCGCCTTCACTTCATCAAGAAGCGTCTTTGGTTCGTAGGTTTTACCGCCCTGCACGACGAGATGAACTTGGTGCAAGTTCTGAACTGACAGCAGGGGATCCGCATCCAGGATTACGAAATCTGCCAGTTTTCCCGACTCTACGCTTCCCAAGCGATCTTCCTTGGCGAGCGCCTCGGCGGCTGTGGAAGTTGCAGCTCGCAATGCTTGCAAGGGAGTGAGTCCGGAAGCGGCCAATAATTCGAGCTCTCGATGCAGCCCAAACCCCGGCGTCAGCATTGCGACACCCGGCCCATCCGTCCCTGCAATAATCCGGACTCCGGCCGCCGCGCACTTCCCGACGAACTTTTGTTGTTTCAAAAAGGCCTCCCGTGCCACCGAAACCAGGTCGGGTGGTGTGTTGTAGACCCCGGTGTTCCAATATTTTAGATACTCCTGCACGTCGGCCTTGGGAAAAAACTGATTGTGGGGATCTGTCTCCAGTTCTTCCCGTGTGGATGCCTCCGTATATTTGTTTATGACCAATGTCGCATCCAGAAAGACGCGACTCTCTGCGAGCCGACGTATCAGTGCGCGCATTTCTTCTGACTGTATATCAAAGCGCTGCCAAAGCATCGGTTCTCTTCTCCCCAAAGGAAGCGGATCGATTGCTTCCGCCTCCTCCGGGCTAAGCAGTTCTTTGCCAGTGATGCGAATGTGCTCGAGACGGGTTATGCCCAACTCAATGGCCCGAGTCATCGTCAGGGTGCGGGGAACGTGGCCTGCCACCGGCAGACCCCGCTCTTTGGCAGCCTGCACGATAACCTTTAGCTCCGGCTCTTTCACATTGTTGTACACCTTCACAAAATCAACGCCTTGGTCCGCGAGAAAATTCACCGCGCTTCTCGCACGCTCCGGAGTGTCGACAAGGAGGCTCACAGTTGGTCCAACCGGGGGCAGACCGTCCAGTATTTGACCCGAGAAAAACAAACGCGGCCCAACGATTTCGCTGCGGAGAAGCTTGTCCCGGGTAAGGCGCAGCAGGGTGACGCTCCCTCCCGGGTTTCGTATCGTTGTTACTCCGTTTGCCAGATACAATTCGAGCGGGACATCTTCGTCTGTGCCCGCATGGGCATGTGAATCTATGAGTCCCGGGATGATCCACTTTCCCTTGGCGTCAATAGTTCGAGCTCCCGCCGGTACTTCTACTTTTCCTTCCTCGCCAACATGCTCGATTCGCTCGCCTCGCACGACGATTACGCTGTCTGGAATCTCGTTCCCAGATTTCACATCCACTAGCGTCCCGCCGCGAATTACCAAAGTGGCTTCATTAGTTTGGGCATGTAACACGACGGAAGGAACCACTAGAAAAAAAAGAAGGGCAAGGTTTTTCATGACGAGTACCTCCCACAAGGCATTTGGGCGCGAGTATAACGCGAACTATGCCCGAGTATCGCAATCGCCCGCGACCTTAAGCTGCCCCGCAATGCATCTCGATCTTTGCTTCTATCCAATGCTCGCGCTATGCTCGCACGCCCAAGGAGTTCTTATGACACTGCCTCGTCCCTTTATGCTTGGCATTATGATTCTATTGTCGCCGGCCATGCTGCTGGCCCAGTCATTCAGCGTCGGCACTGCCGCTGCCGGGCCCGGCCAGAAAGCCACGGGCTTGCTCCAAGTAACCGCGGGAGTCGATGCGGGCACTAACATTCCAGTTGTGGTTGTGAACGGCGTCAAGCCGGGGAAGGTGCTTGCGCTTGTTTCCGGCGCGCACGGCACCGAATACACCTCCATCATCGCCATCGAAAAACTGATCGGCGCGCTCGACCCTGCGCAAGTCAGCGGCACCGTCATTCTTGTCCCGCTCGTCAACGTCGCTTCGTTCGAGCAAAAAGTTCCGCACGTCAATCCCATCGACAACAAAAGCATGAACCGCTTCTATCCTGGCAAAGCGGACGGCACACAAACCGAGCGCGCGTCGTATGTCATCACTAAAGAAATCGTCGACCGCTGCGACTATCTCATCGACTACCACGGTGGCGACCTCGACGAAAGCCTGCGGCCTTATGCTTACTGGGGTCCCACCGGTCACGAAACCCAGGACCGCACCTCCAAAGAAATGGTTCTAGCGTTCGGCCTCGACCACATTATCATCTGGAGCGAGCGCCCCACCGACCCCACCGCCACGCGCTATCTCGACAATACCGCCTCCGTTCGCGGCAAAGCTTCCATCGTCGTCGAAGCTGGCCACGCCGGCACCGTCGAAACCGACGACGTCAACCTGCTCGTTAACGGCACCCTCAGTACCATGCGCGCCCTTAAGATGCTTCCTGGCGAGCCGCATCCCATCGAAAACCCTGTGTGGATCGAGAAACTCTCCGACGTTATCGCCGATGGCCCCGGCATCTGGTATCCGCTCGTCAAGCGCGGCACCTACGTCTCCGCAGGCATGAAGCTCGGGACAATCACTGATTACGTTGGCAAAGTGATTGCCGAGCCTCGCTCACCAGTGTCCGGTGTCGTGCTCCACGTCAACGCTGTCCCATCCCTGAAAAAAGGCGACAACATCGCAGACCTCGGAGCTGTTGCTGCTCACGCACCATAAATCTCTTTATCCCTTGTGACGATGGTGCTCCATCTGGCATCTACTGACACTTATGCCCATTGAAATCGAAGGACGCCAGGACGGACTGGGTGTCATCTACAACTGCAGCGGTGCGCTGACCATCGATGATTTCTTCCAAGCCGGACTTGGTTTCCTGGCCCATCCAGAGGAAATCAAGAAGTGGAGATACTGCATCATTGATCTCACTCCCGTTGGCGCCATGAACATCAGCCCCGACGACATCAATGTCATCGTTGAGCAAAACAAGCGCATTGCCGCGATCGCTCCTTCGGGCGCTATTCTCGCAGTCGCTTCGCCGAAGGACTTGGGCTTCGGCCTGGCGCGTGTCTGGGAAGTTCTCGTGGAGGAAGTCGGATGGGAAATCATGACCTTTCGCTCGCGCTCCGAGGCCGATGTTTGGGTCCAGGAGCGAATGAAGCAGAAATTTGACATCGAGATTCCCAACCCCTCCTTGTCGCCTAATACCTTCGGGTGAGTTTCTTCGACACTCGTCGCTCGCTGCGCAGCCTGCCAAAAATGAGAACGGCACCCGCCCCTTCGCGTAGCGCCGTTCTCTTAGACTCGAGATTCCTAGTGGGAACTAGAGCCCTACGTCATCCAACTATTTTGAGCCAGTCACGATTGTGCCGCTCGTTTGCTTTATGAAATAGGTCAGCGGCGGCGACACTTGCTGATCGCTCGGATAAACGATCAGCGCGTTCCCGTCAAAATAGACCGTGTCGGTAAAATAATCGGCGAGATTTCTCGTGCCGGAGGGGCACGCAGAGCCACTGGTACAGATGGGCCCCGTATGCATCACGTTGGTAGCCGCCGTCTGGAAAAACGTCGGCACACTCGAGAACGCATTTTGCGTTTGCGCCATGAAAAGCTGCCACTTCGCACTCGTATCCAATTCACTGGATGCCGACGTGCCGAGCCACACTAGGTCCGCCTTGCCGTAGTCGCCCGCACTGAGCCACGGGAACACGGTCGTCTTTGTATTCGAGCCGTTGCTCACGCGAACAGGCGGCGTCCACGTGTTCTCCACAACTGCGGTGTATGGCCCTCCCGACCAGGTGACGGTGGAAGTTCCCCCAGCTGGTGGGGCATTCAGCGTGCCACCCGTTGGCGTTGCCGCGAAAAGAGGGGAGTCGAACAATGAGGAGCCCAAGGTACCCAGCACTAGGCCGATTGCGAACGAACCGATAGGCCGAGCGAGCGCAGGACGTTGCATGCTTCCTCCTTGAAGTTAGAAAAATGAAGGTCCTGGGCTGGATTGGGTAGTAGCAGTACCTAAATTGCACTTAACAGTGGCAACGGCCTCTGGGTTTCTTTGACCTAGCGAAGCCGCGCTGCTTCCTGCTCTTCAATTCGTATGGGGAACAACTTGAGAAGAAAATATATTGCGCTACACGATTTTTGTCAGATGGCCGCCGAATCCGCGGGGGGAAATAGCCCTCTGGTAGGCGGGTCTGGGTCTTTCAAACCACTACTAAGTCATTAAGAATCAACCCCTTGGGCTCAGGGTGCAAAGTAAAGCAGGCCAGCTCTTTCGAACAAAGCGCCGCTTTTTTCATCTGGCAACGAAAATAGAAGCCAATTAGGGCCCCGACGCTAGTTCTTGCTAGCTGCCTCGCGACTTTCTTCCCGCGGGGTCATGGAAACCACGATGTATTCGCGTTCCTTGCTATCGGCTTCGGCCACTTTCAGGATCAACTTATCTTTATGCAGCCGGAACTGCGCCGTTTCTCCAATGGGCAGCAGCGCAGGATGCTTTTCGTCCGTCGGGCGAATGCGATAAATCACGCGCTCTGCCTGCAGCACATACTCCTGGCACAGCACTTCCTTGGTCTTTTTGTTCTGAGAATCGGTCCCGATCAGCTCGCCGGTTATGGACTTGCCGCCTTTTTCCTGCATACCACAGCCCACGGAGTCCATCCGCAGCAAAGTTCCTTTTTGATAGTCGTCGTGTTCTTTCGCCGCGCACACACCAGCAAGCAACAGGCATCCCGCGAGCGCACACATCTTCGTATTCATACAGTTGTCCCCTTTCTTCAAAAATAAGGGGCGCCAGCGAACGCAAAAATAGCCCGAAAGGCCAATTGTGCCCAATCTATAAAGCCACCGCCTGCCAGGCCCAATTTCGATTACTCTGGAAGCAGCCCGGAAGGAGCCTTCTGCATGCATGCCGTGTGGCTGCTCGGCATTTCTGTTCTGGCAATCGCAACGGTTCTATTGTTTCTCTATCATCCGCGCATTGGGGAAATGTTTCATGAACACGTTCGAGATCGCCCCAGGCGCCGTCTTTTGCTTGCCGCCGTGGGGTTCTTTATGACCCTGGCTGTTGCGCGTGCTACGGCATACGCCGCCGCGCGCAATATCGGCCCATTCCATTACATTTACATTCGTGGCACACATATCCACCATCTGGTTTGGGGAATTCTCATTTTGCTCGTGGTTGGCTTTTGCTGGTTGATCGAAGTCGGGACGGGAACTAAGGGTACTTCGCTTTTTGCCAGCCGAATGATGTCGCTCCTTTACGGGGTCGGCGCCGCTCTTACCTTGGACGAGTTCGCCCTCTGGCTCAATCTTGAGGACCGTATGTACTGGACCCGCGAAGGGCGCGCCAGCCTAGACGCGGTACTGCTCTTCGCCACCGCGCTGCTAATCGGCATCTGGGGCCGCGACTTCTGGAAAGCGCTTTCTCGCGAGTTCATTCACCCGCGCCGCAGAACACGTGCGACCAAGACCTAACGGGGGGTGTTATGATTCACGACATAAGTGCCCCGATAGCGCTCTCCCTCTTCATTCTGCGCGAATCGTCCTGCCAAATGCTTTCTGCCCTATCTTCTATTTTCCAATCTCCACTCTCCGACTTCGACCTTCCGCCTTTTGCACAGGCATGCACAGATTTGCACAGCGAAACTTTCAAAAACCTCTTGCCAAGAAGAACGGTGGATCTTATCTTCACTCCCAGATTGAGCCGGGAAGCCTTAAAAACTTTGCGGCACAATTGAACGAGGGCGCAATAGCCGCAAGGCGGTTGCGCCCTCAATATTTCTACCCTCGAGTGGGTTTCGGATTCCAACCGTAGCGGCGCCCCTCAAAGCGTCCGTCTGATGAAGTCGGGCGGGGCTAGTCCCCGCCCCTACGGTCCCCTCTCAAGCTCCTTTTCCAGGCACGCAAGCGCGGCAGCCACCGCGGCACACTCCTGCAATACTCTTCGTACTCCGCTCCAAACATTCGCCGCAACGTCGGCTCTTCGTACAACATCACAAACGCATTCACGCCCAGAACAACCAAGCTAGCCACGGCGACAGCGGCCATGCTCGCGTGCCCGAAAACGACCCAGAGTCCGATCCATCCAGCGAAGAAACCGAGGTACATCGGATTCCGTACATAGCGATAGAAACCCACGACTACCAATCTTCGAGGCGGAGCGATTGGTGCGGGCGTTCCGTGCCCGGTCTTCCCGAAGTCCCACACGCAACGGATAGCCACTGCAAATCCTACGACCGATGTGATAGCGGCAATCCAGCGCCATCCGGCAACGGCTGCTGGGTCGACGTGAAAGCCGAGCCAGGGCGGTAGCAACCAGAACCAAAGCGCGAAGAATCCGGCCCCCACTAGGAGTGACGCAATTGTGGCCGCCCAGTTCGGCTCGCGGTCATTTTCGCCAGGTCCATGCTTTTCAGAGTCGGCATGGGGTGCCGCGCCAATCGGTGGGTTTGCCATATTCACCTCCACCTTGCCTTCACCAGGGATACGACCCCTTGCAACTGGCGGTTACAGCTATCCTGCAATCCTGCAGTGCCGGTTTCCTCCGTTTTGCGAAAAGCCTTAGCCCCGCCGCGTGACCGTTCGTAGCGATCCGCTCTTCGATTTTCGCCCCTCTTTTTGCACAGGCATGCACAGATTTGCACAGAGACAATTTCATATTTCTCTTGCCAACCAAAAGCAGTAGTCTTATCTTCGCTTCCAGATTGAGCCGGGAAGCCTTAAAAACTTTGCGGCACAATTGAACGAGGGCGCAGCGGCCGCAAGGCAGTTGCGCCCTCAATGTTTTTGCCCCAAGCTTTCCTTACAGCCATTTCCGTTAGTGTTGCGAAGCCCCGCCTCAGTTTATGCCGTCTCAGGCGCTCTTGGGTTCAGCGCGGTAGGAGCCCCGTCCTGCGGCTATTTTCCTGCCTGCGGCTCGAAGCACCCAAGGCGTAAAGCGCTCGAGCGCAACTAGGACTTTTCCGTGCCCGGTAATAACGGCTTCGCGCTTGCCGTGTGCGATCGCCCGGAGAATCTCACGCGCGGCTTTGTCTGTGTTCACAACGATCCACGCGGGAACAGACTCCGCAGCTTTAGGATGGAAGTTTCCTTGATTGTCGACGCGTCGAATGTTGCTGGCGACAAAGCCCGGGCTGATGAGCGTCACTTTGACGCCGGAGAGCCGCAGCTCGGGTGTGATGGAGTTGGCCAGGGCGCGTAAGGCGAATTTGCTCATGGCATAGGGAGACGAACCTGGCACGGAAGTCCAGCCGGAAACGCTTCCGACGATGGCGAGATTCCCTTTGGTCTTTTCGATTTCCGGCAACGCCGCATAAATGGTTCGCAGGACGCCAAAGACATTGGTCTCGAATTGCCGGTGGTAGTCGTCGAGGGAAAGTTTTTTGAGCGGGCCAATTACTCCAAACCCTGCGTTGGCAATCACTACGTCCAGCTTGCCCCACTGCCGGACGGTATCCGCGACGACATTTTCCAGATAGCCGTTTTGCGCAACGTCGCATTCAACGACCAATGGCCTATTTTTTCCGGCTCCATCGATTCTCTGTGCTAAAGCTTCAAGCAGCTCCTTACGTCGCGCCGCCAGAGTTAGCTTGGCGTCAGCCTGGCCCAACTGCCATGCCAGTTCCTCGCCGATTCCTGACGATGCGCCGGTGATGAGCACAGCTTTGTCGCGAAAAAATGCTTCTATCGTGGTCATAGGCCAGCCTTTATCTCACAATTTGGCCGCTTGCTCCACTTCCGAAATTCGGCGGAATTCACTACGTCGTCCATGCCAGTGCCAGACGGGAACCTGACGCGCCACACTGCAAGAGATAGGGCAGGCTTTTGGTACCTACTGAGTGGTACTCGAGGGCTATTCCCCAAATCAATGCATGGATTCATTCTGCCAGTCCCAACCCATCATCGCCTAATCCAGGTACAGGAATTAGCGAGGCCGATGAGACTACGCAGTAAGTTCTTGCTTTCGCTGGTTTTGGTCATCGCCGCGATGACCTGCGGCACCCTGTTGGCAGTGCGCCAATCTATGCAGGCGCAAGTGCGGCGGCAGGTCGAAGCAGACGCGCGCAACGCAATCCTGACATTTCAGGTGATGGAGCAGCAGAGACGGCTCGTGTTGAGCCGCAAAGCAGAGCTATTGGCGGCGCTGACCTATATGCGGAATGGCGAGCCGACCGTGATCCGGGAGGTGAGCCAAAACCCATGGCAATCGGAGGAATGCGACCTGTTTGCCCTGGTGGACAGCAAAGGCGAAATTACAGCGTTGCAGAGCAGGCTTTCAGACTTTCCGGCTGACGTGTCCAATCAGAGCCTCACGCAGCTGGCGCGCGGGGTTGGCAGCCAGGATTGGTGGGTCAACGGCAAGCGGATCTATCAGGTGGTAGTGAAGCGCCTTTATAAAGACCCACCGATCAACAGCTTGCCGCTAGGCGCAGTCATCGTTGGGCGGGAGATTGATCCAGTCAGAGCCAGGGATTTGGGAAGGCTTCTCGGGAGCGAGGTGGTCTTTCAGTACGGAGGAGAGATTGCCGTCAGCTCGATGGAGGCGATCGACAGGCAGAACGTAGCAGAGCAGCTCAAGGGCGGAAGCAGGCCATTAGAAGCGCAAGTAGGGGAAAGACATTTCTATACGGGCTTCTTGGAGTTGATGCCAGGCTCCCATCCGAATCTGACCTTAGTGGCCTTGAAATCGGATGAAGAAACCTTGGGGTCGCTCGGACAACTGAACCATCTGCTTGTTGGCTTGGGACTGATCGTGGTTTTGGCCGGGGTGGTACTGGTCTACGTGATTTCGGACACCTTTACCAAGCCGCTGGGAGCTTTAGTCAGGGGCGTCCGGGCGTTGGAAGAAGGAGATTTTAGCTATCCGCTGGTGGCTGCCGGGGGAGACGAAGTTGCGCGAGTAACGCGAGCCTTCGAAAGCATGCGCAACACGTTGGAGCGAAACCAAGAGCAAAGGGTGCAACTGGAAGAACAGCTTCGGCAGGCGCAAAAAATGGATGCGCTGGGACGGCTGGCGGGAGGAGTGGCGCACGACTTCAACAATTTGCTCACAGTGATCAAAGGAAACAGCGATCTGGCGCTGGAACGGATGCAACCGACGGATGCGATTCGCGGAAATTGCGAACAGATTCGCAGAGTGGCCGACCGCGCCGCGTTGCTTACCAGGCAATTGCTGGCGTTCAGCCGCAGGCAAATGTTGCAGCCCAAGATTCTCGATCTCAACGAGCTGATCACCGAAATGGGCAGGCTGCTGCAGCGGCTGCTTCGCGAAGACATTGAATATAGGGTGGAGCTTGGCGAGGCGCTTGGACGAGTGGAGGCCGATCCCGGGCAAATGGAGCAGGTGCTTTTGAACCTGGTTGTGAACGCGTCGGATGCAATGCCGCGTGGGGAAATGCTGACCGTTGAGACGGAAAACGTTAGAGTGGATGAAAAGTCCGAGCGATCGCGCGCGGCGCTTGCGCCAGGAGAGTACGTGATGCTGGCGGTAAGCGACACCGGGTACGGCATGGACGACAACATCAGAGCCCGGATTTTCGAGCCATTCTTTACGACGAAGGAACCGGGCAAGGGCACGGGGCTCGGATTGGCAACCGTTTACGGCGTGGTGAAACAGAGCGCGGGGCACATCTTTGTGGACTCCGCACCAGGGGCAGGGACACGATTTGAGATCTATTTGCCTCTAGTAGCGGAACAGCCGCAAGGCGCTCGAGAGGAAAAACGCGCTGCCAAACTGGCGCGCGGCCGAGAGACGGTGCTACTGGCCGAAGATCAGGATGATGTCCGGAAACTAGTTTGTGAGTTCCTAAGCGCTGCCGGCTACCAGGTGTTGACCGCGGCGAATGGCGAGGAAGGCCTCATCTTAGGGGAAAGGTTCGCCGCGGAGATCGATATCCTGGTCACCGATGTCATCATGCCGCGCATGCGGGGGCCGGAATTGGCGAAGCGGCTGAAGAGATTGTTGCCGGGCCTCAAAGTTGTTTATATGTCGGGGTATACGGAAGAATTCAGCGAGGGGCCCAGCCTTCTGGAAGGCGCGTCTTTTCTACAAAAACCCTTCTCCCGAGATGCATTGCTGCAGCTGGTTCAAGATGCGCTCAAAGGGAAACCGATCGAAGAAGTCGAGCGCCCCGTGGTTGCCTACCAGATTCACTAAGGGAGTCGCGGTCGGCGACCTTTAGACGAGGGCATAGCCCTGTTTGCTTAACCGCGCAGTTGGATGTCCTTGCGCGACTGAACTCACTCCAAGAACTCAAAACTGAACGCTGAAAACGGAAAACTGATTACTTGGGCTTGCCTGGGCCGGCCTCAGGTTCATCGGTGGGGAGCGAGGCGTGCCACACGTCTTTGTCCGCAGCGAGGCCGAAGATGCCGACTTGATTGGCTTCACTGGTTCCTATCTGTCCAATCCAAACGACCCGAAAATTCTTCCTGCGCCACAATCGTCGCACTTCGATGGTTTGGCCCGGCGAAGTCAGGAAGCCAATCCCATCGAGGCGCGCGCCGTCGTGGCTGACGTCAATCGTGTAGCTCGACTGCTTGAACCGGTGGCCGCGCGAATCCGTGCCTGTAACCGTGACGCGCACCATCTTGGGAACGCGCGCCTGTTTGCGGGATTTGCGCCAGAAATCCTGAATCGGGTGCTTGAAGGAGAGGCCGACTTTGGTTTCGCGTTCGGAATAGGATTCGAGATAAGCCACACGAACTTCCTGCTCGTTTCCACTGCCCTTGCGAATCAGGAATACGAAATCCCCGATTTCTAGCTTAGTCTTGAGGATGACAAGAGCGCCGCTGGAGTTGACCGTATGCGTTTCTGTCTCTTCGTGAAACGCGCCACTGTTCTTGGTAAACCCGTAGACCACGACAGGGATCCGAAGACTCATTCTGGCGCTAGCGCGGGGAGTCTTTTTTGTCTCAGCGGTCGAAATGCGGTTAACAAAACCTGACAGGCCTGCTTGTGAACCCTCTGGAGGCGGTTCATCTAGTGGTGCGACCTCGATGACTTCTTTGGGGCTACCCCGTTGGGCGCCGTGCTCGCGGCACTGGAAGTCCCAAGCCTGTCTAAGAATCTGCTCATAGCGCTCCTCACGGTTGGCGAGGGTGAGCCAAGAGTCAGCCTCGCAGAGAGGGCAACGCAGGCGGACAGCAAAGTTCGCTGGCATCGATTTACCGGTATTTCTCAGCATAACCCCTAGCGCGGCGGAGCGAGACACCTTGGCGGCCGGTTTCCCGGAAAAGTAAATGGCGGCAGCGCCTCGGCAATATGGTAGAAACCTGCGTCTAGGGGGGCTCGACGACGGTTTTGCGCGAGAGCTGTAACTTTTGGACAGTTTTCGGACTCGCATGAACGGGGTGGTGCGGCTGAGAGAGAAAAAAACAAGCACCGAGGGATCACAAAGCATCGAGATCATAGAGAAGAAAAGCGGAGAGAGAGGTGAAACGGAGAAACTACCCTCCCTGGAAGTCGCAGCTCTCCTCCGGGACGTAAAGGGTCGACGAGAAGATGCAGACGAAGGGAAAGAAAGAAGCAGAGCTGATCGCGCGGATCGTGGGGGGCGAAAGGGAACTGTTTCACGAATTGATCCGGCCGTACGAAAGAATGGTCTACTTGACGGTGTTCTCGATTGTGAAGAACGAAGCGGAAGCCGAAGACGCAGCGCAAGAAGCGGTGATCAACACCTACCGGCACCTGGGATCGTTTCGGGCGGAAGCGAAGTTCAGCACGTGGTTGACGGCGATTGCCATCAATGAAGGGCGAAAACGGCTGCGTCGAGCAAAAAGCGCCGCGGAAGATTCGATCGAGGAGCAAACAGAGGAAAAGGAGGGCGATTACACGCCCGCGCCGCTGACGGACTGGCGGGAAATCCCGCTGGAGGCACTGGAGCGCAAGGAACTGCGAGAAGCGTTGCGGAAAGCGGTCGCAGAGCTTCCCGACGCGTACCGCCAAGTATTCACGCTGAGGGATTTGGAGGAGCTGAATATAGAAGAGACGGCGCAAGCGCTAGGTTTGAACACCGGGGTGGTGAAGGTGCGGCTGCACCGCGCACGCATGATGCTGCAAAAACGGCTGATTCCTTTCCTGAAAGACATGGCTCCCAAACGGAAAGGATTCTTCGGGAGGGCACAATGGGCACTGTGAAGCTCGAGTGCAAACACGTGTGGGAGCACATCTCCGAATACATCGACAATACCGTGGACGCGCAACTGCGCGAAGACATCGAACGACACCTGGAGCACTGTGAAATTTGCTCTGCGATTCTGGATTCGACGCGAAACATTCTGATCTTGACCGCGGATGACCGTACCTTCGAGTTGCCGGTGGGCTACAGTGAGCGGCTGCACGAGCGACTTGCGAAAGCCATGAATGGATCGGAGAGAGAAACCGACAACAGATAACAAGCTGACGCGAAGCCTCTGCCGTCGGATGCGCCCCGACAACAAGAGATTCTATTTGAACGAGTCCGTCTGCCAACCGGGATTGGTCCACTTCCCGTTACGACGCACGAAAACCTCCATGGCGCGGCCCGCTCTTTGCGTCACCTGGCCCTTTACGTCGGTTTCATACAAATACTCGCTGTACGTGACGGCAACGTCGCCGAACCACTGGACTTCGGTGTGAGGAAACTCGAGGCGCGTGAGTTTGCCGCCGGAGGCTTGAAAGTCGGCTGCGGATTTGAGGATTTCCGCTTGGTGGTCCCAATCCTTCGATCCGCTGTTGATGGCGATGCTGCCCTCAGGGACCAATTCCTCAAGGGTCTTTCTGTCGTTGGAAAACCAAGAGCGCCACACGGTTTCGCGCACTTTGAGAAGTTGCGCTCGCTCGTCAGAACTGGCGTGCGATTTGAAACCGGCCAGCATCAGCAAAGCAGCGGCTACAGCTGTAGAGATTGAAATTCTGCGACGCATTTCTTTTTCCTCCAGAGATTTATGACTTCACATCCGGCTTGCGAGTTTGAAAGAACGAAAGCAGCAGCGCGCCTGCGGACGCGGAAAAGACGGAGTAGTCGAGGGGCGACTTGATGCCGAACGAAATGGCCATCGCGGTGCCGAACATCGCCAGCAAAAGTGCAGCGCTAAGAGCCACCCAGCGGGGCCAGAGGCCAAGAATCAGCAGGATGCCAAGGGAAGTTTCCGCAACGGTGGCCGCCCAAGCCAGAAAGGGGATGGCGGAGGCCGGCATGAAGGAATTGACTTGAGCGACGTAGTGGGTGAAGTTAGCAAAGTTGCCCCAGCCTCCATACTTGCCCCAGAGGCCGAAGCGGTCGGCGACGGCCGAGAGGAATGCGGAACCGAGGGCGACTCGAAGGTAGAGAGTCGCGAGCCGTTCCCAAGTCAGCGTGCGAGCGCTCTTCCCTTCGGTATGGGGAAGGGCGTTCGACATGGTCGAGACTGTGTTACTCATCTTTGTGTGCCTCCAGAAGATTTTTCCGAAACTGCGGATGACAAAGGAGCCTGGCGATCGCAGGTGAAAAAAGCGATGAACTTTAGCGGAGCGCTCTGGCTGGCATTTGCGGAAACGGCGTGAACGCCGTTGGGCGCTTCGTAGAAGGTTTCGCCGGCTTTGTAGATTGCTTCCGGTTCACCCTTCACTTGCGTTCGATAGGTTCCTTCGAGGATGTAGCCGATAACGGGGCAGGGGTGCGTGTGAGGGGGCGAGGATTCACCGGGGCCGTAATTTACCTCGACCAGAGTGGCCGCAAGATGGCTACCGTCCAACTGCGGCAAGGGATGCGAGAAGACGACGCCAGAGTGATCGTGCTTCGCCTGAGCCGTACCGGCAGAAACTTGCAAGAGGGCGCCGTAGCCAGCCATCAGCGCACCCAAAATTGCTACAACGGCAACCCATTTTTCACGATTCATCATAGTTGCTTCCTCCTGCTGAACCTTAACATCCCCCTTAAGTGGACTGACCACAAGGTCCATTTATGCTATTCTTCGTGGACCACTTCTATGGCCAAAAGAGCCTCAGCATTTAATTTGATTCTTCCGGCGCAGAAACCGGACAAGCAAGTTTGCCGATGGTTGTACGCATCCGTGCGCGAGGAGATTCTGGAGGGGCGATTGCGGCCCGCGAGAAGGCTACCAGCGACCCGCGACCTTGCTGAGCAGTATGGGATGGCGCGGGGGACCATCGTTAGCGCTTTCGAGCAGCTAAAGTCGGAGGGCTACATCGAAGGCAGCGTGGGCTCCGGCACGTACGTGAGCAAGATCTTGCCGGAGGAGTTGCTGCAGGTCCCGCGCGCGGTTACGCAGCAAGCGAGTGGGCGAAAGCAACATCGCTATCTGTCGAACATTGGGAAAAGACTCAAGCCGTTTCCGGCTTTTGAACTCAAGCCACTGAGGGCGTTTCGCGCCAATCAGCCGGCCCTGGACTTGTTTCCCATGACATTGTGGTCGCAAGTGACCGCGCGACGTTTGCGGAAAGTTTCGACAAACGACTTGCTGGGCTGTCCTGCCATGGGATACAAGCCGCTGCGGGAAGCCGTGGCGGAATATCTGGGTGCGTCGCGCGGTGTGAAATGCGCGCCCGCCCAGGTAGCAATCGTCTCAGGCGTACAGGAAGCGTTGGATCTGGTAGCGCGACTCTTTCTCAATCCCGGCGACTGCGTGTGCATGGAGAATCCCGGATATATTGGCGCCGCTCTCGTGTTCGATGGCATTGGTGCAAAGATTCGCGGGGCCCACTTGGATGAAGATGGCCTGGAACTACGCGAAGCGAGCCTGCTTGGGGCGCGGCTGGTGTACGTCACACCCGGTCATGAGTTCCCCCTGGGAATCACAATGACTTTGCCGCGGCGGCTGCAGTTGCTAGAGTGGGCGCGGAAGACTGGCGCACTGATCTTTGAAGATGACTACGACAGCGAGTATCGCTATTCGGGGCGCCCAGTTCCCACGCTGCAGGGGCTTGACCGCAACGGAGTGGTGCTGTTTGCGGGAAGCTTCAGCAAAGTGCTGTTCCCTTCGTTGCGCCTGGGATACTTGGTGATTCCAGCTGATTTGGTGGATTGCGTTGCGGCAGCTAAATCTTTGAGCACGCGGCACGCACCTGTGTTGGAGCAGGCAGTGCTGTGCGACTTCATCACGGAAGGCCACTTTGGACGCCATCTGCGGCGCATGCGCGGAGTTTACGCGGAACGACTGGCAGTTCTCTTGGAGACCGCGAAGCAAGAGCTTGCAGGTTTGCTCGAAATCTCAAGCGTCGAGGCGGGGCTGCAAACCGTCGGATGGTTACGTCACCAGATCGATGGGGAAGAAGCGGCCAAGGCTGCCGTTGCCCGGGATGTCGAAGTGACTCCGTTGAGCCGCTACAGCCGGGGGCGAGTTGAACAAGAGGGGTTGCAGCTGGGATTCGCGGCGGTCAATCCGAAAGAGCTACGAAGAGGTGTTTTGGAACTGCGAAATGCCTTGGAGGGGCTAAGAGCTAGCCGAACGAACAGAGCCATGCGTCCCCTATCTCATTGATGGTGAGCGATTGGCTTATCTGCACTTAGCAACTACCACGGTAATATCGTCGTGCTGCTCATGAGGGCTGAAGCGGCGAACTTCATCGACCAGAGATGCAAGCAGGTTTTGGGGAGGCAGTTCGCGATATTGGCGTAAAGCCTCCACTAGACGGGTCTCGCCAAATTGCTCGCCCTCCTCGTTGAACGATTCCGTCACGCCGTCTGTGTAAAACGCCACAGTGTCCCCTGGAGTAAGCCGCGTTTCCCCGGCGGAACAATCCCATCCCTTGAACAGTCCGATCACTGTGCATGTGGCATCCAAGCGATCGACACGGCCGTCCTTCCGCAACAGAAGCGGCGGGAGATGCCCGCAATTCGCATAGCGCAGTCGCCGCAGTTTGTCGTCGTATTCGCCAAAGAAGAGAGTCGCAAAAGCGCTGTCTGCCGTGTTTTCGTAGAACAGCCGATTCACAGAGAGCAAGAAGCGCTGGGGTTGTTCCAGGACGACCGGCAAATAGGGACGGCTGCAGTAAATGGCGCATTGGTTGCGCAGGTGAGCTTGGAGATTTGCCATTAATAGAGCTGCGGCCACCCCCTTTCCGGAGACGTCGCCGATCACCAGCCCGAGTTGCTCCCGCCCGAGATCGAGAAAGTCGTAATAGTCGCCTCCTATATGGCGAGCTTGAATGCATACGGCGGCGTAATCCAACGTGGAAACGTCAGGCTGCGTCTGCGGGAACAGCCTTGCTTGCACTTGCCTGGCAAGCTCGAGCTCCTGGCTCGAGCGATGTTCGGATTCGGATCTTTCGGCATGGGCGCGGCGCTGTGCTTGGACTTCTCGAGTGATCTCGTCGTAGCTCACAAGCATAAACGAGTTTCCGTCCACATCCTCGAAGCTTGCGGAGATGGCGCCCGAAGGCTGCGTCTGCGGCTGATGGTGAAAGTGGACGCCCCTCTTGCTCCACTCTTCGAATTTGGCAAAGACGTCTTCGGTGAGGAAGACAATCTGTGTGGAACGGCCAATGAGCCTGTATTCCTCAGTCTCAGGCTTCGGTATTACCAGCGAAAGCACAGCTGTGCCATCCGGAGGGCAAACGGCCATCGTGTCCCCAGCAGACTGCGGCGGGGTAGTCGAGGCCATGCAGAATCCAAGCTGTTCCAAATAGAAGCGCCGGCTGCGATCCGCATCGCGAACAAAAATGGTAATAGCGCCGAGACGCAGGTACGGATCCTGGTCGTCCGAATGGAAGCTCTGCCGATAGGCCAGAAGTGGCGAAGGATGAGCTGCAGCCATCGTACGCAGTATACCGCAGAGGCCTTTCCTTCATACTTCCCGGAAAGGAAGGGGATTCAGGAAATAGATTAGGAGACGTGAAGAACAAGGCGTGAGTAATCCATTCAGCGCCCGGGCGGAACAGGGTGAGATGACATGCCAATCTTTTCGAAGACTGAACCGCGGCGAGAGAATCAGCGATTTGGGAAGAGATGGTGATGGGCGGCAACTTCGGCAGCTAGCAGCAGAAGCGTTAGAGCTGACAGACTAAATTGGAAGAATTCTGAAGTTCTCTTTTGTTTTGATAAGGGCAGCTGGCGCCATGCAGATGCGGGGCGTTTGCGCAAGCTCCACACGCGCCAGAGAACGACGAGGTTAAGGACGGAGCCGGCCAGAGCGAGAAGCATCATGGGGATGCGGATGGCATCAACATGCATGCGGTCGGCTACTTTCAGCACACCGGTAGCCGCCGCGAACGCGCCGACACCAATCAGCAGGCGGACGCCGCTCAGCGCGATGAAGGCGCTGCAAACGCTCTGAAGCACAGCAAAGAAGAAGGTAGTCCAATTCACGAACGAGATGTTTATCAAGGACATGCGCGGTCGGTGAACTGGAGCGCCCGCTTGAGGAACTTCTGCTGAAGCTTCCATACAGCCCTCATGGGTGAGTTGGAACGCCGCAATCAGAGTAGACGAACCAACGGTAAACACAAAGCGGAGATGGTTCGGGTCCCCAGCTCACCACGAGCGTTGCGGAAAGGACGAAGGACACCTAGAATCGTGCGCTTTGGGGGACGCCATGAATATCGCTGTTCGAATGAGAGCTGCCGTTGTCTTGCTTGGAGTTGTTTTCGCGCCGTGGAAATCGGCCGCCGCGCAAGGGCTATCGAAACCAGAAGCAGAGATGGTGCGAGCCATCGACGAGGAAGCTCCGGCAGCCCTGGCTCTGTTGGAGAAGCTAGTCAACATCAACTCCGGAACATTCAATACCGATGGCGTGACCCAGGTTGCGAAAGTGATGGAAACGGAGCTTCAGGCGCTGGGATTTCAGACGCATTTGGTGCCAATGGACTCCGTGAAACGCGGGCCATCGCTCGTGGCAGAAAGGAAAGGGAATCGAAGCAAGAAAGTATTGCTCAACGGGCACATGGACACGGTGTTCGAACTGTCCAGCCCGTTCCAGAAGTTCGTGCGTAACGGCGATCAAGCCACGGGGCCGGGAACATCTGACATGAAAGGCGGCTTGGTAGTCATGCTTTCCGCGCTGAAGACTTTAAAGCGCATCGGAGCGCTTGACGATGCGACCATCACCGTTTTCCTCACCGGAGACGAAGAGAATGCGGGCGACCCGCACACGGTCTCGCGCAAGGAGTTCATCGAAGCAGCGAAACGCAGCGACGCGTTTCTTTGCTTTGAGGGTGGAGTGCAGCACGACGGCAAAGATTATGCGACCACGGCGCGGCGGGGCTTCACGCTATGGGAAGTTCACGTGCAAGCGAAGACAGGGCATTCCGGAGCGATCTTTTCGCAATCGATGGGCGATGGCGCGGCGTTCGAGATGAGCCGAATCCTGAGCCAGTTTCACGATACGTTGCGCGAGCCGAACATGAGCTACAACGTCGGGATGGTGCTGGGTGGGGAAAACGTCAAGATCGATGCGGGAGGGAGCGGCTCGGTGGAGGGCAAGGCTAATATCGTGCCAGGAGAGGCGCGAGCTATCGGCGAGTTCCGCGTGCTGACCACGGATCAGCTCGCGCGGGTGAAGGAGAAAATGCAAGCCATCGTAGCCAAGAGTTTGCCGGGAACGAAATCGGAATTGATTCTTCATCCAGACACGCTGCCTATGTCCCCAACCGCGGGAAACGCTGCACTGCTCGCGAAACTGAACGAAGGAAATCGCGCGATGGGTCTGCCGGAGATGGAAGCGCTCGATCCGATGCTGCGAGGCGGAGGCGATGCTTCGTTTGTGGCGCCTTACGTCGATAGTCTGGACGGATTGGGAGCAGTAGGACAGGGCGCACACGCGGTTGGGGAGTCGGTCAACCTGGCTCGCCAGCCTCTGCAAAGCAAGAGAGCAGCGTTGCTGATTTACCGCTTAATTCAAGAAGCGAAGTGAGCGAGTGGCTTGCCAGCGGTGTAGGACGAGTCAGGATTTGTCGAGCTTGAGGAAGATGGCGGCGAGGGGAGGAAGCGTGAGGACGAGCGAGTACTGGCGGCCCTGCGCTGGCTGGTCCGAAGCTTCTTGGCCGCCGGCGTTACCGACATTCGAGCCGCCATAATGAGCAGCGTCGCTGTTGAGGATTTCGCGGTAGTAGCCAGGCTGCGGCACGCCGAGGCGATAGCCCTCGCGGACCACCGGAGTGGCGTTGGCAACGACCACTATTAGGTCTTCTGGATTTTTCCCGCGCCGAATGAAAGTGAGCACGCTATTGTCCGCATCGTTGGCGTCAATCCACTCAAAACCGCGCCAGTCAAATTCGACTTCGTGAAGCGCAGCCTCAGTTGCATAGAGATGATTCAAATCGCGGATGAGATTCTGCACGCCGCGGTGCGAATCCCATTGGAGTAAGTGCCAATCGAGGCTGCGCGCTTCGCTCCATTCGTGGCGCTGCGCGATTTCCTGGCCCATGAAGAGCAGCTTCTTTCCCGGATGCGCGTATTGATAGCCGTAGAGCAAACGCAGATTGGCAAATTGCTGCCACAGGTCGCCTGGCATCTTGTGCAGCAACGAGTTTTTTCCGTGAACGACCTCGTCGTGCGAAAAAGGAAGCACGAAATTCTCGCTGAAGGCGTAGAGCAGCGAAAACGTGATTTTGTTGTGCATGAATTTGCGGTGGACAGGGTCATGGGAAAAATAGCTGAGTGTGTCGTTCATCCAGCCCATGTTCCACTTGAAACTGAAGCCGAGGCCGCCGAGGTAGGTCGGGCGCGAGACGGCAGGCCAGGAAGTGGATTCTTCGGCGATGGTAAGAATGCCGGGGAATTTGCCGTGCGCGACTTCATTCATGCGCTTGAGGAAGTCGACGGCATGAAGATTTTCGCGGCCGCCAAATTGATTTGGAACCCACTCACCCGGTTTCCGGGAGTAATCGAGATATAGCATGGAAGCGACAGCGTCCACTCGTAGACCGTCGATGTGGTACTTGTCGAGCCAAAAAAGCGCGTTGGAGATGAGATAGTTCTGCACTTCGTTGCGCCCGTAGTTGTAGACCAGTGTGCCCCAATCGGGATGGGCGCCCTGCCGCGGGTCCTCGTGCTCATACAGATGGCTGCCGTCGAATTGCGCCAGGCCGTGCGCATCGCGCGGAAAATGCGCGGGCGTCCAATCGAGAATGATGCCGATACCAGCCTGATGGCAGCGATCGACAAATTCCATGAAATCTGTAGGTGAACCGTAGCGGCTCGTGGCGGCGAAATAGCCCAGCGTTTGATAGCCCCATGAGCCATCGTACGGATGCTCCATGATGGGGAGCAGCTCAATGTGCGTGTACCCGAGCTCTTTCACGTACGGGATGAGCTGATCTCCGAGTTCCCTATAGGTAAGCCAGCGATCGTTATCCTGGGGGACACGGCGCCACGAGCCGAGATGCACCTCGTAAATGGAAACCGGCGACTGGAACCAATTCTTGCCGGAGCGCTGCGACATCCACTCTGCGTCTTTCCAACTGTGTGTGTCGAGGTTGGCGACCATCGAGCCGGTGTTAGGGCGCAACTCCGAACGAAAGGCGTAGGGATCGGCCTTAAGCGGGATCATGTTTCCGCTAGGCCCGATGATTTCGAATTTGTAGATTGCCCCCTCGCCCACTTCGGGAAGGAAAATCTCCCAAATGCCTGAAGAGCCGCGCGCGCGCATGGGATGGACGCGTCCATCCCAGCGATTGAAATCGCCGACGACGCTAACGCGCCGCGCGCTAGGCGCCCAGACGGCGAAGTGAACGCCCCGAACGCCTTCAAGCGTCGTAAGATGCGCGCCGAGTTTTTCGTAACTGTCGTAATGGCGGCCCTCACCCATCAGATAGAGGTCGAAGTCAGTTAGGACACAGGGAAAAGCATAAGGATCGTAGATTTCGAATGGTTCGCCGTAGTGTGTGCGGCCTTGAATCTTGTAGCTGGCAGGCGCGGGAACACCGGTTTTGGCGGACGGCAGTATGGCTTGGAAAAAACCTTCGTAACGCAATCTCACGGCTTCCACAACGGTGACAGAAGAGGATGGAGAACTTTCCGATGCAGCTGGGTGTAAATAGATTCGGGCTTGCTCCGCCCACGGCAGAAAGAAGCGTACAGCGCAGCCGCCGTCACCAGGATGCGGCCCGAGAAAGACGAAAGGATCGGAATGACGCCCGGTCACGACCGCGTTCACCTGAGAATGGAAACCCGGATCGCGCGCGCTAACTGGTTTTGATGGCGATTTCGCGTGTTGCTCGGGCAAGTCGAGCCTCCGGTACGGTTCAGACGCGCCGGCGGAGCACATAATTGCTGGACTGGCGGCGCACATTGAATTCTAGGGCGTCCTGCCAAAAATGCCAATCGTTGGGGCTGAAGGCTGAATTATAATCCCGGGCACGTATGCCAGTTGCTTCCGGAACAAAGCTCGGGCCGTATGAAATTGTCGCGCTGTTGGGCGCAGGCGGGATGGGCGAGGTGTATCGGGCGCGAGACAAGCGCCTGGGACGCGACGTGGCATTAAAAGTGTTGCCGGAAACGTTTGCTCGAGACGCCCAGCGCATGGCGCGCTTTGAGCGCGAAGCCAAGGTCCTTGCTTCGCTGAATCATCCCAATATCGCTGCGCTTTATGGCTTCGAGGAGTCCAATGGCGCGAACGCCCTGGTGATGGAGCTGGTCGAAGGACCAATGCTGGCCGAGCGCATCAGGCAGGGACCGCTGGCGCTTGAGGAAGCCTTGCCCATTGCGAAGCAAATGGCGGAGGCGCTCGAATACGCACATGAGCGCGGCATCATTCACCGCGACCTGAAGCCATCGAACGTGAAGTTGACGACGGATGGGCAGATCAAGCTCCTGGACTTCGGACTAGCGAAAGCATTGGAGGGAGAAAACACCGAAGAAGAGTTGCAGACCTCGCCTACTCTCAGTGCGGCCGCCACACGCGCCGGAGTAATGCTGGGAACCGCTGCGTACATGGCGCCGGAGCAGGCGCGCGGCAAACGCGTGGACCGGCGCGCGGACATTTGGGCGTTTGGCTGCGTGCTCTACGAGATGCTGACGGGCCGCAACGCTTTTAGCGGCGAAACCATCTCGGACATTCTCGCTGGTGTGATTCGCGCGGAGCCGGAGTGGTCGTCGCTGCCCGGCTCCATTCCCCCACGAATCCGCGAACTCCTCCGCCGGTGCTTGCAGAAAGATGTTAGGCATCGGCTGCAAGCCATTGGCGAAGCGCGAATTGCCATTGAACAGGCCATGGCCGGGACTCCGGAAGCCGGTGTTGAAGCGGCTGACAGGCCAATCGTGCCGGAACCCCACTGGCGGCACGCTTTACCTTGGATTGTTGCTGCAGCTGGACTCGCAGCCGCGTTAACGCTCGGTGCTTTGTACTTGGGCACCATACGGCCCGAACCGCATGCGGTAATGCGGACATCGGTGCTGCTTCCCGAACCTCTGGGCGGTGTTTTCTCCGCCAATCCTGGATCGCCGATTGCCATTTCTCCGGACGGATCACGGCTGGTTTTTGTGGGCGCCCCGGCGGGGAAGCCCAGTCAGCTCTATTTGCGCCAATTGGACCAACAAACGGCCGCCCCGATTCCCAACACGGAAGAAGCCACAGAACCTTTCTTCTCGCCGGATGGGCAATGGGTAGGTTTTTTCGCCAACGGCAAGATGCGAAAAGTTTCAATCCATGGTGGTCCTGGCACGCCGCTTTGCGACGCACAGATTCCTCACGGGGCGAGCTGGATCACCAATGAAGCAATCATCTACGCGCCGGATCTGGGGTCTGGCCTCATGCGCATCTCGCCGGCTGGTGGCGCTCCGCAGACGCTTACAAACCCCAACACCAAAGAAAAGGAACTGAGCCACCGGTGGCCGCAACTACTCCCAGGCAGCAAGGCCGTGTTGTTCACCATCCAGCTTATGACTCAAGGCTCTTACGACGACTCTCGGATCGCCGTTCTATCCCTGCAAACAGGCAAGTGGCAAACACTGTTCGACGGCGGCTCCTACGCACGCTATGTGCCTTCGGGGCACATTGTCTATGCTCATGCGGGAGCGCTGATGGCAGTTCCGTTTGATCTGGCAAATTTGCAGGTTACGGGCCCCGCCGCGCCCGCACAAGAAGGTGTGATTACGACCGCGGCAACGAGCGGGGGCGCGGAATACGACATAGCGGATTCGGGCTTACTGGCCTACGTTCCTGGGAGTGCGCGCCCTCCCGAGAGGGCTCTCGTATGGGTGGACCGCCAGGGGATTGCCAAGGAACTGCCAGCACCGCTGAATACCTATGTTACGCCCCGGATTTCGCCGGACGGAAAGCTTCTCGCTGTTCAGGTTCAAAGCGCTGGTGCTCAGGGTGTTTGGATCTACGAATTCGCAAGAAACACGCTCAGCCGTTTGAGCTTTAGTGAAGGTGCGCTTCCGGTCTGGACTCCCGACAACCGAAGAGTCATTTATCGCAGGCGTACGCCCTCCTTTTCCTTTCTTTCAAAACTGGCTGACGGCAGCGGCTCAGAAGAGAAGCTCCTTGAAAGCGACTTCGACGACGCTAGCGCCGCGCCGTTTTCGGTCTCGCCGGATGGCAAGACGCTTTTGTTCGGTCGTTATGGACCTACGGGGATAATTGGCACTTATGCTCTCTCTCTGGAAGGAGGCGGGAAGATTCAGCCTTTGTTGCAGTCTTCATTCAATCAGGGCTTGGCGCAGTTCTCACCGGATGGTCACTGGATCGCGTACACCTCGAATGAATCGGGGCGGGATGAGATCTATGTTCAAACTTTTCCGCCAACGGGAGGAAAATGGATGATCTCTGCCGAGGGCGGAATGTACCCGCTCTGGGCGCGCAGTGGCCGGGAACTCTTCTTCCGCAAGGAAGATAAGATGATGAGCGTCCTCGTGGAGACACAACCAGCGTTTAAATCTGGCACGCCCCGAACGCTATTCCAAGAAAGAGGCTACCTTGGTGTCGGAAACTATTTGATTACCGGAAATTATGACGTAGCACCGGACGGCCAACATTTTCTTATGATCAAGGAGAAAGAAGCCTCTAGCGGCTCCAAGGAATTGGCGATCGTCCTGCATTGGACTGACGAGCTGAAGCGCATCGCACCCGTGGCGAGCAAGTGAAAGGGACCCGCCAACTCTCCCCAAAAAAATCTTGCGCAAAGTTTCCCAACAAACTTCCAATGCGTGAAGACCGGCGAATTGGCTGTCCTGGCGGCTGCTTATTGACGTGAGTTGCCGCAGCAAGTATCATCCGCGCAATTCCAGGCAAAAATTTGAGCGAGTGAGGTTGGCCATGACGAAGCGAGTGTGCTCTTTTCTCTTTGCGATAGCGATTCTGGGCGCCCCTGGATTGATGCGCGCGCAGCAGCAGCCGCAGATCAACCCCGACGTTTACAAGGAATTGAAATTCCGGTACATCGGGTCCGTCGGGAATCGCGCGACCGCCGTGGCCGGCATTCCGGGAAATCCGAACGTCTACTATGTGGGCGCGGCGTCGGGAGGAATTTTCAAGTCGACCGATGGAGGCATTCATTGGGATCCGATTTTTGATGACCAGCCGGTCTCGTCGATTGGATCGCTGGTGGTGGCGGCGAGCGATCCCAACATCGTGTGGGCAGGTACAGGAGAGTCTTTTATTCGTAGCCACATTTCAGTGGGCAGCGGGATTTACAAATCGCTCGACGCCGGGAAAACCTGGAAGCTGATGGGCTTGGAGAAGACCGGGCGAATCGGGGACGTCGTGATCGATCCGCATAACCCGGACATCGTACTTGCCTGCGCGCTGGGGCATGCTTACGGCCCGCAGCCGGAGCGCGGCGTTTTCCGTACGACCGACGGAGGCAAGAGTTGGGAAAAAGTCCTCTTCGTCGATGAGAATACCGGTTGCTCGGACATGGGAATGGATCCGAATAATCCGAGGATTTTGTTTGCGGGCATGTGGCAGTTGGAAATTCACACCTATGGGCGGACGAGCGGCGGGCCCGGCAGCGGACTGTTCAGGTCCATGGACGGTGGAGCAACTTGGAAGCGCCTGGAGGGCCACGGACTACCCAAGCCACCCGTGGGCAGAATCGCCGTGCGTGTGGCGCCCAAGGATTCGAATCGCGTTTATGCGTTGATCGAAACCGGCGACGGTGTGCCGTGGGACGGCAAGCCGACGCAAAGCGGGCAGCTGTGGCGTTCCGATGATGGCGGAGAGAACTGGCAGCTCATCAACTCGGACCGGCAAATTCGTGGCCGCACGCACTACTACACGCGAGAAGAGATTTCGCCGGACAACGAAAACGAAGCGTATTTCTTCACTTCGGCGTTTTCGCGAACGCTCGATGGCGGTCGCACACTGACGAACATGCCATCGGCCCCCGGCGGCGACAATCATGAAATGTGGATCGATTCGACCAACGGCGATCGCATGGCCGTGGTGAACGACGGCGGCGTCAGCATTTCCGTGAATCGCGGGCACACTTGGAACCGCATTCAATTGCCTATCGCGCAGATTTATCACGTGACAGTGGACGATCAGATTCCTTATTTCGTGTACGGGAACCGGCAGGATGGACCTTCATTCCGCGGGCCAAGCAACAGCTTGCAGTTTGGTGGTTTCGGCGGATCGCAGATTACGCGGAGCGTGTGGCATCCGGTAGCGGGCAGCGAGAGCGGCTTCGCCACGCCCGATCCGGTGGACAACAACGTAATTTGGTCGACAGGCACGGGGTCGGGCAGCGTCGGCGGTTCCGTGGCGCGCTTCGACGAGAAAAATCATCAGTGGCAGGAAGTGGAAGTGTGGCCGGATAGCACGGTCGGCGCCAGCGCGGCGGAAGTGAAATACCGGTTCAACTGGGAATTCCCGATAACGATTTCTCCGCACGATCACAACAAAGTGTACGTGGGCAGCCAGTTCGTCCACGTCACAACCGACGGCGGCAATAGCTGGCAGGTCATCAGCCCGGATTTGACGCGAAACGACAAGAGCAGGCAGCAAATCTCCGGCGGCCTCACGCCGGACAACATCGGCGTGGAATACGCTGGCGTCGTTTTTTCGATTGCGGAATCGTCCAAAGATGCCGGCGTGATCTGGGCGGGAACCAATGACGGCTTAGTGCAAATCACGCGCGACGGCGGCAAGAACTGGACAAACGTCACGAAAAACATTCCCAGCTTGCCGGATTGGGGAACGGTGAGCAACATTGAGGCCTCGCGTTACGAAGCGGGGACCGCGTACGTCACCGTGGATTTTCACCAGATGAACAATCGCGATCCGTTCGCTTACAAGACGACGGACTACGGGAAAACGTGGACGGCGATCACCAACGGAATTCCACACAGCATGCTGAGCTACGCACACTGCATTCGCGAAGACCCCGTTCGCAAGGGCCTGCTCTATCTCGGGACGGAAAACGGGCTGTATGTTTCGTGGGACGATGGAAAGAACTGGCAGTCGCTGCAGAGCGGTTTGCCGCACGCCCCTGTGTACTGGATCGCCGTGCAAGAGCGCTTCCACGATTTGGCGCTGGCGACGTACGGTCGTGGGTTCTGGATTCTGGACGACCTGACCGCGCTACAACAATTGACGCCCGAAATAGTGGCCTCTAACGCACACTTGTTCGCTCCTCGCGCCGCGTTTCGGTTCCGGCCGGTCGAGCAGCCGTTCGGGGTAACGTACGATCCGTCGGCGGGGCACAACCCGCCGTACGGCGCGCCGATTAATTTCTATCTGAAATCGAAATTGGGTGAAAAAGACAGCGTAAAGTTGACGATCAGCGACGCAAGCGGGAAAACGGTGCGTGAATTCGAATGCCACGCGACGAAAGAAGAAGGCGTTCGAAGGCCAGCGGGCGGTCCTGGAGGAGGCGGGGGTGGGGGCGAAGGAGGAGAAGGCGGCCCTCCTCCATGCGAAGTGAAGCCCGGCATCAACCGCATCTGGTGGAACCTCGAGTCTGAGCGCAGTACAGAGATGAAGTTGCGGACGAGTCCGCTCTATGCGCCGGACGTGAGGCTGGGACCGGAAGGTTGGCGGCCAGCGCCGGGCGGAGGACGCATTTCGCTGCTCGAACCTCCCGGAACGTACACGGTCACGCTGACCCTAGGAAATCAAAAATCCAGCGAGAAACTCACGGTGCTGAAGGATCCGCACTCCACGGGGACTGAGAAAGACATCCAGACCCAGATGCAATTCCTGACGGGTCTGCGCGACGAGATGAACGCGCTTGCGACGAGCGTCAATCAAATTGAATCGGTCCGTGCGCAACTGGCCGCGCTTGGAAAAGAGCTGGGAACCGACGACAATTCGAAAGCAATTCGAAAGGCTGCCGACGAATTGGCTGAAAGATTGACAAACGCCGAAGGCAAGGTCCTACAGCTGAAGGAAACTGGAAGAGGCCAGGATGGGGTGCGCTGGACGTCGATGCTAGCTTCAAAAATCAATTACCTCGCCGACGAGGCGGGCACTTCGGATTTTGCGCCCACCACGCAGCAGGTTGCAGTCGCAGACCAACTGAAACAACAGGGCCAACAATTCGAACAGGAGTATCAGCAGATTGCGAGCAAAGACTTGGCGGCCTTCAACGCCATGCTTCGCGAGAAGAATATTTCAAACATTATCGCGAAGGCTCCTTGAGCTTAAGGACCGTTTCTAGAACCTGACCTAAAGCATGTTTCGGGTATAGTGGCGGGTCTTCAGACCCGTGCTTTTCATGGCATGGGACTGTCGAAACCATCAGGAAGGGTGAGACCGTGCGAATTCTTCGCGGACTGATACTGCTGTTTGTTGCGAACGCTAGGATAGCCGGAAACCTCAACGCCCAGCTGGCGCCTGATCGCAACCAGACGCGGTCCATGGTGATTTCGCGCAATGGAATCGTTGCAGCAGAGTCGCCTCTTGCGGCCCAGGCCGGCGTTCGAATCCTGGAGCACGGTGGCAACGCCGTCGACGCGGCCATTGCCACGAACGCCATGATGGGCGTGGTCGAGCCGATGATGAATGGCATCGGCGGCGATTTGTTCGCAATTGTGTATGACGCGAAGGCCAAGAAACTATACGGGTTGAATGCGAGCGGCTGGGCCCCAAAAGGGCTGACCATCGAGTACTTGCAGAAGCAGGGATTGCGGAGCATGCCGCGGCAGGGAGTGAATTCCATCACTGTGCCCGGAGCGGTTGACGGGTGGCAAAAGCTCGCGGACAAATTTGGCCGCAAGAAATTGGCGGAAGATTTGGAAGCTGCGATTCGCACTGCGCAGGACGGTTTTCCAGTGCCGGAATGGACGGTCTCATATTGGGGCGGGGAAGAAGTCGATTACCTTCGAATGGACGAGGCTGCAGCGAAGACATATTTGCCTAACGACCGCCCGCCGAAAGTCGGAGAAGTGTTTCGAAATGCAGACTTGGCGTGGTCGCTCGGGCAGATCGCGCAGCACGGAAAAGAGGCCTTTTACAAAGGGGAAATTGCCGCCAAGGTTCTGGAATCGATGAAAAAGCACAGCGGAACGATGACGCGCGATGACCTGACGGAATTTTCCACAGAATGGGTGGAGCCCATCTCGACGACCTATCGCGACTGGACCGTGTATGAGCTGCCGCCGAACGGACAAGGCCTTGCCGCATTGGAAATGCTGAACATCATGGAGACGTTTCCTCTGGGACAGAAGGATTGGGGGTTCAACTCAACGAACGCGCTGCACGCGATGATTGAGGCAAAAAAGCTGACGTATGCAGACTTGTTAAAATATATCGGCGACCCGCGAAAGCAGAAGCTGCCCGTCGCGCAAATGCTCTCTAAAGATTGGGCGAAGGAACGCGCGAAACAGATTGATGCAGGCAAAGCAAACTGCGAGGCGGCGCCGGGTGAAATATCCGGAGCGGGGGACACGACGTATTTGAGCGTCGTGGACCGCGAAGGCAACATGGTTTCGCTCATCCAGAGCAATTATTCCGGGTTCGGGTCAGGGATTGTCGCGGAAGGAACCGGGTTTGCGTTGCAGAACCGCGGTGGGCTGTTCAGTTTGGATCCGGGCTCGCCCAACGCGCTGGCGGGAAGGAAGCGGCCTTTGCACACGATTATTCCGGCGTTCGCGCAGAAGGGTGATACCCGCATTGCGTTCGGGATTATGGGCGGCTGGAACCAGTCGCAGGCCCACGCGCAGTTCATCGCCAACCTAGCAGATTTCAAGATGAACATTCAGGCCGCGCTGGAGGCGCCGCGCTTTACAAAACATACTTTTGGCGGATGCGACGTGATGATGGAAAACCGTATTCCGCAAAAAGTGAGAGACGATCTGACGGTCAAAGGGCACAAGATTGAAGTAAGAGGCATGTTCACCGAAGCGGTGGGTGGAGGGCAAATCGTGATGCGGGATTTCGCGGCCGGCGTGAATTACGGGGCCTCCGATCCGCGCAAAGACGGGCAGGCGGTGGCTGAATTGCCTTGAGATTTGGTGGGGCGCGCGTTCCAGCCTCACCGAAACACCTGTAAAAGAGTTCCCTCGAAGGGCAATCGAAAGGAAGAGAGCTGCCGTTTGCTCCCGTGCTGCCCCTTGGTACAGCTTGTAACCCAATATACAAAAAGGACTTAGCCTAGTCGGACTTGGCCGGACAATTGCACCTGTACTTCCGACCAGGGCCCGCCGCCGCAGCCAAGCGACCTGGACGTGGAGACCGCCATGGGGCGCGTTCAAGTCGCACAAAGGGTCCTACCCTATTTGTTCCTGGCTGCTGGGCTGCTCTTCCTGGTTCCAGCAGGCCGAGCGCAGACCACCGACGTTTCCGGCCGCTACCAGTGCACTCAAGCCAAGATGAAAGGCAAACTGACGGCCTGCAACGCCGCGCCGCTAATCCTGAAAAACGACGGGCATTTCGAGTTGCGCGGCTGGGAAGGGAAGTATCTCGTGAGCGGCGAATGGGTGGAGCTTTCGGACTCGCTAGTCAAGACTCGCGCGAAGATTCAACCGGGACACAAAATCGTGCTTAAGTACTACGGGAAGCATGGACTGGTGGAGATGACCTACGAGCGGCGCGTCGTGGAACTGGGAAAAACAGCGCTGAGCTGAGCGCGATGGAAATTAACATCAACTTTGTCTTTCTCGAGGAACTTCAGGACAAGCCGGAGGGCGACGGCGTGGCGTGCATCGTCGTGATTTGCCAAGGGGCAAATGCTGCGTCCGGAGAAGGCGCTACAGATTTCTTCCCTCTCGAGTAGGATCGTGGGCAGGAGAGTTGTTTACCCCGAGGGTGGTAACTCGACTAGAAGAAGCGGGCCCCAAGCCGCCATTCGAATCCTAGTCTTAATGGGACTAGTCTTATTAGGAATACCTAGAACGCCTAGGAGCCGAACCCCAGGCTTCCATCCATCCGACTAGCTCGCGTTTGCTTGCTGATCTTGGCACGTCTCAGTCCTGTGTCGGGTGCCAGCCACGGCCGCGCAGAACCTCCCCTGAAGTCACCCCGGTAAGCTTACCGTGATCATATTCGACCTGGCCGTTGACGATTGTGAAGTCGACGCCGTCGGAAAGCTGGTCGGGCTTGACGAAGGTGGCGTGGTCGATGATGGCGGCTGGATCGAAGATCGTGATGTCCGCGAAGTAGCCGGGTTTTAGGAGGCCGCGGTCGGCGAGATGCTCGCGCTGAGCAGGAAGCGAAGTGATTTTGCGAATGGCTGCTTCGAATGGCATGAGATGCTCGTCGCGGACGTAGTGGCCGAGAAAGCGCGGCATGGAGCCCATGGCGCGCGGGTGAGTGTGAGCTTCGTAGATCGGGCCGTCAAGGGACATTTCGCCGGCATCGAGGCCGATGCTCGTCCAAGGCTGGCCGAGGCCCGTGCGGAGGTCTTCTTCGCTGGCCATGAAATAGATCGCTCCGGTCTGCGCGCTGTCAGCGAGAACGAAATCCATGAGCGTGTCTTCCGGAGATTTCTTCCAGGCTTTGGCGACGTCGTCGACCGTTTTCCCTTCAAACTGCTTCAGTTCTTGTTTTTCCGCCGAAGCGATCAGAACACCTGGAGCGCCACCGCAGTCATAAAAGAGGTTTTCCCAATCGGGATGATCGCCCGCGAGTTCCTTCTTAATGCGCGCGCGGACGGCGGGATCCTTCAACCGCTCGAGTAATTTTTGTACGCCACCATCGGCCACCCAGGGCGGAAGCGCGGAGGCCAGAGCTGTGGCCCCGGCTGGATACGGGTACATATCGGCGGCAACATCGAGGCCGGAGGCGCGCGCTTCTTGGATTGCAGCGGTCACCTTCTTCATGTTGCCCCAGCGCGGCTTGCCGCTTACTTTCAAATGGAAGATTTCAACGGGGAGATGCGCCTCACGTCCGATGCGAAAAGCCTCTTCGAGCGCGGCCATTTCGGAAGCTCCCTCGCTGCGCATGTGCGTGGCGTAGAGGCCGCCGTATTTGGACGCGACTTGTGCGAGGGCGATGAGCTCCTCGGTTTTCGCGTAAATGTTCGGCGGGTAAATGAGCGCGCTGGAAACGCCGAGCGCGCCGTCCTTCATCGCCTGCTCGACGAGTGATTTCATTTGCTCAAGCTCAGCGGGAGTTGGAGCGCGGTCGTCATCGCCAATGACCGCTTCGCGAATTTGCGCGGAGCCCACGTAGGTGCCGATGTTGAGCGGCGTACCTTGTTTTTCGAGGCGGCGGAAATAGCCGTCGAGAGTGGTCCAGTCAATGGTGAGCTTGTAGTGCTCCAGGAACGATTTCTGCGGACCGATGGTCTTTTCGTTTTGCGGAGCGATAGAACCGCCCTCGCCGGTAATTTCTGTGGTGATGCCCTGCGAAAGTTTGCTGAGCGAGCGATTATCGAGCAGCAGGGCAACTTCGGATTGCCCAAGCATGTCAATGAATCCGGGAGAGACAATGCGGCCCTTGGCATCGATTTCGCGCTTGGCGTGAGCGTCGTGCAAATCGCCAATGGCGGCGATTCGGTCGCCCTTCACGGCAACATCGGCGGAATACCACGGGTTCCCGGAGCCGTCGAGGATATGGCCATTGCGGATGATGAGGTCATAGCCAGCGACGGCGGAATCATTGAGATCGGCATCGTACGCGGCTGCGGCGATTTCTCCCAGCGCCTGGCCCGCGACTTTCTGCGCCATATCGATATCGGGAGGAAGCGAGACGTGATTAACATACGCGGCGAACGCGAGCTTCTTGCCGTCTTTGGTGATCACGTAGCCGACGAGTCCTTTGCCGTTCAGCATCAACTTGCTGTTCAGCCGGTCTTCGGCTCCGAAAGTTCCAGTCTTGGCGAAAACGTGGCCGGCGCCCGGCGAAGTCGTTTGAATTTTCGCCAGCGTACCGTCTTTGCCAAGAATCGGAAGCGCTCTGAAGAAGGCAGGATAATCGGGGCGAGTTGTCCAGTAAGTCAAATAATGGACCATAAAATCCGGGCTGAAGAGATCAGCCCAGTCGCCGCCCGCTCCATCACCCTGGCCGGCGCCGGAAAGATCAAGCTTCGCGGATTGCAGAAATTCCTGCTCGACGTGGAAGCCAGCGGCAAGAGGATTCTTCGTGTCTTTCGCAACCAGCGCGCCGAGCAGGTACGGTCCCATGCCGGCGTGAAGATTCTGGCTGACCTTCAGTGTGACTTTGATTTCTTCCGAGAGTGGAAGCGAGACGTGCTCGGCGACTTGGTTCTCCGGCGAATAAAAATGGGCAAGCGCGTTGAAATCGGCGGGAGCAGCTTTGCGGGGCGATTTGAGTTCGATACCCGCAGCGGTGAGCCCTTCGCGAAAAACTGTTTCAGCGAATTTAGTCGGTGAGGGAACAGCAATTGCGGCGGTCTGCGGCTCGCTGCCCGAGGGCACACTGCCTGCAAGAGTTGCAATGACCGAGCCGTCAGGATTGGTTTGCACGTCGGGGGAGTCGATGGAGGCTTTGGTTCCCGCAGCGGAAGTAGTCAGGCGGTTGACGAATTTGATGTAAGAGGTTTGGGGGGAGGTCGTGAGCATAACGGGATCGCCCTGTTTCGCGCCTGGTTTGCCGAGCAAGTCGATCACATTGTCGTTGATCATGATGGAGGACATGACGACGTCAGTGCCGGCTTCCCGGGGACCGTCGGGAAACACGCTGGTGTCGATCAGCACGCGGCCCTCAATTTTGTGAATGCCTTTCGTGGCGACGTCTTTTGCAAGTTGCTTGATTACGACGAGCGGGTCGCCGGGGAGCGCCGGACCGCTATAGGAATGATCCTCATCGACGAAGGTAAGCGTGCCATCGGGCTGGATGCGATTCGAAAGATTAGGATCGCCGCTGGCGACTAGAATCAAATCGCCTTTGAGCGTGCCGTGTTTGTCGATCGTGCCCGTGTGATAGACACGCGTGTGAAAGCGGTAGTCGGCGCCGAGTTTCGCAAGGACCGTGCCTTCGGTCAGCGTTTTGGTTGTGGATGCGGGCACGAAGAGCTTGTCGGCGTTGAGCGAATAGAGGACCTTACCGGCGTCCAGGGAATAAAACTCGATGCCGAAATTGGCGTGCGCAAATTCCGGGCGGCTCATGACTTTCTGGATGCGCTGGGCGAGCGAGTTGCCGGATTGTGCGTAAACAGGGTTAACGCGGAGCATGAGAGAAAGGACGAAAAGCGCCGCGAAGGCTACGAATTGAATGCGTGTTTTGGCTTTCAAGAGAAAGTCCTCCTCGTAACGGTTCGACGTGCTCTAGTGTCCTTTCGGAAAAAAACCAAGAAAAAAGCAGATTCCTCGTCGCTGCGCTCCTCGGAATGACAGGCTCCCAGTGTTTTCGACACTCCTAATGAACCGCAGGGGCGCCGGATCCCAGACCAAGCTTTTCAAAAGGAACATTCAAGATAGGGTATTCCTTCCAATCCTTGAAATCGAAATGCCACCACTCGGCTTCGTACACGGTGAAACCTTCCGATTCCATGGCGCGGCGCAACAAGTCGCGGTGCCAGCGCTGGAGCGACGTACCTCCCGGATAGTCCGGAAAAGAGCGCGGTGACATTTCATCATACGTGCCGGGCATTTCAATGGGCTTAACGCTGGCGAGATCATAGAGTGTGAGGTCGACGGCGCAGCCGCGATTGTGGCGCGAGCCTTGCGCGGGGTCGGCGACGAAGATTTTGCCTTCAGGCGGCGTGGCGTCCCAGAAAATCTTCGTGACGTACCAGGGGCGGTAGGCGTCGTGGATAAGCAAACCGTAGCCGAGCGGTTTCAGTTTTTGCTGAACGCGAAGTAAGGCTTCTGCCGCTGGCCTTTGGAGAAACGCGCGCGCCTGCGAATAGACTGGAGTGCCGAGAAAGTCGTTTGACGTGGCGTAGCGAATGTCCAGATGAATGCTTGGTTCGAGAGGAGCCAGTTCCACGAGGTCGGACTCGCGAAACTTTCCTTTCTCGACCGGGGGTTCTGCGGCCATAGCTGAAACCCGAAGCTGTTCCACGGGTTTCACGGGCTGCGTACGAGCAACGCTGTTGGCGTCTACGCCATAGCTTTGCCGACTGAAGAGGACATCATTGAGGGCCAGTGATGAGCCATCCTTTGCGAATCCGACGTCCATGACTGGGCTCTTGTTGTCGGCCGGTACTACAAACCCGCCTTCTGCCTTTCCCTGGAGCTGCCATTGCCCCACACCCTTCTCGTAGAGCCACAGCTTTTGTCCTTTTTCGAAGATGTTGTGTGCATTGTCACCGTCTCCATAATCACCAATCCATTTCTTCCAGTTCGCGGGTGCGTCAGGAGGCTTGGGGCCGGGGAGGATGGAATTCTGTGATTGGGCGAAGGCAAGACTCGTAAGCGGTGAGAGGGCAGCTACGGCAAGCGCGAGGATTTTCGGCGAGGAAAGCCTGAGTGCGACGCGGATACGAAGAGACAAGGGGCCTGGGGTGCGTTTCATCAGGCGAGAGGATTGCCTAATTTCAATCGAATGTCAACATTTGTTGCGCTGATACGTGGGAGCCGTCCCCAGGGAGGTGAAAAGCAGATCCCTCCGCCTCAGGCTGCGGAGGATCGCACCTGAGGGTTGGGATGACACCTTTATTTGATCCGCGGCGGCCCGCCTCAGAAGGCGACGCCTACATTTCAGGCGAAAGATTACTTTTTTGTGGCGGCGGCTTTGACTTCTAAGCCGGGCGCTACGACCGGCTGGAGGAATGGCATCATGGCGCGGAGCTTGGGGCCAAGCTGCTCGATGGGATGCTGCTGTTCGCGCTGGCGCGCCGCAAGGAAGTTGGGGCAGCCCTTTTCGTTCTCCGCGATCCATGCTTTAGCGAAACTGCCGTCCCGAATCTCCGCAAGGATCTTCTTCATCTCCTCGCGCGTTTGTTTTGTTACAACCCGCGGCCCGGATACGTAATCGCCTTCTTCGGCCGTGTCGCTGACGGAGTATCGCATGTAACTGAGCCCGCCACGATAGATCAGGTCGACGATGAGTTTGAGTTCGTGCATGCACTCGAAGTAGGCGACTTCAGGCTGGTAGCCCGCTGCAACAAGCGTTTCAAAGCCAGCTTTGATCAATTCGCTGACGCCGCCGCAGAGGACCGCTTGCTCGCCGAACAGGTCTGTCTCGGTTTCTTCGGTGAATGTGGTCTCCAATACGCCAGCGCGTGTGCAGCCAAGGCCCTTCGCATACGAAAGTGCGAGCGCCTTAGCGCTGCCGCTGGCGTCTTGCTCGACTGCAAGCAGCGCGGGAGTGCCACCCCCTTCGGTGAAGACTTCGCGCACACGATGCCCCGGCGCCTTGGGAGCGATCATGGAAACGTCCACGGTAGCAGGCGGCTTGATGGCGCCGAAGCGAATGTTGAAGCCATGAGCGAACATGAGCGTTTTGCCGGGCTTGAGATTCAGTTCGATGGCGTCGCGATAAAGCTTCGGCTGCTTCGTGTCCGGGGCAAGAATCATGATCACGTCCGCCCAGGCCGCGGCTTGTGCTGGCGTGCTGACGGTCAAACCTTCTTTTTCGGCCTTGGCGCGCGAAGCGCTCGCTTCGGGCAGTCCGACCCGGACGGCGACGCCGCTATCGCGCAGATTGAGTGAGTGCGCGTGCCCCTGCGACCCGTAGCCGATGATGGCGACCTTCTTCGCCTGAATGAGCGCGAGATCTGCAGAATCGTCGTAGTAAAGATTAGCCATGCTGTTTCCTCTCGTGGCCGTTTCGCGGCCAAATGGTGATGAAAATCTATTTCACTTTTGTTGCAGTGGCTTCGAGCGCGGAATCTTCCGGTTCCGGCGCAGGCGGCTGCAGCAAATCGCTGCCGCGCGTCATGGAAATGCGGCCGGTGCGCGCCATCTCCAGCACGCCGAAAGGCCGCAGAACCTCGAGCAAGCCATCGATTTTGTCGACAGTGCCGGAAACCTCGATGATCAGCGATTCGGGTGCGACATCCACGACACGTGCGCGAAAAACTTTGATCAGTTCCATGAGATGCGGCCGATTCTGCTGGTCAGCGGACACTTTAATCAAAGCCAGGTCGCGTTCAAGCAACGCGCGCGTGGAAATGTTTTCGGCGAGAAGCACGTCCACAAGCTTTTCGAGGCTGGCTTCCAAGCGATGAGCACCGCGTTCATCGGTGTGCGCGACGATGGTCATGCGCGCGATCTCTTCGTTTTCTGTCGGTCCGACAGTGAGCGAATCAATGTTAATCGCCAAGCGCCGCGCTAGGGACGACACGCGATTCAGCACGCCGGGCTTGTTTTCAACATAGGCGACAAGTGTTTGCATGCGTGTTCTCTTTCGTTACGTGTCAGAGGCCGTTTCAACTAGTGGACTCTGCGGGCGGCGAATCATGTCGTGCAGGGCGGAGCCCGCAGGAACCATGGGGTAAACAGAATCCTCCTGCTCGACGCGAAAGTCGAGCAAAACGGTTTCATTGGCTTCGCGCGCGGCGCGAATCGCGGAAATGGATTCCGCTCGCGTCGTGATGCGCTCGCCGCGAATGCCAAACGCATTCGCAAGCGCCGCGAAATCGGGAGCGACAAGCGGCGTGGCGACGTAGCGCTTGTCGTAGAAAAATTCCTGCCACTGGCGCACCATGCCGAGATAGCCGTTGTTGATGATGGCGATTTTCAGATTGATTTTTTCCTGAACGATCGTGGCCAGCTCGCTCATGGTCATTTGGAATCCGCCATCGCCGACCACCACCCAAACTTCAGAATCCGGCTTGGCGAATTTTGCGCCGATCGCGGCGGGCAGCGCGAAGCCCATCGTGCCGAGCCCGCCGGAGGTAATCAGTGTGCGCGGCCGGTTGTGGTGGTAATACTGCGCTTCCCACATTTGATGCTGGCCCACGTCGGTGACGACGATGGCTTCACCGTGCGTTTCCTTCCAAAGGTCGTTGATGACGTGAGCGGCGTAAAGATGGCCGGTGTCGGGCAGGCTCTGAATATCGCGTACGGCGGAATCGCCCTTTAGTTGGTTGATGTAGCGAATCCATGCGGCGTGATCGCGCGACTTGATGTGCGGAGTAAGCCTCTCGAGCACTTCAAGCGCATCGCCGACAAGCGCGGCGTCTACTTTCACATTTTTGTTGATCTCAGCGCGGTCGATCTCGATGTGAATCTTGCGTGCGCTCTTGGCGTAGGTGCGCAGGTCTCCGGTGACGCGATCGTCGAAACGCATGCCAACAGCGATGAGCAAATCGGCTTCTTGAATGGCGTTGTTCACCCACGCTTCGCCGTGCATGCCCATCATGCCGAGGTTCAGCGGATCTTTGGCGGGGAAGCAGCCAATGCCGAGAAGTGTCATAGCGACGGGATAATTGCCGGCGCGAACGAACTCTTCGAAGGCGCGCATCGCTCCGGAAACCATGATGCCGTGGCCCGCGAGTATTACGGGGCGCTTGGCGGTGTTGAGCAATTCGACGGCGCGGTCAAATTCGGCTTGGTCGTGATTGTGACGTATGCGCTTTGGCGGAAGCTTCGGAGCGCAGCTGTCCCAGTCAAATTCGGCGGAAGCTTGCTGCGCGTCCTTCGTGATGTCGACGAGAACAGGGCCTGGACGGCCACTCTTCGCGATGACAAACGCTTCGCGAATCGTGCGCGCAATGTCTTCGGCGCGGCTGACCACGACGTTGTGCTTGGTGATGGGCATAGTGATGCCGGTGATGTCCACTTCCTGAAACGCGTCGGAGCCGATGACTTTGCTGCTGACTTGGCCGGTGATGCAGACCACCGGAGAAGAATCCAGCATTGCCGTCGCAATTCCCGTGACCATGTTGGTCGCGCCGGGACCGGAGGTGGCCATGGCCACACCGACTCCGCCGCTCGCACGAGCATAGCCGTCGGCCATGTGGGTCGCGCCTTGTTCGTGGCGCACGAGAATGTGATGTAGCTTGGATTTGCCGAGGGCGTCGTAAACGGGAAGAATCGCGCCGCCGGGATACCCGAAGATTTCGCGCACTCCCAGGCGGGTGAGCGCTTCACATAGGATTTCCGCGCCAGTGAGCTTCATTGCGTCCTCGCAGGAGCGCCAGGTTGGGCTGGCGATAAAAAAGATACGGGCAGGCTGGTGATTGCACCGCGTGATGCAGAGGAAACCAGCAAAGCGTATTTCGCCATGACACCGTTTGAATAACGGGGTGCCGGTGGTTTCCAAGAGGCTAGCCGCTTCTGGATTTCAGCCGCGGTGAGTCCGACATTCAACTGGCGATTGGGAATGTCGAAGGTGATGACGTCTCCATCGGCGATGGCAGCGATTGGGCCGCCGTTCACCGCTTCGGGTGCGACGTGTCCGGCCATCAATCCGTGAGTGGCGCCGGAAAATCGGCCGTCGGTCAAGAGTGCGACGGAATCGCCGAGGCCAGCGCCCACCAGCGCGGCAGTAACCTGGAGCATCTCGCGCATGCCGGGGCCGCCCTTGGGTCCCTCGTAGCGAATCACGACGACGTCGCCCGCTTTGATCCCGCCATTTTCGACTGCGGCGAAGGCAGCTTCTTCGTCGTCAAACACGCGGGCAGGTCCACTGAAATTCTGCAGATTGTGCCCCGCCACTTTGATGACGCAACCTTCGGGCGCGATATTTCCTTTCAGAATGACTAGGCCGCCCGTCGGTTTGAGAGGCTCGTTGAGCTTGTGGACGACTTGCTGTGACGGCGTTTCCTTTGCGGCTCTGGCTTCTTCGCCGAGGGTGCGGCCCGAAGCGGTGAGGCATTCGCCGTGGAGCAGTCCAGCTTCAAGCAAGCGCTTTGCGACGAGAGCAGTACCGCCTGCTGCGTAGAGATCGGTGGCAACGAATCGTCCTCCAGGTTTGAGATCGGCCAGAATCGGCACGCGCGCGCTGATGCGGTCAAAATCGTCGATGGACAGCGGAATTTCCGCTTCGTTGGCGATGGCCAGCAGGTGCAGAACAGAGTTTGTGGACCCGCCGGTTGCGGCGACGCCGGTGATGGCGTTTTCAATCGCAGACTTAGTGATGATCTTCGAGGGAGTCACGTTCTTGCGGAGCAGATCAAGAACGAGTTCCCCAGCGCGGCGGCCCGCAGCGGCCTTGGCAGAGTCCGTTGCGGGAACGCTGGAAAGCCCCATGGGTGCGATTCCCAGAAATTCGCAGACAAGCGCCATTGTGTTGGCGGTAAATTGCCCTCCGCAGGCGCCGGCGCCGGGGCAGGCCGTCACTTCGAGAGAATGGAGCTGCGCGTCGCTGATGCTGCCGCGAGCGTGCGCACCGATGGCCTCGTAGACGTCCTGAATGGTGATCGCGTGGCCTTCAAGGTGGCCGGGTGCAATAGAGCCGCCGTAAAGAACCAAACCAGGGATATTGAGGCGCGCCAAAGACATCACGCCGCCGGGAATGGTCTTGTCGCAGCCGACAAGAACCACGAGTGCGTCGAAAAGATTGCCGCGCGCGACGAGTTCGATCGAGTCCGTGATGACTTCGCGGCTTACCAGCGAAGCGCGCATGCCCTCGGTGCCCATGGTAATGCCGTCGGAAATGGAAACGGTGTTGAACTCAAGGGGAGTGCCGCCAGCCGCGCGAATACCGTCCTTTACGTGTTCTGCAAGTTCGCGGAGGTGATAGTTGCACGGGCCGATTTCAATCCAGGTATTCGCCACGCCGACCAGCGGCTTTTTGAAATCGTCGTCTTTCAGGCCGCATGCGCGGAGCATGGCACGCGCACCGGCGCGACTCGCTCCGTCAATCAAGGCATGGCTTCGAGGCTTAGGCAATGGGTCGGTCACTGAACACTTCCTTTGCTGGCGCACTGCAGAACGGTGCTCGGTACGCCAAACTCCAAAAACTAAGGCCATCATCCTGGTCTGGATGATGGCCACTGAAACCTGGGATTCGCCTTGGCTAGGCTGCCATCATCCGCTGGCTTTCCCTCGTACGACCACGGGAATAAGCCGTACGCCGATCCGGTTTATGCGAATCGCGATCGGAGCGTGTAAGATGGCGGCATACAACATATCGCCATCAAAATAACAGCATGGGGCAGGGAAGTCAATCAGTCAAATTAATAGTCCTGCTAAAACAGATAAACAATCGTTATACATAGACCGCAAGCCCTGCCATGCTAAAGCACCCACCTCGCAGTTGGTCAGACGTCTGCGACAAGACCGAGACGAAATCTTTACAAGCATAGAACATTCCTAGCGTGCGCCCCAGCATCTAATCGGGTAGATTCTTAGGCCCCGGAAACCTCACCAGTGTAGGAGATTCAAGGGAGGCAGATGAGGGACGTTCTGGTTATTGGCGGCGGGCCCGCTGGATTAGCTACAGCCATCGCCGCGCGACAGAAAGGATTTCGCGTTACGGTGGCTGACGGTGCAAGGCCGCCCATCGACAAGGCTTGCGGCGAAGGGCTCTTGCCGGGCACGCTAGCGGCACTCAGTGAACTCGGCGTCCATATTCGACCCGGTGAGGGACAGCCATTCCGCCGCATTCGCTTCGTCGACAACACAATTTCCGCAGAAGCACAGTTTTCTGGGGAGAGCGGCCTGGGCGTGCGGCGAACGGTCTTACACCAGAAGATGGTTGAGCGCGCCGAGGAGTGCGGTGTCGAACTTTTGTGGAACTCGCCAGTAACCGCCGTCTCCCCCAGCGGCGCAACCGTAAGAGGGCACGCAATCTCAGCAAGGTGCATGATCGGCGCGGATGGAATTCAGTCGCGCGTTCGGCGCTGGATCGGATTGGATGGTGGTTCCCCGCGAAAGGTGCGGTTTGCTCAGAGCAGGCATTATCGAATGGCGCAGTTGGCCGACTGCGTGGAAGTACATTGGGGCCACAAGATGCAGGCGTACGTGACGCCCCTCGGAAACGGCGAGACGTGCGTGGCGCTGATCTCGAGCGATCCTGGGATGCATTTTGGTGAGGCCATAAGGGAATTTCCTCAGCTTGCGGACAGTCTAAGAAATGCGGAACTCAGTGGTGTCCAACGCGGCACAATCACCGCCATGCGCACACTCAAGCGGGTTTATCGTGGGAATGCAGCTCTTATTGGAGATGCTTCGGGGAGCGTAGACGCGGTCACCGGGGAAGGCTTGGGTTTGAGTTTCCGTCAAGCCCTGGCACTTGCCCAGGCACTCGAAGCGGGAAGTTTGGAGCAATACCAGGAGGTGCACCGCAGGCTGGCCAGAAGGCCAATGGCGATGGCGCGGCTCCTGCTGTTGCTCGATCAATATGCGTCGCTGAGGCAACGCGTTCTGCATGGTTTGGCCAAGGATCCGGATTTGTTTTCGCGCATGCTCTCGATACATGCAAAGGAAACACGTCCTGCGTTTCTTGCGGAAACCGGCGCGCGGCTCGGCTGGCGGCTGATTACGACATCCTAGAAAAGGTGAACAGTGAAAATATTTTGTAGCCGGCTGAGACCGGTCTTCTATCTGTGCCTCGGGGCACTTGTCGCGCTGCCAGCGCTGCTTGCATTGCCGCAACATGCCGCGCCACAAACGGTCGGCAGTCCGCTCGTTTTCAACCTCGATCCCGCGCAAAGCAGCGTGCATTGGACGCTAGGCAGTTCGCTGCACACCGTTCACGGCACGTTTGCGCTGAAGAGCGGCAGGCTGCAGATTGATCCCGCTGCGGGCAAAGCCAGTGGTGAAATCATCGCCGACGCGACCAGCGGACAAAGCGGCAACGATGGGCGCGACAAGAAAATGCACAAAGAGGTGCTCGAGAGCACGAGATTCCATGACGTTATCTTTCGACCTGACAGTGTGGCCGGAAACTTGGCGCCTCAAGGTGAGAGCACCGTGCAGTTGCACGGGCATTTCCTGCTGCATGGCAGCATGCATGAATTGACCGTGCCCGTCCAGGCCAATCTAGCCGGAGATCACTGGACAGGGAGTGCGAAGTTCAGCATTCCCTACATTGAATGGGGGCTGAAGAACCCCAGCACGTGGTTGCTTAAGGCAGACCATGCAGTCACGATCGAGCTGGAGATGAAAGGCACAGTTGAAGGCTCAAGCGCAAAAGCTAATCAATGAGGCCCAAACTGGGGCCAGAAGGTAAGTTGCACGGAACTGGTCACGTTTTTCTGCAGAGAAGAAGCGAGCAGCGGAAACTTCCATTGCTCGTATTGCGCGGAAGCGGAAGTGCTCCATTCGCGGTGAATCCAGTAGTCGACGCGCACGGAAGCGTCGTTGAGTGTCCCCCCGCCCGGAACGAATTTGGGATCCACCTTGGCGTGGCGATAGCCGAACTGAATCGCGTTGCGCGGGCTTAACCAATAACGGCTGGTGGCCTGAATCCCCGCTCCATCGCGCCCCACCCAATTGCCCATTAGAAACCCGCGATTGGTGTAGAGGTCGTGATACGTGCCGTCCCAATAGATGTATTTCCCCGGAGTTTTTAGCGCCACCGTGTTCGTGAGGGGAGCTTCGACGCGGAGATCGAGTTTCGACAGGCCGGGAAAGTGGGAAAGATAAATTCCTGGATTGATTCCCGCACGGCGAGGGGCGGCAAGCGGCGAAGGATCGTCATCTGCCAGGGAATCCGTGTAAATCGTAAGCCAGTCGCGCAACAAGGGAACGCGGTAGCTGAAGTCAAAGCCTCCGGTGCGTTTGCCGGGATCGGTGGCGGGCGTTTCGTTTTTCGGGCTGGTGACGCTGAAGTAGCTGTGAATCAGACGGTTCAACGTAAGGGGCAGGCCTGCGCCTCCCAAGATAACAGTGCGGCTGAAGCCGAATTCCAGATTTTTCGTAGGCTTGAAGCTAACTTTTTCTCCGTGAAAATAGGGGTCCGGCGAAATCTGGTGTCCTTGGAGCTTTCCGAAATACAGGTCCCAGTGCATCGGGCCGAGCAGGTGCATGAAGCCGTGTAAGTGAACAGGGGAGACACGGTCGATGTGAAACATACGAACGGGATGAGCGTTATCGCTGAACAGCAGCGGCCCTGACGTATTCGGGGACCACCACTGGCTTTCTTGCCCATAGGACACTTGCCAGTTGGCAAGATTCAGGCCCACGTAAGCGTCCAATAGGCGCGTCTGATTACGTGCGGGGACCGGACTTGGAGCGAAGACGGGATTGCTGTCCATGGTGGCAATTGCAGATGCAACCTGCGGGGCAATCGCAGGAGCCACCGGCGAGTGCTGATACTCACCGCGAGCGTAAACCACCCAGCGTCCGGCGGTGGACCAACCGGAGAAGCCGTCGACACTGTTGAACCCACGCTCGAACGGCCGGCCGAAATCGTTGACTATAGTTTGGCCAAAGTGAAAGCCATCGGTCAAAGGAGGACCAGAGATTTCTGTCGCCCGCGCATAGAAAGACTCGAGGTGAGCCGAAGCATTAGCTCCTCCGCCGAGCAGAGAGAGTTCCGAAGAAAATTCCAGCAGAAGGGCGTTATAAAGACTCGAGGCGTCAGCCACGGAAACGCCATCCTGCAGTCTGTCGCCCGCCTCGCTGACCAGGCGCGCGCATTCCATTCGCGTCCAGGGTTTTATTCCCAGAATGGCGTCGTCGTACAGACCTAGGGCGGCGAGCCGGTCGAGCAAAGGATAAATCCAGCTATCCAGCGGCACATAGGGAGAACCCATGGCGCTGGGTGTGCCGTCAGTGGCGATCTTTGGTGAATCAGACAAATCCTCGGCCACTCCACCGCCGAGTTCGCGATTGTGATGTGCGTGGTAGGCTTGCCAGCCCGACAGCCATCCAATGCCGGCACCCACAAAAGCATCCGCGGGAAAGTGCCGTTTGCCTTCTACTCGGGAAATGGAAATTGCCGACGCCGCTCCGTACGTAAGTAATTTTGTTAGAAGACCGGGGTATTCGTGCGAGATCACACTGGCGGCCGCCCAGGAGATGGCGGCGTGACCGGAAGGAAAGGAATCCCCGCCCTGCCAGAATTTTCCGTGGGCCGCGTCCACCGTCGGGCGCTCGCGCCCCGTCGCGAACTTGAGGACCTCCGTGACGAGCAGGGCATTGGCCGCAGCTTCGCCGCCGAGAACTCCCGTTTCTTGTTTGTGTGGATCGTTGGTTGCGTGCCCCCACAAATACAAGCCGCCGACCGCCCCGCCCATTGCCGCAAGGCCGTAATTGGACGCGTCGCGGTAGTGCTTCAAAGTGCTCGGCGAATTGGAAAGATGCAGGCTAGCATCGCGATCCGTCACGAGAAAGCCGGCCGTGAGGCCCCCGAACGGCACCAGCCAGTCCGCGTGGCCAAGGCGAATATGCGCGGGACTGGTCCAGATTTGCTCCTGATCCCGCACGATGTTCTTTATCGTTTGCAGGCCAAGAGAGTTCTCTTTCGCTTCGTCCTCCTGGTCGGCAGTCTTCTTCTTACCTGAGTTTCCATCCTGCGTATCTGGCTTTGAAGTGGGGGCGGTTTCCTGCTGCTTCTTTGGCTCTTGCGTGCCTTCCTGGGGAGAGGCAACTGTTTCTTCGCTGGCCGCCAGGCCTACAAGAAGCGCGGAGAGGATGAGTAGAAAGAGTTTAGATAAGCGCATTTCCAGAACTTTGATGCAGGAGTGACCCATAGCGAAACCGCAGGCAATATGGCGACCATTTGAATCCCCTGCCAGTGATTCTCAAACGCGATGCAGGATCAGGAGTTAGCCAGTTTCTTGCGAAAGCCAGGCAAAAGGTAAATTCCCGCTTTGGAACGCTCTACGTTCCACGTCCGAGAATCGTACAGGGGCGTGAGGGCCAACAAAGCAGGCACTTTGTCAATCCTGCTATGATTTCTGCGTGAACATCGTCCTGAATGAAGTGGAATGCAGGGTATTGGGCGCTCTCATTGAAAAGGAAGTCACCACCCCTGAGTATTATCCGCTTTCGCTGAACGCCCTCATTAACGCGTGCAATCAGAAGTCGAACCGCGATCCGGTCATGAACCTGGACGAAGCTGCGGTGCGCGACGCGTTGCACTCCTTGGAAGGTCAGTCTCTAATCAGGTCGGTAAGCCCAGCCGATAGTCGCGTCACAAAATTCGAGCATCGTCTGCAGGAGGCCTACAATTTCTACCGCCACGAGACTGCGATCCTGTGCCTTTTGCTCCTGCGGGGTCCGCAAACGCCCGGCGAGCTCCGCAGCCGTTCCGACCGCATGCATCCTTTCGATGACCTGAATGCCGTCCAATCCAGCTTGCAGCACTTGATGAAACGCGAGCCGCCCTTGGTCCAAGCGCTTCCGCGGCAGACGGGAACAAAAGAGATTCGGTACGTTCATCTGCTCTCGGGAGAAGTCGCGCACCGGGACCCAGAAGTGAGGCACAAAGAGGAGCTTATCTCCGTACGCAGTTCGCCCGATAGCGAAAGATTTAGCAAGCTGGACGAAGAAATTGCCGCGCTGCGAAATGAAATTTCAGATCTGAAACAGCAATTTGCTCAGTTCCGAAAGCAGTTTGAATAAAGCGCGGGGCGCCAGAACGCGCCCGGTGCCCCTATAACGTTCTAATTGTCGCGCAGCGGGTCGCCAGAGAACTATTAAGGCTTCTTGATGTCCACCGTTGCCTGTTCAATACTTCCTTTGACCAATTCGGTCTTGACTTCCGATTTTTGCTTGGCGAGAAGCGTTACTTCGGTTTCAAAAGTGCGATAACCGGGCAGCGCGACTTTGATGCGATGGGTGCCAGGGCTAACCAGTAAAGAATGAAGAGCGCCGCCCAGCTCTCCGGCATGACCCACATATTTGTCGTCGAGAAAAACGGCTGCGCGGTCGGGTTCTATGGTCAGCTTCAACGTGGCAGTGACGGCAGGCGGGCGAGCCCCCGGAATCAGGTGCATGGCTACCGGCACGGTATGAGTTCGTCCCGGCTCGACGATAATTTCCCGGACGAAGTCGGAATAGCCCGCTTCCCGGACGCTGATTTCGTGTTTGCCCGGCAATAGCAGGACCTTCTTGTCGTCCTTGAGCTCCTTGACGTATCCCACGTAGTTGCCGTCAATCCAGACACCGGCGTCTTTTTCTACACCCGAGGCGCCCTTGAACTTAACCTCGCCCATGACCTTGCTGTTTTGCCCGGCCAATCGCGGAGCCGCAAGCATTATCAATATGAAGATTTGAGCAACGAGGAAAGCCGCGGATAGAAACCGCAAACGGTGGTTCATTTCGCCCTCTGTTTTCTGGGCGGGGCTTCATAATAACTCAAGAAGGCTGCGTATTTCCGCCATTTTTTTGAAGCCGCGCAAGTTTCCCCTACTGCATGGCGCGAGTGTTGTACGCAACAGAGAGAATTTGTTTAGTTGCCTTTGCGGTTTACTTGGGGGAGAAGTCTGCAAAACCCACGCGCACGATCGTCTCGGATCGAGGCCGTTGTTCGCCTTGTGGCGTGTCAGGAGGGGGTACCGCTTCCGTCCAAATCCCGTACACCTTTCCGTTGTACACTGCCAGCCATGTGTAATCGCCCAGAAACGCCGGCTGCCGCGTTGCCTCAAAAGGCTTATCCTCCCACGCGTAATTTGCGAAAGTTTTTCCGCCGTCGGTGGAGCGCGCGATCGTAAAGCCGGTCTTGCGATTGGCTGAATCGTCGCGACGGTCGTAGAACTGTGCATACACGTCTCCGGTCACCGGGTCGACGGCCATCCACTGAAAGAATTGG
>Ga0126378_10000085_pt1 | contig 68285 bp, 61 predicted proteins | sample PanSoiMetPlot_23_FD_92587 | JGI IMG/M metagenome (GOLD analysis project Ga0126378, IMG submission 92587) | Tropical forest soil microbial communities from Panama - MetaG Plot_23 | ecosystem: Environmental > Terrestrial > Soil > Tropical forest > Bulk soil | place: Panama | collected 2016-02-17 | reverse complement strand
GCGCGCGTCTTGCAGTTCGACGTCTTTGATGGGCCTGGCTGGCCCGCGCCAACCGAGCTGCGGCGCTATTTTTTAGCGCCTCCGGGACGGCGCTGACAGCTGGGGTTGCTCACGCTGCATGGCGGTCTCATGCCGATCGGACTGTATATTCCCTTCGAAACCGCTTGGATTGCCGTGAAAGAGTTCATGGAAACGGATGGGGCTCTCCCCAAGAGCATCCCTTGGATCGCTGGTGACGATATTCCCGGCGATGCTTTTCCTCGCTCATGGGCGCACGGCACAGTTCAGTGAGTGATTGCTAAGCAGATTAACGCACTCGATCGCGGTATCTTCAAGCCGACTTGAAATACGGCCGCGGGCATCGTCAGCTTTCTCGCGGCATCTCGCATTGCGCTATCACGCGCGCGTGATGTCGCGGGTGCCGGATTCTTGCTCTCTGTCCGTCGGGCCGCGCGTCCGCGTCATATTGACGACTTGGATTTCCGCTCCCAGACTGCGGCTCAAAGAACGGCGGTTTTGCCGCCGGCAACGATGGAGAGCAAGTTGAAAGCGTATCTTTGGCCAGCGGACGGGACGCCGCCTCCGCCCATGACCCGAACGAAGTGGCGGCGATTCGCCGACCGGCATCTGCCGAGTGTTGTCATCTATTTGATGGTGCTGACGCTCGTGGGGGTGGTGCTCTACCCGCACATGGTGATCACCGTCCCCAGCGGCTACGTCGGCGTTCTGTGGAAGCGTTTCGGCAACGGCACCGTGCTCGACCCGCGGCTCCTCAAGAACGAGGGCTTCAATTTCGTTTCGCCCTGGAACCGCGTTTTTCTGTACGACCTGCGGCTGCAATCCTTCACCGAATCCTACAACGCCATCTCCAGCGACGGCGTGAACCTGACGGCATCGGTCGTCGTGCGGTACCGCCTGCAGCGCGATTCCGTCCCCGTGCTGCACCAAGCGATCGGGCCGAATTACCAGCAAGTGCTGATTCAGCCCGGAATCGGCAGCCTCACCCGCGAGGTAATCGCGCAATACACGGCCGAACAGGTCTATTCGACGGCGCGCCAGGAAATTCAGGATAAAATTCGCGAACTCGTGGAGAACAGGCTCTCCGAGAAGATGATGGAGCACGAGGGCGAAGAGTCGTACCGCGTCTCGATGCGGGATACCATCATCCTCTACGACATCCTGGTGACCGGGATCGAGCTGCCTTCGGCCATCGTCGCCGCCATCAACCGCAAGACCGAGCAATACTACATCGCGGAGGAGTACAAGTTCCGGGTCGAGCGCGAGAAACGCGAGTCGGAACGCAAGAAGATCGAGGGCGAGGGCATCCGCGACTTTCAACAGACCGTCAGCCAGGGAATCAACGAGTCCTACCTACGCTGGCGCGGCATCGAGGCAACGCTGCAGCTGTCGCAATCCACCAATTCGAAGGTTGTCATCATCGGCAGCGGGAAGGACGGGTTGCCGGTCATACTCGGCAACGTGGATTCCTCGACGCCGTCGGCAGGGAGCGCACAATCGAGCGGCAACGATAAAGCGGACAAGGAAAAGGCAACGGCACCCGGCCCGGCGGTGCCGTTCGAGAAGACGCCTGCCGCCGCATTGAGCACACCGGCCGAGAAGATTCCGCCCGCCACCTCGGGCGCTGCGCCGGCGGCAACCCCGAGTCCTGCGCCGGCCACGAGCAAGCAGGAGACGCGCTCGCTCTGGCCGATCACGCTGTCCGATATCGAAAGCTACTTGGCGAAGATGCTGCTCCCGGCGGCAAAGACCGAGTCAAAGCAGCCGGCCGCAGAGCAGCCGCGATAGATGGTTAAAAAAAGTCCCGCCCATTTTGGGCGGGGGCTTTTAGGTCAATCGATGTCGAGTCTGAGACCGGGACGAGACCTTCTGATCTCGACGCCGGGTTCGCGCACGCGGCGGCGCTCCTGGATGACGACATCGCGGTCACGATCGTGACGTCGCGATCCCGGTGCACGCAGTTCCTGTTGCACAGCGGACCGACGCAGTCTTCCCGGCAGAAGCGCTCGGCGCTCGCGGGGAGCGAAAGCGCGGCAGAACCCGCCACGGCGATCGCAATGGCGACAAGGTGGGCTGTTCGCATCCTCGGGCCTCCTTTGGACTCCCCGCGATGCGTTCAACGCGCAACAGCCACCGAAAGTTCCGCCCTCGCTGCGATGCACCGCCTCTCAATCCTACTCGTGGGTTTCCACATGGAAATGATGCAATAAGCGGTGGAAGATTGGAGCCAATACGAAGCCGGTTGCGATGACAATCAAAAGACCCGAGAAGATCGCATAGGATCCCGCAAAGACTTTTCCAGCCGTCGTTTTGAGCTCGCCCATTGGCCCCATGCCGGACAGAATCATCGCCGCATTGACGTACGAATCGGCAAGCGACATGCCCTCGAATGCGGCGTAGCCGGCCATTCCGATCGCCAAACCGACGCCGGCAAGCATGCACCACAGTCCGACGGCCTTTAGCATGCGATCGGCGAAGCGGCGGTGCGAGATAAGCGGTTGGCGACGGCGTTCGAAACTGGTGATTCCAGGGATTTGCATATTCAACAGACCTCCGTCGAACGGTGCACCTCCAATGTCAGCCGTGGTGCGCTTTTGTGATAAGCGTCAGTTGCCCGCGACGCCGGCCGCGTTGATCAGCGGCACCCATCTGTCGATTTCGCTGCGCACGAGCTTGCCCAGCGCCTGCGGCGTGCGCTCGCTTTCCGCCGGCAGGTCGGCGCCCAATTCCGCGAGCCGCTTGGCCACGGTCTCATCGCGCATGGCTTTGTCGACCGCCGCGTTGATGCGCTCGACGATCGGTTGCGGCGTTCCCTTGGGGAAGAACAGGGCGGTCCAGGCGGTCGTCTGTAACTCGGGCAGGCCCGCTTCGGTTGCCGACGACACCTCGGGAATGGCGGCCGCGCGCCGTGGTGCCGTCACCGCCAGTGCTTTCACGGCGCCTGCAAGAATAGTCGGGCCAGCCGAAACGACCTGCTCGAAGCTCATGTCGATCTGACCGGAGATAAGGTCATTCATCGACTGCGAGCTGCCGCGATAGGGCACGTGCTCGATCTGCGTGTTCGTGAGATGCGTGTAGAGCAGGTAGGTGAGGTGCGAGATCGAGCCGGTGCCGGCGCTGCCGAAGGTGAGCTTGTGCGGATGGGCGGCGGCGTAGGCGGTCAAGTCCTTGAGCGTGCCGGCGGGAAAGGTCTTGCGCACGATCAGCGCCATGGGCGTGCTCGCCACCAGCATCACCGGCTCGAAGTCGACGCGGGGATCGTACGAGAGATTTTTGTAGAGCCCGACCGCGGCGCCGTGCGTGCCGAGATTGCCCATCACCATGGTGTAGCCGTCGGGCGCAGCCTTGGCGACGCGCGCGGCGCCGATGGAGCCGCCGCCGCCCGTCACGTTCTCGACGACGATCTGCTGGCCCAGCGTCTGGCTCATGTGCTGGCCGAGAATGCGGGTCATGACGTCGGTCGGCCCACCCGCCGCGAACGGCACGACCACGGTGATCGGGCGCGTGGGATAGGGCTGCTGGGCACCGGCGCTTGGGCCAACAGCGATCAGAGCCAAGGCAAGTACGGAGGAAGAAAACAAGCGCATCACATTCTCCTCGAGCCTTTCTCAATGCAAAAGGCCGCACCGCGCGCCACGTGTTGCGCATGCTGCGCCTTCCTGCGCTGCCATCCTATGATAGGAGGCCACCAGTAGGGTAGGCGCGGCGCGTCGCTAAAGCTCTCGAATCCTTTGCCGCGCGTGATACCCTGCGTTTGTAGAGCCATTTTGAGCCCAAGATGAAACTTTCTCGCCGCTGGCTGGTATCTTTCGGAGCGAGCGCGGTCACGCTGCCGATTTTCTCGTCCATTGCCGGCGCGCAGGCTTATCCCTCGCGCCCCATCACCATCATCGTGCCGGTGCCGCCCGGCGGGGTCGCCGACCCCATCGCGCGCATCCTTGCCGATCATCTCTCGGTCACGCTCGGCGAGCCGGTCGTGGTCGAGAACGTCACCGGCGCCGGCGGCAGCATTGGCGTTGGCCGCGCCGCCCGCGCCGCACCGGACGGCTATACGCTGAGCATCGGCAATTGGCTGAGCCACGTGGGCGCGAGCGCCGTCTACCCCGTCCAATATGACGTACTCAGCGATTTTGAAGCGGTGTCGCTGTTGACGAGCAGCCCGATCCTGATTACCGCGCGCAAAGATTTCCCGGCGAACGACCTCAACGAATTGATCGCCTGGCTCAAGGCAAACCCCGACAAGGCGACGGCCGCAACTGTTGGAGCGGGCAGCGCGTCGCATGTGAGCAGCGTCTATTTTCAACGCGTGACCGGCACCCGCTTCCAATTCGTGCCTTATCGCGGCGGCGGCCCCGCCATCCAGGACGAGGTCGCCGGCCATGTCGACCTCATGTTCAACGAGGGGACGGGCGCGCTTTCTTACGTGCTCAACCGGCAGGTCAAGCCCTATGCGGTGCTGGCCAAGAGCCGCTGGTTCGCGGCGCCCGACATCCCGACCAGCGAAGAACTCGGCGTGCCTGGGATCAATATTTCATTCTGGCACGGCTTATGGGTGCCCAAGGGCACGCCGAAGGACATTGTGGTCAAGCTCAATGCGGCGGTGGTCGCCGCGCTCGCCGACCCGACCGTGCGCAAGCGGCTCACCGATATCGGCCAGGAGATTTTCCCGCGCGACAAGCAAACGGCGGACGCGCTTTACGCATTCCACAAGGAGGAAACCGAAAAGTGGTGGCCGATCATTAGAGGCGCGGGCATCAAAAGCGAATAAGGCATGGCGGCGGCAATGAAACGTCGGCGGCGCTGGCTTCTCTCTGCGGGAGCGAGTGCTGCCGTACTGCACGCCCTTTCTCCAGTTGCACGGGCGCAGAGCTATCCTTCGCGGCCGATTCGTCTGATCGTCACCACTGCTCCGGGGGGATCGCCCGACATCATCGCCCGCCTGATCGGCCAGTGGCTATTGGAGCGGCTCGGGCAGCCGATCGTTGTCGAGAATCGCACCGGGGCCGGCACTGCTATCGGTACCGAAATCGCCCTGCGAGCGCCGGCGGACGGCTACACTCTACTCTTGGCGATTTCCGCGAATGCCATCAATGCGGCCGTCTATGAGAACCTCCCTTTCAATTTCATCCGCGACATTGCGCCTGTGGCAAGCATCGCCAGCATTCCGCTGGTCATGGAGACAAACCCATCCGTTCCGGCGAAGACGGTGCCGGAGTTCATTGCCTACGCCAAGGCTAATCCCGGCAAGCTCAACATGGCCTCGGGTGGGAATGCGACCCCGCTGCATGTCGCCGGAGAGCTGTTCAAGATGATGGCCGGCGTGGAGATGATCCACGTTCCTTATCGCGGGGAGGGGCACGCGCTGCCTGATCTGATCAGCGGACAGGTGCAGGTCTTGTTCGGCGTCATGCCTGCGTCGCTTGGCTATATCAGGGCGGGCACGCTGCGCGCACTGGCCGTAACTACGGCAAAGCGTCAGGAGCTTTTGCCGGACGTCCCGACCATCGCCGAATTTCTGCCGGGCTACGAGGCGAGGGGCTGGTACGGACTTGTCGCGCCCAAGTCGACTCCCGTCGAGATTATCGAGCGGCTCAACAAAGAGGTGAACGCCGCGCTCGCCGATCCGAACATGCAGAAGCGATTGGCCGACGTGGGCGCTGCGGTGTTCGCGGGTTCGCCCGCCGATTTCGGAAAGTTCATTGCCGAAGAGATCGAGAAGTGGCGTAGCGTGGCCAACTTTGCCGGTATCAAGGCGGAGTGATCACCTCGCGCCGAGGCGCGCGTTCTAGCGCCGCGTTCCCGGGCACGCTTTCCTGATGAAATCGGTGGCGCGACGCTTACTCTCGATCGCGCGAGCGAGGTCGTCCTGTCGGGACGCTGAAATTCCCATCGTGGTCTTGTCCTGACACGTGTCCTGCCTGCACAGCCAGTCTTTCCCCTCGATCACGACGCTCGGGGGATTGCCTTCTTCGAGATCGATGCGCTGCACTTTATTGAAATCCAACGTGGTTGTTTCATTCGACGGCGCGTAGAAGCTCTCCTTGCTTGTGCCTTTGGAATAGGCGGTCATGACTACCGTCTTGAAGACGCATTTTTGCGGCGAGGAGATGTTCACGTCGATTTTGACATGACGGCTTTCACGATGCGCATCGTTTGCTTCGCCGAAGCCGGTATTCTGGCGGATGGACTCATATTGGATCTGCTGCCCTTCAACGGTCCGTCGCCAGCGCGTCTCAAATCCTTGCTGTTGCGCGCCTTCCTGCTGGCCGCCGGTGATGAATGCAACGGCATCCAGCAAGCCTGCCTGCTCCGGGGTGAGGCGACTTTCGCATCCCAAAATCATGCCGGCCAATCCCAGCAACAGTACGTTTCGAGCCTTCAAATTTTTCTCCAGGCTTGCACCGCAGTGATCCGCCGTCGGAAACCCCTGATCCAAGAACGGCAATGCGATATATACTCGACCGCGGGCCTTCCTCCTAGGACATTGCATGCGATTGGATTGCGCTGAAGCGGCCGCCCTTCGATCGTGGGCCGCCGCGGTCGCGATCGCACTTCTCGCGTTGGGGAAACATGCAGGGGCGCAGAGCGCGTTGCCCTCCGGCCTTGTTTATCTGCGCGACGTGGACCCGAGCATCGCCCAGGATATTCGTTACTCCGGATTCGACAATTTCGTCGGCCGGCCGCTGCCCGGCTACGAGGCGGCAGAGTGCGTTCTCCGGCAAGACGTCGCGGCTGCGCTCAAGCGAGTGCAGGCGGACCTTGCGGGCTCGGGACTCTCGCTCAAGGTTTACGATTGCTATCGGCCGACGCGCGCCGTGCGCGGCATGGCGGAATGGGTGAACAATGGCCGCCCCGACGGCGCCACGAAGCGCTTCTTCCCTAGACTGCCAAAAAATTCGCTGATGAGGCTCGGCTATATCGCTGCGCGATCTCAGCATTCGACCGGCACCACGATCGACCTCACGTTGATCAAGACGCCGGCCACGCCGCCCGCGCCCTTCGATCGGGCCGCCGACTATGGCCCATGCACCGGGCTCGCAGCGCAGCGCAGCCCGGACAATAGCGTCGACATGGGCACGAGCTTCGACTGCTTCGATTCGGCGAGCCACACCGCGAGCAACGCCATCAATGCCGACCAGCGGCGCTGGCGAAACACGCTGCTGGAGGCCATGCGCAAACGGGGATTCGGCAACTACCACCGCGAGTGGTGGCATTTTTCTTACACAAGATCCGCTCGCACGTCGTCGCATGATTTTCCCATCCGCGCACGATAGCGGCTGCTCGTCGGCTGGCTTTAGAACTCCGCCACGCGCGCAACGATCGCATGAGAGGCCCAACTCCCCTCATGCCTTGATGCCTTTTCCAGCTGACTGAGCGTCCTGAATTGTTTTCCACACATTGTAAGGCGTGGCCGGCATCTTGATGTCGCGCACGCCGTAGTCGTGCAACGCGTCCACGATCGCGCTGATCACCACCGCCGGCGCCGCCGTGGTGCCGCCTTCGCCGCCCGCTTTGATCCCGAGCGGATTGGTGGGAGAGAGGACCTCGGCAATCTCCGTTACGAACGACGGCAGCGTATCCGCCCGCGGCACGCCGTAGTCCATGAGGGAACCGACGAGCGGCTGGCCGGACTCGCGATCGACGTAGCACTGCTCCCACAGTGCCTGCCCAACGCCCTGCGCGATTGCGCCGTGAGTCTGGCCATGAACGATCAGCGGATTGATGCACCGCCCGACATCGTCAACCGACGCATAACGCGTCAGCGCAACTCCGCCAGTTTCGGGGTCGACTTCGACCTCGCAGATGGCGCAGCCATTGGGGAATACCGGATCGTGCATCTCGTGGTCGGTGACCACCGCGATCCCGCCTTTCAGCTCCTGCGGCAGGTCGCGTCGGGCGGCCTCCTCGGCGAGGTCGAGAAAGTCGAAGGTGCGGTTGGTCGCGCGCGCGCTGAACCTGCCGTCGTCGAATTCGATCTGATCCGGCGTCGATTGCAGGATTTGTGCCGCGATTTTCTTGCCCTGCGCAATGAGATCGGGCAGCGCCTTCGTGAACAGCGTTGCGGCATGGCGCAGGGAACGGCCGGAATGGGATCCTCCACCCACCTGCACCACATCGGTGTCGCCGTGAATGATCTTCACGCTGTCGAGGGGAACGTGCAGAAGGTCGGAAATGACTTGCGCAAAACTTGTCTCGTGGCCTTGGCCGCTCGGCTGGGTGCCGATCACCACGTCCACGCGTCGCTGCGGCCGAACCGTGATCCGCGTCTGCTCGTTGGGTGCGCCGATTGAGGATTCGACGTAGCAAGCGAGTCCGCGTCCGAGCAGCTTGCCGCGTTTTGCCGCCGCGCTGCGGCGCTCCTCGAAACCATTCCAATCAGCGACGTCCATCGCCCGTTCCATATTTTCCCGGTAGCGCCCGCTGTCGTAGGTCATGCCGACAGCATTGCGGTAAGGCATCGCTTCGGGGCGAATGAGATTCTTGCGCCGCAGCTCGATGCGATCGATGCCGAGTTGCTGCGCGGCGGTGTCGACAAGCCGTTCCATCGCGAAGGTCACCTCCGGCCGCCCGGAGCTACGATAGGCGTTGGTGGGCATGGTATTGGTGAATACCGCCATCGCGCGCAGCGCAGCGTGGGGAATGAGGTATGGCCCCACAATCAGGCCCGCTCCTTTCGACAACGGCGAAAGGGAAACGCAGTAGCCGCCCACATTGCTGATATTGGTCGCGCGCATCGCGAGGAAGCGGCCGTCGCGGGCGAGCGCTAGCTCGACGCGGGTGACTAAGTCGCGCCCCTGGTAATCGGTAAGGAACGCCTCGGATCGCGTTGCGGTGAACTTGACCGGGCGACCGAGCTTGTGCGCCGCCCACAGTACGAGTGCAAATTCGACGAAGATGCGGTTGCGCGTGCCGAAATTGCCGCCGACGTCGTAGGAGAGCACGCGCAGGCGTTCGGGCGCGATGCCGAGCACGGCGGCAAGCTCGCGCTTCTGCCGCACCGCACCCCCACTGCCGGCGTGAAGGGTGTAGCGGCCGCTCGCCGCATCGTACTCTCCGAGCGCAGCGCGCGGCTCGAGCGGCACGCCAGTCACACGCTCGATATGGAAGTCCATCGCCAAGACGTGGTCGGCACGCGCGAATGCTTCGTCGGTCGCCTGCCGATCGCCGAATAAGGTGTCGATCGGAACGTTGTCCGGCACCTCGCTCCAAAGCACCGGCGCGGCGGGGCGTAGCGCGTCTTCGGAATGGTAGATTCCCGGCAACACTTCGTAGTCGACCTTGATCGACTCCGCCGCGTCGAGCGCCTGCGGCACGCTCTCGGCCACGACCATGACGATGGCCTCGCCGACATGGCGAACCCGCTCGGCGGGCAACAGCATGTGCGGGCCGATGAAGACCGCACCGCCGCCGGCAGCATGCAACTTCATGTCGTATTTGGTCTTCGGCAGTGGATCGTGGGGAACGGCCGCAAGTCCATCGGCAAGGCAATCAACGCCGGTGAACACGCCAAGCACCCCCGGCATCGCTTTGGCTTGCACAGCATCGATGCCGATGATGCGCGCGTGCGGGTGCGGGGAGCGCAGCATTACCGCGTAGCCCTGGTCCTCGACGTTGAAATCGTCGCTGAAGAGGCCGTGGCCGGTCACGAGCCGCTCGTCCTCCTTGCGAGGGATGGGCTTGCCGATCGAGCGGAAGCTCGAGTTCGCCAGCGGGGCTACCTGGTCGAGGTTGGTCATCGCAGGCTGATCAGCGCAGCGGCTTGGCGAAGCTGAGCTCGTGACCGTCCGGGTCGGTCAGATGGAAGAACCGCTCGCCCCATTCGGCATCGCGCGGTGCGGTGTCCGGACGATAGCCGGCTGCGATCACGCTGGCGTGCAGCGAATCGACATCGGAATGGTAGAAGATGACACGCCCCCACCAGGACCAGTTTTGCTCGGAGGGTTGGGCGATCAGATTGACATAGCTCGTTCCCGCCCGAAAGCTCGTGAACGCCGCGTCGCCTCCACCATAAAGCATCTCGAAGCCCAGCATGCGATAGAAAAGCACTGCGCGCGACATGTCGTGAGTGGCGAGCGTAACGGCACTGATGCCTTCAATCATGCGCCCGCAATCCAATCAATGCAGCATCTCGCGATCACTCGGTCTTGGCGGCGATGGCCCCGTGCGGATGACGGACGTCGCCGCGTTTGTTGCGTCGGCGCACGTAATTGATTAGAGCGTCCGGCCGCTCGCACTTCACCTTTAGCGCAGCGATGAGTGCATCCTCCGCCGCTACCGTCACGCTCTCGTGTTTGCCGGCGATGTTGATCCCGACGGTGAATTCAAGCACGGTGTTCTGCCCCCCTAGTTTGATGTGATCCCCGGTTCGGTTTGTTCGAGTTGCGAGAACCGCACCTGCAGGATCTCCCTCGTCGTCACCTTCCCGGCGCCGTTCTTTTCCAGGAGCAGCAGCTGCTGCGCATCAGGCAGGCCTGCGGGAATCACCATTTTCCCACCCGCTTTGAGTTGATGGATCAGGGGTGGCGGAATGAGATCCGGAGCCGCCGTGACGATCATCTTGTCGAACGGAGCGTGCTCCGACCAGCCATGATAGCCGTTGGCGATCCTGATCTCAATGTTGCTACAGCCCTGCCGACGCAATCGCTGCTTTGCTTGTCGGGCGAGCTCTTCGATGATTTCGATGCTGTACACCTGCCGCGCCAGCTGCGCGAGGATCGCCGCCTGGTAGCCTAGCCCGGTGCCAATCTCGAGCACGGTGTCGTTTTCGCTAAGGTCCAACAGATCGGTCATCAGCGCGACAATGAACGGCTGCGAGATCGTCTTTTCGAACCCGATCGGAAGCGGAATGTTGGCGTAGGCGTACGGCTGAAGTTCGACCGGTACGAATTCGTGCCGCGGCACCTTCCCTATCGCACTCATCACACGGTCATCGAGAGCCGTCTTGCCGAGCACGCCGCTCACGTGAAATACGCCGGCGGAGATTTCCACCAGCATCTGTTGGCGCAGGATATCGAAATCTTTGACGCTCATTGCGCCATCTCAGGGACAGCTCATCGCGGGCTTGCATGAAGCCGGCGCGATCTTTTCATGTTGGAAAATGTAGGCGAAACTCGGCTCCCTTTCCACAGATGGGTCAGTCCGACTAGGGCATGAACCGCTCAGATGCGGAACGCTTCACCCTAAGGGTCGGGGATGCAGGTACCGTCTCCGGGCTCCTCTCGGTGCCGCCGCGGCCGCGCGCCTGCTACGTACTTGCGCACGGGGCGGGGGCCGGAATGTTCCACCCATTCATGGAGTCTGTCGCAATGGAACTCAGCCAGCGCGACATTGCCACCCTGCGCTATCAGTTTCCGTTCATCGAGCAAGGCGCCAAACGGCCGGACGCGCCCAAGCTCGCGCACGCGACGGTTCGAGCCGCTGTGGCAGAAGCCCGCCGGGTTCTGCCGGCACTACCTCTCGTCGCGGGCGGCAAATCATTCGGCGGGCGCATGACGTCGCAGGCGCAGGCTGCGTCCGCGCTACCTGGCGTCCGCGGCCTCGCGTTTCTGGGCTTTCCGCTGCATCCGGCCGGGCGGCCGTCCGACGAGCGCGCCGAGCATCTTTTCGATATCCAGGTACCGATGCTTTTTCTGCAAGGGACGCGCGACAAGCTCGCGGATCTCAGCCTGCTCGAGCGGCTGACACGGCGTCTTGGCGCGCGCGCATCGTTGCAGCTGTTCCAAAACGCTGATCATTCCTTCCGCCTGCCCGCGCGCAGCGGGGTCAAGGATGCCGAGGTCAGACGTGAGATGATGGATGCACTTGCCAGCTGGACTTTCCGCGTGGTCTCGCACCGCGAGTAAGTTCGCTGGTAGGAGGCGATCGCACGCGCACTGGATGCGCTACGCGCCGCGTCGGGCTTGCGAGGGTGGAAAACGGCTCGCTGCCCTCGCGCGCGCCTTCGCGGCCTCGACGTCGCGATCGCGGGGTGGAGCATCGGTGACAAGCGAATCGATGAGCTCGCGCGTCGCTTGGGCGACCTGCTCAACCGCGCGGGTGAACGCCTGCTGGTTTGCTTTGGAGGGGCGCGCGAAGCCGCTCAACTTTCGGACGAATTGCAGAGCTGACGCACGGATCTCCTCGTCATTGGCGGGTGGCTGGAAGTTGTAAAGGGTCCTTATGTTTCGACACATGTTTTTGCCATCGTTCGCTATCGCCAACGCTCGCATGAAGGCGCCATAATCAAGTTGGCGGCCGATGCGGATCCGAGCTGGTCCAAGATTCTCCAGGGGCGCGTCCGGCAGGATCGGCGGTTCGGCCGAACACGGCCGAAACCTGGATGTGCCCGCGCCGCTCGAGAATTTCCACCGAGACTTCGTTGGCGTGGCGGCGCACCTTCAAGTCCACGCTGGATTGCTTGAGTTGCAGATTGCGCAGCACCAGCTCGTCCAGAAACCGCGGCAGGCGGGGGTTGCGCAGGCGAATTTCGTTTGCAGCAGGGTCGAATTGCAATCCGAGCGACGCCTCGATTAGCGTGAACGGAGTCGCGCTGGCCCACGCCTGTGGCGAGCAGGCGACGGGATAATGGGTCGGCCCGCGCCCGCGGCTGCGTTGAAACCCACAGAACAGCTCGGGCAAACGCCGCATTTCGAAATAGCTCGCGGCGTCGAACAAGGCTTCGAACATCCGCTCGAGCGAGCGCTTGAGGTCGTAGCGGGCCAAACCCAGCGCGATCAGCGCGTTATCATGCGGCCAGATCGAGCCATTGTGATACGACATTGGATTATACCGCGCTTCCGAGTTGGCAATGGTGCGAATGCCCCACCCGGAGAAGAATTGCGGCCGCAACAAGCCGTCGGCCACCTCGACGGCTCGATCGAACTTGGCGATGCCAGTGAACAGAACCTGCCCGGCATTGGAGCTCCGGACTCGACAAGGCTCCTTATTTCCGTCGAGCGCCAGCGCGTACGTGCCCAACTCCGGACACCAGAAGCTTGTGTCGAATCGCTCGGCCAGTTGATCGGCTTCAGCCTTGAGGAGCCGCGCGCGTTCTGTCCAGCCGAGCCGTTCGGCGCAACGCGCCAGAACCTGTTTGGCGCAGTAGACGTAGCCTTGCACCTCCGCCAGCGCGATTGGGCCCTCTGCAAGGCGCCCATCGGCATGAAAAACCGCGTCTTCGGAGTCCTTCCAGCCTTGATTGGCGAGGCCCCGCTCGGTTGCGCGGTAATATTCGAGAAAGCCGTCGCCATCGAGATCACCGGGACCATCGATCCAGGCGAGCGCGGCTTCGATTGCCGGCCACAGCTCGACGATAATGGCGTCGTCTCCGGTCCGTTCGGCAAAAAGCCCGGCCAGCATCACAAATAAGGGCGTGGCGTCGACGCTGCCGTAGTAGAGCCCGAAGGGCACCTCCCCAAGCGTCGCCATCTCTCCTTCGCGCATTTCATGCAAGATTTTTCCCGGCTGGGCGTCGGATGCGTCGTCGTGATGCTTGGCCTGAAAGGCAGCGAGCCGTCGCAGCACACCCTCGGCAATGCGTGGATCGACCCAAAGCATCTGCAGGGCGGTGATCAATCCGTCGCGGCCGAAGGTGGTCGAGTACCAAGGAATGCCGGCGTAGGGATAGCGTCCCTGCGGCGTCTGCGTCATCAGCATGTACAGATCGGCCATGGATCTGCACACGATCTCGTTGAAGATGTCATTTGAACTCACAACCGTGCCGGCATTTTGCGAGGCATGACGCAGCTCGCGGTGGGCCGCTCGCAATCCGCGCAGGAACGCCACTGGCTTCGGCGGGGCGGGAATGCCGCAGCCCACTGTCAAGAACATTGTCTTCGCCCGCTTCGGCGGCAGATGGATGACATAGCTGGCGCTCGTCTGCGTCAGCTCGGCAGGCTGCGGATCGAAATTCAACGTGCTTTGGCGCCGCTTGCCATCGAGACCGGAATACGTCAGGACTCCTGTGTCCGCCCCGCAGGCGTGATCGATGCGACCGTGCTTGCTGCGATGCAAGCCGCGCACCTCGAAAAGGTCGGCAAAATCGCTATCGAACACAATGGTGAGCTGCAGATCGACCGCATTGTCGCCGTAATTGCGGATCGCGAACCGCTGATACGCGGTATCGTGCCAGAGAAAAATGGTGCGCACGAGATGCAGGGTGTCCTTGGGCAGGACAAGCCGCTGGTCGAAATAGATATCCGGATTGGTCAGGTCGACAGTGAGCTGGCTGTTGTCGTCACGCACGTTTGAGCCGAGCAGCAACGGCTGTACCCCGTTGAGCAAGAGCTCGAGACGAGAGAGAAAGCGCGTGTCGCAATAGAAGAGCCCGTCGGTGCCGCCCGGCGAGGCGCCGATGTCGCCGTGGCTGTCGACGACGATGAACGTATCGCCGTGCTTGAGGGTGCGACGCGGTCGAGAGGCCGGACCCGTCGCCGGAAAGTAGAACGGTCCCTCAGCAGCAGTATGCAGCGACAATTTCGGGAGCGCGACGCTCTCGATCGCCATGAAACCCCGTCAGTTCATTCCTTTTTCCATCTCCGGCTGCAGCCTCGCCATGGCGGATTCGTGCTCGGGGAGCGAGGGCCGCTTCAACAGTGAACGATACACATGAATATAATCTTTGGCCATCCGGGCAACGGAAAAGCGCTGCTCGAACCGCTGCCGCACGGCCCGCCGGTCGAGCGCAAGGACCGCGGGTAAGGTCCTGATCGCCTCGTCCATACTATCGACGATGAAGCCTGTTATGCCTGGATCGATAATCTCGGGGACCGAGCCGCAGCCGAAGGCGAGAACCGGAGTCCCGCAGGCCATCGCTTCAATCATCGACAATCCGAACGGCTCGGGCCAGTCGACCGGGAACAGGAGCGCCGCTGCATTGCCCAAGAAGTCGCTCTTGGCCCGCTCATCAATCTCGCCGATGTATTCCACACCCGGTTGGTTGAGGAGCGGCACGATCTTCTCGCGGAAATAGACTTCGTCGACCTTGTCCACTTTGGCGGCAATCTTGAGCGGGATTTCCAGCGCCCGCGCGATCCTGATCGCACGATCTGGCCGCTTCTCAGGCGAGATCCGTCCGAGGAAGGCGACATAGTTGTCGCGCGGCTGGTAAGTGGGTCTGAGCGAGTGGGTGGGAATGCCGTGATGGACGGTGGCGACGAAGTTCGCGTTAGGGATGGGTTTGCGTTGTGCGTTGGAGATCGACACCAGCGGCATCTCGCTGAAGCCGACATAGAGGGGCTTGAGGTCGTGCAGATCCTGCCGGCCATGAAGCGTGGTCACGGTCCGGTGAGCTATCGGCCGAAACAGCGGAAAGTGAAACTGATCGATGTGGAAGTGCAGAATGTCGAATTCGTCCGCGTATTCCCGCACCCGGTCCAGCATCAGCATGTAATAGGGGATTGGGTCGCGCACGTTGTCATCAAGACGCAGCGCCATTGGGACGCAGGGCACCAGATGCGCGCTGGAGACGGAATCTCCGCTCGCAAAGAGCGTCACGTCATGGCCCATTCGGACCAGTTCGTCGGTGAGATAGGAGGCGATTCGCTCGCTTCCCCCATAAAGCCGCGGCGGCACGCTCTCCATGAGCGGCGCGATCTGCGCGATTTTCATATTTTCCTCTCCACCAGGACCCGTTCTTGCCGCAACGTATTGCGATGCGAAAAGTTCCGTACCTCCGCGCGCCGCAGCGATGAAAAATAAAAAGCAAGTTTGGCCATATGCTAATCAGTCTTACGGATAAATGCTAATCAGTCTTGCGGATAAGTGACGGTCGACAGAAGGGCGAGCTCGGCGCGACGGGAATCGAGCCGCGTATGTTGCACGATGATCGGAACGTCGGATTCGAAGACGGAGGCGTAGTCGGTATCGCGCGGAATCGGCTGCGGATCATCCAGATCATTGAAGCGCAGATGCAACGTGTGCCGTCCGGCGACGGTGACGCGATACGGCCCGACCGGCTCCCGGTCGGCGAGAAAAAATAGTAATGGCCACATGCGCGTCACGGTCGCCGGCATTGAGGATGCATGCGGTCTCGTGCGAGGCTAAGTCGCGATCGGAATATGAACTTTCAGAGGGGATATATCCCTCCGGAATCGCCCACCGCCGGCGACCGATGGCCTCCATTCCGTGCCTCCTCTTTCCACCAACATCGATAACGCCGACGACCGTTTTTTCGTTTCATCTGCGCGGGAACATTTCTCACGGTCCGACGTAGAGGTGTGGCGAACCGCTTTTTCCGGGAAGCCAGCGCGTTGCAAAAGCGCAAAAAGGCTCACTGCGGCCGCCGCGGCGGTCCAATCGAGGCAGTCCAGGACAGCGATGCGCGCAATCACCGTTTTGCCCCGCACCCCCCACTCGGCGAGGCTCGAAGATGTGGCTGAGCCGGCGGAGTCGGATGGCTGTGTTTTGGTGCGCAGTTTGGCCCTTGGGGTCTGCGGGACTGACCGTGAAATCCTCAACGGCAGCTACGGCTTTGCCCCTCCCGGCCAGCAGCGGCTTATTCTCGGCCACGAATCGTTAGGCGCCGTCGAGGCGCCCCCCAACGGGTGCGGCCTCGCGCCGGGGGACCTCGTTGTCGGGATCGTGCGTCGGCCCGATCCCGAACCGTGCATTGCTTGTGCCGTCGGCGAATGGGACATGTGCCGCAACGGACGTTACACTGAGCGGGGCATCAAGGAGCGCCACGGCTACGGCGCCGAATACTTCCGCATCGAACCGGAGTTTGCGGTCAAAATCGACCCTACATTGGGGCTTCTTGGCGTTCTTCTGGAGCCCGCCAGCATTCTGGCCAAGGCGTGGGACCACACGGAGCGCATCGGCCAACGCGCGTGGGGGTGGCGCCCGAAAGTATTGCTTGTCACCGGCGCCGGTCCCATCGGCCTGCTGGCGGCCCTGATGGGAATGCAGCGGGGCCTCGACGTGCATGCGCTCGATCACAACAGAGGCGGGCCGAAAGAGGCGATCGTGAGCGATCTAGGCGCGACTTATCACAGCGACCCGAGCACGCTTAAGGGTGTTGCGCCCGACGTGCTGATGGAATGCACCGGCGCTCCGGCCGTCATCCATGCTTGCCTTGAAGCGACGGCAGCCGCGGGAGTCTTGTGCCTGACCGGGGTCACCGAACCCGGAAAGATCTTTGATCTCGATGTCGGCCGCTTCAATCGAAGGACGGTGCTCGACAACAATGTCGTGTTCGGCACGGTGAACGCGAACCGTCGGCATTATCAAATGGCTGCAGAGGCGCTCGTGCAGGCCGACCAGCGCTGGCTCGGGCGGCTGATCACGCGCACGGTCCCGCTTGAGCGCTGGAGTGAGGCGCTCGAACACCGCAAAGGCGACATCAAGGTGGTCGTCGATTTCATGCCTTAGCGCATCATGCCCTCTCGTATCGAGGATTACGCGCTGATCGGCGATTGCGAAGCCGCCGCCCTGCTCGGGCGCAATGGCTCGCTCGATTGGCTGTGTTGGCCGCGTTTCGATTCGGACGCCTGCTTTGCTGCGTCGGCAATGCAGCCCTAAGCGAGCCCCGCGGTCACTGCTGGGCCGAGTCCGAGATGTTCGTGCAATGGCTGTGCGGGCCCGCCGTTGCTCAATGTTGCTAGAAAATGTGCGCCCCATGAATCGAGATCGTTATCCGAAATCACCTGAAAAAGCACTTGATGGCGCGCCCGGCGCTCCTCGAGCGGCATCGAGAGCGCATGCGCAATCGAAGTGGCGACCGTTTCGGGGTCGTACGGGTTGACCAGCAGCGCGGCCTTACATTCGGCTGCTGCGCCGGCAAAGCGCGACAAGATGAGAACGCCGGGATCGTCCGGATCCTGGGCGGCGATGTATTCCTTTGCCACCAGATTCATTCCGTCGCGCAGCGGCGTGACGAGCCCAGCGCGTGCGGAACGGAACAGGCCTGCAAGCACGCTGCGGCTATACGCGCGGTTGACGTAGCGGATAGGAGTCCAGGCGATTTCCCCGTAGGCGCCGTTGATCCGTCCGGCGGCCTCGCTGATCGTGCGCTCCATCTCGGCATATTCCTGGATCTCTGAGCGGCTTTTAGGCGTGATCTGGAGATAGGTCACCTTGCCACGCCAATCCGGATAGACCGCCAGGAACCGGTCGAACGCATCCATGCGCTGGGCGAGTCCCTTGGAATAATCGAGCCGATCGACCCCGATCATCATGGCGCGGCCCGCTAGGCTCTCCAACACTCCCTGCACCAGCGGCGAGCGCGCCGAGCGTCTTGCCAGCCGACTGAATTCGCCGGTCTCGATACCGATGGGAAAGACGCCCAGCCGCACGATTCGTTCAGCCGTCTGATAGGCAAATTCGGCGTGCTTTTGAAATCGGCACTCGTTTTCGAGATACCGAGCAAAATTTGTGGCGTCGTTCTCGGTTTGAAACCCGACGAGATCGTACGCGCTCAATTGTGGAATCAACCATTCGTGGTTGGGTAGTGCGGTGAGAATTTCCGGCGGCGGGAATGGCACGTGCAAAAAAAAGCCGATACGGTTCTCATGACCGCGGTCGCGCAGCATCTTTGCAAGCGGAATGAGATGATAGTCGTGCACCCAGATGACGTCGTCGGGTTGCATCAGACTGTGCAGCTCATTCGCAAAATGGGCGTTGACGCGTCGATAGCCGCTAAGATCGCGCCGGGAAAATTCCGCGAGATCGAGGCGATAGTGCAGAATCGGCCACAGCACCCGATTGGCGAAGCCGTTGTAGTACTCCTGATAATCAGCTTCGCCGAGGTCGGTGACGACATAGGACATGTCGCCACGCTGGATGGTCCTGGTCACGACGTCTTCCTCGGGTGAAACGGTCCCGCTCCAGCCGAACCAGAGGCCGCCGCGGCCTTTGAGCAATGAACGCACGGCAACCGCGAGGCCGCCAGCCTGATTGTTGTCGCTGCTCGGGACTGCGACCCGGTTGGAAACGACTATCAGCCGCGCCAATATCGATCCTCCCAGCTGCGCGACAGCCGCATCGCGGTCAAGATCAGGCCGGCCATCGAATAGGTCTGCGGAAAATTCCCCCACAAAGTGCCGGTTTGCGGATCGATATCCTCCGACAGCAAGCCATAGCGATTGCGATATGCCAACGCATCAACGAACAAATCACGCGCCTCCTCGCGACGACCAAGTGACCACCAGGCATCTACGAGCCAAAACCGGCAAATCAGGAAGGCCGTTGCCGGCAAGCCGAAGTCGTCCGCCGAAGCATAGCGCATAACGTGCTTCTCGCGCAAAAGTTCACGCTCCATCGCCTTGACGGTGCTAACGAAGCGCGGATCGTCCGCTTCGATCACGCCCAGATCTGGCAGCAACAGAACGCTGGCGTCGAGGTCATCCGAGCCGAAGGCGGCCGTGAAAGCCTGTCGCTTCTCGTTCCAGGCTCCCTGTAGAAGCGCGTGATGCACGGGCTCGGCGACAGCGTTCCAATGCGCGGCCCGATCCGGCAGATCCAACCGGCGAGCGATCGCGGCGAGTCGGTGACAGCCGGCCCAGCACATGGCCGTCGAGTGGGTGTGGATGCGCTGCCGTCCACGATATTCCCAGATGCCGTTATCGGCTTCCAAGGCGAGTTCTCCCGCCTTGCCCCCGAGCGTCTCCAGAAGCCGAAACAGTCCCTCGTCGCCGAGCCGCGGCAAACGACGGTCGTAGAACATCGGCATCGCGGCGAGAATGACGCTGCCGTAGGTATCGTTTTGCACCTGCCCGGCGGCGGCATTGCCGACCCGCACCGGCCCGTCGCCGCGGTAGCCCTTGAGCGCGGGTGCAGTCTTTTCATCCATCCGTTCGATCGGGACCACGCTGTAGACCGGTCGCAACGGCTCGTTGGGATTTGAGGCGATGCCCAAGGTAAAGGAAATGAAGTCTTCCATCGTTTGGGTCGCGCCGATGCGGTTGAGAGCCTTCACGACGAAATAGGCATCGCGAAGCCAGCAATAGCGGTAATCCCATGTACGCCCGGATGCCGGAGCTTCTGGGATGGAGGTGGTATGGGCCGCGATGATCCCGCCGGTTTCCTCGAAGTTGCTGAGCTTTAGCGTGATCGCGGCGCGGATAATTTCGTCCTGCCAATCGTATGAAATGGAAAGACCCCGCGACCAATCCATCCAATAGTCGATCGTTCGGTCGCAGAATTCGCGACAGGTCGTTTCGAGATCGTCTTGAAACCGCTCATCGACACCGAACACGAGATGCAGCGGCCGCGTCAAAACGAAGGGAGCTTCGCTCTCGATGTAGGATAGCGGCGCATCGCTAGTGAGGCGGATGACGTTGCCCTCGTGGATGTAGCGGATATGATTGCTGCCGAGGGAGCGGTGGTTGAACTGGTGGCCATAATCGTGCGTTGGGCGGAAACGAATAGTGATCCGCGGCAAGCCGGCCACTGGCTCGATCATTCTAATAAGCTGCGGCGGTCGAAAGACGCGGCCGAACTGGCGAAAACGAGGGGCAAAGTCAGTGATGCGGACGGCGCCGCCTTGACGATCGGTGAGAACCGTCGACACGACCGCCGTATTCCGAAGGTACTCCGACTGAAAATCGGCCATGTCGTCGAGCACGACGTCCGAAAATCCTTTTTCTTCGTCGCCGGAAAGGAGCCGGCAGAAGATCGGGTCGCGGTCGAAGCGAGGGTAACACCACCACACCAAACGCGCCGACGGATCGACGAGCGCGGCAGTACGCCCGTTACCGATAACGGCAAGATCAAGCCCGTGATCGGTCATGGCGTCGCAAATGCATCCGCGCGAGAGATTTGCTCGAGCCAGCGGCGAACGTCGGCCGGCCGATCAAAGCGTGCGGTGATGCCGGGGACGTCTCTCCCGACCGAAATGCCGATGCCATTGAAATCCGGTAGAATCCCGAACACGCCGAGGTCCGTCACATCATCGCCGATGAAGATCGGACGCCGATTTGAGAACGGCGCGTAGGTCATTAACTCGCGAACGGCAGTCGCTTTGGTGCAGCCGGTCTGCTTGATCTCCAGCACGAGCTTGCCTGGCAAAAGCTCGATCGAACCAGCCTCCAGCTGGGAGCAAATCTTGGCAGCCGCCGCGCGCACAACACTCTCCTTATGCGGTGCCAGCCGGTAGTGCAGCGCGAGCGAGTAGCCCTTGTCCTCGAGAACGATGCCGGGGCCGGCCTCCGCGATCGCGGCAAAGCGCCGCTTGAACGCGGGATCGAGCGGCGGCAGCCGCGGAGCGCCGGCTGCACCGCCAGCGACGGCGCGGAGTTCGGCACCGTGACCGCCAATCGACGGCAACTGCAATGGCGAGAAGATGAGATCGAGCTCATTGACGGGGCGCCCGCTCACAAAAGCCACAGCGCCGCCGGTACGTTCGCACAGCCGTGCTAACGTATCGCGCAGCGTGTGCGACACGAAAACCTCGCGCGGCGTAGGGGCGAGGTCGAGAATCGTTCCGTCCACGTCGAGCAAGATCGCGAACTGATCAAGCTCGGCAGGGAGCGAGGGAATGGGCTCTAACATGGCGGTCCGTGCGGCTAATCTTGCAATTTCACCTTCGACCCGGCGTGTGCCCCTTGAGGAAAGGTCACGCTCTCGAATCAGATATGGCAGCTCCCGACCCACCAACAACTTGATTCAATGACCGTTCCGGAAAAAAAATGGCAGACCTGCATAGCTACCCTGTCATACGCAGTTCGCGAGCTCCACAAGACCAATCAAGATTATTCAGGAGTATAAGGGTTCTTACGCCTAGAGTGCCATCCCGCCGTCGACGAGATGTGCTTGGCCCGTGATGTAGCTCGCTTCATCGCCGGCGAGAAAAGCCGCGAGCGCGGCTACCTCCTCGGCACGGCCGAGCCGACCCATGGGTTGGCGCTCCACGAATGCCTTTTCCACCTCCGCGAGCGATTTACCGGTCGCGCGCGAACGATCCTTGATCCGCTCCTCCAGCGACGGAGATTCGATCGTGCCGGGGCAGATGGCGTTGACTCTGATGCCTTTCTTAATGAAATCGGCGGCAACTGCTTTGGTGAGCCCGATGACGGCGGCTTTTGTGGCGCCATACACATAACGATCCGGAACCCCGCGGATCGACGAAACCGCGGACGAAATGTTGACGATCGAGCCCGCCTGCTTCTCCAGCATGCCCGGCAGGAAGGCCTTGATCGTCCGATGCATCGATTTCACGTTGAGATCGAACGAGAGGTCCCAGTCCTGCTCGGAGCAGTCGAGCACACTGCCGTGGTGGACGTATCCGGCGCAGTTCACGAGCACATCGAGCGCGCCGAGCTCGGTCGCGATCTCGTGGGCAAACGACTCGATGGATGCGCTCGAGCGCACATCGAGCTTGCGGTGCTTGAGAGCTTTGAGCCCCTCCAGTTTTTTGTCGTCCACATCGGTGGCGATCACACGAGCGCCCTCTGCCGCGAAAATCTGTGCAATGGCGCGGCCGATTCCTTGTCCCGCGGCAGTGATGAGCACGAGCTTGTTCTGCAAACGTAAAGCCATGATCAGCATCTCCGTGCTCTGGCCACCAACGGGTTTCAGGCGGTTTGGTTCATGCGCCGCCGCAGCCAGAGGATTCTTGCTCGCGGCGCGGCGTCTTCGTGGCAATCAGTGATTATCCCGCGGCACATTTGCTGGCGTTATGCGGTGATATTTCAGGGCGGGCTTGAGCACCATGCCGCCGGCGAGCTGGTCGACTATCCCGCGTTGCATTTCCTGCCACGGCGTTTGGCTTGAAGGGTATTTGTAGCCGCCCGCTTGCTCCAGCTCGACGCGGCGCCGTGCAAGTTCGGCTTCCGAGACCAGCATGTTGGCAGTGCCCTTGTTGAGATCGATCCGAACGCGATCGCCGGTCTTGAGCAGAGCAAGCCCGCCGCCAGCCGCGGCTTCGGGCGAAGCGTTGATGATCGACGGCGAGGCCGAGGTACCCGACTGGCGGCCGTCCCCAATACAGGGCAGCGACGTGATCCCGCGTTTGATCAGCGCGGCCGGCGGCTGCATGTTCACGACCTCCGCCGAGCCCGGATAGCCGATGGGCCCGACGCCGCGGATGAACAGCATCGTGTTCGCATCGATCTCCAATGACGGGTCTTCGATGCGACGGTGGTAGTCCTCCGGTCCGTCGAACACCACCGCGCGGCCTTCAAAAGCGTTAGGGTCTTTTGGATTCGAGAGATACCGCTGCCTGAACTCCTCCGAGATCACGCTCGTTTTCATGATTGCTGACTCGAACAAATTTCCGGACAGCACCTTGAACCCGCCATGCTGCTTGAGCGGCCTGTCGTGCGGGCGGATCACGTCGGCGTCCGCGATTTTGGCGTCCTTGACGTTTTCGCCAACGGTCTTGCCATTGATCGTCCGCGCATTGGCATGGATGCAACCGGCCGCAATCAATTGGTTGAGTACCACGGGCAATCCGCCAGCGCGGTAATATTCCTCGCCGAGATATTTGCCGGCGGGCTGCATATTGACGAGGAGCGGCACCTCATAGCCGATTGTTTCCCAGTCCTCGATCGACAGCGCAACGCCGACATGGCGGGCGATCGCGTTGATGTGAATGGGTGCATTGCTGGAGCCGCCGATCGCGGAGCACGCGACTATGGCATTCTCGAACGTCTCGCGGGTCAAGATGTCGGACGGTTTGAGATCCTCGTGCACGATCTCCACGGCGCGTCGTCCGGTCTCATAGGCGATCTGCCCGCGCTCGCGGTAGGGCGCCGGAATGGCGGCGCAGCCGGGCAGCGAAAGTCCCAGCGCTTCAGCGAGCGCATTCATGGTCGAGGCTGTGCCCATGGTATTGCAATGGCCGATTGATGGCGCTGAGGAGGCGACAAGATCGAGAAATTCCTGGTAGTCCATGCGGCCAGCGGCATGCTCCTGGCGCGCCCACCAAACGACGGTGCCGGATCCAGCGCGCTCACCTTTCCACCAGCCGTTGAGCATCGGCCCACCCGAGAGCACGATTGCCGGCGTATTCACCGTTGCCGCCGCCATGATGGCCGCAGGTGTGGTCTTGTCGCACCCCGTGGTGAGAACGACGCCGTCGAGCGGATAGCCGAACAGCACCTCGACGAGACTTAGATAGGCGAGATTGCGGTCAAGGGCCGCGGTCGGGCGCTTGCCAGTCTCCTGCAGCGGATGCATGGGAAATTCGAAGGCGACACCTCCAGCATCGCGAATCCCTTCGCGGACCCGTTTGGCGAGTTCCAGATGGTGCCGATTGCAAGGCGAGAGGTCCGACCCACTCTGGGCGATGCCGATGATCGGCTTGCCGGATGTGAGCTCTTGCTTCGTCAGTCCAAAGTTAAGGTAGCGCTCGAGATAAAGCGCAGTCATGCCCGGATTGTCAGGGTTGTCGAACCACAATTGCGAGCGCAGGGGCGGCCGCCTTCCATTGCCTGGCATGGGAAGCCTCCAGAGTTCCAGATGACTGCGGAATTTATATAGGACGATTGGGCAGCGGCGTCCCGCGCGGTAGAGCGCGCTGGGATCTCGAAAAAAAGAAACGACCGATCCTACAGGCGATCAGCTTGGCGTGCAGTGGTTACGCCAACGTCTCGTACGCACCGGCTTTGCGCAACGCATCGACGATGCGGTCGGGAGTCAACGGCATCTCGGTAAAGCGCACGCCGAAGGCCGAGAGCGCGTCCTCGACGGCTGAGATGATTGCCGCGGGCGCCGGAATCGTGCCGCCCTCGCCGGCACCTTTCACACCAAGCGGATTGAGCGGGTTCGGCGTCTCCACGTGCTCGATATCGCAGCCCGGCACGTCGAGGGCGGTCGGCAACAGATAGTCCTGAAAGGTGGTGGTCAATGGCTGCGCTCCTTGATTGTACTTCATCTGCTCGAACAGCGCGTTGCCGATGCCGTGGGCGACGCCGCCCTGCACTTGGCCGTCGACGATCAGCGGATTAATGATCCTTCCGCTGTCGTGCGCGACCGTGTAACGCAGAAGGCGCACCCCGCCGGTGAAAGGGTCGACCGCGACCTCCGCGATGTGCGTACCGTTGCAATACGAGGCTTGCGGCGGGGTGAAATAGGCCGTGTGCTCAAGGCCAGGCGTCTGTTCGACGACAAACGAAAAGCCCGGCATGCCCTGCGCGGCCCGCGCAAGCTCTCCAAACGTGATAGACGGCTTGTTGCCGCCGCGGGCGGTGGCGCGTCCATCCTCGACTTCAATGTCGGGCTCGGGCAATCCGAGAAGGCGGGCGGCGAGCGCGATGATTTGCTTGCGCACGTTTGCTCCCGCAATCAGCGCGGAGGAGCCGGCGTTGATCGCCTGCCGGCTGGCGAAGGCGCCGACGCCTTGCGAGATCGCCGCGGTATCGCCGACGGTCATGACGATGTCTTCGATGCGGCAGCCGACCTCATCCGCCACGATTTGCGAGAGCGTCGTGCGTGTGCCTTGCCCTTGCGTTGTGGCGCCGGTTGCCACCGCGACCTTGCCATTGGGCAGGACGCGCACGGTGACCCCTTCGAACGGTCCAAGCCCCGTGCCTTCCACATAGTTGGCGAGCCCGATGCCGAGATAGTGCCCTTCGGTGCCTGCTTTACTTCGGCGCAGCGGAAATTCCGCGTAGGCGGCGAGCGCGAGCGCCCGCTCTTGGCTTTTCGGAAAATCCCCACTCGCATAGATGAGGGGCTTGCCGTCGCGAAATGTCAGTCCGACGGAGTAAGGCATCTGCTCGGGAACGATCATGTTGCGCCGACGTAGCTCAGCGCGATCGAGCTTGAGTTCGCGCGCGAGCCTGTCCATCAGCCGTTCCATGGCGAAAACCGCCTGCGGGCGACCGGCGCCGCGCACGACCGTGGTCGGCACGCGGTTGGTGAGCACGACGGTTGCCTCGATGCGATAAGCCGGCACGACGTAAGGCCCAGGGAACGTCGTAGCGGCGATGTAAGGCACGATGATGCCCCAGGGCAGGAATGCGCCGGAGTCGTGGAGCATAGTGCCGGAAAGCCCGAGGATTTTTCCTTCGTCATCGACGGCAACGGCGACTTTCCAATACTGGTCGCGCTCCTGAGTCGCCGAGAGAAAATGTTCGCGTCGGTCCTCCTGCCACGCGATCGGGCGGCAAAGCTTCATCGCGACGGCCGGAATGACCGCCTCCTCGGCATAGAACGGCGCCTTTGTGCCGAAGCCGCCGCCGACGTGAGGCGCGATCACCCGGATCGCCTCGAGGTCGCGTTCAAAGAGATCGGCAAGTGTGGCGCGACAAAGGTGCGGCGTCTGTGTCGCCGACCACACCGTCAATATATCGGCGCCGCCGTCATAAGTTGCGAGCACGGCGCGGCCTTCGAGCGTCACGGCACCGCCGCGATGAAGGAAGAGTTCGTCCTCGAACACGTATGCGGCGCCGGCGAATGCCGCCTCGACGTCGCCGTAGCTCATGGGAACGACGGCCGCGATATTGCTCGCCAGGTCGCTGTGCGTGGGCGGAGCGCCGGGGCGTGCGGCCTCGCGGCAGTTGCTGACCGCCGGCAAGACTTCAAATTCGACGTTGACCGCCGCGGCCGCGTCCTCCGCGAGGTAGCGGTTGTCGGCAATCGCCACCGCGATGGTCTGGCCGACATAGCAGACTTCGCGGCGCGCCAAGGCGAGCTGGGTTCGCGGCGTCGCAATCGACGGATTGGGCACAAGCATCGGAATCTCGTTGCGCGCCATGCGCGCCGGCAGATCGTCCGCGGTCAGCACCGCGTGGACGCCGGGCAGGGCGCGCGCCGCCGACGTATCTATGGCGCGGATTTTGGCGTGGGCGTGCGGGCTGCGTACGAAGCATGCGTGCAACGCACCCGCGAGTCTGATGTCGTCGACGAAGCGCCCGCGCCCCGTCAGCAGCGCCGGGTCCTCAAGGCGCGCGACGCGGGCGCCGAAATGCCTCGCGCCCATGGTCGGATGTCCCGGAACAGCGCAATGCGCTCGCCACGATATACCGAAAGCATTGCATTGCAATCGGGACAGATCGTACGTTAGCCGCGAAACGATAAGGTTGCGACTATGCTCGACGTGGGTGCCGATGCGCGTCGGTCCGCACGAAAACCGGACGCGGGACCGCCGCTCGATTTCCAATCACACCTCGCCGCCCTCGAGGCGCGGGGAATGCTGTTGCGCATCGATCGGGCGATCAACAAGGATACCGAATTGCATCCGTTGGTGCGCTGGCAATTCCAGGGGGGACTGAGGGAGGATCAGCGGCGCGCGTTCTTGTTCACCAATGTCATCGACTCGTCCGGTCGTCGTTACGAGATTCCGGTCGCGGTCGGCGCGCTCGCTGCCTCGCCGCAGATCTACGCCATCGGCATGGGGTGCCCCGTCGAGGAGATCGAAGCGGCGTGGGTGCGCGCGATCGCAAGCCCGATCCCGCCGGTTCTCGTTGAGGCGCCGGCGTGCCAGGCGGTCGTGATCACGGGCGAGGAGCTGCGCGGCAGCGGCAAGGGCTTGGCGCGCCTACCGGTGCCGATTTCGACACCGGGCTTCGACGCTGCGCCCTACCTGACGGCGACGCTGTGCATCACGCGCGACCCAGAAACGGGCGTTCAGAACATGGGAACATACCGCGCGGCGCTGAAGGCGACTGACCGGCTCGGCGTGCGCATGGCCGCGCGGATCGGCGGCGCCGGCGGATATCTGCATTGGAAGAAGCACAACCGGCGCGGCGAGCCGATGCCCTCCGCGATCGTCGTCGGCTGTGCGCCGGTCGCGATGTTCACGGGCGGAATGAAGCTTGCCGTCGATTCCGATGAAATGGCAGTGGCGGGGGCGCTCGCGGGCGTGCCGATGCGTGTGGCGAAAGCGGTCACCGTCGATCTCAACGTACCGGCCGACGCCGAAATCATCATTGAAGGACTGATCGATCCTGATCTGCTGGAACCGGAAGGTCCGTTCGGGGAAAGTCACGGCCACGTCGCGCTCGAGGACTTCAACATGTCGATGCGGGTGACCGCGGTCACGCAGCGAAAGTCCCCTGTGTTTACCTCCATCATCAGCCAAGTGACGCCGAGCGAATCGAGCGTACTCAAGAAGGTGGCGATGGAGCCGTTGTTCTTCACGCATCTGCGCCAGCACCTGGGGATCAAAGAAGTCCGCCGGGTGGTCATGCACGAGCCGCTCTCCAACTTGCGCAAGATCATCTTGGTGCAGTACGCGCAGGGGACCCCGCGTACCGAAATCTGGCGGGGTTTGCACGCGGCCGCGACGCTCCTGCCCGATTGTGGGAAGGTCTGCATTGCGGTGAGCGAGGACATCGATCCGACGAACGCCGATGCGGTGTTTTGGGCGCTCGCCTACCGCTCGAACCCGATGGAAGACGTACATATCGCCCCCCATCGCTCCGCCGGCCATGGGCCGAAATCTGCTCCGCGGGAGGAAGATTCGGGCATTCTCATCGATGCAACGCTAAAACATGCAGCGCCGCCGCTTGCCTTGCCCGCGCGGGAATTCATGGAGCGGGCGCGCACGATTTGGCAGGAGCTCGAGCTACCCGCATTGACGCCCCAAGCGCCATGGCACGGCTATTCGCTCGGCGATTGGTCGGCGAGCTGGGACGTTTATGCACAGCGCGCCGTCGCCGGCCGCTGGCAGCAAAATGGCGAGGAGACCTTTGCCCGCCGGCGCGCTGGCCTGGTCCCGGAGACGCCGGTGCGCGAGGTGGAAGGGCAAACGAAGTGAAACTCGTCACACCACCAGGGTGAGTCGTTTCGCCGCCCGCGTTACTCCTGTATAGAGCCAGCGGTCGCGGTTCTCCGGGAATGCGACTGACTCGTCGAACAACACCACGTCATTCCACTGTGAACCTTGTGCCTTGTGGACGGTCAACACATAGCCGAAGTCGAACTCGTCATAGGATTTGCGCGCTGGCCAGTCCAACTGCTCGATGGCGCCGGTGAAGCATTCCGGACGGACCGAGACCCTGGTCATTCGCCCACCAACCTCCTCGTCCGGCCTGAGCCGCATGCGGAGAATTTGCCGCCGTCTCTTCGGGGATTCACTAACCACCCACAGGCCGCCGTTGAATAACCCCTTGCGGCGGTTGTTGCGCAGGCAAACGAGCTTGTCGCCCGCGATCGGCAATGCGTCGACAAAGCCGCGCCGCTCCCGCAAGCGCGCGTTGTAGGCGCGCCGCGTGGCGTTGCGGCCCACAAGGATTTGGTCGGCGCCGGTCACGCGCGCAGAGTCCACCGCCTCGCGGCGCACCACCTCGCTCTCCCCATAGCGCCCTTCCTGCAGCGTCTTGCCCGCTCGGATCATCATCGACAACCGCACAATCGGATCATCCTGGGCCTGCCGATGAACTTCGGTGAGCATGGCGTCAGGTTCGGCGCCGGTGAAAAACCCGCCGCCTTGGATCGGCGGCAGTTGTGCGGGATCGCCGAGCACCAATAGCGGCACACCGAACGACATCAGATCGCGGGCAAGCTCGTCGTCGACCATCGAGCATTCGTCGATGATGATGAGCTTTGCCTTGGAGGCGGGCGCCTCGTCCCAAAGCTCGAAAGTGGGCGTCTCCTGACCACTGTCGCGCGCCCTGTAGATGAGGCTGTGGATCGTGGTGGCGCCGTGACAGCCCTTGCTGCGCATTACGCATGCGGCCTTGCCGGTGAAGGCCGCGAACAGGACCTTGCCGTCGATACTTTCGGCGAGATGCTTGGCGAGCGTGGTTTTGCCGGTCCCGGCATAGCCGAATAAGCGGAATATCGAAGCACGCCCGCGCGCGGTTTTGAGCCAGGCCGAAGCCGCCATCAGGGCGGCATCTTGATGAGGCGTGAAAATTGGCATCGGCAGCCCCTCGGCTCTTGGCTGCCATGAAGAACAGAACAGGAACTCTTGTCAAGCAAAGCAGCCCGACCAAGGCCCTAGGCAGGAAAGATTCAGACGAAGAAGCGCAAAGCGGAGGCTGCGGCGAGAGCTGCACCCAAAGTTGCGAGGAGAGAGCTGAGCCAACTGGACTGCGCTGGCGCCGGGGAAGCTGCCGCAAGATCGAGTTCGTTGGGCTCGTGCGGATCGACTAATTGCACCGCATTTGCCGGAACGGCCGTGGCCGCGTCATCACCAATTCCTGGCTGCGCGGCGGTTTCCTCGGCATTGGCGCCAACGAGCCAAGCCGCCGCCGCCGCGGATACTTGGCTTTCCTTGCGATCAATCTGCTCATTCAGGGTTGATGTGGATGCGGGTTTGGCCGCTGTCTTGCTGCCGGACGCAGTCGCTTGCCCCTGGCCACCAGCCGCATTTTTCGAAACCGACGATGGGGCTTGAGCTTCACTTTTCGCGCGGTCCTTCTCCTGGCGCGCCGTGTGCGCCGTTTTCTTGCGCGACGATGATTTAGCTGTAGCCTCGGGCGTATTCTGCGTCTGTGCGATGACCGGGCATGGGTAACGATCATTATCGCACGCCTGTACTGGGCTCGCGGACAGGCTGGCCAGCACCGCGGCGCCGGCTATCAGAACGGCCAATCTGCGTGGCGTGGGCATCGATCCCCCCAATTGGTCAATGCGGGCACACACATATACGCACCGGATGTCATGGCTTCACATTGACGCAAATAGGGAATTGTTCGCGCAATCCGCGGCTCAAACGGGGCGATTCGACGGCGGCCACTCAGGCGTATAATGGCGCAAAGGAGGCGATGATGGACGAGGACGTCTTCAATGGCAGTATTCGCAAATTCCTCAAAACCCTTGGGGTAAGCGCCCAGCGCGAGATCGAGAAGGCGGTGCGCCAGGCCGTTGCGGAGGGTAGGCTCAAAGGCAACGAGAAATTTCCCGCCACAGCCACGGTCACGGTGCGCGGCGTCGGCCTTTCGCACGAGGTCAAAGGCGAAATCGAGCTGGAATAGCAAGCACGTTCGCGCTTGCTGGCACTGCCGTCGCGCGTCCGGTTAATCCACGGCCACGCCGCTTGCTTTGATTGGAGCGGCCCACTTGTCGATCTCGCTCTTGACGAATTGGCCGAGATATTCCGGGGTGGCACGCTCCTCGGGCACGATGACGGCGCCAAGCGCTTCGAGTCGTTCGCGTACCGACGGCGTCTTCATGGCCTCAACCGTCGCGTCATGGAGCTTCTTGACGACGTCGGCAGGCGCGCCCTTGGAAAGGAAGATAGCGTTCCAGGTATAGGCCTCGAGATTCGGCGTCCCCTGCTCGAGACCGGTCGGCACGTTCGAGAGCGCGGGGGAGCGCTCCTTTGTCATGATCGCAATCGGCTTCACCGTCCCGCCGTCGATCTGCGGCTTGGCGGTGCTAACAATCTCGCAGAGGTAATCGATTCGGCCGCCCTGCAGATCCTGCATGGCGGGACCGGTGCCACGATAAGGGACGTGGGTGATGTCGACACCGATGAGGTAGTTGAGCAGAACGCACCCAAGATGGGTCGCCGAGCCCGCCCCGGCCGAACCATACTGCATCTTTGTCTGGTTGGCTTTGGCATAAGCGATAAATTCTTGGAGGTTATTCACCGGCAGATCCTTGCGCGTAATGAGCACGATCGGAACCTCGGCGATGAGGGCAACCGGCGTAAAATCGGTCGCTGCATTGTAGAGGGGCTTTTTGTACATGGTCTGGCTCTGCGCATGGGTACCGACCGTGCCGAGTACGAAAGTGTAGCCGTCGGGCGCAGCATCGGCCACGCGCTTGGAGCCGGTCATGCCGCCGGCGCCACCGACGTTCTCGACCACGACCTGCTGGCCGAGGGTCTCGCTCATACGTTGCGCCATGACGCGGCCGAGTACGTCGGTGGGGCCGCCGGCCGCGAATGGAATGATCATTGTCATCGGCCTTGTGGGATACGCTTGGCCTAGCGTCACGCTGGTGAATGCGAGCACGATGCCGCATGCCCCACCTACGCTCTTGAGCACACGGCTCATGCCTAATCTGAACATTTCGTTTTCTCCCTGATCGCTCGAGAGATTTGTGCTTTGGACAGATGCCGGTCAAGTCGCGGCTGGCTTGTGACGGGCAAGCGAGCCGCGTAAGCAACGTTCGGGAGGTCTCATCGTGCCCAGGTCTCGCCCATGCCGATGACCCGCGTTGCTGTTGGCGGTCTCGGCGCCATCGGCCGCGTGGTCGCGCGCGAGCTGTCGGCGGGCATGCCTGGTTTTGTGCTGGCCTGCGCCGCGGTGCGAGACCAGGCGAAGGCTCAAGCTTGGCTTCGTGCGGAACGGGTCACGTGTCCTTTAGTGGGGCCCGCGGAGTTTCCGGCCCATGCTGACCTAGCGATCGAATGCACCCCCGCGTCCATGCTCGAAGCAATCTGCCGGCCGATGCTGGAGGCAGGGAAAAACGTGATGGTGCTGTCCGTCGGCGCGCTGCTGCCCCGGCCCGAATTGATAGAGCTGGCGAAAGTGCGCGGAGGACAGATCATCGTGCCGAGTGGTGCCCTCTTGGGGCTTGACGCCGTTACCGCTGCGGCCGAAGGCCGCATTCATGCGGTGCGCATGATCACACGCAAGCCGCCGCGCAGCCTTGTGGGTGCGCCATACCTCGTTGAAAACGGCATCTCCCTGGAAGGCCTGAACGAGCCTAGACTCGTGTTCTCCGGAACGGCGCGAGATGCCGCCGCCGGCTTTCCTGCTAACGTGAACGTGGCGGCGGCGCTGGCGCTGGCCGGCATTGGACCCGATCGCACAATAGCGGAGATCTGGGCCGACCCCCTGATCGAGCGTAACTGCCACACCGTCGAGGTGGACAGCGACTCGGCTCGCTTCACCCTGTCGATTGAAAACATCCCTTCGGACAATCCCCGAACCGGACGCATTACGGCGCTTTCGGTGCTCGCCGCCCTGCGCAAACTTCACTCACCGCTGCGAATTGGAACCTGAGTTAACCCTCGCTAAACAGGCAAAAAGGTCGGACCGCCTCTGCCTGTGCGGCGCCCAGGCTGGAGTCTAAGTACTTAAATTTATTTGATAATTTTAAATTGGCGCGAGTTCCAGTCGGCCATAATCTTAGCCGCATAGACGGCAAACATGCACATCCCTGGGGCACGAGATAGGGGGTCGATCACTTGCCATCTCTGTGGCGGAAGCGTGAACCCAACGGTAGCCGCTTGCGACTAAAGTTACGAGTCCGACCGCCCGAGAGCGATGCAATCGACATCAGACGAGGTGCTGATCGGACGGATCGCGAACGGCGATCGGCTCGCGATGCAGGTGCTGTACGCGCGGTACCACGTGCGCGTGTTTCGCTTCGTCGTGCGCCTAGTTCGTGATGAGGGCACGGCCGAGGACCTAATCAGCGAGGTGTTTCTGGACGTGTGGCGTCAGGCTGGTCGGTTCGAAGGTCGATCGACGGTGTCGACATGGATGTTGGCCATTGCGCGTTTCAAGGCCATCTCGGCACTCAGACGCAGGTCGGACGAGGAGTTGGACGAAGACGCCGCAGGCGCGATCGAGGATCCATCGGACGATCCCGCGACCGCGCTAGAGAAGAAGGACAAGAGTGCAAGCATCCGAAAGTGCCTCATGGGACTTTCGGCAGAACATCGGGAGATCGTGGACCTCGTGTACTACCACGAGAAATCGGTCGAAGAAGTAGCCGAGATCGTCGGCATCCCGGCGAACGCTGTCAAGACGCGCATGTTCTACGCGCGCAAGCGGCTCGCAGAGCTGCTCAAGGCCGGAGGAATTGGAAGAGGTTGGCCATGAACGCGATCAATAAGGAGCCGGAGCGCCACGAGATCGAGGCCCTGCTGCCGTGGCACGCCGCAGGGACGCTCAGTCGCCGCGACGCTGATCGCGTCGAACAAGCGCTTGCGGGCGACCGCGAACTTGCGCGGCGCTATGATCTCGTCCGCGAGGAGCTTGCCGAGACGATTCACCTCAACGAGACGCTCGGTGCGCCGTCGGCGCGCGCCATGGAGAAGCTGTTCGCCGCTATCGACGCCGAAGAGGCGCGCGCCCCGCGGCGTCAACGATCATTCGATCTCGGTGGCCGCCTCTCCGAGTTGTTATCGAGCCTCACCCCGCGCACGCTGGTCTGGTCGGCAACTGCCGCCCTTGTCGCGATCTTCGTGCAAGCGGTTGTCATTGCTGCGGTCGTGGTCAAAGAGCAAGGCGTTGCGAGCGGTCCGGGTCTCGCGAGCGCGCCGAGCGAAGGCTCTTTCGCCGTCGTGCGATTTGCGCCGCAAGCCACTGCGAACGACATCAGCAACTTTCTCGGGGCCTACAAAGCCACGCTGGTCGAGGGACCGCTGAACATGGGAGGGCAGCTCTATCGCATTCGGCTTTCCGAAACGAAGCTGCCGAAGGACGAGGTCGGCAAAATCGTTCGGCAAATGCAGTCAGAATCGAAGGTGGTCGGTTTCGTCGCTGCAAAGGAGTAAACGGCCGGGGACGGTAGCGTTGGGCGCTTGCGGCACCATGTCGGTCCGCCAGTCGGCCGAAAAGGGTGTTAGGCGGCGGAAGGCAACCCGCGTGCGGTTCGTCTCGACTGGCCGGGCATGCCGCTTAAGCCTCTAGAACTGGTGCAGCCCAGGATCGTTCCAGCTGCAATCCATAATTCCCTGAAATCGCTTGTATTTTCCTGCACTGTCCCGGCGCGTTACGGCATCGGGCGCGCCAAAAAATCCCTTCGGATCCTCAAAAATCGACTTGAACCTTTCGGCCAGTTGCGGAGACTAATAGGCGAACAGGCCGAAAAAGCCTGGATTACAGCCCCGATCGGCGCTCACGCCCCCCCGATCCCCTGCGCCGATCAACGCGACCCGCCCGGATTTCCCCGTCCGGGCGGGTCAGTTTTTCCCCCTTGGGTTGTGTCCTTGGGCGCAGGTAAGCGAAGTCTCCCGCCCAATTCCGCCCTGCCGTTTGGCCGCGAGCGATTCGGTTTGTGTGCGCCTCAGACTTGGCGATGCTGTAAGGCGGCTGTCGTTGCTTATGCGTGTTTCAGACGGTTCGATGTCAGCACGAGGGTGCGACCCGGCCCTTCTATGTCGGCGCGGCTACCCGCACATGCATTCCAGGCGGTCGCCCAGAAATGGCGCGCGCTTGCCGAGCGTCGCCGTGCGCACTTTCTCGAGCTTTATGAGAGCGGGCGCTGGAAGCATTACTACAGCAAGACACAGTTCCTCTATCGGCTACGCGAGGCGATTCGCTTGAGCGACAGATGGGCCGGGATTGCTCCGCCGCCCGCCGATGAAATGGAGGCGGACGAGCCTTCCGTGTCGACGGACAAGGCCCGCACAGCGGCCTAAAGTACTCCCTCCTTCAGTCCCTATTCAGCCCGCTCGGACGTCACAACAGCACCGCAAATGCTTCCGGGACGCTGCGTCATTCCTTATGGTGCACTTCGCTTTGTCCTGGGTTTTCAATCGACGCGTCTAACATGACCAGCGCTCTGTTTTCTCCTGTACGCCTCGCTGATCTCGAACTCGCCAACCGCATCGTTGTTTCGCCGATGTGCCAGTACAGCGCCGATGACGGGGCGGCGTCCGACTGGCACCTCAACCACCTCGGTATGCTCGCCAATTCCGGGGCGGCGCTGCTCGTAGTCGAGGCCACGGGCATCGAGCGCCGTGGGCGCATCAGCCACGGCTGCCTCGGACTTTACTCTGACGACTGCGAAGCTGCGCTTGCCCGCGTCATCGCCCACTGCCGGCGCTACGGCACCGCCAAGCTCGGCATCCAGCTCGCTCATGCCGGGCGAAAGGCCTCTGCGCGGCGGCCATGGGAGGGGGGACAGCCGCTCGCGCCGGCTGAGGATGCTTGGCAGATCATCGCCCCGTCGGCGATCCCGTTCGGAGCCGATTGGCCGCTGCCGCGCGAGATGACGAGTGAGGACATGGAGCGTGTGCGCGATGGCTTTGTCGATGCGGCAAAGCGCGCGATCCGCATCGGTTTCGATGCCATCGAGTTACATGGAGCGCACGGCTACCTCATCCACAGTTTCCTCTCCCCGATCTCCAACAAGCGCAGCGATGGTTATGGAGGCTCACTGCCAGCGCGGATGCGCTATCCCCTCGAAATCGCGCGGGCAGTGCGTGGTGCGATGCCCCGCAGCATGCCGTTCGGAGCGCGCATCACCGGCAATGATTGGGTCGAGGGCGGGCTCACTCCAGACGATGCAGCCGCTTTTGCTCGGGCGCTGAAGGCGGTGGGGGTTGACTTCGTCTGCATCTCCTCGGGCGGGATCAGCGCCGACGCGCGCCCGATCCTGGTTGCTAATACCAATGTCCAGTTCGCCGAGAAGGTAAAGCGCGAGGCCGGCATCGTGACGCGCACGGTCGGGCTGATCGCCGCGCCGAAGCAGGCCGAGGCGATCATCGCCGAGGGTAAGGCCGATATGGTGGCCCTGGCGCGGGCTATGGTCGACGATCCCCATTGGGGCTGGCGCGCCGCGCATGTGCTCGGCGCGGAGGTCGCCCGCCCCAAGCAATACCAGCGCGCTGCGCCGAAGGTGTGGGCGGGGGCAGCGTTCCGGGATTGATGCACGCGGCTCGAAATTCCCCGCCATGGACCCAGTCGTCTTTACCGCCGTGCTGCTTGCCGCCGCCTGCCATGCCGGTTGGAACGCAACAATCAAGGCCGGGCTCGATCCGCTGGCGACCACGGTCTTGATTTCAATCGGTGCGGCGATCGTTGCGGCTGCATTCTTGCCGGCGGTTGGGTTTCCCGCTGGCGCCGCATGGCCGTGGTGCGGCGCGTCGGTACTGATCCACCTCGTGTACTTTGCCGCACTAATCGAAAGCTACCGTGCCGGCGACATGGGGCAGGTCTATCCGATCGCCCGCGGGTCGGCGCCGCTGATGACCGCGATCGTAACCACCGCGTTCGTTGGTGAGCGGCTCGGCCTTGCTGGCTGGAGCGGCATCATTCTGCTGGTCGCGGGAGTCATGTTGCTGTCACTGCGGGGCGGTCGCGACCTCACCCGGCTCGATTGGAAGGCAGTCGGGTTTGCATTGTTTACCGCGCTTACGATTTGCGCCTATTCGGTGGTGGATGGCGTGGGCGCACGGCGCGCAGCGGGCGCTAACGCCTACTCGGTCACGCTTTTCATGGGGATCGGCCCCGTCATGGTGATCTACGCGCTCGCTCGACGCGGACCTGAGGTGATTGCCGCGATGCGACGTCAGTGGCGCCTTGGGCTCGCTGGCGGCACGCTGCAGCTCGGCTCTTACGGTATCGCGATTTGGGCGATGACAGTGGCTCCGATCGCGATCGTGGCTGCGCTGCGCGAAACAAGTGTTCTCTTCGGCGCACTGATCGCCATCCTCTTTCTCAAGGAGCCACTCCGCGCCGGCCGTGTTGCCGCGGCATTGATGATCGTTGCTGGGCTGACATTGATCCGGCTCTATTGACTATGATCGCGCCGGTGCGTGCGGCTATCGCGATGGAATCAGATGGACCAGGTCAGTGCCCCGCAATCGGGCGAGGTCCTCGGGCACGTCCAAGTCCCAAAGCGCGACCGGCTCTCGCCAGGTCAGTCCGAGCTCTTTGAAACGACGTCGCGTCTCGTCCATTATGCTCGGGGCGCCCCAGCGCATGTCCGAAAAAACGGCCCGGGTGGGCATCCGCATCCCGATCAGGACGTAGCCGCCGTCCTCCGCTGGAATGATGACTGCATCGGATCCGACGCCTAGAACGCCCGCCGCCTGGCGCAAATGGTCGGACGTAAGGACTGGGCAATCCGTGCCAATGACGAGTGTCGGCACATTTGCGGCCGCCATCGCAGTCAGCATCCGTGCGCCGAGGTCGCCGTTGTCCTGGCGGGCAAGTGCGATCCCAAAGCGCGCCCCGATCGCCTGAAACAGCGGGTGGTTCTCGTCAGGGGCCGCCCACAAGGTCACCGGGCCAAGGCGAGCAGCACAGGCCGTTGCAACGGTGCGCTCCACCAGGCGCGCCTGCAACAAGGCGGCACCCTCGGCGCCCAAGACGGGAATGAGCCGAGTTTTTGCGAAACCAGGTAGCGGCGCTTTCGCGAGAACCGCTACCGCGACCGGCTCATTCATAACGGTAGTGCTGCGCGAGCTTGTTCGGATCGGCACCGAAAAAATAGGCGAGCCGCAGCCGCCACATTAGGGCGATCGTGTTGAGTATGCCGCTCTTCTCCCACCGCCGGCCGGAGGTGATGACCGATTCGCCCAGGCACAGCGGTCTACTCACAGTCTTGAGCTGCTTGGACAGCGCGATGTCTTCCATCAAGCCAATAGCGGGAAAGCCGCCGACCGTCTGGAACGCCGCGCGGCACACGAAGATCGCCTGATCGCCGGTTGCGATGCCGGAGAGGCGCGAGCGCAGGTTCATCAGCAAGCCAACGAAGGACAACAGTCGTAAACGGCTGTCGATCTTGACGTCGAAGCGGCCCCACGCACGTCCGGACCGTTTGAGGCCATTCAATACAATTCGGTCGGCACCGGCCGGAAGCCGCGTATCGGCGTGAAGAAACAGAAGTACGTCGCCGGAGGCCCTCTCTGCGCCGGCATTCATTTGCAACGCTCGCCCCTGGGGCGCGGACAAGACATGGTCCGCGCCGAGTCGTGCCAGCTGGACGGTGGCGTCACGACTGCCGCCGTCGACGACGATCACTTCGGTGCCGCGCGCCCGCAGGTCGGCAACCGCTTCGAGCGCTGCAACGATCCGTTCGCTTTCGTTGAGCACCGGCATGATAATCGTGAGTCTTGCCATAGTGACATGGCGCCGCGTCTAAACGGCGCTTCTGCTCCACCGCGACACTCCGGACAGATAGCACGGGGCCGCTCCCGGACAAAAGCGCGTGAGAGATGTCGAGCGGAGCTGGCTGCTGCCAGGATGAGTCACCGTGCGGAATTATGCGCGCCGTTGCCTGGAGGCGCGCACGTCATTTCGCCCTCGCAGGCGCGGCAATCGCCGTCCCGTCATCCACGCCGATGCGGCCGAAACCCGGAAGCTTCACGCCGGGATGGCGCAGATCAAAACCTGCGACCAGGCCGAGAAAGTTCAACTCGACCCCCTCAACCCAACCGAACTTCACGCCAAGAACACCCCACAGTGAAGCTTCAACACCTGTGCCGCTATCGGTGAGCCCCACGTAAGGATAAGCGCGGAAATCCTTGCCCACGGCGTTCGATGGCAGGGTCGTCTCGAGTTCCGGCACGGCCCGCAACACAGTGGCGGTGAAGGTGTTGCTGTTCGGTCCCGGCCAGATGCGGTAGTCGCCGAAATGACTGTAGCTATAGGCCGCAATCGCCGCTTTGACCCTTGGAATAATCGCCGTTGCGGCAGATCCCCGCACATCTACCAGAACGCGTGGCGTATCGCCGAACCAACGTCCGTCCGCCGCCCAGCCATTGGTGCGCACCGGCTGGCCCCATCCGACCACGTCGTAGCGGCTCCAGCTGGTGGCGTTCTCGGGCTTGAATGCGATCCAGCTGTGCACGGCGAAAATGCCTTTCCAGCGGCCGGTACGGCTAGTGAAAACGAGGAACCTCGCCTCGCGCTCACTGTCCGGCGGCCGCAGCATCCCGACGCTTGACCAATCGGCGTCGCGGAAGCTTGCGGGGCGGTCCTTGCCGGCATAGAGCGCCGCGTGGACTGCGAGGGGAAGCAGGAAAAGGACAAAGATTCCGAGCAGCACTTTTCGAATGACTTGGCGCATGGATTGGAACGAGAACCAGGTTTACGGTCCAAAATATGGCGTGTGCCACCTCCCACGCGCAACGCCAATGCGTCACGGCCGCACATGAAAATCGCGCAACAAACCCCCACAGATCAGCGCGCGCTGGCGAGCGCGGCCCGCACGATGGCCTCACCGGCCCGCGTGAGATCATCGAGGGTCAATGGCAAGCCGCGTTGGTGGACGCCCAGGCGGCGCACCCCCGGAACATGGATGAATGCGGCCAGCCGCAGCGCGCCCGCACGGGTGGCTTCGGCGGCCCGCCAGCACAGATAGTTGCAAAGATATTGGCCGGCATCATGAGAGAGCACGGCCGGCATGCCGGTCGCCAGTGCGGCCATCAGCAGCCGCTGCGCGGGCGCTCGTAACGACAGGGTCGTGGGCGCTGCTCGGGCGATGGCGCTGGCCATGGGGATTTGCCCGTCGGCGTCGGGCACAACGCGCGTGAGCACATTGCGCGCACGCGTTTCGATCCGCACATACTTGGTACGTGTTGCAAGCCCGAACATGACGAGCGCCACTGGTTTTTCGCGCGCGATCAACTCCGGCAGCTCATGGTCGATCGCCTCATAGGTCACGCGGAAGACGTGCGCGACGCGCCGCACGCTGCCGAAGGCAGGGTGCCGCCGCCGCGCCAGCTCGAGTGCCAGCGGCTCGCTGGGATTGAATGGGGCGCCGGGAAAGGGACCGAAGCCGGTGATGAGGATCGTGGCCGTCATTCATCCTGTGCTGGACAAGTGGCTTTCCGCGCGAGAGGGGACCCCCGCGACCGGACGATACTTCGCCGCGCCGCTTTGCGTGAATGGCGGCCGTTTCGCTAAACGCCGAGCACGACGGCGATCTCGTCTACGGCTACGGCGGGCGACATCCGCCCAGCCGCGACGGCAGCCTCGATGCGCGGAAGCTTGGCTTTGAGGGTCGGGTCGGATTTCAGTCGTGCGAACACGCGCTGTTCGAGCATCGCCCACATCCATTTTACCTGCTGCTCGCGTCGCCGCGCCTCGAGCTCGCCGGCTTTGCTCATGCGCTCGCGGTGCGCGAGAACGGTATCCCACAGTTCCGCAATCCCGGCACCGGTCAGCGCTGAATAAGTCACGACGGACGGCGACCAATTCGGGGAGTGGGGCTTGAGGATATGCAGGGCGGCGCGGTATTCGGCGGCGGCGACGTTGGCGCGCTCGATGTTGTCGCCGTCGGCTTTGTTAATGGCAATCATGTCCGCGATCTCGACCACGCCTTTTTTGAGGCCTTGTAGCTCGTCCCCAGCGCCGGGCAACATCAGTACCAGGAAAAAGTCGGTCATATCGGCGACCATGGTCTCTGACTGGCCCGTGCCGATGGTCTCGACCAGCACCACATCGTAGCCCGCTGCCTCGCAGATCAGCATCGATTCCCGCGTCTTTGCGGCGACGCCGCCCAGGGTCCCGGAGGCGGGCGAGGGGCGCACGAAGGCGTTGCTGTCGCTGCTGAGCCGCGGCATCCGGGTCTTGTCTGCGAGAATCGAGCCGCCGCTGCGCGCGGAGGAGGGGTCGACGGCAAGGACCGCGACCTTGCAGCCCTTGTCGGTGAGAAACGTGCCCAGGGCATCGATGGTGGTCGACTTGCCCACGCCCGGTGCGCCGGTGATGCCGACGCGGATCGCCTTGCCGGTCGAGGGCAGAAGCTCTTGCACCAGGTGCCGAGCGGCCTTTTGATGATCATAGCGGCGGCTCTCCATGAGGGTGATCGCGCGGGCGATAACCGCGCGCTCGCGCGCACGAACGCCGCGCGCGAGATCCGCAAGATCAGGAATGGTGGGCTGCCGACGTAAAGACATCAATGTGTTTCAGACGGCGGGACCGCGCGTTGGCCGCAAATAGGGCGGCCATCGCATGGACGAGTCTAATCACTCGGCGGCTTGCTGTCCGTGTCCCAAACGCTGGTTGAGCTTGCGGAGCAGCGTCACGGCGGCTTCCGCGATCACCGTGCCCGGCGGAAAGATGGCCTCGGCGCCGGCACGTTTGAGCTCCTCACTGTCCTGGGGTGGCACCACACCGCCGACCACGATCATGATGTCGTCGCGTCCCTCCTTGACGAGCGCGGCCTTGAGTTGCGGCACGAGCGTGAGATGCGCCGCTGCGAGCGATGATACCCCGACTACGTGGACGTCATTTTCTACGGCCTGGCGCGCGGCCTCCTCCGGCGTGGCGAATAGCGGACCGATATCGACGTCGAAGCCGAGATCGGCGAAAGCGGTCGCGATCACCTTCTGTCCGCGGTCATGGCCATCCTGGCCAATCTTGGCGACCAGGATGCGCGGCCGGCGACCCTCATTGGCCTCAAACTCGGTGACGACCTTCTGCACACGCTCCAAGGCTTCCGACATAGCGCCGACCTCCCGCTTGTAGACGCCAGTAATCGCTTTGATCTCCGCGCGATGACGGCCGAAGACCCGCTCCAGCGCGTATGAGATTTCGCCCACCGTTGCCTTGGCGCGGGCGGCATCGATTGCGAGGGCGAGCAGGTTGGCGTTCCCGCCAGCAGCGTTGCGGGTCAACGCCGACAACGCATCCTCGACCACCTTCGGATCGCGCTCGCGCTTGAGGCGCGAAAGCTTCTCAATTTGCAATTGACGCACGGCAGCGTTCTCGACCTTGAGCAGATGCACCGGTGCTTCCCGCTCGGGCCGATACTTATTCACGCCGATGACCGCCTGCTCTCGGGAATCGATGCGCGCCTGGGTCTTCGCCGCCGCTTCTTCGATGCGAAGCTTCGGCAGGCCCGCCTCGATCGCCTCGGCCATTCCGCCCACCGCCTCGACCTCTCGGATGTGGCCCCAGGCGGCCCTGGCGAGCTCGTAAGTGAGGCGCTCGACGTAGAATGAGCCCCCCCAGGGATCGATGATGCGGGTGGTACCGCTCTCCCGCTGCAGCACGATCTGCGTGTTACGCGCGATGCGTGCGGAAAAGTCGGTCGGAAGCGCGAGCGCTTCGTCGAGCGCGTTCGTGTGCAGGGATTGCGTTTGGCCCTGCGTCGCCGCCATTGCTTCGATCGCAGTGCGGACCACGTTGTTGAACACGTCTTGTGCGGCGAGCGACCAGCCAGAGGTCTGGCAGTGGGTGCGTAGCGACAGCGAGCGCGCATCGGTCGGCTCGAACTGTTTCATCAGCTTCGCCCAGAGCAGGCGCGCAGCACGCAGCTTCGCCACCTCCATGAAGAAGTTCATGCCAATCGCCCAGAAAAATGAAATGCGCGGCGCGAACTGATCGACATTGAGTCCGGCCCTGAGCCCAGCGCGCACGTATTCGACGCCGTCGGCCAGCGTATAGCCCAGCTCGAGATCCTGCGTCGCGCCTGCTTCCTGCATGTGGTAGCCGGAAACCGATATCGAGTTAAACTTAGGCATGTGCGAGGCGGTGAACGCGAAGATATCGGAGATGATGCGCAACGAAGGCTCAGGGGGATAGATGTAGGTATTGCGCACCATGAATTCCTTGAGGATGTCGTTCTGTATCGTCCCTGAGAGTTGGTGTGGTCTTACGCCCTGCTCCTCAGCCGCCACGATGTAGAGTGCAAGCACCGGCAACACCGCACCGTTCATGGTCATCGACACCGAAATCTGGTCGAGCGGGATGCCGGCAAACAGCGTGCGCATGTCGTAGATGGAATCGATTGCAACGCCGGCCATGCCCACGTCGCCTGCTACGCGGGCATGATCGCTGTCGTAACCACGGTGAGTGGCGAGATCGAAGGCGACCGATAGGCCCTTCTGTCCGGCCGCAAGATTGCGGCGGTAGAAGGCGTTCGAGTCCTCGGCGGTGGAGAAGCCGGCATATTGCCGGATCGTCCACGGCTGCGTGACGTACATGGTGGGATAAGGCCCCCGCAGATAGGGCGGGATGCCTGGGAAGGTATCGAGGAAATCCAGAGCCTTGACGTCGTCGGGCCCATAGACCGGCTTCACTGCGATGCCTTCCGGCGTAAGCCAAGCGGCACCAGGCGGGAGCAGCTTTGGGGTCACGGCCGCGAAATCGACGCTGGCGAAGTCCGGAATGCGGCTCATCACATGGCCCAAGGGGCTACCTTTCTTACGCTTGCAAGGTCACTGCGCAAATTGACGCCGAAACGCATGGTTTGACAGCTAATTCATTCAGCTAACTTCAGCCTATCATGCGCTGCACGCAACGTTGCCAGCGCATCGCAACCGGCGCGAATGAAGCTTGTAACGCCGGCGCTCCTCAGGGCGGTCCCCTGCTCTCCAGGGCGCCCAACTAGATAGATATGACTTGCGCCGGCGCTTTTCAGGGCCGCCGCACCATCTGCAGCCTCCCGCGCATAGACCTCGTCCGAAGAGCACAGACAGGCGAGCTTAGCGCCCGAGGCTTTGAATCCCTCGATCATATCTCCTACGCCGGCAAAGCCGTCGCTGGATGTCGTCTCGATGCCGCCGGCCGCGAAGAAATTCTTGGCGAATGCGGCCCGCGCGCTGAACTCAGCCGGCCTGCCGAGATTGGCGAGGAAAATTTTGGGCCGGGTCCCCGTGCGTGCGAGCATGCGATCGGACGCGTCGTGCAGCTCCTCGAAGGGTTCGGCGAGCCGAATGCACGGCAGCGGCTCGAATATTGGCGCGGGGGCAGGCGGCAACGCCACCGGCGGCACATCGAGCACCGAGACCGGCGCCTCCGCCAGGTCTGGGAAATCGCTGGTCCCAATGATCGCGTCTTTGCGCCGAGCCACGGCGTCCTCCCGCTCGGCGCGCACGGCGGCAACTTTGCTCTGGATTATCCCTTTTCCGAGTGCAGCCGACGCACCGCCGGCTCGCTCGATCTCCTGGAACCGCGTCCAGGCCGCACGGCAGAGTTGCTCGGTGATGTCCTCGAGCCCGCCGGCGCCGGCCGCCGGGTCTGTCACCTTCGCCAGATTTGATTCTTCGAGCAGCACCAACTGGGTGTTTCGGGCAATTCTTCGTGCGAACCGATTAGGTAGACCGAGCGCCATAGTGAACGGCAGCACGGTTATCGCGTCGGCGCCGCCGAGGCCCGCAGCAACCACTGCGACCGTCGCACGCAGCATGTTCACATAGGGGTCGCGCTTGGTCATCATCCGCCATGCGGTCTCTGCGACGATCAGTGGCGGCGTCGGCGCCAGTCTGCAGGCTTGTTCGACGCGCGCCCACAGCATTCGCAGGGCCCGCAACTTGGCCAGCGTCAAAAACTCATCGACGTCGGCCGCCAGACGGAAATAGATCATGCCGCGAGCGGCGTCGAGCGCAATGCCGGCCGCTTCGAGCCTGCGCAAATATTCAACCGCCACTGCCAGCACGAAGGCGAGCTCCTGTGCCTCCGATCCGCCGGCATTATGGATGACCCGACCGTCGGCGGCCGCGAATGGCCCGCGGAAGCCTTGCGCTGCCAAGTCCGAAATGAACCTACTCAGAGTCGCGCCGTGGTCGCTGCTCGGCAGCGGATTTGCGCCGGTCGCTGCGATACCGATCGGGTCGAAACCGAAGCGGATATGCGTGCTGGCAGGCGCGACGCCGCGGCGCTTAAGCAGCGCCGCAAGCAAGTACCCAGTGTCTTGCATCTGAGGACCGACTTCGAGGTCAAGCGCAATGCCGGTTTCGAGGTGAATGCCCTCGAGCGCCCGCGCCATGGCCTGTTCGTCGGCAGGAAGACCATAGCGGTAAGCGCCAACGGCGCCCGCAAAGACGATGGAGAGGCCGGTCGCGCCATGCTCGAGATCGTACAGCGCCTCGGCGTTGGCGGCCGCGGGGTCGGGATGGTCGACGCGTTGCATGACCGACCAGAGCGCAGCCGGGGGCCGTGCGGCAATCGGCTGGGCCCGCGCCTTTCGGCCGTAGAGCGGCTCGATCGCGAGCGCGTCATAAGTCTTCGCAAGTAGCCGACTCTCTAATGGCGCCCCTTTGAGCATGTCCTCGACCAGCTTGCGCCATTGCTCGCGTGTAGCGGGTGGGAAGTCGGCGGCGAACGGGAGGTCATCGGCAGAGGCGTCGGTCATCCCGTCAAAATGCCATGCTGCGAGCGGCGGGCCAACTCAATGGTCGGCAATCACCCGGCGCCCGCCAACTTTTCGACGCCGCGCGTGTCGAGATGCGCCAGCGCGTCACGTACACGCCGGCCCGCAATCAGCCGGTCCGGCGCGATTTCGGCGAGCGGCACCAGCACGAAGGCGCGGGCGAAGAGCTGAGGATGCGGCAGCGTCAGCTCTGGATCTTCCAGAGCCAGGTCCTCGTAAGCGATGAGGTCGATGTCGATCTGGCGGGGGCCCCACCGGCGTTCCTTAGAACGCTCGCGCCCAAGCGCCCGCTCCACCGCTTGTGCGCGAGCCAGAAGTGCACGCGGAGTAAGACGCGTCTCAACGGCGATGCACGCGTTAACGAAAGCAGGCTGGTCCTCCACGCCCCAAGGCAGGGTGCGATAATCCGACGAGCGGGCGAGCAGGCGCACCTTTTGGCCATCGCAGAACGCGGTCACCGCCCGATCGATCGTGTCGCGCACGTCGCCGAGATTGCCCCCGAGCGCGACGAGTGCTTCAGCCACGGTCCTGACGGCCGCGGATGATGGTGACTCCCACGTCGGCAAAGGTCGCCGCAATGGGCGCATGTGGCTTATGCACGGTGACCCGCACGCGCGAGACTTGCGGGAATCGGCTGAGCACCGCTTCGGCGACCGCGCCAGCCGCGGCCTCGACCAGTCTATGTCGGCGGGTGCAGAAGGCGAGACTTGCAACGTTGACGATCTGATCGTAGCCCACCGTGTGCGCGAGCTTATCGGAGCGGGACGCCGCGCTCAGGTCCACATCGAGCACGAGATCGAGCCTGAAGGTTTGTCCCACCGTGGCCTCGTGATCCATCACGCCGTGGTAGGCGTGCACGGCAAGGCCAGTGACGAATACGGTATCGGTCACGGGGCGCTCCGGATCGCTGCGGCCACGCGCAGCGCTTGCACGGTCTCGGGGACATCGTGAGTGCGGATGATCGCTGCCCCGCCCATCACCGCGAGCAGATGGGCAGCGATCGATCCGCCCAGCCGCTGATCGGGTGGGGCGGGCGAAACCTTGTCAATGAAGCGCTTGCGCGACGCGCCGACCAGAAGCGGCAGCGCAAATGATTTGAGTTCTCCGATGCGTGCGATCGCGGTGAGGCTTTGCTCCGCGGTCTTGCCGAAACCGATGCCGGGATCAAGCACAATGTTCTGCCACCCGATGCCGGCGCCCGCGGCGATATCGAGCGAGCGAGAGAAGAACGCGGCGATATCTGCCATGATATCGATGGAAGGGTCGGCGGCCTCCCGGTTGTGGGTGATGATCACCGGCACCTCGCGCTGGGCAACCACCCGTGGAAGGTCGCTGTCCCGCTGCAGTCCCCATACGTCGTTGACCATGGCGGCCCCGGCCGCAAGTGCCCATTCCGCCACGCTTGCCTTCATGGTGTCGATGGAGAGAGGGACGCCCAGCCCCACCGCCGCAGGCAACACGCGCGCGAGTCGCCCGATTTCCTCGGCGCTTGGCACGGCTGCGGCGCCCCCGTAGGGCCGGGTCGACTCGGCGCCGATATCCAAAATATCGGCTCCATCCGCGACCATGCGCCTCGCCTGCGTGATAGCAGCAGCGGGATCGAAGAAACGGCCGCCGTCGGAAAAGGAGTCCGGGGTGACATTGAGCACGCCCATAACGAGCGGCCGACCGAGCGCCAGTAACCGCGCCAGCAAATTCGGCGAGCTTCTATCGCCGCCCGGATACCCGGCCGCTTGGCGTACGAGCGTCATTAGCGTGGCTTTGCGCCGGCCAAATGCGGGCTGTCAAGCGCCGAGACGCTTTGCTGATTGGACTATCGATACGTAATCTTCTGGGGGAGCCTCCTGGCATTCTCGACCCAGCGTGTCACGAGCCTCTCGGAGGGCAGAAATCGAACCAGTTTTCGCTTTTTGTTGGCCTCAGCCATGGTTTTGGCGAGCTTGGCGGGGTTGCGATATCGCAATTCTTTGACAGTATCGACGCCGACCTCGCACAACAGCCCCGCATATTCTTTGCCCATTCCCTTGATCCGCAGCTTGTCGGCAAGATTGGCCCAGCGCAGGAGCCGTTTCTCGTCAAGTTCGGTCTTCGTGGCCAGGAGCTTACGGCCTTTTGGACTTTTTGCTGCCTCGAGCAGCTTCTCAGTTGTTCTGATACCAATGGATTTGAGCGCCTTGGCCTCGTCTGCATGGATATCTTCGATGGCGCTGATCGAATAGGACATTAAATTCTCCTCGCTCCTGGCCAGCCGCCGCCATCAAACACTTGAAGAACTGGCCAAGGCCGGGAATCGTGCCCACGATCTCGCCGAGTGCGGAATAATGCCGACGGCCTTTTCCGCGGCCGTGCGGTCGGCACCGCTCCCGGCGCCGAGACTTCCGATGAGATCGTCCATGCAACCCCTCACCAGCCCCGCACTCTCGGCAGGTTAGCTATATATTAGTCTCGCAAAAGTTCAGAACACAAGCACTGACCAGAAAACTCGAGACACGTTGTTGCATTTGCGCATCACGGTCGTCACGTCTGTCCGGAAGGCATACTCGCTCCGCTCTACATCGCCACATGTGACAAACGCCATGACCGGAGATGCGTTGCTCGCTGCTGGATGCGGTGTTTCCATCTGCAGAGACGCTGTATTCCGGAATGCAATGCAGTTCGTTAGCGCTGCGCGGCGGGCGTCGAGTATGATAGCTTTCCGCAATCGGCGTGATGATCACTAGCCAATAGAGAGCACGATCGACATGACTCCCGCGCAAGCCCTGCCAGCGGTCTTGGATAAAATCGACGCCGATCTCTCCCAAAGCCTCGAACGGCTATTCGAGTTCCTGCGGATCCAGTCGATTTCCACCGACCTAACCTATAGGGAGCAGTGTCGATCTGCCGCCGAGTACGTCGCCAACGATCTCTCGCGCATCGGATTTAAGACCAGTGTTCGGCCGACCGAAGGCCATCCCATAGTGGTCGGCAAGGGCGGCTCCCAGGGTAAGGCGCCGCGCGTCCTTTTCTACGGCCATTACGACGTCCAGCCGGTCGATCCTCTCGATCTTTGGGAGGCGCCGCCGTTTGCGCCGCGCATCGCGACGTTGCCGGATGGCCGCAAGATCATAGTGGCGCGTGGTGCCTGCGATGATAAAGGCCAGTTGATGACCTTCGTGGAAGCATGTCGTGCCTTCATGGCCGTCACCGGCCAATTGCCCCTTCCCATCACCATGATGATCGAGGGCGAGGAGGAGTGCGGCTCCAAGCACCTGTTCGGCTTTGTCAAAGACAACGCCGATGAGCTCAAACTCGATCTCGCGCTGGTCTGCGATACCAGCATGTGGGATCCCATGACGCCGATGGTGACTACGTCTTTGCGCGGACTGGTTTACGAGGAGGTCAAGCTTTCTTGCGCCGACCGGGATCTCCATTCCGGTCTATTCGGCGGCGCAGCGCAAAACCCGCTGCGGGTGCTTGCGTGCATCCTGGCCGACCTGCACGACGAGGATGGCCGCGTGACGATTCCCGGCTTTTACGACGGCGTGAGCGAGTTGCCGCCGGAGATTAAGGCCGACCTCAAGGGGCTCGACCTCACGCCTGAAAATTTCCTGCGCGAGGTCGGGCTCAAAGTGCCAGCGGGTGAAAAGGACCGCATGCTGATCGAGCAGATCGCCACGCGGCCGACCGCCGAGATCAATGGAGTGATCGGCGGTTATACCGGCGAAGGGGCGAAAACTGTGATTCCGGCTGAGGCCATGGCAAAAGTATCGTTTCGGCTGGTGGGTGCGCAGGACCCGCAAAAAATTCGCGCTGCCTTCCACGCGTTCGTGCGCACGCGCCTTCCTGCCGATGCCAGGGTTGAGTTTAAGAGTTTCGCCAGCGCCTCGGCAACGCAGCTTCCCTTCGACAACCCGGCGCTCGTCAAAACCCGCGCCGCGCTTGCCGCCGAGTGGGGCAAGAAAGCGATCGCGATTGGGGAGGGTGGCTCGATCCCGATCGTCGGCGACTTCAAGCGGGTTCTTGGAATGGACACGATTATGGTCGGCTTCGCGCTCGATGACGACCGGGTGCATGCGCCAAATGAGAAATTCGATTTGACCTCATTTCACAAAGGCACGCGCAGCTGGGCGCGAATCTTGGCATCGCTGGCGGTTTGAACTGCCGGGAACCAGGATCATTTTGCTGAGGAACCGCAGCCCATTATTCGAGTTTATTATTGAAAGTATGGAGGACTCGCATGGTCGCACCGACGACGATCAAGGAACATATGGAGGTCCTCGGTTCGGACGGCGTGCACGTCGGCACCGTGGATGGTTTGGAAGGCCGGGATCAGGTCAAATTGACGAAGGATGATGCCGACGCGGGCGGCGAGCATCACTTCATTCCACTTGCGTGGGTCGACCACGTCGACGACAGTGTCCATCTCAAACAGTCAGGCGCCGAAGCGAGGGCGCGCTGGAAGACCCACTGACGTCATCCAGAGCAGCCATGAGCCCCCGTCTTGAGATAGAGATGGCCTGCTAGATCGCCCGGTACAGCCGCTCGTCATAGAGCGCGCCGCTCATAGGCGTGAGTTGATCGCGAAATTTCTTTGTCGACACTGCCGTGATGTGAGCCTCGTACGCGCTCTGGCTTTTCCAAATCTCAACGACCGAGAAGTGGTTCGGCCGATTGCCCTGCTGGAACACGTCAAAACGAACGGAACCAGGATCTTTGCGGCTATCGGCCACCAATGTCTTGAGGGCCGCGATGCATTCGTCCTTCTTCGGCGGCGGAACGTCCACATGCGTCACCACAACGACGGCGCCCCGCCCGTTTTTTCCTGCCGGCGTCGCTGCGATCTCCATGCCCGTGTGTACCCGATCGTCTATCGCGCTGATGAGCTGTGGCTTGATCTTCTCGCGAAATTCCTTGGTGTGCGAGGCCGCCAGATGCGCGTCGTAGGCTTTTTGGTCCTTCCAGATCGCTACGATCGCGAATTGATTGGATGGAGCGGCGCGCTGCAGGATGTCGAAGCGCATGTTGCCCTCGTCCTTGCGGCTGGCACTCGCCAGCTGCCGCAAGAGGCTCGTGGCCATCCCGCGCGCAGCCGGCGCAACGTCGAGATAGCTCACGACGTAAACAGCGTTGTCCTGTGCGTAGGTGGTCTGCATGGAAGCGATCGGCAGCAAGACCATTGCCAGCAGAAGCGAAAGAGCAAGGCGCATTTTTATCCTCCCCGAATTCTTCGTTGATTTTGTGCGATAGTATCGATCCCGCTCAGCAATCGTCAACGCGGCCGCGGCGTCAGCGAGCGATCCTCACAACCTTCGGCAGCGCTGACCGTGGCACCCGGCGCTGGCCCCTCGACTAGTCTGCGGTCTGCAGTTGGTAGCAAAGAGCGAGGTCAGAGGCCCGGTCGTGTCAGCAAGGTTGGGATGGAGCGTCCGCGGATCTCGTAGACGCGGGCATAGGTGACGCCGTCGCGCACGATTTCGATTAGCAGCGGCGCGTCAAGAGTTGCGCAATAGAATTCCCCAAGCATCATTGCAAAGTCGGCGCTCACTGGCTCCCAGGTGGTCTCGAAATCAGGGCCGAGTTCCACCTGCGGAGAACGATGCGGCCCGCAGACGGCAATCTTCCATCGGCGATTAGCGGGCTTGGTCTCGTGACGTTCGGCCAGCTCCGCTAACAGCGCCTTGGAAGCCTGCTTGAAGGAGAGACCCCAGTAATCGAGCATGTAACGATCGCGCGCTCGCCGCACGCCGCCGGACAATGCGTTGAAGTCGGTATATTCATAAGGGTGCAGCCGCACCATCTCGGCGATAGGCATCGCAGTGCCAACGAGGAGGAGAATGGCCGCCGCAACGGCCGCCGAGCGGAACTTGTGTGAGGCGGCGTCGACGAGAACGGCGCCGGCAAGGCCACCGAGCACCGCGAAGGGAGGCAAGACGAACACGAAATGGCGAATGCCGTTGTACATCGCCGGCCGCAGTCCGATGGCAACGGCGAGCGGCAACAGTGCCGCCAACGCGACTAGGAGCAAGACGGCGCGACGCTGTATGGCAAGAGCGCCTCTGAAGGCTGTCACCAGCGCCCCCGCTGCGCCCATCAATCCCAGGCATAACAGGATCGCCGGCAGCTTGAGCGCGAGCAACGTCGGCACATAGCTACGAGGCATTTCCGGAACAGAAATGATGCGGCCATCAAACAGCTCGTGCCACGGCTTTTCGAAAAAATGCGAAAAATATTCGACTGCGCGCACTGGGTTGAGCGGGTGGCTCACGGACCATGGCCAAACGAGCGCCATTACCGCGTAAGCGAGTGCCAAGGCAGGAACGAGCGTCAAAACAAATTGTCCAAGCCGTGCACCTGCCGACCTGATGCCCCGCGCATGGCATTCAAACGCGAAAACCATGCCGAGCGCCGCGAGTGCCTCGAGTGCTCCGAATACGCCCATGATGCGGGATCCAAAAGACAGGCCGAAACCAGCGCCGGTGATGGCAGCGGTTGCGATCGATACGCGTGGGTACTCTTCGAAGCAGCGCACCAGACCGAGGAGAAAAATCGCCATGGCCACGGCGAATGGAGAGTCCTTCGGGTTCATGAACATGTGGCCGTAATAGAGCGGGCAGGTCGCAAGGAGGAGGAGCGCGATGAGCCCTGCCGCTGGTCCGCCGACCCGCCGGCCGATCCGCCACGTAATGAACAGCCCTACAATCCCGACGGCCGCACCGACTAGCCGGCGAGTTTCGAACAACGAGAAAGGCAGAAACTTGGCCGCGAGCGCGGCGAGCAGATCGAAGCCGCCGCCGTAATAGTAGAGATTCACCCACGATAACGCGCGCTGGTCGCGCATACCCGACGCGTAGAATTTAACCAGGAGATCCCCGTACTCTGCATGCGCAAAGTCGTCCCAGCTCAGCCCGTAATCGCGGAATGTCAGGAGCGCAATGACGCCGAGGACGCCAAGCACCGCGAGCGCAAGCCGATCGAAGATGTGGCTCATCGTCACGTCTCGTGACGACTGCGCGGAAACGGGAATTGCGAGGGCCACGGGTCGGCTCAGGTCTTTGCGCGGGGATCGGTTTAGCGGCCGATTATGGCGTCATTTGTTTATCGTCGCGCATGCATGACGCGAACCGCAAAGGTGCTGCCAGCGAACTTACCTGCGAATGCGGCCTATGTTTTCGCGGCAAAAGCCGCATGTTGGCGCGTGCGCGCGTGGCAGGCTCAGGTCGTCCCGATCATCGGAGCGGCGTCCATAGCCCGGAATGAAAGCGAGCGATTATTTCATCGCCGCATCGTACATTTTGGCGACGTATTCCCAGTTGACCAGATGATCGACAAAGGCCTTCAGATAGTCGGGCCGCCGATTGCGGTAGTCGATATAGTAGGAGTGCTCCCACACGTCACAACCAAGGATCGGCTTGCCGCCATGAACCAGCGGGTTCTCGCCGTTCGGTGTCTTGGTGACGACGATCTTGCCATCCTTGATCGCCAACCAAGCCCAACCTGACCCGAACTGGGTGACGCCGGCTTGAATAAAGTCCTCCTTCATTTTTGCGAGCGAGCCGAGATCGGCAACGATCTTTTTTTCGAGGTTGCCGGGAAGTTTGTCGCCGCCGCCGTTGGGTTTCATCCACTGCCAAAAATGTAGGTGGTTGTAGTGCTGACCGGCATTGTTAAAGAGGCCCGCGTTCTTTCCGAACGCTCCCTTCACGACATCTTCGAGCGATTTTCCTTCCCACTCGCTGCCTTTGATGAGGTTGTTGGCCGTGTTGACGTAAGCGAGGTGGTGCTTGTCATGGTGGTATTCGAGCGTTTCGCGCGACATATAAGGGGCGAGCGCGTCATACTTGTAGGGAAGATCGGGCAGCGTGAAAGACATCGGTCTACTCCTCAAATGATGAAACGGTCGGGACGAGGGCTCTCCCTGCTAACAATGCCTGCCAGCCCTCGGTTCCGGGATTAAGTCATTAGGCCGGAGTGGGCGTCAGGGCAACGGATCGAACTTCGAGCAGGCCATGCTGGTCGGCGCCCCATGCCAGAGAGGGAGCGGTGGGAAGTGTTTTCCTCCGAGAATTGACCTCGCTTTCAGGAGCACGTGGTCGTGACGGTTGCGCGATTTCACTGCCGCTGGTGTTAATCAAGACCGGATTAGGCGCCTGCGGCGCCACATTAATTCTTGCGGTTTGAAGCGGAACGCGATCAAATTCTTTGCTAACCATAGCATCATAGCTGCTGCCGAGAAGGCGGGGCGGGGCAGGGCGCGAACATGTCTGTGATCTTGTCGTTATTGGGCATCGCAGTCGCCGCGGCAGGGGTTGCCGCGATCGGATTCGGTATTCCTATCAATGAGTTCACTCTGGGAACCACGCTCATCGTTGCCGGTGTCAGCGCGCTCACCGGGGGCTTAGTCCTGCTCGGTCTTGCCGCTGTGGTGGCGGAGTTGGGCCGCCTCAGCGAGACGATGCGCACCCGGCTTGCCATCCGGCCCACGGCTCGTTCCGGCGAGCCGCCCGAATTCGTGCAGCCGATGACGGTTCCCGCCAACCTCACCACTTCAGCACCCACAGTCCGTGCCAGGCCGGTTCAAGCACACTCCGCCCCGCCGAAACCGGAAGCGTTACAGGTGCCTCCGGTCGACGCCCACGTGGCGACTGGTCCGTCACCTGCCGAGGTCTCGGCCACAGAGCGATTGCAGACGGCCGAGCCTTCGATCGTTGCTGACGAGGAGGGAGTGACGCTCTCTCCCAACGCCGCCGCGCATCTTCAGACGCATCAGCCGCGCACGTTCGAAGCTGTGCCACCCGAACCGGAGGTTTCGTCAGAAGATCGTGCGGGCGGCGCGGCGGTCGAAGCTTTGAAGGCCTCGCGGCTTGATTTCTTGTTCCGGTCGAAGCCTGCGCGTCCGGTGTCTCGGCGCGAGAACTTTGACGCCGTATGGCCTTCGGAAACCCGCGCCGGCAGACGTTTCGAAAGCGAATCTTCAGTCGAAGCGTCCCAGCCGGAGCATGGCATAGCCACCGAAGATCACCCGCCAAAGGCCGCACCTCTCGAAGAGCCGCAGGGCAACGCAATTCTCAAATCCGGCGTGGTCGATGGCATGGCCTACACGCTTTATAGAGACGGATCGATCGAGGCCAAGTTGCCGCACGGAACGGTGAAGTTCGGCTCGATTGCAGAACTGCGCGCGCATATCGAAAGCAACTCGTAAGCAGACCGCCTCTGAAACCGCGGGCCTGCGCGCCTCGCTAGCTGCCTCGCTCTGGCCCCTCACGATCCGGGTCAAGGCGCCATGCACTTGACTGATCAGTGCAGGTAGGTCGGAAGCCGGGACCGAATTGTTGCTGACGTAAGCCGATACGATCGAGGCAGTCAGCTCGATGAATATTCCACCTGGTGTACCGTTGCTCATCGGTCATTGCCGCATTTTGATATTCGACAGATGTATCAAAAGCCACGCTGCTATATATTCAGAGTGGTTCTATGCTTGCAGCATATGGAAGGCAATTTCCACTATTCAGCGCGGAAACGATGAGAATATTGCGTTCTACTCTAGCCAACACATGACAGAAGTTGGCGCTCGCCGCCGAGCGCCGAGGTGCAGATGCGCCACGACACCGATGTCATTGGCAACTGTCAGTGGCAACCGGACAAAAAATTGCTTACCGCTTTGATTGGTGCGCGGAATCCGTGGTCGCGGTTTACGCCGCCGGTGCCAGCGCCGCGCGTGCGTCTGCACGAATGCGCTCGACCATGGAGCGGAACCCGTTTGATCGCTGGGGGGTTAAGTGCTCCCGTAGGCCCAAGCGCTCGAATAGCGCGATCGCGTCGGTAGAGAGAATGTCGGCGGCCCGCTTGCCGGAGAAGATTGCGAATAAGATCGCGATCAGCCCGCGCACGATGTGAGCATCGCTGTCGCCAGAAAACGTGAGTACGGGTCCGCCTCGCCCGTCCGGGTGGACGGTGGTTGCGAGCCAAACCTGGCTCGCGCAGCCCTGAACTTTATTTGCCTCGCTACGGTCGCACTCTGGGAGGGCGCTTAAGCCGCGGCCGAGTTCGATCACGTAGCGGTAGCGGTCGTCCCACTCCTCGAGCAGCGAAAAATTGTCGACGATTTCGTCGATGGTCGTGCCAGTTTCCGACGGATTCGCAATCATGGTTTCACGCACATCCAATATATAGGATCGATGCTGGGCGAGGCGAATGCCGCTGCTCAAAAAGACCACTGGCGGATGGGGACTGCGGCCAGCTGCCGATGCGCCAATCCGGCTCCCTATTGGAGCCGGCCGCATTTCGAAAATGCCCTCAGGTCGGGCCATCGCTGCGTACCTGATTGGGCGCGTGTGGGGAACGCCACGGTAAGCCCAGATCAGGAGGCGAGAGCGTGTGCTGGGAGCGCCGGGGGACAGGCAGCGGGACGGCGTCAGGGGCTACGCCATTTAGCGACATGCCGGCTTCGGAGGAACCAAGATGCTCGTTGAGATATTCATAGACCATCTTCGCTCCTGCTTGCGCGCGGTGCCCGATGGTAACCGCTGCTTGCGATCCGACCGTACAGGCGTCGGCCTGCCGCTCGCAGAACGAGCGCACATCGCCGAGGGTGGCCCGCGCCGCCGAAATGGCATCGATGGTGCTCACATTGAGCTTCGGCGGGGGCTTCGATCCGCCGCTCGGCAGTAACGCCAATATGATGGTGAGCCAAAACGCCACCCGTAAAACGAATCGCATGCTCTGCCCAGTTCGGCTGCATGACGGACGCTAGCAGCAAGCCTTGAAACAGTGGTTTGCAGCGCCTGATGCTTTTTGTCCATGTTAGACGCAAATCACCGATGCTTTTTCACAAATTTTGAAGGAGCCCATTTAACTAAAATTGATCGTAACGTGGCGGTGACAAACGCCGCGCAAGCGAACGTCCGCGTATGAGGTGGCCTCTGCCCGAGCACATTCTTGCGGCCCGCTCGGCAACCGACGATTTACCATTCGCTAGAAATTCGCTGCGAATGCCAACGGCGGTAGATGAAAAGAAGTCCGTGGCTTCTTGGTTCGTACTTACTTTAGCGTTCGCTTAAGCGGCCTCTGACACGATCTTGCTGGATAAAAAGAGAGAGCGCGCACAATGGACAATGCAATGACGTGTGCGGGCCGAAGGAAGAGCGTCCCCTGTGGCAACCTCGCAAGGAGCCTAGTGCCGATGCTGGGTTGGAAGGCGCGAGATGCGTTCGGTGTGGTCGTTGGAGCACTGCTCACGATCACCGTTCTCGTCAACGTGCTGTTCATGCAGTCTGGCTTGCACCCGGCGCCGATGTTCAAAGGCGCCCCGCTGCAGACGAAATCGACGACGGCAACGCACAGCTCGTCGGCTGCGGTCCCGCGCCCACGGGCGAGCGAGCCGGCGGCGCTTCCGGCGCCGAGCAAGCCCGCTGCAGCGTCTGTGGTGCGTAATGGGGTCGTCGAACGGTCGCCAGCTTCGAACCGCGTCATCGCCCTGCAGCGAGCGCTTGCGGAGTACGGTTATGGGCAGATCAAGGCGACCGGGATCATCGACGGCGACACCAGGACGGCGATCGAGAAATTCGAGCGCGAGCGCAAGCTGCCGATCACGGGCCAGGCTAGCGACCGCGTCGTGCGCGAACTTGCCGCTATGACCGGCCGAGCGCTGGAATAAGATCCGGTCGCGTGCGATTGGGCGCGCATACTATAAGGAAACGGACGCGGGCTCTCATCCCTGGTCACGCATGTAGTCAGTACTTGGCTTGCGCTCGACAAGCATGACGACGAGACGCTGGCATGCGCCTGAAATCTGCTGTCTGGGTCGCGGCCTACATACGCCGCTGCCACACCGAAGGGGCTTTCGCCGCCGTGCGGCGGCGCGGTGCTGAGGAGGCTGGGGCCATTTTCGTGAAGCTGAACCGGCTCGACGGCACTGCGGAGCTCTTCGGGCCGGCGCCGCAGAGCGCCTTCGACGATGCGCATCCAGCGGATCGGCTGTTCAGCCGGTGCCACGGTGAACAACCGGCTCCGGAGACGAAAATCGAGGAACGCCTCGCGCGGGAACTGCGTTTCGACCCCGACGCCTGGATCCTAGAAGTTGAGGACCGCGCCGGGCGTCATTTCCTCGATCGGGTCGTTGCCTGAACTGGCGGAGTAAGCTGTTACTCTCCTGGCCAAGGCTTGTATCGCGTTCTCCAACCCGCGGGAGCTCGGACAAGCGTTCGCCGGCTTTTCTGCTGCGGGTCATCAAATGACAAGGTGCGTATCGCGGCCGACCGCCCTCGCCGTGTTCGGCCTCGCGCCAAATGCCAATCAACTTACGTGCCGCCTCAGTACTGATCTCCTCGTAGAGTTCCGTAAGCTCATGGAGGCGATCGGCCCATTGTCCGAGGCAGGAGCTCAAAACCAATAGCAGGCGCTGCAACCCCGCCTTGGGCAAGTTAATGGCCTTGGCGGTGATCACGATTGGCTCACCGAGTTCGTCATTGATGATCCGGCGGGCTTGCGACTGGGATACGCCGCTTAGGCGTTCCAGTTCACGTGTGAGCGTCTCCGCCTTGTGGAGCGCGGCCGCCTCCAGACGCCAGATATCCGTGCGTACGATCGACGGAAACGATGGGGTCGGGATGAACAGTGCATATTCGAGATTGATCAGGATCAGCCGGCGCTCCGGCGCAGCCGACTGGATGCGCATGATGAGATCTGCGCGCGGCTGGTTGAGTACGCTGAAGCCCACTCGCGATGATCTGCCAATAAGCGCGAGTATCTGCCGCAGTAGGCGACTCGAATTCGGCCGTCCTCAGGTGCGGCAGATGCTGGAGAATCGGACCGGCGACTTCGATGGTATCGCGCGCCAAACGCTTGAGGACGGGGAGCGGAGCTGACGGGCAGGCCGCAAGGCGGGCAGCCAGCGTGGCTCGCTCCGAAACGTCCGCCGAATCGATGAGTCGCAGGGCTAGCTCGGTGTAATAATGGTCGTCTTCGAGCGTATGGACGGGCCGCTGCAGGTAAAGATCGGTCAAAGCTCGCAAAAGACTTGCGCACCTATCCTTGCTGTCGTCGGATGTGGTGCCGAGCAGGTCCTCAAGACCAGGAAATCCCGCGGGAGCCGGAATCCTCATTGGTAGTTACTGCGCCTTTAGTGCAACACTTTGGATTTGAACAGGCTAAAGCGCTCGCGTTAGCGGACCGTTAACCTTGTGCGTCTCAAATCGCGCAGGAACCGCATTGGGAAATCCGGCGGTGGTGGCGGGGGCAACGACATGGGTACGGTGATCAATTTTCAAGCGGCGGCGCGCGCCGCCCGCGCGCCAAGTTCGATCGCAGCCAACTCCGAATCAGCTGCCGTGATCATCCTTCCGGTCATCCGCATTGAACGACATGCGGGGGCGCCGAGCGGCGATCTTGAACCGCAGCAGGGCACCACTGCGCGCCGCCGCCGCCGCCGTCGTGCAAATCGATAAGGACTGATGGTCTCTTAACCCGATTGGAGACCACGCCGTTTCATTGCATGCGGCACTGCGCTGCGGCGAGCGCATTTCGCACGGCGGGGATCCATCCCGACTCAGGCGCAAGTGCGCGAATAACAATCAGGCCCGTAGTCGTCGGAGACGCCACGATCAACCGGTCTGCTGCCGTGATCTCTTCGTTCTCCGGCAGTTCCGCGCGTTGTGCCGCTGTCATCAGATCGAGTTCGATGACTTTGCGCCCGGCAGCGCGATCGTTGATCGCGTAGTACGCGACGTCAGACCGTGTATAAAACGACACGGAGGTGTAAGCCTGAGTGATGGGCACGGAAAACTTCAATGGACCCTGTGACAGATCGTAGCGGCAGACGGACACCTGGAAGGCCGGATCCATGAACGGCATGAGCGCCTTCTCGGGAGTCGGGGGAGGAATGGCAATGACGGTATTGATCGGAGCGATCCCGGAGACGCGGGCATAGGCGTCTTGCGTTGCCATCCGGGGCAGGAGCAGGACTGTTGCCAGATGCACCACGCCCGCAAGCAGAAGCGCGCCCAAGAGCCATAAAGCCAAGCGGATCACAGGCAAGCTCTTTTCGTAATCGAGGGCATGGGGGCCTCCGACCCGGTTCGGGACCCCATGCCGATCGGTGTGTCGTAGAGCCGCAACACCAGCAGGTACTTCTCCACGCCGCCCGTTGGCAGCCAATTGCCCGGGCGCGCGCGGGGGGCGACAAGAATCTCGAAACTGCCGTCTGCGTTGCGAATGATTTCCTGGCTGGTGAAGCCTTGCCGCTGCGTGGAATTGGCTACGAGTCGGCCTTCAGGATTATACAGGGTGATCGTCCAGAATCGAGCTTGTGGCGTGGTGCCGCTCAGCAGTACGTCGCAGCGGCCGTCGAGAGGCAGACCAACGTCGTCGGTTCGTGCATAGAATGCGACTCCGTCCCCCGAACCGACCGGCAGTTCGCCGGTGCGCGCGACGGTGGCGCGGGCATAAGGGTCGATCCCAAGGGTTCCATTCTTCGGCCAACCTGTCCATGCACCGATGTTGACTCCGCCATAGGCGCTGCCTCGCGTCAGGGCCATCCAGGTCGCGCCAAGCCCGACCGCGGCTGCAATTGCGAGTGCAAACACGGTTCCGAAAAGCAAGCGCACGTTTGGTCCGGTAGGTAGGTGTGGGGGCGACCGGTGTAGCAAAAACCGCTGGCCGCCTTCAATCGCCGCGGGTTCGGTCGAGTGGAGGTTGGTCGGATACGGACGCAAAACTTCCTTGGGCTTTCGCCGTGGTATCGTCTGAAGCTTTGGTCATGTCGCCGCGAACTGCCAGCGCTCGCGTGGCATCGTCCATTAACCGCTCGACGCGGACCAGCGCGTCGGCTCCGCGCTTGGTGAGAACGGAGTTTGGACGGCTGGGTGCTACATCGCCGTCTTTTTTGCCTTCCGCCACCACTGGGCGGCTCACCGAGGGCGCTTGCGGGCCAAGTCCGGGAATGGGTTTAAGTTCGATGCCTTGGTGCGCATAGGCCATGATCTCGTGCCAGGTCATTGCTGGGAGCGAACCACCGGTCATCTGGTGCATGGTGGTGTAGTCGTCGTTGCCGAACCAGACGCCGCAGATCATGTTGCCCGTGAATCCCACGAACCAGGCGTCGCGGTAAGCATTGGTGGTGCCGGTCTTCCCTGCGGCCCTGATGCCGTCGAGGATGGCGCGCCTCGCGGTGCCTTCCTCCACGACTTTGCTCATCATCATGTTCATATCCATGGCGACTTGCGGCGTGAGCACCTGTACCGGCTTTTTGCCGTCGCGGTCCCAACGCCAGATCAACTCGCCGGCGCCACTGCGCACTTCGAGGATCGCATGCGGCATCATCGCCTTGCCGAGGTTGGGGAAGATCGAGTAGGCGCCGGTATGATCGAGGACGGTCACTTCATCCGCTCCGATCGGCATCGAAGGTGTATCGGGAAGCGGCGTGCGCAGGCCCGCCTTGCGCGCAGTCTCTCTGATCTTGGCACGCCCGATTTTCGGATTGCCGTTACCGAGCGAGATCGACAGCTTCACCGCGACCACATTGATCGAACGCTTCAACGCCTCGGTCATCGTCATCGAGCCGGAGAAACCGCCGCCATAGTTTTTCGGGCACCAGTTGCCGATGCATACCGGCGAATCGACCACGATCGAGGTGGGCTTGTACCCATTCATTAGCGCGGTGGCGTATACATAAGGCTTGAACGAAGAGCCGGGCTGACGCATGGCATCGGTGGCGCGGTTGAATTGACTTTCGCTGTAGTCGCGTCCACCCACCATGGCGCGCACCGCGCCGTCGACGTCCATCAGCACGGCAGCGCCTTGCTTGGCCTTGTATTCGTGACCGTACTGTCGCAGCGAGTCTTCAACGGCTTTCTCCGCGTGCTTTTGCAGGTCGACATCAAGTGCGAGGCGGACCACGAACACTCGTTCGTGCACCGACTTGGGCAGGGTGTCGGCGAGCTTCTTCATCTCGTCGAAGGCCCAGTCGAGGTAATAGTTGGGCGCCCGCTCATCGCGCCGATCGACTGCCATGGCCGGATTGCGGCGTGCGCCGAAGACTTGCCCCTCGGTCATGAATCCGGCCTCGACCAAATTGTCGAGCACGACGTTGGCGCGTGCGCGCGCCGCCGGCAGATTGATATGCGGGGCAAATCTGGATGGCGCCTTGAACAGGCCGGCCAGCATCGCCGCTTCGGCGAGGTTCACGTCGCGCGCGGATTTGTTGAAGTAGAACTGTGCCGCTGCGTCGACCCCGAAAGTGCCGCCGCCGAGATAGGCGCGATCGAGGTAAAGTTTGAGAATCTCGTTCTTGGGCAGCCGCACTTCGAGCCAGAGCGCGAGGAATGCTTCCTTGACTTTGCGCTCGATTGTGCGCTCATTCGATAAGAACAGGTTCTTCGCCAGTTGTTGACTGATCGAGGAACCGCCCTGCACAACGCCGCCGGCGCGCGCGTTGGTGAGCATGGCGCGGAACAGGCCGGGAAAGTCGATACCGAAATGCTCGTAAAAGCGACGATCTTCGGTGGCAAGCGTCGCCTTGATCAGGTGGTCGGGGAACTGATCGAGCGGGATCGCGTCATTGTGTCGGATGCCGCGGGAGCCGACTTCGTTGCCGTAGCGGTCGAGGAATGTTACTGCGAGCTCGGACTTCTTGAGCCAGTCGTCATCCGCGGTTTCGCGGAAGGCGGGGATGGCGAGCGCCAGCATGACCAACAGGCCCGCATTGCCCAGGGTCAGGCACTCCGACAGCGGCTCCACGAAATACCACCGCCGCCAGCCAGAGACATGGAACCGGTCCATCAAGACGGTGAAACGTTCGTAAAGCTCTCGCCCCCAGGTCTTGGCCTGGTAGAGGCCGAAGTCGATGCGGGCATCGAGATCGAGCAGGAAGCGGCGCAGCCTGACCTTCCAGCTGACCCGGTTGTCGGGGTCTTGGAAGAGATTGCTCAAGATTCCGGATCCCCTCGAAGCGGATGCGTCGCGCCGGCAGGCCGCTGGCGCTCAATCATTTAGCGCCAAGTTCTAACCGATCCAGGGGTTCCAAACTATGGCGGCATCAGGCAGCGGATGAATACTGGCGCTCCCGGCGAGGTTGGTCGATTTAGGGACAATTCACGAATGGGCGAGCAAGACATCCCATTTTGGCGCCGTAAGTCGTTGGCGGAAATGACGAATTCGGAATGGGAGAGCCTTTGCGACGGCTGCGGACGCTGTTGCCTCGTCAAGCTCGAGGACGCGGATGATTCCTCGCGTACTTACTTTACCGACATCGGCTGCCGGCTCCTTGATAACAAGACCTGCCGTTGCCGCGATTATTCCCACCGGACCGCGAAGGTGAACGACTGCGTTCGGCTAACGCATAGAAACATAAATCGAATCGTGTGGCTGCCACCGACCTGCGCTTATCGTCTGCTGGCCGACGGCCGGGATCTCTACTGGTGGCACCCGCTCGTTTCGGGAGATCCTGAGACCGTTCACCAGGCCGGGATCTCAGTGCGAGGGCGCGTCGCCGCCAGCGAGCAAGAGGTGGAAGACGATGACCTCGAGGGGCATGTCGTAAGCTGGCCGGCGCGCATGCCGAAGGCGGCGAGGAAGCCGCCATACCGCCTATAAGCTACATATCTGGGCATGGCGCCCTCGCGGGGCACCACCTTGTCCACGCGCTTGTTCACCGCCTAGATGCCCGACGCCTCCTCGCCCGGGCAGACCCTAGGCAAACTCATGCGCGATCCGCTCACACCGCCGTCGGCGGATTACGTCGACCACGCCGCCGCACGCCGGATCATCGTAGGCGTGCTCCTGACCATGCTCCTCGCGGCACTCGATCAAGTCATGGTGGCAACCGCTCTGCCCAGCATCGCCGCAAGCCTGGGCGAGGTCGAGAACATGTCATGGGTGGTCACCGCCAATCTTCTGTGTGCCACCGGCGTGACACCGCTCTATGGCAAGCTCTCCGACATCCATGGCCGCCGCGCCATGATGCTGATCGCCATTGGCGTCTATGCCAGCGGCTCGCTTGCCTGCGCGCTCGCGTCCTCCATGCTGACGCTAATATTCGCCCGCGCGCTTCAGGGCCTCGGTGGCGGGGGCTTGATGCCATTGGTGCAGACCATCATCGGGGATGTTGCTTCCCCCCGCGATCGTCCGCGTTATCAGGCTTACACGTCGTCCATCTTCATTGTGTCGACGGTCGGCGGGCCGATCCTCGGCGGGTTCATTGCCGAGCATCTGCATTGGTCATGGATCTTCTGGTTCAACCTGCCGCTCTGCGGGCTCGCTTTTCTCCTCACAAACAATGTATTGCAGCGGCTGCCGCGCCACGAACGCCGGCACAGCCTCGATCTATTGGGGGCCGTGCTGATGGTGGGAGCCGCCATGGCGCTGATGCTCGCACTCAGCTGGGGCGGGCGGCGCTATGCCTGGGCGTCACCCCAGATCCTCTTGCTGCTTCTTGTGTCCATCGCCCTCTGGGGCGCGTTCGCCTGGCGCGTAATGACCGCCGAGGAGCCATTCATTCCGCTCGCTGTGTTGCGCGACGGTGCCACGCGCGTCGGCACTGCGGCCGCTTTCTTCGCGGTTGGGCTGGTCATTGCGTTGACCATCATCCTGCCGCTCTACGCCCAGCTTGCGCTTGGCCTTTCGGTGAGCGAATCGGGCTCGGCCATCATCGCTCTGCAAGGTGCTGCCACGCTCACGTCAATGATCGGCGGGCGGCTGCTCGTCCGCTTCACGCATTACAAGCGAGTCCCGCTCGTGGGTCTTTTGCTCTCGATGACAGCGCTTGTTCCGCTCGCGATCGCTCCTACTGAGCTTGCGCCCTCTGCTGCGCTCGGCCTGATCGCGCTTGTGGGCCTCGGATTGGGACCAATGTTCCCGTTCACAGTGGTGCTGGTGCAAAATGCAGTTGCATTGCATCAACTCGGCATCGCCACCGGCACCATGAACTTCTTTCGTGCCCTAGGGTCCGCCTTTATGGTCTCTGGCTTCGCGGCCATCGTGCTCGCGGGCGGGCCGATGGTCCGCGGCGTCTCCGCCGACGCAGTGCTGGCGGGAGCCGAGGCGGCCGAAAGCTTCCGCTGGGTCTTCGCAGCCGCCATCGCCTGCCTGATGGTGGCACTGGCGTCTATCCTGATGCTCGAGGAGCGCCCCTTGCGCGGCTCCGCCCAGGGGACAAAGCAGTCCGAATAGCTCTTTGCGCAAGCGCCGCGATTGCAATGCCGGAGTTGGTCGCGGCTAGCACAAAAGCCGAGCGGGCGGCGTCATACCTGCTCTGTCCATGGGACCATTGCGTTGGCGATGTTCGAGCGCCATACGAAGCAGGCAACAACACCGCATGAATCGATTCATTCAATTTCCGACTCGAATGACGCCCTCGAGCCGAAACTCGAAGCAAGCTTTCAAATCCGAGCCCATGCTTGCCACGCCTAGCCCGCGGCTGTCCAAGGCCGACGTGCGCAATATCTTCTATGGTCTGATGCTCGGGATGTTCCTCTCGGCCCTCAATCAAACAATCGTCGCCACCGCCTTGCCCACCATCGGCCGCGAGTTCGGCGATTTCGAGAATCTGTCCTGGGTCATCATTGCCTATTTGTTGTCGTCGACGGTGGTCTCGCCGCTCTACGGCAAGCTCTCCGACATTCACGGGCGGCGCGGCATGATGCTGCTGGCGATCGGCCTATTCGTCGTGGGTTCGGCCATGTGCGCAGCGGCGCCCAACATGGCCATCCTGATCGCGGGTCGAACGCTGCAAGGCGTCGGAGGCGGCGGCATCGTGCCGCTCACGCAGACCACCATCGCCGACATGATCACGCCGCGCGAGCGCGGCCGATACCAGGCTTACATGGGCACTTCTTGGATCGTGGCCGGTGTCGCAGGACCTGTCCTTGGCGGCGCTATTGCCGAGTACCTGCATTGGTCGCTGATCTTCTGGATCAACGTACCGCTGGGACTCTTCGCAGCGCTACTCACCTACCACGCGATGAAGCGGTTGCCGCGCCATGAAGTGCCGCATCAACTCGACCTCACGGGTGCGGCCCTGATGGTCGCGGCTGCCACCATCCTGCTCATCGCGCTCACATCGGGTGGCACCCGCGTGCCGTGGATGTCGTCGACCATCCTGGCTCTGGTGGGGATTTCACTGGTGCTCAGCCTTGCCTTTGTGTGGTGGCTCAGGCTGGCGCCGGAACCGTTTCTGCCCCTCACTGTGCTCGGCAATCCGGTGATGTGCGCCGGCACGGCCGCCACCTCGTGGATGCTCGGGGCTGTGTTGGGCCTCACCGTCTATATGCCGCTCTATTTCCAAGTCGTGCACAAGCTCTCCGCGACCGAAGCCGGCCTCGCGCTTATTCCGATCGTCGTCATGACGACGCCCGGATCGATGTTATCGGGACGCTCGATGATGTATCTGCGCCATTACAAAATCTCGGCGACCGCAGGCGCGATCATCGCAATTGCGAGCGTAACGGCGCTCGCTATTCAACCTGCTATGCCGCTCTACGGCGTCATCATTGCGCTGACGTTCATCGGATTCGGTGCCGGTACTGTATACCCGGTCGCGACCGTTTCGATCCAGAATGCTGTGCCAGCGCATCAGGTGGGCACGGCGACAGGCACCATGAATTTCTTCCGTGCGCTTGCAAGCACGCTCGCGGTTGCCATCATGGGTGCCATTCTTTTGGCTGCCCTAGGCGCCGCGCCCGAGCGCGGCACCAGCGTGCAGCTCTTGGTCGAAACTGCAACGGCCGCCGGTATCGACATGGCCTTCGTGTTTCGATTCGTATTCTTTGCTGCTGATGTTTTCTTGGTCGCGGCGCTTGGCGCGGTGCTGCTCATGGAAGAGCGCCCCCTGCGCGGACCCGCGACTGCAGGGCCCCCTGTCTCGGCAAATACCCCGCCGGCGCCGGCGGAGTGACGCGCCGCGCACCTGCCGCAGCTTTGCGAAGAGCAGCCGAATGTGTGGCGCTATTTGGTGCGCACGGTGTCTTCGTAACTCGGCGCCTCGCGCAAAAAGCCGCGCTTGAGCATCCAGTCGACCTTTGCGTCGAACTCTGCTGATCGATAGGCCTTAACCCCCGTCAGCTCGGGAAGCAGCCCATCTTTGCGCAGCTCCGGAGTCAAATCGCGCAGGAGTTCCTCCCGGGAGCGTTCTTCGTTCTCGCGCAGCCATTCGATCGCCCGGTTGAGAGCGCGCCGCAGCTTGTCCGCAGTCTCTGCGTCTATGTCGTCCGCCGCGACGATGCCGCCGTGCCAGCGCAGATCGGCGATCTTGCGACACCCTGCCTCGATGGCGCGGCTCACCAGCGGTTCCATCAGCGCCGCCGCTTCGTTCCGGCCGCTGAGCAAAGCGCCCAATCGATCGGCCGCGTGTTCGAGCTTGATCTCGCTGAACGAGATCCCAGCCGCCTCCATGACCTCGACGGCAGCGTAGAAGGTGCCGGCGTGCCACGTGACCGCGATCGGCACGTTGCACAGATCGGCCAGCGTCTGCACACGCGAATCTCTTCTCACCATGATCGCGCCAGTGCGTATCGTGGCGTCGAGCCCGATGATTTTGCCGCGGCCCAACTGCTGCACGCGCTCGATAGCGCCCCACTCGCACACCGGATAGACTTCGAGTGTCCCCTGCTGGAGCTGCGTCTCCTTCCATCGCTGAGAGAAGTCCTCGACGCGGCCTTCGTTACCTTTGGGATTGTCCTCGTGATAGACGACGTCGAGCCCTTCTTCGGCAAAGAAGCCTTGCTCCACCGCAACCCGCCAGGGTCGGTCATGGGCGTTGCTGTCGCTTTGAAGCCGAATGGTGCGCGCCATGGAAACCTGTCGTGTCGACCTAAGTGGATATGACGTTATGCGCCGAAATTCATGCAATCACAACGGAACAGGTAGCATTGCGTGGAACATGGGCTCTTGGGCCGCGCTCTTGTCGCGCCTTGCATGCTCGCGTTGGCCCCGCTCACGGCTGCCGCCGACCTGCGCGCCGTCGCGATTGCGGGCAGAATAAGGTTCGGTTTAGGGCGGCAGCACCGAGCCCATTTTTAGCGCTTGCTCCACGATCCACACGCGGTAGCGCATGAGGGGAGTGACACCGGTCAGACCGCCGCAGCCATCGCTTAATGACGGGCCGGTCGACCAGCTCACCACGCCGATGACCGCCAGCGCGCCGCCGATTTCCCGATAGACCGGCGCGCCTGAATCGCCGGTGCAGGCCCCGAGCCCGGCGCGCTCGCCGTTGCTCGCGGCATCGGCGAGCCTGATTTGCAACGTCCCCGGTTGTCCGGTCGCGACAAGCGTCGCGGCGCGTACGATACCGCCGCTCTTGCCATCGCCCCGAATGGCGACCCCATAGCCGGCCACGTCGAAACGGTCCCCTGCCGAGACCAAAACACCTTCCGGTGCCAGCCGCGCGGGACGTACCGTCAAGGGTGCGCCTAGCTTGACGAGTGCAACGTCGGCGGTGACGCGATGACGCAGCACCGCGTTGACGTCAAAGCCGGGATGGCGCGCGATGGTCGCCAGCTCTTTGAGCACCGGCTGCCGCGCAGGATCGAACTCCACCAGCTTGTAGTCAGCGCCCGGTAGCACGCAATGCGCTGCGGTGAGCACGAGATCGCGTGCGAGCGCGACGCCCGAGCAGAAGGTGCCGCGCGAGCCGGTCAGCATGATGACCGCGCGCCCCGCCTCCTCGCCGGCGAGAGGCGCGCCGCCCACCATGGCCGAGAGCGAAGATGCAAGCGTACAGGTGCAAACGAGAATGATCGCGATCCGGATCATGGCTC